>Ga0302190_10001403_pt1 | contig 16066 bp, 15 predicted proteins | sample II_Bog_E2_3_FD_198784 | JGI IMG/M metagenome (GOLD analysis project Ga0302190, IMG submission 198784) | Peat permafrost microbial communities from Stordalen Mire near Abisko, Sweden - II_Bog_E2_3 | ecosystem: Environmental > Terrestrial > Soil > Wetlands > Peat | place: Sweden: Abisko... | reverse complement strand
AGCTTTACGCTGAACTCGACGAGATTGAACGCTGAGACTACCCGGTCACACTATCCTCGGCACAGAAGTATGCCCCTACGATCTGAGTCGTCACTTGGCGACACTGCCACGCCGCCAATCCACGTCGAGCCGACGACGCCGCGAAGTGTCCGGCCAAGATACGCGCTCACCGTGTTCCGATACAGCAAGTCGGCTGGTTCAAGTCGAAATTCCTGTTCCGGGCTGAAGCTCACGAGGTCGGCGTCCGACCCAACTTCGACGGAACCCTTCGCAGCTAGGCCTACAAAACGGGCCGGTGCTGACGACATCCACTGGGCCACACGCTCGAGTCCGATCCCGCGCTCCCGTGCTTCGGTCCACACGGCTGCGAGGCTGCTTTGGATCCCAGCGATCCCACCCCACGCCATTCCGAAATCGCCGCCGCCGGCGAATTTCAACTCTCGCGTGCTTGGCGAGTGGTCGCTGACAATCATGTCGATATCCCCCTCGACCAGTGCCGACCAAAGAGCCTCCTGGTTGGCTCTGTCGCGGATGGGCGGACAACACTTGAACTGCGTGGCCCCGTCGGGGACCTCTTCCTCGACGAACGCCAGATAGTGAGGGCAGGTCTCAACCGTGATCTGCAAGCCCTCGGCGCGTGCGGCGCGCAGCATTGGGATGGATTCGACCGACGACAGGTGCAGGATGTGAGCGCGCGCGCCAGTAGCTCTCACCCCGTCGATTATGTCGGCGATCGCATTGCGTTCGGCGGCGGGCGGGCGGGAGTCGACGAACTTTGAGTAGCTGGGGCCGCCACGGTTCTGATGATCGTTCAGCACTCCGGGATCTTCCGCATGCACAATGAGCACTCCACTGAAGCTGGCGATCTCCTCGAGCGCGGCGAACAGCTGCGCCCTGTTGAGGTGTCCGAATTCGGGCACGCCCGATGGGGAGAGGAACGCCTTGAAGCCGAAGACTCCCGCGTCATGAAGTTTTTGCAGTTGACCAAGGTTCTCTGGCACAGCCCCGCCCCAGAATCCCGTGTTGATCAAAGTCGTTCCTGCCGCGACCGAGCGCTTCTCATTGAGCGCGTCGACGCTGATCGTCGGGGGAATGCTATTCAGCGGCATATCGATGAGCGTGGTGACGCCTCCTGCAAGCGCTGCGCGAGTGGCAGAAGCGAATCCCTCCCACTCTGAACGGCCGGGGTCGTTGACGTGAACATGGGTATCGACGATGCCGGGAATTAGGACGTCTCCATCGGCCAGCTCCGCCGACTTACGACCCGCGAGCGGCACGTGAGAAACGGCGGCGATCGTCGATTGCTCGACGCCGATCCACGCTTCAATGAAGTGTCCCTCAATTAGCACCTGTCGGCCGTGGATGACTAGGCCGAAGTCATCGTCGGTCATGCCTGCACCTTTCTCGTCTTGTCAATTCATTCACCGTGATCCTCCCGTGCTCGACCGCAGCGCAGCACCTATTCAAAGTCTGATAGTCGAATTCTCGCGTGCACTCCTTTGACAATGTCGACGACCTGAGAAATGTTGAAATCGGTGGCAGCACTGAGATATGCGTAGGCGTGCGGCGCATCCATTCCGAAGCGCGCCTGTAACAACCCGATTGCAGCCCGCACGCAGTTCTGTACTGCTTCGTCGAGGTCAGGGCTGAGTCCGGTGGGGATCAGATACTCGCTAGTCTCGGCGAGCGGTCCTGCTAGTGTTCCGAATGCTTCGACTGCGTCAGAGTGGGTAACTACTTCGAAGCGGAGAGTCACACGCAGCGACGCTTCCATCGCGGTCAGCGACACCTCCCCGTCGCCCTGAGCGAAGTGCGGATCGCCGACATAGGCCAGAGCACCATCAACCTGGATGGGCAGGTATAAGGTGCTTCCTTCGGTCAGCAGGTTGATGTCGATGTTGCCGCCAAACGGCCCGGGCGGGACGGAATGCGGTCGCTCATTTCCGGCGACAGCGACCCCCATAATCCCGAGGAACGGCGCGAGTGGAAAGTGCACGGTGTGCTCGCCGCCGGAGGTGCGTGGGATGGTTCCGGAGTGACCGTCTACCGCCGCGAAAATGCTCACGGATCCTGGTGTTCGCGGATATTCATCAGGAAGCGCGCCCCTGCCGTGTCGATTTGAAATGACCCCATAGGGCACGCGGGGGACGGTTTCGAGCACGGTGATCTTCAGCAAATCGCCCGGTGCGGCGCCTCGAACGTGAATGGGTCCGGTAATCACGTGTGGGCCATCCGTCGCCGTGTCGCGGGGATAGTCCGAGGCGGCCAGCGTGACCGCGTCCTCCAGCACGCCTTCGGTACTCACCCCGAATTTGCCGAAAAAGGACAATGGGTCCCGACCCTGGTCTTCGAGAATCCCTTCATGGCTGATGGTGTCGATCGTCACTTCAGCGCCAGCGTCGATGACAAGAACGGGAGAATCTGCCGCACAGGGCAGCCGCCCCCATATGGTGTTCCTGCCTTCGGAAGACAAATAAGTGGATGCTCGGATGGGACCACGGTGGGGTTGAAGAACCTGGTGCTCGCTCAATGGATCATCCTTCTGCAGTGGCGATTCACGATAACCGGACAAACAGGAGCCTCCAAGCCAACCTCCAAAACTAAGGTGCTGTCGCAGTAGGGAACTCTGTCCACGCTAGACAAGGTCCACCACAGAAAGCGCGGCTCCTAGAAGGCTCCCATCGCGGAGGAGGTCGAATGCCGAGGAAATTTCAGGGGAAAGATAGCGGTCGGGACCGGGGCCGCCCACCCTTGTCCGGAGACAGGCAATAACTGCCGCCGCCACTGGTCCCGGTGCCAACGGTGCGCGAAGGTCAATCCCCCTGGCAGCCGTGAGAATCTCGACAGCGACGACACGAGTAAGCCCATCTATCGACTTCCGCAATTTGCGCGCGGCCCCCCACCCCATCGAAACGTGGTCCTCCTGCATGGCCGATGACGGAATCGAATCGACCGATGCCGGCACGGCGAGGCGTTTGAGTTCCGACACAATTGCCGCTTGCGTATATTGGGCGATCATGTGGCCAGAGTCCACACCCGGGTCGTCAGCCAGAAACGCATTAAGACCGTGGCTGCGATTAGTGTCCAGGAACCGGTCCGTGCGCCGCTCCGACATGCTCGCCAAATCGGCGACGGCAATAGCGAGAAAATCGAGAACGTAGGCGACGGGAGCCCCGTGGAAGTTTCCATTCGACTCGACGCGACCATCACGGGTGACGACGGGGTTGTCGATAGCACTAGACAGCTCACGGCTTGCTACAAGCGCCGCGTAGTCGATGGTGTCGCGGACCGCACCATGCACTTGAGGGGAACAACGCAGAGAATACGCGTCCTGAACTCGAGCGAAACTCGCGGCCGAGTGAGTCGCGACGATACCTGAATGGGCGAGCACCGCGCGCATGTTTGCTGCCGACGTAGCCTGTCCTGGGTGTGGACGCAGCGCCTGCAGGTCATCGGCAAGAACGGTGTCTGTGCCCGCGAGACCCTCAATACTTAGTGCAGCAGCGAGGTCGGCTGCTGTAATGAGCGCGCGAAGGTCGTACACGGCGAGGGTGAGCATCCCGAGCATTCCATCGGTCCCGTTAATCAGGGCGAGCCCTTCCTTTTCCCGCAGTTGCACGGGAACGATCCCCGCGGCTGCCAGGGCGACCGCAGCGTCTAGTTCGACGCCGTTGATGTCGCGTACTCGTCCTTCACCGATGAGGGCCAGAGCGCAGTGGGCTAGCGGCGCGAGATCGCCCGAACAGCCCAGGCTCCCGTATTCTCCGACGATCGGCGTAATGCCGGCGTTCAAAACTGCGGCGTAGGTCTCCGCGATGACCGGTCGAACGCCGGTGCGGCCGGTTGCAAGCGTCGACAGGCGCAGCAACATCAATGCTCGTATTACTTCGCGTTCAACTTCTGGCCCGCTCGACGCGGCGTGGCTGCGCACGAGAGACAGCTGCAGGAGGGCGCGTTGCTCTTCGGGTATCTGTTTGGATGCGAGTGCGCCGAAGCCGGTCGAGACTCCATAGTGCGGCACGACGTCGCGCGCGAGTCGTTCGATGACCTGACGGCTGGAGTGCATCTCGGCGATGCTCTCATCAGTCAACTCGACGAGCGCGTCGTGCCGTGCGACGGCTACGACATCGTCCGGGGTTGGAGCGCCGACCCCTAGCAGGACGGGGCTCGAAAGCAAAGTCGGCTGTGGGAGGAGAGAGGTGCTCAATTCGAAAGCCCTTCGGCGGCGTGGACAGGAACAAGTCAACTGTGTCCTTCTCGCGGCTGCTTCGGGACGCCGCGAAAGGACTAGTGTCTGACTCACCAGACTTACTTCTGACGATAGGGACACCAATGAACGCTCTTCCGGGGCCGATTCTGGACCTTGTGTCGCTTGCGCAACCCGCCGCGGCGCCGAAAATGCCCGCTGTCCGCAATGCCATAGCCGTCCTCAACAAGATCGCCGCCAGTGCGAAGCCTCTTCCGGCCAGCACGCTTGCACGGTCGCTAAATATCCCTCGGAGCACCATGTACCAACTCCTTCTGGTTCTCGCAGACGAGGGGTTGATCGTCCACATCCCGGAGACACGAAGTTATGCGCTCAGCATCGGGGTATTCGAGCTCGGCTCCGCGTACCTGCGCCACCAACCGCTAGAGAACCTTGCTCGTCCTTTGCTCATCAAACTCGCCCAGAAGATAGGTGAGACGGCGCAGCTGGGAATCCTTCAAGGCGACGAGACGCTTTACCTCCTCAAGGAAGCTCCCGCCCGACCGACAGCCCTGGTCACGGAGGTCGGCGTTCGGCTTCCCGCGCACCTCACCGCCAGCGGTCGATCCTTGCTAGCGGGCCTGCCGCCCAAACAGGTCATGGCTTTCTTTTCCAGTTCGCCGAAGTTCCTCACCATCACGGGTAAGGGCCCAACCTCGCTAAGAGAGCTTCGACAGGTCCTCGCCGAAGATCGCGATAGAGGTTGGAGCATCGAGGATGGCAGCGTCACGGACGGAATAACGTGTATTGCCGCCGCCGCACGGGATTACTCGGGGCGACCTGTCGCCAGCATCGTCACTTCGTTTCGGAGTGATCGGCATACCGAGTCATCCGGAGCCGTCGCCGCCGAAGTAATGCGAACTGCCGGCGAACTAACCCAACGCCTAGGCGGGTCGTTGCCGACGGCGGTACCGGTAGAGGCTCTCTAGAGTGCCTCCTGGAGTCTGACGTGGTGGACAGATAGAGTCCTCAGCGGCGCATGACACCGGCAGGAAGGCGTCAAATTGTGGTCATGGACCTTCTCGCCCCTGCACCCAGACGCGTTGTACGTACTCTGCCCGAGTACAAGACTTCCGCTACATCACAAAGCGAACCGCTGTTTCGGGCATCTTCCAACGAGAACAACAGCGCTCCATCAGAGCAAGTCATCCGGGCCGTTCTCGGGGCCGCACGGACGGGTAACCGCTATCCGGCTCCGTATGGCGGAGAACTGATCGAGGCGATCGCTGCGCACTTGAATATTGATGCGACGAGCGTGGCCGTGGATGGGGGCTCGCACGCGCTTCTGAATCACTTGCTTTTAGCCTTCGTCGGTCCCGCATCCCGTGTTGTCTTCCCTTGGAGGAGCTTCGAGGCCTATCCCATCAGCGTGGCGGCTACCGGCGGAGTCCCGGTCCCTGTTCCTAACCGCCCTGATGGGGCGCACGATCTTGCTGCCATGATCGAGCAGGTCGATGGCAACACTGCCGTAGTGATCCTGTGTAACCCGAACAACCCAACGGGCTCGGCATTCACCGAAAATGACCTCCTCAACTTTCTCGAGCGCGTACCCCCCGAGACTCTGGTCGTTCTCGACGAGGCCTACATCGACTTTCTCGACACGGATCGAGTAGGGAACTACGACTCAGTCAGCCTGCTACATGATCACCCGAATATTCTCATCCTCCGGACGTTCTCTAAGTGTTACGCGCTTGCGGGCTTCCGTGTGGGTTACGCCGTAGCCCACCCCGACGTGATCTCTTCTATACGCGCCGTTCTGCCGACATTCCCAGTGTCGCAGACCGCCGTAGCCGCGGCGAAGGCGGCACTGGCCGACGTAGCAGGAAGCGCCCGTACTGTGGCGGTGGTTTCTTTGCAGCGACAGGAGGTGACGGCGGCTCTTCGTGCGGCTGGCTATCCTGTTTTCGAAAGTCACGCGAATTTCATCTGGCTGCCGCTAGGAATCGGCTCCTCAGATTTCGCAAAGAAATGCCTTCAGGCGGGGATTATCGTCAGGCCGTTCGGGGAGGAGGGAGTCCGAATAACTGTCGGGCAGGCCGGTCTAGCGGAAGCGATAGTTCATGCCGTCGGCGTCAATCGCTAACCCGCTCACTCCGCCCTAAGAAGGTGCGCCGAGGAGCTCATTCACAATCGGCATGGTCTCCAGACGACTGTGCTCCACGTGCGCGAACGCGAGGGCAGCGGCGAGATCCACTTCACCGGCCAACACCGCGGCACACAGTGCTTCGTGTTCCCGATGCACAGCCATGTTGTCGCGGTCAACCACGATATGGAAGAGTCTCCGCAACCGACCGTTGACCGGAATCATCAGGTCGTCGAGCAGGCGGCAATTGGCCAGGTCCAGCAGGTCTTCGTGAAGCTGCCAGGTTGCTTCGGCGATACCGGCCACGTCCTCGCGAATCACGGCATGCTCCGCCTCCAGCAAGCTGCTCCGCAGATGATCACCGTTGGCGCCTCGTGCGCATTCCTCCGCGGCAAGGCGAGCAGTGAGCACCTCCAGCGACGACCTGATCGTGAATAGCTCGGCAATGTCCTGCAGGGTCATCGCTGCGACGATGACGCCTCGCCGGTGGAGGCTCTTGATATAGCCTTCGCTCTCGAGCCGGGGGAAAGCCTCCCGGATCGGCACGCGAGAGACTTTCAGCTCATCGGACACCATGCGCTCGCGAAGACGCTCACCTGGCTGGAATGTGCCATCGACGATTCGTTCTCGGATCCACAGATAGACGCGCTCGTCGAGCGCCTCCTCTGCTTCCCGCTCGCGGGGTGGGGCGGATGAGCCTGTGATCAGAACCATGCATCTGACCCTAGTGGGTCGGCCTCACCCGGCTCACGTGGGCGGTCAGCCTCTCAGGTTGATCATTGTACCAACGCCACTTGCGATCGCTTTAGCGTAGATCACCGCCGCGGTGGTCACGTCCTGGATTCCTGTGCCAAGAGACTTATAAAGCGTGATCTGGTCGTCGTCCGTTCGCCCTGCCACCTTGCCGGCGATAACGTCACTGAGCTCGTCGAGACGTGTGTCTCCGTCGAGCAGGCCGGCCGCGATGGCGGCGCGCAGCTCGTCTGACTCGAGCGCCGCCACACGGCGGTCATCGACGACAACCTTGGCACGCCCGACCGCGTGCTCGTCCACTTCGCGGAAGCCCAGCCGTGGGGGCGTGCCCACCGCATTGATGTGCATCCCCGGCGTCAGCCATCGACCACGCACCACTGGCTCCAGTGACGGCGTGAGCGTGCAGAGTATGTCCGAATTGCGCACAACGTCTTCGGCACTTGCTGCCGCCTCGACTTTAACCCCGAACCGATCGGACGCTTGTTCGGCGAACCGCTGAGCCGAGGCCGCAGTACGGCTCCAAACGTGCACGGTGTCTATCGACCGGACCAGTCGCAATGCCTCAAGGTGTGGTCCCGCCAATGCGCCAACTCCGATCAGACCGAGCGACCCACCCTGGCTGCGGGCCAGATATTTCGTAGCCACCGCCGAAGCAGCTGCCGTGCGTGCCCGTGTCACCGCAGCGCCGTGCAAGATAGCCAAGCAGGAACCCGTCAGCGCATCGACCAACACGATCGTCGATTGCTGCGTGGGTCGCCCTGCGCTCGCGTTGCCAAGTGTGTCGGCCAGAAGTTTCATTCCGCCGAATCGGTCGACCGCGGCCAGCATCGGCACTAGCAGGGTCTCTCCGCCCGGTGTCGAGATCGGGTCTCGATCGGCCTGTGTTGCCGCACCGACGGCCAGGCCGCCGATGCCGCGTTCCACTGCGGCGATGACTTCCGCCATATTAATGAGCGGCTCGATTTCGCTGTGGGTCAGGATCAGGGTCATTGTGTTCCAAAGTTTTATTGTCAAATGGGCAGGGCGCGGCCGGGCGCTCGGAGTCTGGTAGCGGGAAACCAAGACTCCGGGCGTCCGCCCGCGTAGCACGCGCTAAGAATCAGCCCTTGCCCAACTACTTGTCGCTTAGTTTCTGGCGGGCCAGCTTTACCGCCCGTTTGATGTCGGACACGTCCGACTGCGCGGGCGGGAAGGCTTCGTTTGCCATCCAGGCCTGGTTGAACGCACGAACCCCTCCAACTAGGAGAGGCCGCGAGGAGACCATGACGGTGTCGGCACCCGATGTCACAGCCTTGTCGAACATTGCCAGCGACCGTGCGGCGATCTGTACCCACTTGCCGCCAGCCTGAACAGCCGCAATCGCACGATCCAGGTGCTCCTGGAGTCGTGGGTCATTGATCTGTCCGGGTATTCCCATCGACCCGGACAAGTCGGACAGACCGAAGTCGAAGAGGTCGAGTCCGTCGATCTTGACGAGCTCCTCGACGCCTTCGAATCCGGCGAGATCTTCAAGCAGTGCGGTTCCGATCGGCCGGGACTCGTCGGTGGTGTACTGCTCGACCGGGCTGTGCCGCAGGCCGAACTCTTCTGCACGAGTGTCCATGGTCAACCCGCGCCGCCCTCGCGGCGGGTAAAGGAGTTCGGCCGCGAAGTCATACGCGTTGCTCGGGTTTGTGTGCGCCAACATGATCGCGTTGACGCCGGTCTCGATATAAGGCAGCACGTGGGCGCGGTCCGGCGTGCCGACGCGGATCATCGAGCCCACTCCAACGGCGTCCGCCGCACGAACCATGTTGAGACATAGCTCCGTGGTCATCGCAGCGTGTTCGGCGTCGATGTAGATCCAATCGAATCCCAGCAGCCCGGCGATTTCGACGAGTGTAGGATCGCTTCCGTCGATCTCGAGGCCGAAGGCCATTTCGGGCTTCTCTAGCGCCGCGCGCAGAGCGTTGTTACGCATGTAACTCTCTTCTCATATATAGGTGGGGATTGTGTAACCATCGTTCGCGTGTGTCATGCGATCGAATTATCGAATGCTGTCGATGAAGCGCCGGCTTCGCTCATGCCGAGGGTTCGTCAGCACTTCCTGCGGTGTGCCGGACTCCACAACAACACCATCGGCCATCAGCACAAGGGTGTCGGCGGCGTCTCGCGCGAATCCCATCTCGTGGGTGACCACAATGGACGTCATTCCGCTCTCAGCAATTTGGCGCATTACGTCAAGAACTTCACCGACCATTTCCGGGTCCAGTGCCGAGGTCGGCTCGTCGAACAGCATGAGCTTTGGTTCCATGGCCAGCGCTCGGGCGATCGCGACTCGCTGAGACTGACCGCCGGAGAGCTTGCGAGGGTAAACGTCGGACTTGTCGACCAAACCCACCCGCCTCAGCAGTTCGCGCCCTCGTTCCTGGGCCGAGGTACGGTTCTCTCCCTTGACCCGGATAGGGCCGAGGGCAACGTTCTCTAGGGCAGTCATGTTGGGGAATAAATTGAAGCTTTGAAATACCATGCCGATTTCCGCCCGACGATGGGCGGAGTGCTTCTTTGAGACCTCGCGGATCTTGCTGCCGTCGCGGCGGTATCCAACGAGTTCGCCGTCCACAAGCAACCGGCCGGAATCGATTGATTCGAGGTGATTGATGCAGCGAAGAAAAGTCGATTTCCCGGACCCTGAAGGCCCAATGATGGCCAGCACCTCGCCCCTGTGGACCCTGAGGTTCACGCCTCTGAGAACATCCAGCGCGCCGAATCGCTTGCAGACGTCGCTGGCGTCGACCATCACATCGTTATTGGATCCTTCCCGCGTATTTTCAACGGGAATATCCGAACCCAGTTGACTCACGACCAACCTCCTAAAGTCCTCGTGCGAAAAAGCGCTCAAGCCGTGATTGCCCGATCGTCAGTACGCCGGTTAAGGCGAGGTACCACAAGGTGGCGACGGTCAGGAGCGGAATGGTGTCGTAGTTCTGTGAATAGATCAGGGTGACGGATGTCAACAGATCCGTGTATCCGATGACGACGACCATCGATGTTGTTTTCAGCGTGTCGATGAATTGGTTGCCGGTTGGAGGGATGATCATTCGCATGGCCTGCGGCAGCGTGACGTGGCGCAGGACCTGCGAGCCGCGCATGCCGAGCGAAAGCGCTGCCTCGGTCTGGCCTTTCTCTATTCCGATAATTCCGCCCCTGATGATCTCGGCCATGTAGGCAGAACAGTTGATGGTCAGCCCGAGGATTGCGGCGCTGAACTGGCTGACGAGGACATTGGCGTCCACAGACACGAACGTTGGACCGCCAAAGGGAATACCCAGGTGGATCTGCGGGTACACGGCTGCAAGGTAGTACCACGCCAGCAGCTGAACCAAGACCGGAGTGCTGCGAACGATCCAGATGTAGCCTTTCGCCACCCACGAGAGAAGCCAGTTGTCGGACAGAACCATTGTGGCGAGGAGCACACCCAGGATCGTTCCGCCTACCATAGCGATGACGGTCAGTTCGATGGTGTGAAGGACCCCTTCAAGGACCGGCTGTGCGAACAGGTAGTGCCAGACGACATCCCACTGGAATCGCTTATTGCGGACGACCGAAAACCCGAGCTCGGCCAGGGCAATGATTACGACGACGGCAGCTGCCCATCTGCCCCAGTGACGCAGAGGCACGTACTCCATGCCGTTCTTGTCAGTCGTGATGCCCCTGATCGTGCTTGAAATGCTCGCCATGCCGGTGCCGCTCCCTCTAGCCGAGTCGAGATCGGTCCGCACGCGTCTCGGACGCGTGCGGACCGATGATGCTAATTGTTGGTCACAGACGGGGTGTTGTTGATCGCGGTTCGCGTGACTGCGACCGTGCTCAGCTTCCACTTGTCGATGATCTTCGCGTAGCTGCCATCGGCAAGGATCGCTTTCATGGCAGCCTCGAGAGCGTTAGAAAGCTTGGTGTTGCTTTTGGAGACTGCGATCCCGAACGCACCGGTGTCGATAATGGACGTCTTGACGATGTCGAAAGATCCGGGTTTTTGAGCCAAGAAGTATTGAGCGTCAGGGCCACCCGCGAATCCGATATCGACTCGCTTGCTTTCGAGCGCGAGGTAGATGTCGCTCCCGCTCTGCAGCGTTTGGATGTTGATCGCCGGCTTTCCGGCTGCGACGCATTTGGCTGACTGCGCCTCAGTGGTGGGCACTGCGGGAACCGATCCGGCTTGCACCGCAACGGAGTGCCCACACATGTCCGCGAGGGTTCTGATCTTGAGCGGATTACCCGGCTGCACTAAAAGGCCGGCGCTGGCGATACCGTAGTTCACGAAGTTGACGATCTGTTCGCGGTCCGGGGTGTCGGCCAAGGCGGACATGGCAACGTCATAGCGTCCTGCTTGTACACCGACGACAAGCCCGTCGAAGTTGGCATTGACGAACGACATCTTTACGCCGAGTTTTTTGCCGAGATCGTCAGCAACGTCGACGTCAAAGCCCACCAGGGTGCTGCCTTTCATGTACTCGAACGGCGGGAAGTCGAGTTCGCTGCCGATCGTGATCGTCCCCGCCTTCCGAATATTCGCTGGCAGGAGACTGTTGAGCTTGGCCGACGCAGCGGGCGTCGCGCTACTTGCTTTCGTCGGTGTACCGGTGCTGCACGCGGTGAGCGCAAGTGCAACCGAAACGGCCGCGGCGGCGGCCCCGTACCTCGTCCAGCGTTTGTGCTTGCCGCCATTCGACGACTTCAACGTATTGAGCTTCATGACTGTCTCCATTCAGGGATTGTGATAGGTGCTACCGGGGGGAGCTTCGTGGGCAGGTCGCTCGCCATCGGACAATGGACCGAGCTCGACTGCTGGTCAGCCCGGTGCGCTGCACCCGCGGGAAGCTATAGCACCCGGATCGATGCCGGTCGACGCCCACGGAAGCGATGACTCACGAAGGAATGACGCCATTGACCGACCAACGTTTGTCATACGATACGCCGCAAATCGCGCGAAAATAGCCCCACTTTGACCCTTCTAGTGCTCTTTGGCATACCAAAATCATCGCTGAGTGGCATTCACGCCATGGCCACCTGCCCATTGCTGGAAGTCCCGTGGCACTGGGCCATCGATAAGAAACGGCTCCTGATCAGGGGTAACCATGAATTCAGATGTCCCTGATGCGTCGCATCAGCCCACCGGGTCGATGGAGTAAGTGGCTGGTAACCTACCAAATTTTGCCCAGCACGCGCGGCGAGAAGTTTACGGCGTCGAAATCTGGACGAAACACCAACTATCAGTCCAACCCTCCGAATTACCTCCCCCTATCGGGATTAGTCCCGCTTTTAAAGCGCCTCCACGCTCGTCGTCGGCGGGATGCTATCCAGGAGCATGTCAATCAGAGTGGTCAGCCCACCCGCGATTTCGGGCCGGGAAGCACTCGCAAAGCCTTCCCGCTCCACTCGCCCTGGCTCGTTGATGTGCACGTGAGTGTCCACGAGACGTTCTGCTACACGGTTAGGTGACATCTGAGTTGGCTTGCCCGCGAGGTGGCCTGAAACAATGTTGTCGTGCCCAAGCCTTATCCCCGTGAGTTTTGTGATGACGTGGTGAGCGTCGCTCGGATCCGTGAGCCTGGCTTGACCGGAAATCCATGCACCGTGGACACGCCACGCTTCGGCGGCCTGGAGTGTGCGAAACACCTGAAGGAGTTCTGCGGGGTCACCGAATTCGACGTCCTCGACGCTATCGAGCTCGCGGACGAAGGTTGCGAATACAGCGGTCACGGCGGTATCGGCGCGCGGGGAGTGTCCAGTTCACGGCGAAGCGATGATCGGCGGAATCCGGTGACGCTTGGAAGAAATTGGCGGCGACCCGCTCCAGCAATGACGCATCGCGAGCCAGCCATTCGACCGTGTCGAACGATGGCGACAGCGGTACAAGTCCGTCCGTGCTCACCGCACCGTGGGTGGTGCGAAGTCCCCACAGACCCTGGTATGAGGCAGGAACGCGGATAGACCCTCCCGTGTCGGTGCCGAGCCCAATGGTTGCCTGACCGGTCGAGACCGCAGAGGCCGGGCCGTTCGAGGACCCTCCCGGGATCCCATCGACCACGGCGGGATTCGGCGGCATCCCGTAGTGTGCATTTCGCCCGGCGATGCTGTAGGCGAATTCGTCGGTCTGAGCGACACCCCGCACGTCAGCTCCCGCCGTAAGTAAGACGGAAACCGAGGATGCGGTCCGTACCGCGGGTGCCTGTTCGGCGAGAAATTGCGGAACGCCCGCCCCGACCGGAATACCCGTGAGCGAGAACAGGTCTTTGACCGCGACTGTCTCCCCGGCCAGCGGACCGCGGCCGCTTCCCGCGATCAGCGGCGACCCGACCATGCGCCAGATGGACGAATCGATGGCGGGCGCAGGCTGCGAGACGTGGGCGACGTCGACCTTCCACGGGGCGTCCGGTCCGGAACGGATCCAGAGCTGCGTTTGCTGCCCGCGACCACCGGATTCTGGAGAAAAAATGGCGACAATGACTGCTGCGTCGGGAGAAATCGACCGCAATTCGACACGAAGAAGTCGTCGCGGCGGGGCACCACCTCGCCGCGACCGAAAGGCGCTGATCTGCTCATGCCCGACGAGCAGGCCGTTAGCATCTCCCCGCAACGTGTTCGGGCCGGGAGAAAATAGACGGTCGAGTGCCGCGACGTCATTGGCCATCAACGCGTCTTCGTAGTCCCAGAACGCATCCATTAGCCCATCCGGCGGAACTGCGCCCGTCGGGAGAGAGGCTTCAGGCCTGTGCGCGCTATACAAAATCCGACACCCGGATTCGCGCGTGGACGCCCTTCACGATGTCAACGACCTGCGAAATATTGAAATCCGTTGCTGCGCTCAGGTTCGCGATATTGTCGGGTCAACTCCGGGTCCAGATCGTTCACGTCAACACCTGCAAGAGCGATTCCGTCGTACTGGGCCTGGCCCTTGTCGAACTCGAGTTCACGACGCTGGTCGTGGCGCAACTTCCTAGACTCATCGCCGACCCGCAGGTAGCAATCACCGTTCGTCAGTTCGTGTACAGATTCGCTCGGGTCAATCGTTATGGTGACAAGCGCATCCGGTTCGCCCTTGCTGTTAATACAGCCGACCTGATCGACATGCACACGCACAGGGGGCACCGTGAAGTCGATCGGGATTTGACGAATCGAATTGATCTTTTCACCATGCTGATCGATCCCCTCCACGACTCCGTCGTGCAAGCCAACAACGATCGTGCCGCCTTCGGCGTTGGCGAACGCGACAATGTGCTGCGCCAGATCTTTCGGCTGACTCCTGATCGACTTTCTGTCGAACCACTGGTCTTCACGGAGCGCCAATAGCTTGGCACCCACCTCCTTCAGAGGCGCGGTCAGCGCACGATCTACTTCGTTGGCGGTCACAAAAACTACCCTAAAGGCTTTCAAGTAGATTCCGAGTAGCGACAACATCGCTTAAAATCACAGTAATTCCGGCACAAATAGCCAGCTAATTAGCGACGCACGAGTTGCAAGTACATTTCAAGTAGTACTGCAAATGACTGCGTAAGCGATCTTTGAAGCAAACGCACGCTGCGCCTTGAGGCAGTAAGGGTCAGTCCACCGGTCTCAGCCGAGGTGTGAGCGTCGCCGAAAAATTCAGACACCTGCCAACTGAACAGCCTGGCGGAGGGCCTCAACCATGCTCCTCGTGTCTACGGTCCCGGTCCCCGCGATATCGAATGCCGTGCCATGGTCGACAGAAGTGCGGATGACCGGAAGCCCGACGGTGATGTTTACTCCCGCCTCGATGCCGAGCACTTTTATCGGGCCATGCCCCTGATCGTGGTACATCGCGACGATCAGATCGTAGTCGCCCCGACCGGCCAAAAAAAAAGCTGTGTCGGCGGGCAGCGGTCCAACGGCATCGATTCCGTCGGCCTGCACTACAGCGATGGCGGGTGCGATCTTTTTCTCTTCTTCGCCGTATCCGAAGAGGCCGTGTTCCCCGGCGTGCGGGTTGATCGCGCAAACGCCGATCCGCGGGCTCTCGATTCCGGCGCGCCGTAGCGCCTCGTACCCGCGACGAATTGTGCGCTCGACGAGACCGGGTTCGATTCGTGCCACAGCATCGATTAGCCCGACATGGGTCGTGACGTGAATAACCCGGAGTTTGGGTGTCGACAACATCATCGAGACCTCATCCACCCCCATGAGAGCCGCGAGAAGCTCGGTGTGGCCCGGAAAATCGTGCCCGCCGGCGTGAAGGGCCTCTTTGTTTAGTGGCGCAGTGCATATCGCCTGCACCTCGCCCGCAAGCGCGAGCTCACAGGCCACGCGGATGTACTGGTACGCCGCGTCTCCGGCAATGGGCGAAAGCCGACCCCAGTCCAGGCCGACCGGCAGTAGGCCCAGATCGATGACCTCGACGGTTCCCGCGGGGACCACGGCGTCCGGTTCAATCGAGTCAATTACGACAACTCTTGCGTCGGCGCCGAGAACCTCGGCGGCCAAGCGGAGACGCGCAGCGTCCCCGATTATCACCGGACGACAAGCTTGCACGATGCCTCGGTCAAGCGCCGCGGCGACGCAGATCTCCGGACCGACTCCGGCTCCGTCGCCCATGGTGACTGCCACCACGGGTCGCCTCTGTGATGCGGTCATGTGCAGCTCCTCTTCTTGTCGCGTCCGAGTTGATATTTGGCCAGGCCAGCATCTGGCCTCAGGTGCAGCACGATGTCGAGCAGGCTGTCTTCGTCGCCGAAGCTGCCCGGCCGCGTAACGACTCGGGCACCCAGCGGCGTGCGACAGAGCACGACCCCGGCGGCTAGTTCGCGCTCGGGATAAATCGCGCTGATGCCTGCCGCATCCAGTACCGCTCGGGCGGTCTCGCCGCCGGTTAGAACCAAGTCGACCGCCGTGAGGTCGATTCCCGCGGCAAGTGCCTTCGCCACGACCGCGACATCGTCTCGATGCCATGCCGCGTGCCGGTCGACGTGCACCACCGCGACGCCCGA
>Ga0302190_10001390_pt1 | contig 16131 bp, 11 predicted proteins | sample II_Bog_E2_3_FD_198784 | JGI IMG/M metagenome (GOLD analysis project Ga0302190, IMG submission 198784) | Peat permafrost microbial communities from Stordalen Mire near Abisko, Sweden - II_Bog_E2_3 | ecosystem: Environmental > Terrestrial > Soil > Wetlands > Peat | place: Sweden: Abisko... | reverse complement strand
AGCGCATGAGCCGAGTCATCCAGCGGGTGGAGAACAAGGATGATTCCGCCCGCGTCGGCCCCAATCCCAGCCAGGACGAACTGGGCCGATTGTCCCGCGCCTTTGATCATCTGCTGGACAGTCTGGCATCCCGCCGAGAGGAATTGCGCCGCTGGGGTCAGGAGCTGGACCGCAAGGTCGCTGGGCGTACCGCCGAGCTGGAAGCCGCCAACCAGACCCTGCGCCAAGCGCAACATCAGTTGGTGATGAACGAGAAGCTGACGGCCATTGGCGAGCTGACCGCCGGCGTAGCTCACGAGATCAATAATCCGGTGGCGGTGATCCAGGGCAATCTTGATCTGCTGAAAGAGGTCCTGGGCGATGCCAGAGCGCCGGTGGAAGAGGAAATCCGTCTGATCGACGAGCAGACCCTGCGCATTCAGGCCATCGTCAACAAGCTGCTGCAATTCGCCCGCCCCGGCGACTTTGCCGGCTATGCCGAGGATACCGACGTCAATGGGGCTTTGTCCGACTGTCTGGTGCTGACCCGGCACAACCTCAACCGCGCCAAGATCACGGTGGAGACCAAACTGGAGGCCGTCACCAGCGTCGAGATGAATCGCGGCGAGATGCAGCAGGTGCTGATCAATCTGGTGGTCAACGCCATGCAGGCCATGGATGGGGGCGGCCTTTTGACCCTGGAAAGCCGGGATGTGAGCGGCGAGGACTTCGAGGGCGTGACCCTGGTGGTGCGCGATACCGGCCACGGCATTAATTCCGCCGATCTGGGCCGCATCTTCGATCCCTTTTTTACGACCAAGAAGCAGAGGGGCACCGGCCTGGGTCTGTCCATCAGCTATGCCATCGTTCAACGCTATGGCGGCCGCATCAGCGTGGAAAGCCAGCCGGGCGTCGGGACGACCTTCACCCTCTGGCTGCGCCGTCATGCCCGCTTTACCGAGCAGCCCTCGGCCCCGGTGTTTTCCTCACGGTTCCTGGATTAATTCCCCAGCACCAAAAACGGATTGCCGCCGATGCGCTGATAGCCTTCCTCGCTCACCAGGATATCCAGGGCGAGGCTGGCCAGATCATCGGCGATAGGCTCATAGTCGGGGGACTTTTCCATCAGGAACAGCTTCAGGGTGCTGTGGCAGGAATCGCAGCATTCCGCCCGCACGCCGTCGTGATCGCCCTCGATCAGGCGATAGCTGACTCCCTTGCTCTCGCCGCAGGCGACGCAGGTGGCCCGCACATGGTGCCAGGCGCTGCCGCAGCAGCTGCAGTGCAGATAACGCAGTCCGCTGCTTTCCGAGCCGATATGGATCATGCCGGCCACCGGGGGGCGTCCGCAGACCGGACAGCTATGGGCGATGGCGCTGGGGGTCAGGGCGGCGGAATCTTGCTGTGCCGCGAAGCGGGTCCAGGCGATCTGTTCGGCGGCCCCTAAGAAGGGAGAGGCGGCCAAGTCGTCCGGCGTTCCCTGGCCTGATTGCAGGCGGCTTTGACGTTCCGCCACCTCGGCCTCGGTGGCATGGCGCAGGCCTTCGGCGGTTGCTTGCGCCGGGCCGGTCAAGGCGGGCAGGGCGGTCAGCAGAGCTTGCAGGTCGGTCAGCCACTGACGCTCCGGCGGGGCCAGGGCCTCGGTCGTTATCACGGCCTGTTGGGCATCGGCCAGCAGTGCTGCGAACAGCAGCCAGCCCTCCAGGCTATGGCCGGAAGCCAAATGCCGCAGCCGCGCCGCCCGCTTGGCGAACAGCTTTGTCGTATCGGGCAAGAGCAGAGGCGAGGGCGACTGTCCCGGAATCAGTCCGGCTTCGGCGATGGCGGCTTGGAGATCAGAGGGGGAATGGCTCATGAGGTCGCTCTTCCTGATAATGGTCCCGATCCAGCCTGCAAGAATCATGCGCGATTGCAAACCCGCTTTTTCCCGAGTTTCCCTTTGCCGTTAGGGACTTTTTGTCCAAGGCCGATTGGACAAATTGTCCATTGTTCCAAATTGTGCAAATGCAGCAATCGGCTGGCTTCCGCCCTTTTCACGACTGGCACAATTCCTGCCATAGCTCCCCCAGATGCGCGCTTTTCCATGGGCGCCCGGACGAGGTGGTGGAGGTCACATGCAGGTTTCTCGGCGGCAGTTCTTCAAAATCAGTGCTGCGGGCCTATCAGCCTCCAGCATGGCGGTCCTGGGGCTGTACCCTGCCACGGCCATGGCCGAAGTGCGCCAGTACAAACTGGCCCGCGCCAAAGAGGTCCGCAACACCTGCACCTATTGCTCGGTGGGTTGCGGCGTTCTGCTTTACAGCCTGGGCGACGGCGCCAAGAACGCCAAGGCTTCGATCATGCATGTGGAGGGTGATCCCGATCACCCCGTCAGCCGGGGCGCTCTCTGTCCCAAGGGCGCTGGCCTGTTGGACTTCATCCACAGCCCTGGCCGCCTGAAGTATCCGGAAGTGCGCGAGCCCGGCAGTTCGGAATGGAAGCGAATCTCGTGGCACGAGGCCATCGAGCGGGTCGCCCGCCATATGAAGGACGACCGCGACGCCAATTTCATTCCCCAAAGCGCCGATGGGGTGACGGTCAACCGCTGGCTTTCCACCGCCATGCTGACCGCCTCGGCCTCGTCCAACGAGACCGGCATTCTGAGCCAGAAGTTCATGCGGTCCTTAGGCATCATCGCCACTGACGCTCAGGCCCGCGTCTGCCACGGCCCCACCGTCTCGGCCCTGGCCTCCACCTTCGGGCGTGGGGCCATGACCAACAGCTGGGTCGATATTCGCAATGCCGATTTCATCCTGATCATGGGCGGCAATCCCGCCGAGGCTCATCCGGTGGGCTTCCGCTGGGCCATCGAAGCCAAGAAGCGCGGCGCCCGTCTGGTGGTGGTCGATCCCCGCTTCAATCGCTCGGCTTCCGTGGCCGACGAATTCGTGCCGATCCGCGCCGGCTCCGACATCGCTTTTCTGGGCGGCATCATCAACTGGCTGATTAATAACGATAAAATCCAGTGGGACTACGTCAAGAGCTTCACCAACGCCAGCCTGATCGTCGGCGAGGGCTACGGCTTTGACGAGGGCTTGTTCTCAGGCTTCGACGAGACCAAGGGCAAATATGACGTCAGCCTCTGGAACTACGAGCTGGACGAGCAGGGCAACGCCAGGACCGACCCGACCTTGCAGCATCCCCGCTGCGTCTGGAGCATGCTGAAAGCCCATTATTCCCGCTATACGCCCGAGGTGGTGAACAATCTGACCGGCAGCCCCATTCCCGGTTTCCTCAGCGTTTGCGAACATCTGGGCAAGACGGCGGTTCCCAATAAGACCGCCACCATCCTTTATGCCCTGGGCTGGACCCAGCATACGGTGGGCACCCAGAACATCCGCACCATGGCCATGATCCAGCTGCTGCTGGGCAATGTCGGCATGGCTGGCGGCGGCGTGAATGCCCTGCGCGGCCATTCCAACATCCAGGGCCTGTCGGACCTTGGCCTGCTATCCACCAGCCTGCCGGGCTATCTGCCGCTGCCTTCGGAAAAGGCTCATCCCACCCTGGAGGCCTATCTTTCCAAGGTCACACCCAAGGCGCTGCAGCCCAATCAGTTCAATTACTGGAGCAATACGCCGAAGTTCTTCGTCAGCCTGCTGAAATGGTTCTGGGGCGACAAGGCCACCAAGGACAACAACTGGGGCTACGACTGGCTGCCCAAGTGGGACAAGATGTACGACGTTCTGCAGATCATGGATCTGATGTACAACGGCAAGATCAACGGCTTCATCGTCCAGGGCTTCAATCCCCTGCTGTCCTTCCCCGACACCAGCAAGACAGCGGCGGCTTTCGCCAAGCTGAAGTATATGGTGGTCATCGACCCCATCGCCACCGAGACCTCGTCCTTCTGGAAGAACCAGGGCGACATCAACAATGTGGATACCGCCTCGATCCAGACCGAGGTGATCCGGCTGCCCGGCTCCTGCTTCGCCGAGGAGGACGGCGCCATCGTCAGCTCGGCTCGCTGGCTGCAATGGCACTGGAAGGCCGCCGAGCCGCCGGGCGAGGGTAAGAGCGATCAGGAGATCATCGGCGAGATTTTCACCGCTCTGCGCAAGCTCTATCAGACCGAGGGCGGCACGGTGCCCGAGCCGATCCTGAATGTTTCGTGGGCTTACAGCAATCCGGCGGCTCCGACCCCTGAGGAGCTGGCCAAGGAGCTGAACGGTCGGGCCCTGGCGGATATCCCCGACCCCAAGGATCCCACCAAGTTCCTGGCCCGCAAGGGCGAACAGCTGCCGGGCTTCGCCTTGCTACAGGACGATGGCTCGACCATGTGCGCCTGCTGGATTTTCTCGGGCTGCTGGACCCAGGCCGGCAACCAGATGGGACGGCGCGACAATACGGACGTCGGCTTGGGCAATACCCCTGGCTGGTCCTGGTCCTGGCCGGCCAACCGCCGCATTCTTTACAACCGCGCCTCCTGCGACGCCGCCGGCAAGCCTTGGGACCCCCTGCGCAAGCTGATCGGCTGGAACGGCGAGAAGTGGTCGGGCATCGATATCCCCGACTTCAAGGCCGACGCTGGGCCTGAGACCGGCATGAACCCCTTCATCATGAACCCGGAAGGGGTGGGGCGGCTCTATTGCGCCGACAAGTTGGTGGATGGCCCGTTCCCCGAACATTACGAGCCCATGGAAAGCCCCCTGGGCACCAATCCCTTGCATCCCAAGGTGGTCAGCAGCCCGGCGGTGCGCATGTTCAAGGCCGACCGCGATCGTATAGGCAGCCACGAGGACTTCCCCTATGTGGGCACCACCTATCGCCTGACCGAGCATTTTCAGTTCTGGACCAAGAGCGTGCGCCTGAACGCCATCGCCCAGCCCGAGCAGTTCGTCGAGATCGGCGATGTGCTGGCCGCCGAGAAGGGAATCAAGGCAGGCGATTGGGTCAAGGTTTCTTCCAAGCGTGGCTACATCAAGGCCAAGGCGGTGGTGACCAAGCGGGTCAAGGCCCTGCAGGTCAACGGCAAGATTCTGCACCAGATCGGCATTCCCTTGCATTGGGGCTGGGAGACGGTGGCCAAGAAGGGCTTCCCCTCCAACAACCTGTCGCTGGGGGTGGGCGACTGCAACAGCCAGACGCCGGAATACAAGGCCTTCCTGGTGAACCTCGAGAAGATCTGAGGAGTTTGAAAGCATGGCTCTGCAATCCCTGGACATCCAGCGTCGCTCCGCCACGCCGACGGCCACTCCTCAGGCCCGAGGCCCGGAAGAAGTGGCCAAGTTGATCGATGTCACCACCTGCATCGGCTGCAAGGCCTGTCAGGTCGCCTGCTCGGAGTGGAATGATCTTCGCGAAGAGGTGGGCATCAATCACGGCGTCTATGACAATCCTATCGATCTGTCCGCCGAGGCCTGGACGGTGATGCGTTTCACCGAACACGAGGAAGGCGACAAGCTGGAATGGCTGATCCGCAAGGATGGCTGCATGCATTGCTCGGACCCCGGTTGCCTGAAGGCCTGCCCGTCGCCGGGTGCGATCATCCAGTACAAGAACGGCATCGTCGATTTTCACGAAGAGAACTGCATCGGCTGCGGCTATTGCATCGCAGGCTGTCCCTTCAATGTGCCGCGCATCAGCAAGATCGATAACAAGGCCTATAAATGCAGCCTTTGCTCGGACCGCATCGCGGTCGGGCAGGAACCGGCCTGCGTCAAGACCTGTCCCACCGGCGCCATCCAGTTCGGCTCCAAGGAGGACATGAAGGAGGTCGCGGCCACCCGCATCACCGATCTGAAGTCGCGCGGCTATGAAAACGCCGGACTCTATGATCCGCAAGGCGTTGGCGGCACTCATGTGATGTATGTGCTGCATCACGCCGACCGCCCCGAGCTTTACGCCAATCTGCCCAAGGACCCCGCCATCAGCACCACCGTCAAGCTGTGGAAGGGTGTTCTGAAGCCCTTGGCCACTCTGGGCATCGCCGCCGCTGGTCTGTTCGGCTTCTTCCACTACATCACTGTCGGCCCCAACCGTCCCGATGATGACCATGATGAGGAGTCTCGGTCGTGAAAGAGAAACTGATCCAACGCTATAATGCGGCTGAGCGTATCAACCACTGGATCGTCGCCGTCTGCTTCGTGCTGCTGGCGATTTCCGGGCTGGCCTTCTTTTATCCGGCCTTCTTCTGGCTGACAGGCGTGTTCGGCACGCCGCAACTGGCCCGCATCATTCATCCCTTTGTTGGCGTGACGATGTTCCTGGCCTTCCTGCGGCAGTTCTTCCGCTACTGGCACCACAACGTCATCGAAAAGGAAGACGTCAAGTGGTTGACGTCAGTAGGACAGGTGATGAAGGGCCATGAGGTCGGCGATATCGGTCGCTACAACGGCGGACAGAAGGCCATGTTCTGGGCCATGTGCGGCTGCCTGCTGCTCTTGATCTGCACCGGCGTCATCGCCTGGCGGCCCTATTTCGCCCAGTATTTCCCCATCCCGCTGATCCGTCTGGCTTTGCTGGTGCATGCCGCTTCGGCGCTGGCTTTGATCGCCAGCATTATCGTGCATGTCTATGCCGCTCTGTGGGTTCAGGGAACCATCCGGGCCATGGTCGAGGGCGTGGTCACCTACGCCTGGGCCAAGAAGCATCATCCCCGCTGGTTCCGCGAGATGACCGAGAAGAAGTAGGAGCGCCGCCATGACCGTGAGCCATCGAAACCAGTTGAAGAACCGGCAGATGCCGGAGCATTCCCCGGTTCTGATCCCAATTCCGATTGAAGACGCCGAAGCCCCCTTCGCCGTCAGCTCGGGAGCCACGGTCATGCGCATCGTCCAGGGCGAAAGCGAACTCTGCCAGGATGTCCTGGCCGAGGAAGTTCCGGTGGCGCTGGTCTATAACGGCATTTCCCATGCCGTCATGCTTTCTACGCCCGATCAGCTGGAAGATATGGCCCTGGGCTTCAGCCTGTCGGAAGGCATTCTTCAGAGCGCTTCCGAGCTTTACGATATCGAGGTCGTGGCCGCCTGTCAGGGCGTTGAAGTGCGGATGGATATCTCGTCCCGCCGCTTCGCCGCCTTAAGGGACCGCCGCCGCACCCTGGCGGGACGAACCGGCTGCGGCCTTTGCGGAGTGGAAAGCCTGGATGCGGTCAATCGGGTCGAGGGGGCGGTGGTCAAGCGTGGCGCCCCGGTTCCGGCCTCGGCCGTGGCCCGCGCTTTGCCGCTGATGCAGGACGCCCAGACCTTGCACCGCATGACGGGTGCTGTGCATGGGGTGGCCTGGGTCTCGCCGGACGGTGAACTGCTGGCCCTGCGCGAAGATGTGGGCCGCCACAATGCCTTGGACAAACTGATCGGCCATCTTGCCCGCCAGGGAATTGATCCCACCTCGGGCTTTGTCCTGACCTCCAGCCGCGCCAGCTACGAGATGGTGCAGAAATCCGCCGCCGTCGGCATCGGCATGCTGGTGGCGGTTTCGGCTCCCACCGCTTTGGCCGTGCGATTGGCCAAGGATTGCAATGTGACCCTGGCCGGTTTCGCTCGTGGCAATCGGGTGGTGGTCTATGCCCATCCCGATTATCTGACCGGCAGCTAGGGAACGAGCCGAGCCAAACCCATGCCCACCAGCATGGGCAACAGGAAGACCAGAGCGAAGGGATCGGCCAGCCAGTTTTCCAGGGCCGGTCCGGGGCAAATGCCCACCAATCCCCAGCCCAGCCCGAACAGGGCCGAGCCCAGCACCAGCCGGCGGGTGATCTCGCGGCTGGGGGGAGGCACTTTGTCCTTGGCCTTGCCATAGAGCAGGGCGGTGGTGGGAACGGCTCCGATCATCACCAGGGCCAGGGCAGGGTTCCAGTCGCCGCGCCAAATCCGGCCTATATCCAGGAAGTCCTGAACCACCTTGGGGTCGGCCATGCCCGAGACGGCCAGCCCAAGGCCGAACAGCAAGCCGGACAGCAGGGCCAGCAGGGTCTTCACGACAAGGCCTGCTTCAAGCTGACGACCGCGACTGCGACCGCAATGAAAATAGCCGTCGCCAGCATGGAGCGTGGCGACAGCCGGGCTAACCCGCAGACGCCGTGACCACTGGTGCAGCCATTGCCCAGCCTGGTTCCGAAGCCCACCAGCAAACCGGCGGGAATCAGCAGAAGGGCATTGTGGGTCAGGGTGATCTCGTAGGTCTTGCCAGAGAGCAATTGCCAGAGCAGTAGCCCGGCGGGCAGACCGGCGATGAAGGCCAGACTTTGCGGCCAGCGGGCGGGCCAACGGCCCAGCAGCTCGCCGATAATCCCACTGATGCCAGCCAACCGTCCGTTGCTCAGCATAAAGAGGCCAGCGCCAAGTCCGATCAGGACGCCGCCAATCAGGGGATGGATCAGGCTTTCAATGCTCATGATCCATCATGGATACAGGGGAAAAATGTTATATTCAATAACATTAATATTATGGGAAATTCTTCCGCCGCTCAAAAGAAAACCCCCGGGACATGCCCGGAGGTTAAGGTGGCCAGTATCAAAAAAGGGTTTACGCGTTTTCCAACTGGGCGCTGTCGAAGTCTTCTTCGAAATATTCGCCGGGCTGGCGGTTGCCGGCGGCCCGCTGGTCTTCCTCCAGCTTCTTCAGGGCGACGCGGCGGATTTTGCCCGACACCGTCTTGGGCAGCGGCGAAATCTCGATGCGGCGGATGCGCTTGTAGGGAGCCAGCACCTTGCGGATGTGACGGAAGATGGACAGGGCCAGCTCGGTGCTGGGCTCGAAGCCGTCGCGCAGAGTGATGAAGGCCTTGGGCACGGCCAGACGCACTGGATCGGGGCTGGGCACCACGGCGGCTTCGGCCACGGCTTCATGCTCGATCAAAGCACTTTCCAGCTCGAAGGGACTGATGCGGTAGTCCGAGGCTTTGAAGACATCATCGGCGCGGCCCACATAGGTGATGTAGCCGTCCTCGTCGATGGAGGCGACGTCGCCGCAATGATAGTGACCGGCCCGCATCAGCTGCTCGGTCTTTTCCGGATCATCCTTGTAGCACTGCATCAGGCCCAGGGGACGCGGGTCCAGGTTTAGCGAGATTTCGCCTTCCTGGGCCGGATTGTCGTCATGGTCCAGCAGGGCCACCTTATAACCGGGCATGGGCCGACCCATGGAGCCGGGCTTGACCAGTTCTCCGGGGGGATTGCCGATCTGGCAGGTGGTCTCGGTCTGGCCGAAGCCGTCGCGGATGGTGATGCCCCAGGCCTTGCGGACGATGTCGATGACCTCGGGGTTCAGGGGCTCGCCGGCACCCACCAGTTCGCGGATCTTCACCGGATAGGCACCCAGATCTTCCTGCATCAGCATGCGCCAGACGGTCGGCGGAGCGCAAAGCGAGGTGACGGAGCAGCGCACCAGGGTTTCCAGCATGCGCTTGGCCTGGAAGCGGCCCGAATTATAGACGAACACCGTCGCCCCGGCGTTCCAGGGGGCGAAGAAATTGCTCCAGGCATGCTTGGCCCAGCCGGGCGAGCTGATGTTGCAATGGATGTCGCCGGGACGCAGGCCGATCCAGAACATGGTCGACAGATGGCCCACCGGATAGCTCTGATAGCTGTGGGCCACCAGCTTGGGCTTCGAGGTGGTGCCCGAGGTGAAGTACAGCAGGAAGGTCTCGTTGACGTCGGTCGGACGATCCGGCTTGAAGTCGGTGGGGAAGCTTTCGCTTTCCTCATAGGGCGTCCAGCCGGCCAACTCGCCGTTCACCACGATGCGGGTGTAGTCGCCGGGAATGGCGGCAAATTTGGCGGCCTCGGTCGGACCACAGATCACATGGCGCACACCGCCACGATCGAAGCGGTCCAGCAGATCGTCTTCCACCAGCAAGGTGGTGGCGGGGATCAGCACCGCGCCCAGCTTCATACAGGCCAGCATGGTTTCCCACAGCGGCACCACGTTGGGCAGCATCAGCAGCACGACTTCGCCGCGCTTAACACCCTTGGCCCGCAGATAATTGGCCACCCGGTTGGAGCGGGCCGACATCTCGGCGAAGGACAGCTTGGTGTCGGTGTCATGCTCGTCCACCAACCACAGAGCCGGCTGGTCATTGTCCTTGGCCATGACGTCGAAATAGTCCAGGGCCCAGTTGAAGGTCTTCAACTGCGGCCAACGGAAATCCCGATAGGCGGTCTTATAGTCGGAGCGATGCGCGATCAAAAAGTCGCGGGCTTTCAAAAAGGACTGAAGGTCCTCGGACATGGATGCCTCCCCAAATGTTAATTCGGTCTTCCCAGTACGTCTCTGATTTTTCAGAGTTTATTTTGATTTACATGTTGCGGCGATATTGGCCGCCGACCTCGAACAGAGCCCCGGAAATCTGCCCCAGCGAGCAGACGCGGACAGCGTCCACCAGTACGGCGAAGATGTTCTGGTTGTTGATGGCGGCTTGCTTCAAGCGGCCCAGGGCCTTGTCTGCCTCGGCGGCATTGCGCTGATGGAAGTCGCTCAGTCGAGCCAGCTGGCTCTGCTTCTCCTCGTCCGACGAGCGCTGGAGTTCGATCTCCTGCTCCTCGGGCGGGTTGGGATTGAGGAAGGTGTTGACGCCGATGATGGGATAGGTCCCGTCATGCTTAAGATGCTCGTAATGCATGGATTCGTCTTGGATGCGGCCACGCTGATAGCCGGTCTCCATGGCCCCCAGCACGCCGCCGCGTTCGGCGATGCGGTCGAATTCCTGCAGCACCGCTTCCTCGACCAGATCGGTCAGTTCTTCCAGGAAGAACGAGCCCTGGTTGGGGTTCTCGTTCTTGGCCACACCCCATTCGCGGTTGATGATCATCTGAATGGCCATGGCCCGGCGCACCGACTCGGCGGTAGGGGTGGTGTAGGCCTCGTCGTGGGCGTTGGTATGCAGGGAATTGCAGTTGTCGTAGATGGCGATCAGGGCCTGCAGAGTGGTGCGGATATCGTTGAAGTCCACTTCCTGGGCATGCAGCGAGCGGCCCGAGGTCTGGATGTGGTACTTCAGCTTCTGCGAGCGTTCGTTGGCGCCGTATTTGTCGCGCATGGCCACGGCCCAGATGCGCCGTGCCACCCGGCCGATCACCGAATATTCCGGGTCCATGCCGTTCGAGAAGAAGAACGACAGATTGGGCGCGAAGTCGTCGATCTGCATGCCGCGGGCCAGATAGGCTTCCACATAGGTGAAGCCGTTGGCCAGGGTGAAGGCCAGCTGCGAGATGGGATTGGCTCCGGCCTCGGCGATGTGGTAGCCCGAGATGGACACCGAATAGAAGTTCTCGACCTTGTTGTGGACGAAGAATTCCTGGATATCGCCCATCATCTTCAGGGCGAAGTCGGTCGAGAAGATGCAGGTGTTCTGGCCCTGGTCTTCCTTCAGAATGTCGGCCTGGACGGTGCCGCGCACCGACGACAAGGTCCATTCGCGGATTTTCTGTTCTTCATCATCGGTGGGCAGACGGCCATTGTCGGCCTGGAACTTGTCCAGCTGCTGGGAGATGGCGGTGTTGAAGAACATGGCCAGGATGATCGGAGCCGGGCCGTTGATGGTCATGGAGACCGAGGTGGTGGGCGCACAAAGATCGAAGCCCGAATAGAGCACCTTCATGTCGTCCAGGCTGGCGATGGAGACGCCGGAATTGCCGATCTTGCCATAGATGTCCGGGCGCTCGTCGGGGTCGCAGCCGTAAAGGGTGACCGAATCGAAGGCGGTGGACAGGCGGGTGGCCGGGGCGTCCTTGGACAGCAGCTTGAAGCGGGCGTTGGTGCGGAAGGCGTCGCCTTCGCCGGCGAACATGCGGGTGGGGTCTTCGTTCTCGCGCTTGAAGGCGAAGACGCCGGCGGTGTAGGGGAAGGTGCCCGGCACATTTTCCTTCAGCATCCAGCGCAGCAGCTCGCCATGGTCTTCATAGGGCGGCAGAACGACCTTGCGGATGACGGTGCCAGACAGGGACTTGCTGATCAGGCCGGTGCGGATTTCCTTGCCGCGAATCTTCACCACATATTCGTCGCCGCCGTAGCTTTCCTTCACCTGCGGCCACATATCCAGCATCTTGCGGTTATGGGGATCGACCTTCTTTTCGTCCTCGGCGGCTTCGGTCAGCAGGGCCGGCAGATCGATGGAGACGCCGGCCATGCGGACGCAGACGCCCTTCAGGGACTGGACCGAGCGGACCAGCTTGACCTGCTCGCCGGACTTCTTGTGATAGCCGCGCACCGAGTCGGAAATTTCCGCCAGATAGCGCACTCGCGCCGGCGGCACGATGGCGGTGGTGACGGTGGAAGACTTGCCCGCCGGCTTGGGCAGGCTGGTCTTATGCACCTTGAAGCCTTGATGGGTAATCGCCGCCAGAAGCTCGTGATAAAGGGCGGTGACGCCATCGTCGTTGAAGCGGGATGCAATGGTGCCGAACACCGGCATTTCGTCGGGGCTGACGGTAAAGGCCTGACGGTTGCGCTGGACCTGCTTGCGGACATCGCGCAGGGCGTCCATGCCGCCCTTGCGGTCGAACTTGTTGATGGCCACCAGATCGGCGTGATCGAGCATGTCGATCTTTTCCAACTGGCTGGCCGCGCCGAATTCCGGGGTCATGACATAGAGCGACAGATCGCCGATCTCGGACACCGCCGAATCCGCCTGACCGATGCCGGGAGTTTCGACGATCACCAGATCGAAACCGGCCAGCTTACAGAGGCTGACGATCTGCGGCAGCTGGGCGGGGATTTCGCTGCCCGAGCTGCGGGTGGCGAGTGAGCGCATATAGACCGGGCCACCGATGGCGTTCATGCGGATGCGATCACCCAGCAGAGCGCCGCCGGTCTTGCGCTTCGAGGGATCGACGGCGATGACGGCGATCTTGACCTCGGGCCGGTCGATGCGGAAGCGGCGGATCAGTTCGTCGGTCAGCGAGGATTTGCCAGCGCCGCCGGTGCCGGTGATGCCCAGCACGGGAACCTTGGCGGCTCCGCCCTTCTTGACGATCTCGTGGGTCAGGTCGGAGTCGAGGGTGCCGTTCTCCAATTCGGTGATCAACTGGGAGACCACCAGCCGGTCGTCATTCTCGATGCCCTTCAGGCCCTTGGGGAAGCTGCGCAGGATGGGGGTGCTGGAGCGGCGGATCACATCGTCGATCATGCCCTGCAGGCCCAGCTTCTGGCCGTCCTCAGGCGAATAGATGCGCTCGACGCCATAGGCTTCCAGCTCGCGGATTTCCGCCGCCACGATAACGCCGCCGCCGCCGCCAAAGACCTTCACATGCGGGGCGCCGCGCTCGCGCAGCAGGTCGATCATATATTTGAAGAACTCGATATGGCCGCCCTGATAAGAGCTGATGGCGATGCCCTGGACGTCTTCTTGCACGGCGGCGGTGACGATCTCTTCCACAGAGCGGTTATGGCCCAGATGGATCACCTCGACGCCGCCCTGCTGCAGCAGCCGGCGCATGATGTTGATCGAGGCATCGTGGCCGTCGAACAGGCTGGTGGCCGTAATAAAGCGGACTTTGGACGTGGGCTGATGCTTGGCCATGTAACGCGTTCCTCCCAGATGTGTCTTTTGCAGGAAGGGTAGGGCCTCAGGCCTTGGCGAATCGATGTCTCAAGCTTGCAGGGGGTATGAATTATTTTGCAAGATTTGAATATATGTTGCAGCGCAAAAGAAAAACAGGCTGGGCGACGAACGCCCAGCCTGGACACAAGTTGTTGGGACACGAAACAGCCGGTCATGACTTAACCGGCGTACACACCCCCTGGGAAACGATGGGGGGTGATGATGAAGCAGCACCTTAGCCGTTGATGGCTTTGGCGGCGGCTAATTCCTCGATCTCGGCGGGGCTGAAGCCCCAGTCGGCCAGCACCTGGCGGGTATGTTCCCCAGCCTTGGGCGGCGGATCGCTCAAAGTCGGTTCGGTGCGGCTGAAGCGCGGAGCCGGGGCGGGCTGCATCACGCCGTCCCGCTCGACAAAGGCCTGGCGGGCCTGATTGTGGGGATGGGCCGGGGCCTCGTCCAAATCCAGCACTGGAGCGACACAGGCGTCGCTGCCTTCGAAGAAGGCGCACCATTCGTCCCGGCTCTTGGTTGCCAGCACTTTGCCCAGACGCTCGCGCAGCTCTGGCCAGCGGGCCTTGTCGCTGGGGCGGCGCAGCTCGGGGTCGTCGATGCCCAGCATGTCCAGGAACAGGGCGTGGAACTGAGCCTCCAAGGGACCGATGGCCAGCCATTTGCCGTCAGCGCAACGATAGCTGCCATAAAGCGGATAGCCGCCGTCAAAGAAGTTGTCGCCGCGATTATTGCTCCAGAATCCATTGCCCTTCAGGCTGTAGATCATCGCCATTAACAGGGCCGAGCCGTCGGTCATGGCGGCATCCACCACTTGGCCCAGGCCAGACCGTTGAGCCTCCAGCAAGGCGCAGACGATGCCGAAGCCCAGCAGCATGCCGCCGCCGCCGAAGTCGCCGACAAGGTTCAAAGGCACCACCGGAGCCTCGCCGCCAATGGCATGCAAAGTACCCGACAGGGCGATGTAATTGATGTCATGCCCGGCCCGATCGGCCAGCGGCCCCGACTGCCCCCAGCCGGTCATGCGGCCAAAGACCAGCTTAGGATTGCGCTTCAGGCAAAGCTCGGGCCCCAGGCCTAAGCGTTCCATGACCCCAGGCCGAAAGCCCTCGACCAAGGCATCGGCTTTATCGATCAGCTTCAGCACCGCCTCGGTCGCCGCCGGGTTCTTCAGATCAAATGCAGCCGAGCGGCGGCCACGGGCCAGCACGTCATGGCGTTGGCCCAGGATGTCATTGCCGCCAATGCGCTCGATCCGCACCACCTCGGCCCCCATGTCGGCCAGCAACATGGTGCAGAACGGCCCCGGGCCAATACCGGCAATCTCGATTACTTTGAAGCCGCTTAAGGGGCCTGCCATCTTTTGAACGCCTTTCCCAATGCGGGGCTCTGCCCTGGCTCTTACAACGACCGCGAAATCAACATCCGCTGAATCTCGCTGGCTCCTTCATAGATCTGGGCGATGCGGACGGCGCGATAGATGCGTTCGACCGGGTAGTCGGACAGATAGCCATAGCCGCCGTGGATCTGGATGGCCTGGGAGCAGACCTTTTCGGCCATTTCCGAGGCGAACAGCTTGGCCATGGAGGCTTCGGTCAGGCAAGGCTGGCCGGCGTCGCGCAAGGCGGCGGCATGATGGACCATCAGGCGGGCGGCTTTGATGTTGGTGGCCATGTCGGCCAGCTTGAAGGCGATGGCTTGGTGCTCGATCAGGCTCTTGCCGAAGGTTTCGCGCTCGCGGGCATAGTCGCGGGCGGCTTCGAAGGCGGCGCGGGCCATGCCGATGCACTGGGAGGCGATGCCGACGCGGCCACCCTCCAGGCCGGACAGGGCGATCTTATAGCCTTCGCTTTCGGCACCCAGACGCAGGCTTTCATGCAAGCGCATGTCCTCGAAGACGATCTGGCAGGTGTCCGAGGCATGCTGGCCCATCTTGTCCTCGACCCTGGCGACGATATAGCCGGGGGTGTCGGTGGGGATGATGAAGGCCGAGATGCCTTTCTTGCCGGCGGCCGGATCGGTGACGGCGAAGGCGATCAGGATCTTGGCGTTTTTGCCCGAGGTGACGAACTGCTTGGTCCCCGACAGCACATAATGATCGCCGTCCTTCTTGGCCCGCACCTTCAGGCTGGAGGCGTCGGAACCGGCGTGGGGCTCGGTCAAGGCAAAGGCTCCCAGCCATTCGCCCGAGGCCATCTTGGGCAGGAAGCGTTGCTTCTGCTCATCGGTGCCGAACTTAAAGATCGGCATGCAGCCGACTGAGTTGTGAACGCTCATGATGGTCGAGCAGGCGGCGTCGCCGGCGGCGACTTCCTCCAGGGCCATGGCATAGGCCACATGCCCGGTGTGGGAGCCGCCCCATTCCTCGGGCAGCAGCATGCCGAGGAAGCCCAGCTCCCCCATCTCGCGGATGGCGTCGGTGGGGAAGCGGGATTCCTTGTCCCATTGGGCGGAGTTGGGCAGCAGCTTACTTTTAGCGAAGGCTTTCGCCATGTCGCGGATCAGGCTCTGCTCTTCACTGGCCAAAGGCATTAGAGTAGCTCCAGTCCGATGGCGGTGGCTTCGCCGCCGCCGATGCACAAGCTCGCCACGCCGCGCTTCAGTCCATACTTCTGCAGGGCC
>Ga0302190_10001387_pt1 | contig 16144 bp, 10 predicted proteins | sample II_Bog_E2_3_FD_198784 | JGI IMG/M metagenome (GOLD analysis project Ga0302190, IMG submission 198784) | Peat permafrost microbial communities from Stordalen Mire near Abisko, Sweden - II_Bog_E2_3 | ecosystem: Environmental > Terrestrial > Soil > Wetlands > Peat | place: Sweden: Abisko... | reverse complement strand
GGGACTGCTCAACGCCAAGTGCTTTGCGCGCATGAAGCCGACAGCCACGCTGATCAATACGTCGCGCGGAGAAGTGATTGTTGAAGAGGATCTTATCGCGGCCCTCAAATCCGGCGCAATTGCCGGAGCCGCTCTGGATGTGCGGGCCAAGGAACCTCCAAAGCGCGGAGCGCTGGAAGATCTGCCAAATCTGGTTCTGACGCCTCACGTGGCCGCGTTTACACATGAAGCGCAGGATCGCGTAACCAATGCTATCTGCGAAGATGTTTGCCGGGTGCTCGACGGCAAAACTGCAATGAATGCCGTAAATCGGGTTCCAGCCGCCTGAAGTACTCTTGCGGATCGTGTAGGGGCTTGGTTGCGCCAAATGCGCCGCGTCTTTGCTTTTGGGGCTGATGCATTTCAGATTCTGCCTTTTTCTATTCCGGACGCCAGGTGGCTCTTCGCAAGAAAGAGCCGCCTGGCGTCCTTTCCATTGATCTCCAAGGTTTCGAAATGCTTCAAGTGACGCTCTGCGCGGGTCACTGATTTCGCAGCGCCATCGGCTCACGGGGGATGGGACGACGCTTGCAATGCCCTGCCGGCAGATGCTCAGGTTGCGGACGGGGACGGAGTTTTAGGCCTCCGTAATCAGTCTTGCCTGATTGAAAACGCTGGATTATTATCGTTGGTTTAATGGCGTGCCCCATGGAAGACAAGCGCATGAAAGCGAGTACGCAGGCAGGGGCATTGCCAAGCCCGGGGCTGGGCGACGGCGCTCTCATCCGCTTTGACGGCGTGTTCCGCACCTACACGCGCGGGCATGTACGGGCGATACGGGACGTTTCGCTGGAGATCGCGAGAGAAGAGTATCTGGCCATAACCGGGCCGAGCGGGAGCGGCAAGTCGACGCTGCTGTACCTGGCCTCGGGAATGGACCATCCGGATGCTGGCTCGGTGCTGTTTGAAGGCGCGGCTCCGCAGAGCGCGGCGGAGTGGACGCGGCTGCGGGCGACGCGCATCGGATTTGTATTCCAGACATTTCAACTGATCGCGGGCCTGACAGCAGCGGAGAATGTTGAGCTGCCGATGCTGGGCGTGTTGGCTAGCGGAATCGAACGCCGCAAGCGGGCTGCCGATCTGCTGGAGCGCGTGAACCTGAGTAGCCGGACGAAGCATCGAATTGCGGAGTTGTCGGGCGGCGAGGCACAGCGGGTTGCCATCGCTCGCGCGTTGGCCAATCGGCCGAGCGTAATTCTGGCCGACGAGCCCACGGGAAACCTGGACTCGGAGACGGCGGCCCAAATCCTGAGCCTGCTGGAGGAGGTGCACACCGAAGAGAAGATAGCGCTGGTGATGGTGACGCATGACGCGCGGATTGCCGAGCGCGCAACGCGGTTGATCCGCTTGCGGGACGGGCAGATTGTTGGCGAAGAGTGGCGGAAAGAACCCGCATGAACGCTCTGACCTATTCGCTGCGGAACCTGCGCAATCATGCCCTGCGTTTCATGCTGACCGCTGCCGGGATCAGCGCCGCCCTCGTGAGCTTGCTGGCGTTCGCGGTGGGAGCGCTGGGCAGCCTTTACCCTGCGTGGCGCGCCACGCGAATGCGTCCGATGGAACTGCTGCGAGGTGAATAGGATGGTTTCGCACCCCTATCTTTTTGGCAGCCTGGCAATTGGCGTGGCCGCATTGGCCAGTGTGGCGGCCGCGCCCCGGTACATTCGCCGCTCTGCCTGGACGGCAGCTCTGCTTTCAGCGCCGTTCACGCTGGTTTCACTGGATTACGGCGCCTACTGGCATCCTTCGCGGCTGGGCGGACTGCGCTTGGGATTGGAGGACCTGCTGCTCAGCGTTGCCTCTGGAGTCTTTCTGTGGAGCCTGCCGGCGGGATGGAGCTCGGGCCTGGTTCAACTGCAAATGGATTGGGCCGTTATGTTGCGGCGCTACGCTGCGGTGACGCTTGCGGGCGCTGTTATGGTTGGAATTTTCCGGGGATTGGGCGCAAACCCGAGTTTGGCTTTGACCGTGACCATGGCGGCGGTTTCTTTGGGGATTCTGGTGCTGCACGCCAGTTATTGGCGACTGGCGATGGCGGGCAGTATGGCGTATCTGACTTTGTACCTGGCGATTCTCAAGTGCTCCTGGTCTGCCTTTCCTGAGTTCTTGTCGGCATGGAACTGGGCGGGACTCTGCGGCGTAACCGTGCTGGGCATTCCGCTGGAAGAGATCGGCTGGGCTGCGGGGTACGGCGCAGTGTGGCCCCTCATCATGGCGTACGCGCTTCAGGCGCGCACGGAGCCGGCCGGGGAGAAGCGCAACTACTTTGACCGGGAGCCGGATGAAGGAGCCCTAAGCTAGCGATGCATGGCCGGATTCCTGGGACTTCCGGCCGTCAAACCGGATGTCGAGCGCCGATGCGATGACCACTGGGTACGCGGCCCCGAAGACCGCGGCCCAGGCGATTTCGCCACGCGGTATACCGAACACCAGGGTTCCCCACAGACCGCCTGCATCCCAGTACGAGATGTAGTTCGGCCACGCCGCAATCTCGAACTTCAACTCAAGCACGTAAGCGGGCGTAAAGCAGATCAGTCCGGTCAGGGCCAGGCGCCAGAGCGACAACCTGCGAACAAGAAGAAAGAGCAACAACCCGGCTGAAGAGACCAGGGTGGCTGTCACGCAATTCATCCCCGCCAGCCACAAACCTACATAAACGCCAGTGAGTGCAAGCGCCCAGGGCGACAGATGGAAAAAACCCGGTTCTGAACGAGCGGATGCCCAACGTGCAGTTCTCAAGCTTCCACAGCGTGGCAATGAGCCACACAGCGGCGCCGGCCGAATAAGTGAAGATCATGCTCTCGACTCCGCAATGCACGCCGCCCAGCAGCAGGGGATGCCAGTATTCCGCGGACGTAGCCTCGCCAGGGAGCAAGGCAAGCAGGCTAGACCGCTGAAAATGGCCGCCCGCTCGTAGTCTCGATTCGGCGTCAGCCGGGGCAACAGAAGCACCAGGCCCAGCAAAGGCAGATTGGCAAACAAATATGGGTGGACCTGGACGAAATCGAGAATGCCTCCGCTCATTTCGGAAATCTCCCCTCGGCGCAGATTGCCGGAATTATATCTTTCCTGAAATGGTTGCGGAAGATCGGATATGATTTGCGTTCGAAGAACGCAGGGACTCAGTGGTATTCCAGGCCGGAGGAATTTGAGCACGTTGTCGACAGCGAGAGTGGTCTGCGATCTGCTGCGAGACGATCTTGCGGCAATCGAGCAGGAGTTGGGCCGCGACGACGGCTCCGGCTTGAGCACTGTCACGGAGATTGCCGAGTATTTGCGCGGGGGCAGCGGCCAGCGTATCCTGCCTTCGCTCCTGCTGCTCTCCGCGCGCCTGTTGGGCTACTCAGGGCCGGGCGCCATCCGCCTGGGCGTAGTGGTGGAGATGGCGCATGCGGCAACCCTGGTCCACAATGACATCTTCGATGGCGCAGGCGCAAGGCGCGGCAAGCCTGCGGCCAACACCACCTGGGGCACAGGCAAATGCGTGTTGGCAGGCGACTGGATCTACACGCAGGCCTTCAAAATTGCTCTCGAAGAAAAAAGCCTGCGCGTATTCGACCTGCTCATCGGCATGACGCAGCAGATGGTTGAGGGTGAACTCCTGCAGATTCAGGAGAGTGGCAAGGCCATCGCTGAAACCGCGTATTTCACCCTCATCGATTGCAAAACTGCTTCTGTGTTTGCAGCCGCCATGCAGATGGGAGCAGCACTGGCGGGCGCCAGCGAGGCGCAGGAAGCGAGCCTGAAGGCCTTTGGCCAGTCGGTCGGCATGGCGTTCAAGATTGTTGACGATGTACTTGACCTGATGGCCACCCAGGAAGTTGGAGGCACGCCTGTGACCAGCGATCTGCGTGAGGGTAAAGCTACGCTGGCGGTCATCCACGCCGCCGGCCACGGATCTGCATCGGACCGTCAGACCATCCAGCAGGTTTTGGATGATCGCAGCTTTGAGCACGTGAGTCCCGAGGAAGTTCAGGCGATTCTGGTCCGAAACGGTTCGGTCGAATACGCCATGGCCGCCGCCAATCGCTATGCCGCGCAGAGTCGCCAGACGATCGCCCCGTTCGCAGACTCCGAGTTCAAGCGCGCCCTGCTCTCGATTCCCGATTTTCTGGTTGCGCGAGGGGAAGCATTTACTGGCAGAGCTGGCGCGAGCGCGAACCTTCACGGCTGCGAAATCAACACGGTATTCGGATAATACAGAGCGAGAATCTCGCGAAAGCCAGCGCCTGTTGCGGCCATGCCCGCCGCGCCGAATTGGCACATCCCCACGCCGTGCCCCACGCTATGACCTTCCAACAGCCAGCCGCCTTGGTCCGCCGCCGCGGTAAAGTCGCTGCCCGGGATGGCGCTCCAGCCCCATTGCCGCGCCTGCTCGATCCTCTTCCCTTCATCGCCGGGCTGGGGAGACTGACGGCTGCCGATCCGGCTTTTCCAGGTCAGCGGATGCCGCTGGCAGGTGGAGCAGCGCACCGCATAGTAGGGATACGCCTCGCCGGGCTCCATGCCGACATCGCGCATGCTGCGCGTCCGGCCTCCGCAGCGGCTGGAATACAGCGCCGCCAGCGCTTTGCCGCGATACTGCAGCACCAGTCCGCGCGTGGCCTGAACGGCGCTCCAGACACGTCCGGTTGCAGGAGGCGGCGACTTGAGAAACTGGCAATGCGTGGTGTCGCAGAAATCGAAGTTCGGGTGCCGCGCGCCAGCGGCCAGAAAAGAGCGCGTGGCAACGGCCTGGGCCTTCAGCGCCTCCAAGCGAGCGCTCTCGTTCATCTCCGCGGCAACTATCGAGGCCACGGCCGTCTCGCGGTCCATGCTGACCACAGCCACCAGTTCGCCGTTCTCGGCATGCACGGTGAGTCGGCCCGAATAGGAGCGGCGGAACTTGCCGGGAACGGTAAGCCAAAAATTGGTCGCAGCACCGTCCCTGGCAGCAGCCGTCCAACTGCCTGACGAGCGGGAGCCAGCAACAACCTGGCCGCCGGAGGCACGGAAGATCAACTGACGCCGTCCCGGCTCGCCGTTGAGCACCAACCGGCTGGATGCGGCCTCAGCAGCTACAGAGAGAACCTGCCCGTCCTCCTGCTCCAGAACCAGCTCCCTGGGATGGAACAACCCCAGCACACCCATGCGCACTTCCTGCTGCGCTTTGGCCGCCGAAGCGGCCGCGAGCACTGAAAGCAGCAAAAACGACAGGCCCGCGTGAGAGAGTCTGTGCCTCATCGCGCGCCGGCTCCCAGGGAGCGCAGCATTGCACCGGCCACCTTGGCGCTGTCTGCGCCGGTTACGCCATGCACGCGCACCAGCAGCAACAGCCGTGGTTGCGCGGCGGGATACACCACCAGCGTAAAGCCGTCCGCTGCGCCCTGAGGAGTGTGCGAGCAAACCGCGGTTCCGGTCTTGGCCAGCGCTGCGTTTTCGCCCAGAGCAGCGTCCACTGCGCGCGCTGTGCCCCGTTGCGCCGAGGCAAGCATGCCTCGGGTGATCTTGCCCTGAACAGCAGTCGGCTGTTCTGTGGCGAGTTTCAGATAAGCGCGTGCCAGCGCCAGCGGCGGCTCTTTCCACGCGGAACCCAGTCCCACCAGGCTCTCGTCTTTGGCATCTGCAGCGGGACCGGCGAGACCGTAGCGCGTAAAGGTCTGCGCCGCTTGCCTGCGATCGAGTCCGTTGGCCAGCGCCAGAAAGTAGGCGTTGCAGGACTGCGCAATCGCTTCTTCAATGCCCAGTGCGCCGTGCCCGGCAGGCAGCCAGCAGCGGCTCCGCGTTCCCAGGCAGCGCACGATGGGAAACTGACCGCCGTGCTGTTCCGCGTAGGCGACGGCGAGAAAGGGCTTGACCAGGGAGCCGGGAGAGACCGCCGGTTGCGCGGGTTGCGACGGCCATCGCTCGGCCAGCACACTACCCGATGCATCCAGCAGCAGATAGGAAGTTTCCGGGCCAGGGAAGTTGCGTTCGAGAGCCGCGGTTGCTGCCTGGGAAAAGATCCCTTGGGCAGTCTGGCCTGGCGCTGGACAACAGGCGAGCCAAAGCAGGAAGCCGATTACGGCCGCCGGCGCTCGCATTCCCTTCGGAGCCTCCATCTTAGCGAGCCCATTGATAGGTGACCGCCTGCGTCACTTTGCTGCCCAAATCCTTCTCTTCGATTCGCTCCTGTTCCACCTTGGAGAAAGCGCGGCTAAAGCTGGCCACATTGCCGGAAAAGAATGCCGGGGATTCGCCGTCCACACTGGCCCCTCGCTGATCGCTTCCACCACGATGACCGGCGCGATCCAGTTGCGTCATCAGCAGGCGGAAGTTGCCTTGTTCCTGTGTGTGCCGGAACAGCGCGGCATAGGTCAGGCTGTCTTTGCCCTCTGACGGCGGGGCCGCCTGCCGGCGCGCGAGCAGCTTCTCAAGAAGCCCGGAATCGTTGGCTAGAAGCAACTGTTTTCCTTCCACCATAACGAACAGAGGCACCGCGCCATCGAGCGCAAGATACTTGCCAACCGCGCTCGAACGCATTTCCCAATGCACGCCGATCTTTCCGGCAGTCAGGCCCGGCAACAGAGAAGCAGTGAGCGACTGGCAGACAGAATCCTCATCCCAGTCTTGCGCGGCGGAGAGCGCCATGGCCGTTTGCAGCGAAACAAAGACGCCATCCCGCGGAGCGCGCGTGGCATAAACCGTGAGCACCGCGTCCGGTTGCTGCACGCGCAGCAGCGTGCGCAGGGATTGAAAGGCATCCGTCTGTTGCACGGCAACCGGCGCACGGTCGATCGATACATCGAGCTGCGCGGCGCTGCCGGCGTTCTCGGCAGCAGGAGCCGCGGGCGCGCTCCAGGCCGGAACCCGCGCCTGCTCCGGGTTTACCTCAAGCAGGTTCTCGCGCAGACTTTTGATTACATTTTCCGGGGTGGGCGAGGCCTGCGCCGCGTAGAAAGCTGCACCTTCCGGAGCCAGCGCCGTCAAGGCCTTGACGTCACCTTGCGCCTGCGCGGCCGCACCTGCACGGCGCAGCAGCACACGCTCTTCGCGATAACTTTGCCGGGTTCGATACAAGTCGCTCACCGCCGAGGCGTACTGCTTCATCTCGGTGATGTTGCGCTCGACCCAGTAACTGCGGAAGTAGGGCGACGGAACAATCTTGTCGAGGTTGAGTACCATGCGCAAATCGCCGCGCTCGCCTGCCGCCTGCTGCACGGCTTCGGCGTACCATCCCTCGCCGGAGAGGCTGTGCGACGCGGTTCCCTGCAACCGGTCCAGTACGCCCGCCACCAGATCTTCCCTGGTTCCCAAAATCAGCCAGCCATCCTTGGCGGCAAAGGCCGCGGTGCGCGACGACTGCGCATCCTTATGCACGTAAAACGGGGTTCCCGCTTCGGTGCGCTGCTCGAACTTGCCACGCGTCTGCCACAGCGGAGTGCCTTCGATGGCCTGCTGCTCAAGGCGCGTGACATAGACAAATTCGAGATTCCCGATGTCGTAAAGCCCCAGGCAGCTTTGTTTGCCCGCCACCTTTCCGAGCAGGCTGCCGTCGGTTGGGATGCCCGCTGCAGCGGAGAATTCATCCTGCGCCTGCGAAAGCCGCCCGTAGAGGCGCGAGGTGCTGAAAGCCGCATGATTGTCGCCACTGAGCCAGACGCGCTTCTCTTCCGACATATTCCAATCCTGCAGCAGAGAGCCAAAGTCCTTGGCCTCCAGGTAAAGCAATGCGCCCTCAGGCAGAAGTGACGGCAACTCGGGCTTTGATTTGATCGCCTGCTCCAATGCCCCGACGGCAAAGACCACGCCGACGCCCAGCAGCAGCGCACCCGCACCCCAGAGAAGATGTTTGGTTCCGAGAAGACGTTTCATTCCGCATCCCCCTCGCCGCTGGCCGCCTTTTTAGGAACGAACGGCATGCCCGGCAGCAGGCGTGGGCGCACCACGCTTGCCTGATCCAGTTCTGCGTGGATCTTTGGCGCGCGCTCCAAATTTTCCTGCTCGCGAGCGGTCTCCGTCTCCATGCGTTTCTTTTCTGCAACGAGTGCATCCCGCCGCGCAGTGTCCCGCTCAGACGGCAACCTGCTCCGCACCAGCGCGAGCGCTTCATCGGTCTCATGCCGCTTTTCCCTGGCGTGAATCGCAAGCCAGGTCAGCCGGGACATCTCTTCCGGCTTCAGAGATATTTGCTGTGGAGTTGCACCGGCATCGCTGTTTGCCGAATCTTCCTCCGGCATATATGCCTGACCGTAGAAGCTTCCGTTGGACAGAATCTGCTCCGCGGCCACCAGCGCACGGGCATCCTGACCGGCCGCAAACGCCGCCCTCACATACTGGAGCCGCAATTCCATCCGGTCCGGCGCAGCGGCAACGGCAGAGCGCAGCACGCGTTCCCGCACCTTGTCATTGGGAGCGCAAGCCGCCGCCACGCCGCGCGCCTCAACAAAGTAAGGCTGGCTGGCCTCGTCTGCGCTGGGGCAGGCGGCGCGCGCCAGCAGTTGCAGTTCCGCGCTGCCAGCCGCAGGAGCACCGTGCCCGTGCAATGCTTTGGCTGCAGCCACGCGCTCCGCATACTTCGCTTTTGGATCGGCAGCCACGGCGACCAGCGAGGCAAGCGCCGACTGCGACTGCGCATTCCCTGCCAACTGGGCCACCGCGAGCCGAACCTTCAAATCCGCATTCCACGGAGAAGCCTCTGCCAGCGGCTGCAGAAATGGAATTGCCTCGGCGTAACGGCGGCGCGTTTCCAAAAGACTGGCGGCCACATCCGCGTCGGCGTAGGCATTGGCGCTGACCAGCGTCAGACGCTTGAGCAGGGCCACTGCTCCGGCAACATCGCCCTCGTCGAGATCGAGCGCGGCCAGGCCCAGGAAGTTGGGCGCGGTCAGTTCGCGCGCATCCAGAGCCCGTTCGTAGAGGAACCGCATCACGATCCGCCTCGGCGCATCGCCCAGGCGCACAGCGGCACTCTGCAGGGTGTTCGATGCAGGCGCGCTATTCGGTTGCTTCTTCCACGCGGCCACCAACTGCGGCAGGCGGGCTTCCGCTTCAGCCAGGCGCAACTCCGCGCCGAGCCACTGCGGAGCTGTGCGCTTCTCCTCGGGAATGTGCGCCAGTTCCGCGCGCGCCTCGGCAAACTTCTTCTCGTCGAGCAGCGCATCGATCCAGTTGGACTCTGCATGCTCAACGCCATAACTCTCTTCGCCCGCAGTGGCCTTGCGCCGTTCCAGTTCCACGATGCGCGCAAACAGTTGGCTCATCTGGCCTTTGAGAATCCAGTCTTCCTGCCCGTAGTTACCTTGAATGTTATTCTGCACAGAAGCCGGATCGCTGGCGGCTGCCGTGATCGCCAACAGCCACTCCATGGAATCGCCATGGGCGCGATAGCCCGCTTCGAGCAGCGAGCCGACCCGGTACGCGCCATTGCGCGCCACGTACACGCGCAGCATCGCATCCACTTGTTGGCTGATGGCCGCGTACTGTCCGTGCGCGGCGGCATCGCCCAGCACCTGGGTAAAGTCGCCCCAGAAGGTTTCGGGCACGCGCCGCGCATCCATCTCCGCGGCCAGAAGTTTCACAGCCTTTTGCCACGCGGCCACCGCATCCGCCTGCCGTCCCTGCTTCCATGCGATTGCCGCAATGCTATCGAGCGCGGCGGGCTGATCGCTCTTCAGATCGAGTGAGTGCTGATAGTCGGCCAGCGCGGCGCTCTCCCTGCCGGCTTGCGCGGAGTAATCCGCCAGTTGCAAATAGGCATTCGCGCTTTCCGGAGTATGTTCGAGCTCCGCTTCAATATAGCCTTCTGCCTGCGGATCTTTCTCTTCGTCAAGGTACGCGCCATAGCGGGAGCCGTAGTAGAACCAGACCGCGCCCACCATCTGCTCGTCGCGGTCCACAGGATGCGCAATGCGCTCGCCGATGGTGGCGTCTGAGCCCAGTGCGCCGTTGAAGCTGTCTCGCACCTGCGGGTTGTGCTCGCGCAGATACAGCCCGGTCAGTCCGGTATAAGCCTTCTTCCACACCGCGGGCAGACCGACCGAGCGGGATGCAATGCCTGCCAAAGCCTGATCGGGCTTGCCGTTTTCAAGCAGATACTGCGCCGCGCTGTCCGCGGACGCTTTCTGTGCTGCTCCCTGCGCAGTGGTTGAAGCCCTGCCCTCCAGTTCCTGCGGACGCGCGGCCAACAATAAACGGAAGAAGCGAGGCAGTTCCGGCGCGCCCAGCCAGCCGCTACCGCTCTGCTTTTCCATGACGCGAAGTTCCGCGGCGGTATCGCCCACAGTGCGATAGACTCTCGCAATCTTTTGCCACAGCGACGGCTGCTGCTTTGGTGGAAGCGAGGAGGCCAGCGTTTCCATCCTGGCGCCGGTCACTTCCAGTTGCACCCGCCGCCGTTCGAGTTGCAGCCAGCCATCCAAATCTCCGCTGCCAGGATTTCTGCTTCTCTGCGCCAGCTCCCAGCGCAGGCTGGCATCCATATCCACCAGCCCGGCTGCACGGATCGTTGGTACATACACGGCGCGCAATTCGTTCTCATCGGCCCCGGCGCGTTTGGCTTGCAGCCACGCTGCAAATTGCGCCTTCTCCTCGGGCGTGCCGTACTCGCCCACCACCGCGCCCATGGATTGCACGGCCTGCGCAAATCCGGCGGTGGACTGCTGGGTGCGCTGCTCCACGCGCTGCTTGCGCCACTCCTCATCGCTCACTGCGCCGATGCCGTCTTTAAGCACCTGCTGCGCCACAGCAGTCAAAGGGATATCGACCGCCTGTTTGCGAGCCGCCGCCAGGCGCGTAAATGCGGCGTCGCTCTGCCGCAGCCGCGCCATGATGCGCGCATAGAACGCAGCGCCCGGCTGATTGCCTGCGTCCGTCAGCAGGTCCGCGCCGGCGTGTTCCACGCCCTGTTCGGCATACTTGCGCGCTTCGTCCAGCAATCCCCATTGCTCCAGCCGTTTGGCCACTTCAAACTCATTCGCGGCCTTGGGCGGACGGCCCGCAATCCAGGCTTCATCCAGCTCCTTCACCGCATCGGCGTTGCGCCCCTGACGGGCGCGCGCTTCGGCAGCCTTCAACTTCCATTGCGGATCGTGGTAACTCAATTTGTAGAGTTGCTCGTAGTCGGCGACAGCCTCATCAAGCCGGTGCAGGCGTTCTTCCAAATCCGCCCTCGACTGGTATAAATCCTTCTGCTCAGGTCGAATGCGGATCGCCTTGCCGTAGGCGTCGATCGCCGCAGGGTAATCCTCCAGCGCCGTCTGCAACCGCGCCTGCACCATGCTCCAGCGGGCATCGCGCGGCGAGGTCTCCACTGTTTTGCGATAGAAGCCGAGCAGCTTTTCGCGCTGCCCATGCGCCGCGGCAAGCAGTGCGGCCTCCTGCACCAGCGGCGCATCGCCTGGGTAGGCGTTGATCAACTCGATGTACTGGTCTGCCGCATCGCCCCAGTTGCCAAGCTGTGCGGCGGCCCCAATCATGCCGCGCCGCAACTGCGCAACGCGCGTGGTCTTTTCGCTCCGCTCCAGTGCCGAGCCTTGCAGCACGACCAACTGCGCCTTGTAAAACGACGCCAGCCCCGCCTGATCGCCGGCTCGCGCGTAGTTGTCGGCCAGCGCCGTTTCCGTTGCCGCATCCATCGGACTCTGACTCAGCAATTCCTCAAGCAACTTCTTCGCGCGCGGATACTCGCCCAGTTCCGTCAGCTTGCGACCGGCCTCTAGCTGGAACTTCTCTTTCAGTTCGGGATAGGCCAAATCCGCGGACTCCAGCAGCACGGAGACAGCCTGCGATTTGCGCTCATGGCCCCAGTCGTAATCCACCGTGGCGCGCACCACGCCGAGCATTTTTCCGTGTTCGCGATAAGCCGCTTCCACTTCCGCTACTGCAGCAGCCGGAATGCGCTTTTGCAGCAAGTCCACTAATTGGTAGCGCAATTCAAGGCTATGCACCGGATCGGCGGTGAGCGCGATCTGCCTGCGCAGCGCCGCTTCTTCCACCTCTGGCAAGGCATGGCCGCGAGAGGCTTCCGTCAGCGCATCGAGCACGTCGAAGGACTCGGTCTGCGCCACAGCCTGCTTCAACTCCCGCGTCATATCTTCGGTACGATGCTCTGCATCGAGCACGCTGACGCGCAGTTCGATAGCCCCATTGGCAGGCGTGGACGACTTCAGCAGTGCGGCCGTTTCAGACTCGACCGCAGCGCGCATCTCCGGCTTGCGCGCCAGCACCAACAGCCGATGGCGGCTTTCCGCGGAAGGCTTGTCTCTCTGATCGCTGGCAACATACTCCCGGACCGCGGCGGGCAAGTTACCCTGGCTTTCTTCAATGGCGCCAGCCTGATAGCCGAACAACGACGGCTGCGCCAGCCGTTCGCGCCCCTTGCGCAGTTGCGTTAAGGAAGAGGGAAAATCGAAGTAATCCCAAAACACGGTTGCCGATTGCAGATAGCCATCGGCCTCGCCGGGCCGCACCTCCGCCATGCGCGCCCAGAACGGTGCGGCCTCCGCCATGCGCCCGCGATCCGCATAGATATCGCCGATGCGCGCGAGGGTTTCCAGATTGTCGGGCCGCGCGCTCAGCAATCGCTTCTCAATGGCCACTGCCTTGTCGGTATCTTCCGGATGGAAGTAGGCCAGCGAACGCTCGAGCGACGACGCCTGCCGGCCCAGCGTTTCATCGGCCGGATACTCGGCAGCCAAGGCTTCCGCCGCAGCAACGCCTTGTTCAAAGTGCGATTGCCACAAACACGACTCCAGCCAGAAGCGCTCTGCTGCCGGGTTAGCCTGCGCCAGCGCGGTCCAATCTCCCTTGTCGATCTCCGGAGCCTGCTGCCGCAGCGCCTCCAGTTGCGCGTCAAGGCGGCCACTGCCGCTAAGCAACTGAAACAACTGGTCGCGCAGATCGGCCGATTCCGCCCAATGCTGCCACAGAAGTTTCTCGACCTCCGCCGACTGCTTGCGCGAACGATACTGCATTAGCAGATTGCGCACAAACGTCAGATCGTGCGGGAAGCGCTCGTGTGCATAGCGATCAACCTCAAGCGCCAGCCGCCTGTCCGGCGCAGGAGCCTGCTTGAGATACGCTTCCAACTCGGTTCCGGAAAAAATTCCAACAACCTTATGCGAAAGCCCGGCGTAGTCCACGGTACGCTTTTGGCGCAGATAAAAACGAGCCAGCTTGGCATACCAACCGGTACCGAAACTCGTGCTCTGGAACTGATCGATCGCCTTCTGGTAAACCTCTTCCTCGCGGGCATTCAGGGAGTTCTGCTCAAGAAACGACGCCAGCTTTTCATAGAGTCCCGGGTCCTGCGGATTGCGATCGAGTTCGCCGCGCAGCAGGGTCAGCGCATCGGGCAATTCCTGCATCGCTACCAGCCGGGACAAGTACCGGTCCAGCACCTGCGCGTACTGCGCAGAGCGGGCCTTGCTGGCAGCCACAGCTGCCTCTGTCGCGCCCGCTTCTACCGTTGCGGGCAAACTCAAACGATCCTCTACCGGCTTGCTGTACGCCGTTCCCGGCTCGCCCAGCGGAACGCCGTCCGCCTTGTCCGCAAGCTCTTTGAGCAGGCTCCGGTAAAGAGCAAATTCCTTTTCCGCCTGATTGGTTCGGCTGTAGACGTCGGCCACCGCGAGCGCCACTTCAACCCGGCGCGCGTCGGACGGGAACTGCGCCAGGAAGGCCGTTCCCTCGCGAATCACCGCATCGTTTTCGCCGTATGCCGCATAGGCTTCCATGAGGCGCGCATGCAGCTCTGCCCGCTCGGAGGCGCTCGGAAAGCGACGGTCAAGATCGGCCACGAGTTCCGCAGCTTTGGCACGATGAAAGTAAGGCGATGCCAGCCGGTCCTGCTCAGCATATTCACTGCCCGGGCCTTGCGAGTTGAAGAAGAGCGACAGAATGCCGTTCAGGTAGCCTGGACCGCGGTCCATGACGGCAATGCTCTTGTAGAGCGCCAGGTTTCCCGCGCCAACACGCAAGGGTTGCTCCGGCGCGGTGAGCAGAACGCGCGCGAGGCCAGCCACTCCCTTCTCGTCTGCGTCGGGCGTCTTGTGATCTGCCGCCAGGGCATAGTAGTAGCGCGCCGCTTCGGGAAAATCCTGCACTGCTTCCAGTAGCCGGCCTAAGGTATAAAGCTCGTTGGCATCCCACGCGGCTCCGCGGGAGTCTTTACGCGTGCGATACTCCGCCAGCACGGCTTTGGCCGCGTTGAGCTGGCCCTGCTGTTGCTCGATGTAAAAAAGCCTGGCAGCATCTTTCAGGGCATCGGCTCCGCCCTCGGGATGCGCGGCGAGACTGGCCCGCAAAGCATCGGTGGTCTTGCGCACCTGACGCCCTTTGACCAGTAACTCGTAGTAACTCTTGACTAACTCGGCAGGCCACAGCGGATCGAAGCTGCGGTCATAGACAGCCAGCCCATCCTTTGCCGATCCGCGCGCCGCATCCAGCTCCGCTTCGGCCCGCACCGGGTACACCGTATCCTGAGGAAATGCCTGCCGGTAGCGGGCCACCAGCGCGGAGGCAGCGGTGAAGTCCTTGCCCGCCAGATGGAAGGTCAGCTCCCGCTCGTAGACGGCCTTTTCGCGCGGATAACGCTGCTCCCATCCGGCATACTCGCGCTGCGCGGTGGCGCGCGGCAGGGCAAACTGCTCGATAACATGAAGAGCCTGATCCCAGGCCTGCCACGAGCGTTGCGACTCCGCCGCAGTCCAACGTTCCTGCGGACTTTGCGCGGCCCGGCCCACCGCTTCAAGAGCGGCCAGTTCCTCCTGCGGCCTCAACCTGCGGTCGTAGAAATTCGCCAGGTCGAGATTCGCGGCAGCCTTGTCGTCGGCCTTCTCCGCCCAGACTTTCCAGTCGCGCTCGGCGGCCTCGAAGTCCAGCGCCTGTTCGTCTTCCATGGCGCGCAGCGAGTAAAGCGCCGCGCTGTTCTGGCTGCTAGTGATCAGCCCCGTCAGCTCCGGCCTTGTTTCGCGCGGCGAGCGGCGGAAGAGAATCTCTCCTCCGGGCAGCTTCATGAGCCGGAAAAGCGCCTTCTCCACGCCCGAACCGGACTCGGCATTCTCGAGCCAGCGAGCGATTCCGTTGCCCGCGCCCAGCAGGAAGCCGGGGTTTTGCCAATAGACCAGCGAGGCCGAAGCAGTCAGGCCCACCGCGCCCAAAACCAGCGCTCCCAATCCCAGCGTGCCGAGGCCCATTCCGAGGCCAGAGGCGAAGATGCTTTTGCCAAGTTCGCGCTTACGGAACCACTTCAATGTGCACCTCCGCGCTGCCCAGGTTGTGCGCCATATCTTCCGCCGTTACCGCAATCACATAATCGCCCGCGGGCAGAGCCGGCGGCAGACCAATCTGCCCGGTGCTGGCCGCCGCATCGCGATCCCAGCGCAGGCTAACCGGAGCCAGCCCTTCCACGCGGGCCGTCAGCGTGCGCGTGCTCTCGGAGGCGCTTACCTTGAGAGGAATCATTTCGCCCGCCCGGTAGCGCGTCTTCTCCAGCCGCACCTTGACAGTGGGAGGCGTGGAGGCAATCACAAAGCTCTTCGCCTCGCGATAGACCTGCCCATTGGTATCGCGCAGCACCAGCCGCACCGGGTAGCTGCCGTCTTTCATGTCTGCCGGGGCAAGAAAGCGCGTCTGCCACACGTCCTCGCCGGGCAAGTAGCGCAACGGCTTCTCAAGCCCAAAGGGAAACAGCGCAATCACCGAGACGATTGCCTTGTCGGTATGCACGCGCAAAACCGGGTCTCCCGGCCGGATGACGCGGGGCCGCAGCAGCGCCCGGGGCGCGGCCAGAAAAGACGTATAAGGCGTGACCAGCTTGTAGCGGCGGGCCAGCCGGATCACTTCGTTGATCGCGGCTTCGCTCTCTCCATCGCGTTCAATCTGGTCAAGCAGCGCCTGCACGCGCGCCGTGGCCCACAGGCGGGGCAACTGGTCGTGCTCCAGCGCCTTCTCCGGCAGATCGGCTTTGCTCTCCGCCTTGAGAGCGCGTCCGTCCTGCTGGCCGTCCACGCGGAAACCGGCACTCTTCTGCGGCTTGCTGTACTGGCCCACCCAGCGCGCCTCGCCGCCGTCGAAGACCGCATCCTCCAGGGGATACACCTTGTCTACCCCGGCTTTCGGCGGCGTTGTCAGCCGCAAATCCCCT
>Ga0302190_10001382_pt1 | contig 16177 bp, 11 predicted proteins | sample II_Bog_E2_3_FD_198784 | JGI IMG/M metagenome (GOLD analysis project Ga0302190, IMG submission 198784) | Peat permafrost microbial communities from Stordalen Mire near Abisko, Sweden - II_Bog_E2_3 | ecosystem: Environmental > Terrestrial > Soil > Wetlands > Peat | place: Sweden: Abisko... | reverse complement strand
AATACTGGGCCGGAACATACGGCTCCGACGTGATCTCCTCGGCCCTGTCTTATATCCCCGAGACGGTATGGAACGACGTGACCGGCGGTTACGCATCGTTTGGTGGCGGTGGCGGCGGAGCCAGTGCCTTCTTCACTAAGCCTGCGTGGCAGGTGGGAACTCCGACGGATGCCTCGCGCGATGTGCCGGACATCTCGCTGGACGCGTCGGACGCTCACGACCCATTCCTCTATTGCATAAACGTCGCTCTGAGCGACTCGTGCACAAGTGGGTTCCGCGTCTCCAGCAGCACTCTGACTATCGCTGGTGGAACGTCTTTCGACTCCCAGATCATGGGCGGGCTGTTGGCTCTGATCGAGCAAAAGCTCGGCACCCGGCTGGGCAACATCAACCCTACCCTGTACGCGCTGGGCAACAGTACCTACAAGAGCGCGGTGTTCAACGACATTACGACAGGGAGCAATGCGATGCCATGCGTGTCGGGGACGCCGAATTGCGGCAACGGTGGGTCTGCCGGATTCAGTGCAGCCACGGGCTACGATCTCGCCAGCGGCTGGGGCAGCGTAAATATCAGCGCTCTGGCGAGTGATTGGAAACTGGTGACGCCGCTTGGCAGTGGATCGCTTGGGGTGAACACCTCGGCGACCAGTCTTTCGGCATCGTCCGCGTCCGTGGCCGCGGGCGCCACAGTAACGCTGACGGCCACGGTAACCGGCTCGGCCGGCACACCCACCGGCAACGTGCAGTTCCTGGCGAACAACGCCGCTCTGGGCAGCGCGGTCACAGTCGTAGCGCTGAATAGCACCACCGCGACCGCGACTTACTCGTGGGTCACAAGCTGCTCCAACCTCGGCCAGAGTGTCATGGCAGCGTCCTACTCCGGCGATGTAAATTATCAGGGCTCGAAGGGGCCTGCGCTGCCACTGGGAGAGGTGACGAATGCCGGCCTCTCATCGAACGGCTCGGTCATTGTGAGTCCGATTGAAGTGCAGATAACGAACAATGCCTGCCCCGATTTCTCGGTGGCAGCAAGTGGCACCGGGGTAACCGTGTCTGGCAGCACTGCGAGTGTGACTGTTGCCGCAGGCGGCACCATCCCGCCGGTCACAATCACTCTGGCCCCAATCAACGGCTTCACCGGCACGGTGAACTTTACTGCTACGGTCACATCGACGAGCGGCTACTCCCCTACGCTGACGTTTAGTCCTACAGCGGTTACGATCCCATCCTCGCCCGAGGCGACCACACTGACCCTGTCCGGCATAACTGCAGACCTGCGGATACCCGTGGCGCCGGGTAAGTTCGACCCCGGTCCCACATTGGCGCGGAACAGTAGGAGCAAAGTTCCCGCCGCCAGCGAGAAATGGTATGCCACGGGGTCGGGAGTAACGATCGCTTCGCTACTGCTGCTCACGTTGCCGCGGCGCAGACGTCGCCTGGGCGGACTGCTGCTGGTCGCTCTTGCGATCTCGCTGATCGGAGGCGCGACCGGGTGTGGCGGGAGCAGCCAGGCCTCTCCCACCAACAACACCAATCCGTATGCCGGGACTTACACAGTCACCGTTGTCGCGACCTACACTGCCGGCACGCAGGTAACAACCCATAGCGAGGTTGTGACGTACTTTATCAATTAGCGCTGCTCGATTGAGTGAAAGGCCCTAGCTGCCATCCCGGCGGTCAGGGCTTTTACCTTGCCACGGCGCGGGTCTACTGTGATTCGATTCGCTCGGCCGTGGAGATTTCCATCAGGTGGTCCTGCGCACTGAAGGCCGCGCCATCGCGGGGCGCGCGCATGTATTTGCCGTCAGGTTGGAGCAGGCGCGCTTTGACGTTGTCCTTCAGATAGGCTGCCAGAATTTCATCACGCAGGCGCGCTGACAGCGCCTGATCGTCGACTGGGAAGACCACCTCGCAGCGCTCGAACAGGTTGCGCGACATCCAGTCCGCGCTGCCGCAGTAGACCTCGGGATGGCCATCGTTCGCGAAGCTGAAGATGCGGCTGTGCTCGAGGTAGCGGCCGACGATGGAGCGCACGCGGATGCTTTCGCTGACGCCCTTTACTCCCGGCCGCAGCGAGCAGATGCCGCGCACGATCAGGTCGATCTCGACCCCGGCCCGCGACGCTTCGTAGAGTGCCTCGATGGTCGCGCGGTCGAGCAGCGCATTCATCTTGGCCACGATCGACGCCGGCTTACCGGCTCTGGCATGGTCGCGCTCGCGAGCGATCAACTGCAGGATCGTCGGCGCCAGCGTCAGAGGAGCGACCAGCAGCGGCGCGTAGGTGTCGGATTCGGCTTTGGCCGTGAGGTAGCGGAAGACCGCCTGCACCGCAGACGTGACCTCCGGCCGCGATGTGAGGAGGCTGATGTCGGTGTAGAAGCGGGCCGTCACCGAGTTGTAATTGCCTGTGCCCAAGTGCGCATAGCGCCGGACTACGCCGTCGGGATCGCGGCGCACCATCAGCGCCAGCTTGCAGTGGGTCTTCAGGCCTAGGATGCCGTGGTAGACGCCCACGCCGGCGTCCTCCATCTCGCGCGCCCAGCGGATATTCGAAGCCTCATCAAAGCGTGCCATCAGTTCGACCACCACCGTGACTTCCTTGGTCTGCGCAGCTTCGGTGAGCGCCGTGAACAGGGGCGAAGCCTCGCTGGTGCGGTAGAGAGTCTGCTCCATCGAAACCACGGCCGGGTCCGCGACCGCCAACTCGACAAAATCCTCCACGGTCGCGTAGGAGTCGAACGGGTGATGCAGCAGGATGTCTCTCGTGCGCAGCTCGTCGAAGAGGTTTGCCGACTTGGGCGAGAGATGGATCTTGCGGCCATGGAAGCCGGCGAACTTGAGATCGGGGCGCGCCACCCCACTGTAGAGATTCATCAGACGCGTCAGGTTCACCGGCCCCTTGGTGCGAAAGACCTGTACCGGTTCGAGCTCGAAGTTGGTGCGCAGCCGCTCGATGATCTCTTCAGGCGCGCTATTCTCAATCTCCATGCGCACGGCGTCGCCCTTGCGCCGGTTGTGCAGTTCGGCCCGCACGCTCTCCAGCACGCTGCGCGATTCCTCCTCCTGCAGGTAGAGGTTACTGTTGCGAGTGACCCGGAACGGCGCGCGGGCGAGCACCTCGTACCCGCGGAACATGCGGTCCACTTGCGACTCGATCAGCTTGTGCAGCATGATGAAGTCGCTGCGCCCCTCCGCGCTGGGAGGAAGCGGGATGAGACGCGGAAGTGCGCGCGGCACGGTGACGACGCCAAGTGCCGCGGGAGGCTTGGGCTCCGACCTGGCGCTGCGCTTGGAACGCAGCAGGAGCGCGATACAAAGTGCTTTGTTCAGCACACGTGGAAAGGGATGCGACGGATCGATCGTCACCGGCGTAAGCAACGGATCGACCTGGGTCTCGTAGAAGTTGAGCGCATAGGCCCGTGCGCGGTCGTCGAGGTCGCGCCAATTCAGCAGATGGATGTTCTGCGCACGCAGCGCGGGGCGCAACTTGTCGTTCCAGCAGGCATACTGCGCTTCGACGAATTCGTGCAGAATCACGTCCAGCCGGTCCAACCGCTGCTGCGGAGTCTGTCCTCCCTCGTCGGCACGCTGCCGCTCGTTGAAGCCATCCTCAATGTGCTGCAGCAGGCTGGCTACGCGGATCTCGATGAACTCATCCAGATTGCTCGCCGTGATCGCGAGATACTTCACCCGCTCGAGCAGTGGATTGGTTGCGTCCTCGGCCTCTTCGAGCACTCGGTAGTTGAAGAGCATCCAGGATTCGTCGCGGGCAAAGAAGAGGCTCTCGCTTGCGGGCGCACCATTTTTCGCTGCTTTCTTCGCAACGTTCTTCGAGGCGCGCTTTACGGGCTTCCGGCGTGTGGCTGGCTTACTTGCACTGCTCGACTGCGCGGCGGTTGAGCCAGTTTCCTCTGATGTCGTCTCAGTCATACAGACAATAAGAGACTATCGCACGAGCAGGGGAATGACATAGTGACGACTCTGTCAATTCGGTCCCGGCACCCGCCTTTAAATTTCGCGGCGAAAGAAGACCACGCCCGGCGAGCGATTGTCCGCACAGTCCGGCTGCTGCCGTAGCACTGGATTATCGCCGTAGCGCTCGACTGCGACAAACCCCAAATCCGCATAGATACGGTTGGCGGCCTGCATGGTAGTGGGCATCGTGTCCAGGTAGATGGCGGTGTAGCCGTGCGCCTGCGCCTGCTGAATCAACCGCTCTGAGAGCAGCCTCCCGAGGCGCAGCCCGCGGAAGCGCGGCCGTACCCACAGCCGTTTCATCTCGCAGGCTCGTTCGTCGGGGAACGCCGATTGCAGAGGCGTGAGCGGCTTGAGCGCAATTACCCCGGCGGGCTCATTGGCCACCAACGCCAGTAGGATAACGCCGCCTGGCGACTGGTAAGGCGACGGCAGTGTCATCAACTCCTTCTCGTAATTCTCCAGGCAGATGTGCGCTTCCCCAACGGAAGCATTCAGATACGCCGCATACTCCCGCAGCGGCGTACGAATGGTGTTGAGATCGGCATCGCCGGTTGCGCGAATGGTGACCATAGTTGATTGTCTCGCACCGGCGCGGAAATCAGACGGCAAACGGCGGTGCCAATTTAATTTGCGCACCAAGCCCGCTCATTAACGTAGTATGACGGCATGAAGACTACGGCTGACCGAAAACCTGCCGGACCTGGACCGGAAGCTGGAGTTGCGGCTGCCATCGCGTCCGCATCCCAACAAGCGCCGCATGCCGTGCTTCAGGCTGCGTGCGAGCCGATCTTCGATCTTCGCCTCGTCCCCTTCCCACCCGAGTACTCTGCAGGCGCACGCAATGCGGTCTCCACGTGCCTGCGCATCGAACCCTCGGAGAAGGTCACCCTCATCACCGATGAGGCGTGCATGCAGGTGGCCGCATCCATGGCCGTGGAACTCGACCGCATCGGCTGCACGTGGAACGCCTTCGTCCTGGAAGCGCTCGCGTCTCGGCCACTCACAGCCATGCCCGAGCTCGTCCTCAGCGATATGGAAAGTTCGCATGCGTCGATCTTCGCCGTCGAAACGCAGCCCAACGAGATCCACTCTCGCATGCAGATGACCGACGTCGTCAACCGCCGCCGCATGCGCCACGCCCACATGGTCAACATCACGGGCGAGATTATGACCCAGGGCATGCGCGCCGACTTCAACGAAGTCGACCGCCTCACGCAGGCCGTGATCGAGCGCCTCCGCGCCGCCAGCTACATCCGCGCCACCACCGCGGCCGGCACCGACATTCACGCGCAGCTCACGCCTGCTCACCGCTGGTTCAAGACCTCCGGCATCATCAGTCCGGGCCGCTGGGGCAACCTACCCGGCGGCGAATGCTTTACCGCGCCCAGCGAGGTAAACGGCGTCTATGTTGTCGATGGCGTCGCGGGCGACTTCCTGTGCAAACGGTACGGCATCCTGAGCAAGCACCCGCTTACCATTGACATCGAAAACAACCGCATCGTCCGTGTTCGCTGCACCAACAAGGAGCTCGAGCGCGACTTCTGGGCCTACACCCACACCGACGCCAACTCCGACCGCGTCGGGGAGATCGCCATCGGCACCAACATCGGCGTCCAGCGCGTAATCGGAAACATCCTGCAGGATGAGAAACTGCCCGGCATGCACATCGCCTTTGGCGATCCCTACGGAGCCCAGACCGGCGCGCCGTGGAAGTCCTCCACCCACCTCGATGTTGTTGGCGTCGACTTCAACATCTGGCTGGGCGACGCCGACGGCGAAGAGGAGATCATGCGCAACGGCCTCTTCACCTTTGACAGCTAAGCTGGCAACGCGTGGGTCACAATGACCTCAGCCTTCATCCGAACACGCGGCACCGGGATGTGTGCGTGGTGCCAGATAACTCGCATGTTACATAATAGATAGGAGCATCCTGTTGAGAGTTGAGCAGGAGCTTTACACTGAAGGGGACGGGGCCGCCAGAATCGGCGGAGACCCCAAGACATCGAATCGTTATGAAGATCAGTCAGCTTGGCACTTCGGATATGTGGCTTACGCCGATCGGTTTCGGCGCGTGGGCTGTCGGCGGCGGAAACTGGGCAATGTCCTGGGGCCCTCAGGACGATAATGCCTCGATTGCTGCGATCCACAAGGCGATCGACCTGGGTGTGAACTGGATCGATACCGCTGCCATCTACGGCCTCGGCCACTCCGAAGAGATTGTCGGCAAAGCGGTCAAGCAGTCTCGTGTGAAGCCGTTCATCTTTACCAAGAGCGGCATGGTGTGGAACGAAAAGCGTGAGATCAAGCGGACGTTGCTGGAGATTCGCCGCGAGGTTGAGGACAGTTTGCGCCGACTCCAAGTCGAGCACATCGACCTCTACCAGATTCACTGGCCGGTGGAGGACACGGACATTGAAGAGGGCTGGAGCACGATGGCCGACCTGAAGCGCGAAGGCAAGGTCCGTCACATCGGCGTGTCGAACTTCTCGACCGCGCAGATGGAGCGTTGCCTGGAGATCGCGCCGATAACCTCGCTTCAGCCGCCTTACTCGATGCTCAACCGCGCGGTCGAAGCTGAGATCCTGCCCTATTGTCTGGATCATCGGATCGGCGTTATTAATTATGCGCCGATGCACTCCGGACTACTGACCGGAGCCATGTCTAAGGAGCGTTTCGCTAACCTTCCCCCAGACGATTTCCGCAGGAATGCAAAGAACTACCAGGAGCCTCTGTTTAGCCGCAACTTGGCCATCGCCGACTTTCTGAAGCAGATCGGTGCGCGCCATGACGTCTCGGCCGGCGTAGTTGCCATTGCTTGGACTCTGGCTAACCCTGCCGTCACCGCGGCCATTGTGGGCGGTCGCAGCCCGGAACAGGTCGAGGGGGTGTGGCCCGCCGCCAAGTTCCATCTCGCCGAGGACGAGCTTCGGGAGGTCGAGGCCTTTCTGGCTGCCCACCCGGCACCCTGAACCGGCTCTTTATCGCCCGGCGGACCGTGGTTACCTTTTCCCGCAAAGGTGTACCTACATGCAACTAATGTGCCATCGCAGCCTGAAAAGATGGGTGGCAGAATCAATCCTGTAGCATAAACTTTGGTAACCAAGGGCCTCCAACTGGAGCGCCACGGAGGTTCTCAAAGGAGGCATCTTGACGGCATGGCAGAAACCTGGCGAAAGGGATGCCGTCCGCACCGCCGTCCGATTTCCGCTGAGACTTGCGCTTCATCTGAAAACGGAGGACGGGACGATCGAGGCGATCACCAAGGATGTTTCTTCCAACGGTTTGCTGTTCGTCGCTGCAACCCTGCCGAAGATCGGCAGCAGCATCGAGTTCACCATGGACATGCCGTCAGAGGTGATGGGCTCGGACACTGATGTTTCCATCCATTGTTTGGGACGTGTCGTACGCCATCAACATTCGGAAGATGAATCGATGGCGGCTGCTGTGATCGACGAGTATTTTCTCAAGGCCTAAGAGATGACGTTACAATTCAATTCGGACAAGGGCTCCAGCAACGGTCACGAGCAATCGGCCGCGAATGCGGGAATTCGCGTTATCCTGGCTGACTCCCAGGCAATCTACCGAGTCGGCATGAAGAAGGTCTTCGCGCTGGAGGACGACATCCGTGTGGTCGCGCAGGCTGAGACGCTGGCCAATCTGCAAGTCGCACTGCAACGCTATCCAACCGACGTGGTCCTGCTGGAAGGCCAACTCATCGCGGGCACCATCGATGCGATCCCGGACCTGGTGCGGCGCTCTCCCGACGCGAAACTGATCGTCCAGGTGGTAGAGGCGGACGAAGCCAACATCGTCGAACTTTATCGCCGCGGTGTGCGTGGCGTCGTACCCCGTTCGATCTCCCCTGACCTGCTGATCAAGTGTGTCCGCAAGATTGCAGACGGTGAAACATGGATCGACAACCAGTCCATTAGCTGGGTGATCGAGGCCTACCGCTCGCAGGCGAGTTCGCTCACCAACCCGCGCGTACAGCCCAAGCTCTCAAAGAAAGAGCTGGCCATTATCAGTTGCATCACGCGCGGCATGCGCAACAAGGAAATCGCGTACCAGATTGGCACTACCGAGCAGGTCATCAAGAATTACCTGCGCAAGGTGTACGACAAACTCGGCGTCTCCGACCGGCTCGAACTTGCGCTCTATTGTCTGCACCATCAGCTACTGAAGGCCTACCTGCAGGAGCCTGAAGCGATGCCGATACCGCCTGCGGCCGAGATTGCGCCCCTCCGCGTGAAGATGTAGCAGCCAGCACATCCGGCGACGCGCCGCCGGGATGGTAGGATTCGGCAATGTCCCTTGCCGGCCACTTCCGTTCTCTTAATCGAGCTCAGCGCAACACCTTTTTCGCCTGCTTCCTGGGTTGGACGCTCGACGCGTTTGACTTCTTCCTGCTCACCTTCTGTCTCACCACCATCGCGGCCAGCTTTCACACCAGCCGCAAGGGGGTCGAAGAGGCCATCTTCTGGACCCTCGCCATGCGTCCGGTTGGCGCGTTCCTGTTCGGCACGATGGCTGAGAAGCTCGGCCGGCGCCCCACGCTCATCCTCAATGTCGTTGCCTTCTCCGTGTTCGAACTGGCATCGGCGTTTGCTCCCACGCTGCATGGTTTCCTGGTGTGCCGCGCCCTCTTCGGCGTCGCCATGGGAGGCGTCTGGGGCGTTGGCGCAGCGCTCGCCCTGGAGAGCCTGCCCGCGGAGAATCGCGGCTTCTTCTCCGGCCTGCTGCAGGAAGGTTACGTCTGTGGCAACCTGCTGGCAGCCCTGCTCTTCGCGACGCTATTTCCGCATCTGCACGGCACCGGCATGCTCGCCAACTGGCGGGTTCTCTTCATGATTGGGGCGTTGCCGGCTTTGCTTGCTTTCTATCTCAATTACAAGGTCGAAGAGTCGCCGGCGTGGCTCGCAACTCACAGCCAGCACGGCTCGGCTGCCGCCTCGCCGGCGCGTCCCCGGATTCCGCTGAGTGTCTTGCTTGGCTATCTTCCGATCTTCTTCTTCCTCATCCTGCTGATGAGCGCCTTTACGTCGTTCAGCCACGGCACCCAGGATCTCTACCCAACCTTTCTGCAACACGACATGCATCAAAGCCCGGCGCACACCGGTCTGATTGCCGCCGTGGGCAACATTGGGGCGTTGCTTGGCGGCATATGCTGCGGGACGCTCTCGGAGAAGCTCGGCAGGCGCAGGACCATCGTCTTCGTCTCGCTGCTTGCCATTCCCATTGTGCCGCTTTGGGCGTGGTCTCACTCGGCGGTGATGCTTGCCGCCGGGGGATTTCTAATCCAGTTCATGGTGCAAGGCGCGTGGGGCATTATCCCGGCCCACCTTAACGAACTCTCGCCCGGCCCAGTCCGCGCCGTGCTTCCAGGCTTCGCCTACCAACTCGGAAACCTGATCTCGTCCCGCAACCAGATCTTTCAGCAGACCTATGCCGACCACCACAACAACGGCGCGTTGAACGTTGCGCTGTCGGGCACGGTGGTAGTTGTGGCGATTGTAGTTGCTACGGTTACCGCGCTGGGGCCGGAAGCCAAAGGGGCGGATCTTAGTTGAGCGATCCTGTCTGGGCACAAACAGAAAAGAGACCGCCGAAGCGGTCTCTTTTCGTATGCGAAGCGTGCAGCTTAGGCTAGAAGATGACCTTGGCCGAGAGCTGCATATTACGTGCGTTATTGGTGAACTCCTTCTCCGGACGATTGAAGAAGCCGTTGGTAACGGTCTGGAAGTTGTAGCTAGCAGTGTAGCTGGGGCCGTTCACGTTATCGACGGTACCAGGAATGTACTGCGGGTGATTGAGGACGTTCCAAGCTCCCCCACCGATCTCCAGTGAATAGTGCTCAGCTATTGTGAAGCGCTTAACCACGCCGAGGTCGAAGTTATTGATGGGACGAACCGGCAGCGTATTGCGCCCCCCGTTCGGCAACGTACCTGGACCGGCCTGGACGTAATAGGCAGTGGGAATGTTCGCGATGTAACCGATGGTGTCGCCACCGGAGTTTGTAATTGCCGTGACTCCTGAGTTCGTTCCCTTGCGGCCCAATGGGTTGATAATGGTGCGATCGATCGCGGCACCGCTATCCCCATTAAGGTTGGCGTTATCGCCAGAGAGAACCGTTGCATACTCCGGCGATTCGTAGGTGTAAATCGTCGTGAACGCCCAGTTACCGACGCCGTTCCTCAGGAGGAAGTTGTCGGAGTGCTTGTAAGCCTGCACGTCGTAGATTGACTCAAGCGTGATCCGATGGGTGCGGTCGAGAGCGGAACGGCTATAGTCGCACTTGATGCATTGCGAGTTCTGCTCGCGACGCGGAGTAAGAACAGTGGCAAAAACTTCATCGGTCGAGTCGTCCATCGTCTTCGACCATGTGTAGGAAAGGTTCATCTGCAAACCCTTTTGGAAGCGACGGGTCAGATTGGCGACCAACGCGTTGTAGTTGGAATACGAATACGGCTGGTAAGACGTAATCTTACTGGTAAATCCCCCTTTACCGTCTGAGGGGTTTAGCCAGGCTGGCACAATGTTGGAAGTCGCGTTGATTGCGGCTAGAGATTGTGTGGCGGTACCACCCCGCTCGAGAAGAACGGAACCGGCCTGAGTCGGCAGCACATTGGTGAGGTTCGTTCGCGGTTGAACGTTGATCTGGTCCTGCGTGGGGAGATGGATTCCCTTGGTCCCGACATAGCCAATCTCAGCGGTGTAGTCGTTGAGGAACGTGTGCTGCACGGTCAGAGTGTAAGTCTCAGCGTAGGGTACAACCTGGTTGGGAAGGAAGGCCGATGTGGCGGCGCGCTGGCTCTTGATATCCGGGTTGCAAGCAACCGAGGTGCCGGGACCGGTTCCCGTCAAGCAGAACTGCTTGACCGCCGCACCTGTCGCGGTTGGCAGACCGCCGCCCGTCAGGAAATTCGGCGCGAGGTAGCCCGGGTAGCCGGCGCTCCCGACGTCTTCTGTAACCGAATACTGCGGCGGAAAGGAAAGCGTCCCCAAGTTGTCGAAGAGGACATCATCGGCGATACCGAAGCCCACGCGCACGGAGGTCTTCTCGTCCGGGGCCCAGGAGACGCCGACGCGAGGTGCGAAGCTGGTGTAGGTCGGTTGCGGTGCATTGAAGCTGACCAGCCCAGGTACGGACGCCAGAATATTCAACTGTTGTGCGCGCTCGCCGGTTGGAACTGAGGTGAACTCATAGCGGAGGCCCATGTTGAGCGTAACTGTGGGGGTCACACGCCAGGTGTCGTTGCCATAGGCGTAGAGCGCCGTCTGGTCACCATAGTAGGTCTCGCTGCCGGCCGAGCGCTCTGCAAAGCCGTTGGCGTCGGGAGCTAAGTCGTGGAGGAATTGATCGGTGTAGTTGTACTCGTAGTCGCCGCGTGCGCGTTGGGTGAAGCCCTGGGGCGAGATATATTTGCGGCCGTCGAAGCCGATCTTGAAGGTATGCTTGCCCCAAACGTAGGAGACATTATCAGTGCCCTGATACAGGTTCTGGATGGTGAACTGGGGTGCATTGCCGTCGGCGCCGAGCTCCAGGTTACCCAGATCGTAGTAATTAAGCTCCGGGAACTGGTCCAGGTCAGGATACTTGAAACCTCCGGCAGTTTCAGTATTGCTATAGCGATTGAATCCGAGGCGGAACTCGTTGGTCAAGTTCGGCGTAAACACGTGGTACTCGGAGAGGGCAAAGAGGTGCCACTTGAAGGGCTGCTGCGTGTAAAAGGTCGGTATCAGGGTTTCGCCTGAGGAAACGCCATCGTCGGTCGAAGTCTGCCAGTCATGGATGTAGCGGATACGGAGGGAGTCCTTGCTGGTGATGGTGTAATCGCCACTTGTGGTCAACGCGTAAAAGAGTTCAGGAATCGCTCCGTTGTACAAATAGTTGCCGAGTGGGATGCAGGCAACGCCAGTGGTGCCGCAAGCGGTCGTCGAGGAAGCGCTGCCGTTGTTGGTGACGAGCATGTACTGTGGGCCCGACGCCTCTGTGCCGCAGGCATTGTCAGTGCCGGTGGAGCCGCCGGTGACCTGCGCCCCACTAAGGTAATTCGCCGCGGGCGTGTAGGTGGTGAACTGCTTCAGATTGTTCGCGTTGAGATTGTAGCTGGAGCCCAAACTATTGAGCATGGTGAAACCGGCCGGAGTTGGCGTGCAGATGTAGCCGCTCAGGTTCTGGCCAATCTTGTTCCGTTCGATGCTGCCAAAGAAGAAGAGCTTGTTCTTGAAGATCGGTCCACCCACCTGTCCGCCATACCGGTTGTTATCGTAGTTCGGATTGGGAACCTTGCCGCCAGCGATTCCGCTTTCCGCATTCAGATTACGGTTCTGGAAGTACCAGTAAGCCCTGCCGTGGAGGGTATTAGTGCCGGACATCACAGTAGAGTTGAACTGGCCGCCTGACGAGTGGCCAAAATCCGGCGAGAACTGGTTGGTGATGAGGGTAAAGCTGCCGACTGCGTCGTTGGGGATGTAGACAAGAAACCCGGTGACTGCCTTGTTGTTGTTGTCGATACCCTCGATCTCAAAGTTGTTATTGCGCGGGCGCTGGCCGCCGATAGAGGGGCCGTTACCGATTCCGAGACCTCCCGACGAAGCGACGCCGGGGCTAAGCAGGGAGACGTTGAGAACGCCACTCTGACCGGCACCACCAATAGCGGCCGTAGGCAGGTTGGAGAGCTCGACGTTCGAGAAGGTCGTGGTGAGATTGGTGCTGGTGGTGTCAAGAACCGCACCCGAGTCCGCCGAGACCTCAACGCTGGAACTGGTTCCAACCTTCAAGCCGATATCGGCCGTAGAGGTCTTATTGAGTTCGACAGAAACACCCTTGAGAGTAAAGGACTGGAAGCCAGCAGCGTTGACGACCACATCGTACTTACCTGGCAGGAGGTTGCCGACGTGGTACTCGCCAGCCGTACCGGTCTGGGTGGTCGACGCAACACTCGTCTCCTCGTTCGTTACGACTACATTTGCCTTAACTACGAGGGCTCCGGCGGGATCCTTCACGGTGCCAATAATCTCACCGTTGGTAGCCTGCGCCCTGGCTGTCGTGCTCAGCCCGAGGCCAAGCATCAACATAACGATCAAAGCAACGAATCCTCGAACGGACCTGTTCCTTGCTATTCTGGGGGTAAGTACGACTTCCATTTAAAACCCTCCTGGAAAAACTTGCTACTGTCTGGGAAATTTTCTAACTACGATTAGAGCTTCTGCTTGCGTCGAGTAGGTCGACGAAGTCAACTGCCCAATTTGGGACGATCGAAGCTTTACCCGCACGTTTAATACCAAAGTTGTAGACAACCGGATCCAGCAAGCAGATCGAATCAGTCAAACTGATGGTTTCTAGAGAAACATCAGTGGCTTACAAGAAAAATGACAGTGAGAATAGAGCTATTCTCGCAATAGGAAAAGGCCTGGGTCTGTATCCGCCGTCACACAAACACGTCAATCGAATGCTACTGGCCTATGAAAATACGTATATATCGCCCACTTTTGGTGCGGAGATCGTTTTCGACCGGTATCAGATGACCCCCATGGAGCACACTCGGGTTGCGCGCGCGGGAGGGTAACTCCGGCGCGCTTCGCCGAAATCGTTGCGAGGGCCGCAAAAATGATGCCAGGAGGATTAGCTGTTCGGGGAATGGTTGGGCCGGTCGAGAAAGCGGCAGGCTTCCTCGCTTCTTACGCCATGACGCGCGCGGGGGAGCGAACGGTTTGTCGACGCACCGTCAGCGCCTCGATGCGGTCGCGCACCACGGAGAAGCCCGAGCCGACTCCCTGGGGAACCGTGATCTCTCCCTGAGAGCTGACGGTCACCTCTGGCTCAATGATGTCCTCGACCCAGTAGCGCCGCGACGCCGATACATCGCCTGGGAGGGAGAAGTTGGCCAACGAAGACAGTGCGATGTTGTGCGCACGCCCGATCCCGGTCTCCAGCATTCCGCCGCACCACACTGGAATGCCACGTTCGGCCGTCGCATTGTGGACCGCGATTGCCTCGGAAAAGCCGCCTACCCGGCCAACCTTGATATTGATAATCCGGCATGAGTCCATGTCGATGGCCGCCAGCGCATCGCGCCGGGTGCGGATGGACTCGTCCAGGCAGATGGGTGTGTCGAGGCGCTTCTGCAACATGGAGTGGAAATAGAAATCGTCGTACCAAAGCGGCTGCTCGATCATCATCAGGTCGAACTCGTCCCACTCCGCGATGCGGTCTATGTCGACGACGCGGTAGGCCGAATTGGCATCACAGCTCAGCCGAATGTCGGGCCAGTGCGCACGGACCTGCCCAAAGATCTTGGTGTCCCAACCTGGCTTGCACTTCAGCTTGATGCGCTGGTAGCCGGCCTCAAGCGCCTCCGCAATCTTCTCCATCAGCGCCGCGGGCGATGGCTGGATCCCGATGGACACACCGCAGGGAATCACGCTCAGCGTGCCGCCGAGAAGCTCTGACAGCGACATCTTCTTCTGCTGCGCTTCCATGTCCCAGACGGCATTCTCCAGAGCAGCTTTGGCCATCCGATGTCCGCGGATCTGCCGGAATAACGCGGGACAGCTTCCGCCGCCGATCAACTCCTGCCCAACCAGACGCGGCGCCAGTTCAGTCTCGGTGATGAGCCAGGCGGTGTCGACGCTCTCTTCGGAATAATAGGGATGCTCGCCGGCGACGCACTCGCCCCAGGCAGTCAGGCCATCGGACTCGATCTCGACCAACAGGATGCGCCGGGTGGTGGTGAGTCCAAAACTCGTCTCAAAGGGAAACGCGAGGGGCATATTGATCTCGCGCAAATGGACTGCATCGATCGTCAGCATAGTGTCCTTATCCTGTCGTGCGTTGCGATTCTGTACCTTGCATTTCCGGTTCTTCCAGCCCACTCACCGGCCCGAGCAGAAAGCAGCCGTCGCCCTGCTGGTTGCGATCGTAGCCGGTAATTCCCAGCCCGCGGGCGAATGCGGATTCGAGTGCGAGCCGGTTGCGAGTCTGAAGAGACTCCGCCAGCTTACGCTGGTCCGGGCTTCGTTTCCAGTCCGTAACTGCAGCAGGGACGGACACTTGCACCAATACCTGTGCAGGCTCAGTCTGCTTATACGGATCGTTTTCGCCGAGTTCGCCGAGCGTTCGCCGCACCCGTCTCGACCGCAGCCACCACTCCGCAACCAGCCGGTCGGTGGGCAGGCCGCCCTGCAGCGGCGAGGTCGAAGGCCCATAAAAATCAGGCATATATCGCCTCGCGATTGCGCCTAGACGCACAATGTTCAGATGCGCGTTCTTGATCTCAAGGGGATCGAAGGTCCACTCCATCAGGTCGAAGCCGCGAGCGAGCGCGTCGTCGCGCTGCGCCAGCTTCAGCCTCCGTCCCAGTCCCGCGTTGCGGTACTCCGGCAGTACGGCCAGCATGTGCGAGTGAAGATACGGCTTACCGGCGCGATAGCCGGGCAACGCCATCGCGAAGCCCACCATCACGTCCCTGTCGAAGGCCCCGATAACCTGGCCGCCGATGCGATCGGCCACGATGAACACGCGCTTTGGGATGAGGTCGCCGTCACTATACCCCCACACCGCGAGCTGCACTTCAACGCAGCGTTCAAAGTCAGTCAGCTCCTTTACCGACTCAATCCGGATCTGGGCTGGGTCTGCAGATTTAGAACCTGCCTGTCCCATCTTCTTGATATTGCTCATGTGTGTAATCCGTCAGGTGCGGTGGAGTCGGGCTCAACTACAGCCGATCTTTCTCCTCCGGCTTCGTTCTCGCGTTTCGCGCGGTTCCAAAGCGCATCCAGCTCTTCCGGTATCAGCCGAGCCAGCGCGTCGTATCCTCCTGCCATCGTTTCAATCGAGAGAAAGCGGGCACGGAACTTCGCATTGGCAGTGCGCAGGGCGGACTCCGTATCGACCTTCAGATGTCGTGCCAGGTTGACGGCAGTGAACAGCAGATCGCCGAACTCCTCCGTCACGCGCTCCTGTTCCGCCGCACCGTTGGCGGGCAACTCCGCTTTCAATTCCGCAATCTCTTCCTGAAGTTTCTCGAAGAGCCCGTCTGTATTTGGCCAATCGAATCCGACCTTGGACGCGCGCGAGCCCAGCTTCCCTGCCTCAAGCATTGCGGGCATGGTGCGCGGAATGTCGTCCAGCCCGGAACTAGGCCCCGTAGCTGACTCTGACTTCAGCGCCACCGCCAGCCTTTCCGCCCGCTTGATC
>Ga0302190_10001361_pt1 | contig 16284 bp, 12 predicted proteins | sample II_Bog_E2_3_FD_198784 | JGI IMG/M metagenome (GOLD analysis project Ga0302190, IMG submission 198784) | Peat permafrost microbial communities from Stordalen Mire near Abisko, Sweden - II_Bog_E2_3 | ecosystem: Environmental > Terrestrial > Soil > Wetlands > Peat | place: Sweden: Abisko... | reverse complement strand
GAGCCGGCCGACACGCACGATGCGAATGTGAAGGCCATCAAGAACATCGAAACCCAATGGAACCAGGACTACGTCCAAAAGGATGCGGACAAGCTTGCCGCGCACTTTGCGGAGGATGCGGTCCTGATGGCGCCGGGAATGGCGGCGATTACGGGCAAGGACGCGATCCGAACGTCTTTGACGCAAATGACCTCCGATCCTGCCATGGCGCTGAGCTTCCAGGCGTCCAAGGTGGAGGTGGCCAAATCGGGCGACCTGGCCTATACCGAGGGTTCGTATTCCCTCAACGTCACCGACCCGGCCACGAAGAAGGTCATCCACGTACATGGCGGCTATGTGACGGTTTATCGCAAACAGGCGGGTGGAACTTGGAGAGCTGTTTCGGATATCGCAACACCCGATGCGCCTCCTGCCACTGTTCCGTCGGCAAAAGCAAAGAAGCACGCAGCAGCCAAGAAACGCCATGGGCGTTGAGGGAGGCTGAGGGCTGGGGTTCGTGCGCGGCCTTTTCCCACAGGGCTCAACAGGCCGAATTTCTTCGCGGGCTGCTCCGACGGGGTGTTTCTGCCCCGCAGCGGGTTCTTCGCGCGCTGCGTTGGGTGCGCCTTGGGTGATTCAAATCACACTGTACGCAGCCTTCTGCACGGTATAACGTAGGGGCTATGTGTCTAGCAATTCCGGGAAGAGTCGATGAGATTGCCACCGAGGGCGAGCTTCGGATGGGTCGAGTGAACTTTGGCGGCGTGGTCAAGCGGGTCTGCCTGGACTACGTGCCAGAGGTCGAAGTGGGCGACTACACCATTGTCCACGTGGGGTTTGCGCTGTCGAAGATCGACCAGGAGACGGCGGAGAAGACGCTGGCTATCTTCCGCGAGATGGGCATGCTGGACGAGGAACTGGCCGGCGAGGATGAGGCGTTTGCGCGGGCCGCCGCGGCGCCGCAGTCGGCTTGCCCGGATGGAAGCTGCAGCGCGAAATGAAGTACCTGACCGAATTCCGCAACGGCGAGATTGCGCAGCGGATGGCGCGGGAGATTCACGCGATTGCCACGCGGCCATGGAAGATCATGGAAGTCTGCGGCGGGCAGACGCACTCGATTATCAAAAACGGAATTGACCAGATGCTGCCCGATGGTATCGAGATGATTCACGGGCCGGGGTGCCCGGTGTGCGTCACCCCTCTCGAGCTGATTGACAAGGCGCTGGCGATTGCCGCCGCGCCGGGGGTGATCTTCTGCTCCTTTGGCGACATGCTGCGGGTTCCGGGGACCGAGGCGGATCTTTTCCAGGTGAAGGGCGCGGGCGGCGACGTGCGGGTGGTGTATTCGCCGTTGGACGCCGTCGAGCTGGCGGCCAAGAACCCGGACAAGCAGGTGGTGTTTTTCGGTGTGGGGTTTGAGACCACTGCGCCAGCCAACGCCATGAGCGTGCATGTGGCCAAGCGGCGGGGGTTGAAGAACTTCTCGCTGCTGGTTTCGCATGTGCTGGTGCCGCCGGCGATTGCGGCCATTCTGGAGTCGCCGGGAAACATGGTGCAGGGGTTCCTGCTGGCGGGGCACGTGTGCAGCGTGATGGGGTACTGGGAGTATCCGCCGCTGGCGGCCAAGTACCGGGTTCCGCTGGTGGTGACGGGCTTTGAGCCGCTGGATTTGCTGGACGGGATTCGCCGGACGGTGATGCAGTTGGAGGCCGGGCAGCACGAGGTGGAGAACGCCTACGAGCGGATTGTGACCCTTGACGGCAACCAGGCGGCGCAGAAGCTGCTGGCGGAGGTCTTCGAAGTGACGGACCGGGCGTGGCGGGGGATCGGGGTGATTCCCAAGAGCGGCTGGCGGCTGAGCGCGGCTTACCGGGAGTTCGACGCCGAAGAGCGGTTCCATATTACGGGGATTCACACCGAGGAGTCGCCGCTGTGCCGGGCCGGGGACGTGCTGCGCGGGGCCATCAAGCCGGCCGAGTGCTCGGCCTTCGGCATGGAATGCACGCCGCGCCACCCGCTGGGTGCGACCATGGTTTCAAGCGAAGGAGCCTGCGCGGCTTACTTCAACTACGGGCGGTTTCTGTCGGCCGAGGATCTGGCCAGCGCGGGCAGCGGGCTGACGGGAGTGGCACATGTCTGAGAACGTTGCGGCAAGCGAAGCGGAGCAACTGAAAACCACGCCGGCGGGAGCTGGCCCCGACTTTTCAAACTGGAGTTGCCCGCTGCCGCTGGCCGGATACCCGACGATTGTGATGGGCCACGGCGGGGGCGGCAAGCTGGGCAATGAGCTGGTGGAGCACCTGTTCCTGGCCGCATTCCGGAATCCCGAACTCGAAAACTTGGGCGATGCCGCTGTGCTCGATCTGGGCGGCGCCAAACTGGCCATGAGCACGGATTCGTTCGTGGTGCAGCCGCTGTTTTTCCCCGGCGGGTCGATTGGCGAGTTGGCGGTGAACGGGACGGTGAACGACCTGGCCGTTTCCGGGGCGGAACCCAGGTTTCTGAGCGCCAGCTTCATTTTGGAAGAGGGATTTCCGCTGGCGCAGTTGGCGGCGATTGTCGCGGATATGGCGAAGGCCGCGGCCACGGCGGGCGTGAAGATTGTCACCGGGGACACCAAGGTGGTGGAGCGGGGGCACGGGGACGGGTGCTACATCAACACGGCGGGGGTGGGGGCGCTGCGGGCGGGGATCGAGGTGGGGCCGGAGCGAGCGCGGGCGGGTGACGCGATTCTGGTGTCGGGCACCATCGGGGACCACGGGATGGCCATCATGAGCGTGCGGGAGGGGCTGGAGTTCGAGAGTCAGATCCGCTCCGACTGCGCGGCGCTGAACGGGTTGATCGCCGAGGTGCTGGCGGCGGCGGGGACGGCGGTGCATACCATGCGCGACCCGACGCGCGGGGGCCTGGCTTCGACGCTGAACGAGATTGCGCAATCCTCGGGCGTGGGCGTGGAGATTGACGAGCTGAGCCTGCCGGTGCGGGCGGAGGTGCAGGCGGCCTGCGAGCTGCTGGGGCTGGACCCGGTGTACGTGGCCAACGAGGGCAAGGCGGTGTTCTTTGTTGCTCCCGAAGCTGCCGAACAGGTGCTCGAGGCGCTGCGGGCGCATCCGCTGGGACGGGATGCGGCGCGGATCGGACGGGTGACGGCGGAGCACAAGGGGATGCTGGTGGCGCGGACGGCGATGGGCGCCAATCGCGTAATTCCGACGCAAATCGGGGAGCAATTGCCGAGGATCTGCTGAAGGCGGCGGCGCTGACGGGTTTCAGCTGGCGAAGGAATGGGCAGGCGCTTTCACGATGCGCGTCCCGGCAAAAAAACGAGCGGAATAGGCAGAAAAGGGGCTGAAAAGAGGGCAAAATGGGCCGAAAAAGGGGTAGTACTGTTTACCCGTCAGTACTGATACGCGTAGACATAAGTTGTTTATTATCTTTAATATAACTGTTTTTCCCGGGGCTAAAAAACGGCAATTTTCCATGGGGGGGGTGGGGGTATGGCCTTTTTTGAGGCCGATGCGGAGTTTCAACCCCATCTCCCGCTATCTACCAGTGTGCGCCCAGCGCGGGTAATTCTACGCAACCCCCTGCGGTGGGGCCAATCTTGAACGGGTAGCGAGTCATTCCATTCGAACTCCCGGGGGTGGGACAGGTACACTGTCCACGAAAGGGAGACCACCGATGCAAACCCGGATTCAGGGCACCACCATGCCCGTGCTCGATGTGCAGCTTGACCCCAACGAATGTGTTTTCTCAGAGAGCGGCGAGCTGTCGTGGATGACGGCTTCGATCCAGATGACCACCCACACGCAGATGGGCGGGGGCGGCGGATTGTTTGGGGTGCTGAAACGGGTGGCCGGCGGCGGCAGCCTGTTCATGACCGAGTACCGGGCCTACCAGGTCCCCGGCGAGGTGTCGTTCGCGACCAAGGTACCGGGGCACATTGTTCCGATGGCGGTGGGGCCGGGGCAGGAGTACATGGTCCACCGGCACGGATTTCTGTGCGCCACGCCGCAGGTGACGATCGGGGTGGGCTTTCAGCAGTCGCTGGGGGCGGGCATTTTTGGCGGGGACGGGTTCCTGCTGCAAAGAGTGGCGGGGCAGGGCACGGCGTGGATTGAGCTGTCGGGCGAGCTGATCGTGAAGAACCTGGCTCCGGGCGAGGTGCTGCGGGTTCATCCAGGGCACGTGGGAGCGTTTCAGTCGTCGGTGGGCTTCCAGATTGCCACGGTTCCGGGTATCCGGAACATGATCTTCGGCGGGGACGGGATTTTTCTGGCTGTATTGCAGGGGCCGGGGACGGTATGGCTGCAGACGTTGCCGATTTCGCGGCTGGCGCACCAGATTGCCGAGTACCTGCCGAGACAGGAAGGGCGGCAGACGGGCGGAGCCGCGGGCGGAGCGCTGCTGGGCGGAATCGTGGGTTCGATTCTGGGCGGGGACCAGTAGGGGCGGCGGAGTTGGCAAGTCAGCGAGTCAGCAAGTCAGCGGGTGGGGCCGTGGGGCGGAGTTCGTAGGGAGCCACTGACTATTTGTTCCTGCGGTCGAGCATTGTTTTTAGAGAGGTTGAACTACCCGCCGGTCGAGGTTCGTGGTTTCCCACCCTTCCGCGATGAAACCACGGAAGGATGGGGCACCCGAATGGGTGGGGTGGTAGCGAGATAGCGAAGAAAGGGCGGGCCACGCGCCCAGATCGCTCAACGCATTGCCGGCAAGTTCACGCCGGCGGTCAGGAAATCCGCGCATGACTGAGACCTCCGTCGGCTCCCGCGATCTTCGGCGCGACATTGTTTTCGCCTTTGCCCTGGCCGCGGCTTGCGGCCTGGCCTGGCTGATTCGCGACGTGCTGGTGATGCTGTATGTGAGCGCCCTGTTTGCGGTGGTGCTGACGCCGATCGTGAATTCCACGGCCCAGCTTCGCTTGGGCCGCTGGCAGCCGTTCAAGGGCTCGGCGGTTCTGGTTCTGCTGCTGCTGGTGGTGGCGGGGCTGGCGGCTTTCGGGTTTATGGCTCTGCCCCCGGTGATTCGCGACTTGCAGGAGTTGGCCCGGGAGCTGCCCATGCGGCTGCCGGGAATCCTCGACAAGCTGAAGCACCTGCCCTTCGCCCAGGATCTCGACGTGACGGACGCCAGTTCGCGGCTGGAGGGATTTGCCAGCCAGGCCGTCTCTTACCTGCTGCTCTCGATCGGGGATTGGGCGGGGAGGCTGTTCGATGTCGTCATAGGCTTCGTGCTGACCATTTACTTCATCCTGGAAGGCGACAAGGCCTATCGGTGGTTTCTCTCCTTTTTCCCGCACGAGCGCCGCGAGCGGCTGGACAAGACCTTGCAGCGGGCGGAAATCCGCATGGGCAAATGGCTGCTGGGCCAGGGCAGCCTGATGCTGATCCTGGGAGTTGCCAGCACCATCGTCTATCTCTCGCTCCACGTTCGCTATGCGTATGCGCTGGGTTTTCTGACCGGCCTGCTGAACATCGTTCCGGTGCTGGGAGCGGGCATCAGCATCGCGCTGGCCTTGCTGGTGGCGTCGATTGACTCCTGGGGCGCTGTAGCCGGGATTGCCGTTTTTTATGTGATCTATCTGCAGGTGGAAAACTCTTACCTGACACCGCGGATTATGCAGAACCGGGTGGGCCTGCCCGGCCTGGCCATTCTCGTCGCCCTGCTGCTGGGCTCGGAGCTGGAAGGCATTCTGGGCGCCATGGTTTCGGTTCCCACCGCAGTGCTGGTGGCCGTTCTACTGGACGAATATCTGGTTCATCGGGAGGCGGGTTGATGGTTCCGGGCGCGGATCATTTTCCGGCCGAATGAACCGCGGCGTCGACGGCGGATTTGATGACGCCGCTGTCTGACAGGAAGCGGATCAGGTTGGCGGTGAGGGGTTCGAGAGGTTGGGGAGTGAGGCCCGATGTGCCCTGGTGGGTTGTCCTGGCCATTTGGAGTTCGCCGGTTCCCTGGGCGTCGAGGATGAGGGCGGTGAGCTTGCGGGCCAGGTCGAGGGGGAAGCTTTCGGCGACGAAGACCAGCTTGCCGCGGATGGTGATGACGATGGAGCCCTCACTGCTGGAGTAGACCTGTTCGGTGGAGCCCGGGGGCAGGGTGGAAGCGGCGGAGCGCTCGGCGGCGGGGTCGGGCTTGAGGTTGTCGTACTTGCGGCCCAACTCGTCGGCGTAAAGGCGGGCGAAGGACTCGGCGGAGGCGCGGTTTTTCCAGGCCGAGAGGTAGAAGAGGGCGATGGATTTGGTGCTGGCCAGCTCGGCCGGGGTGCGGGCGCCGAGTTGCTGTCCGGCCCAGTAGAGACCGCCGTCCCAGGCCGGGGTGAGGTCGCGGGCGGCGTCGTCGCCACCAAAGAGCTCGGCCAGGATGTGCACGTCCAACTGGCCTATCTGGCCGATGTCGTAGGGCTTGTAGAGCTTGTCGACGAGGGGATGGATATCGGGCAGGAGGGGCACGGCGGGGACGCGCTTGCGCTCGTATTCGCGGGGGTTGATGATCTCCCAACTGGAGGTGGGCGGCCGATCCATGGCTCCGGCAAAGGCGGCGGTCTGGCCCTGGTCCATCCACACATCCTGCTCAAAGCTGAGGCCCTCGCGATAGGGGAAGAGGAGCGACTCGGAGAGCAGGAGCGGGGCGCGGGCGAGGATGGGGGAGCTTTCAGAGCCCGACATCTGCTGCTTGACGAGGTCCAGGACCTCAGGGTCCTTGACCAGGCTCTTGCCCAGCGGCTTGAGGATGTAATCCATCATGACGGCGGTGGCCTGGCCCTCGACGACGGCTTCACGGGCGGTGTCCATCTCGTCGCGGGCGAGGTGGTCGGTGTCGTCGTGGGAGTTGAGGGAGACCTGGTCGGGGGTCTGGTCGTTCCATTTTTCGAGGTCGGAGTGCTGGTCCTGGAGGGCGTGGGTCAGCTCGTGGGCGAGGACCGCTTTCTGCTCGTCGATGTCAACCCAGTCGAGCAGGAAGACGGTCTTGCTTTTGGAGTCGTAGTAGGCCTCGATCTGCTCCTTGAGGAGGGCCAGGAGAAAGGGTTTGAGGGCGAAGTCGCGGTCCAGCAGGCCGAACTTTTTGAGCACGATTTCGCCCTGCTGGAGGCGCTTGGCGCTTTCGTCCTCCTGGAATTTCTGGTTGAGGTAGGTTTCGACGGCGGCGCGGGAGGTGATCTGGCGCTTGACCTGGCTCTTGATGGGCAGGCCGGTCTCCTGGGAGGAAAACTTGATGAGTTCGTCGACCAGGCCGAACAGTTGCTTGGCCTGCTCGGTGGTGATGTGGGTTTCAGGCTTGGGCTGGCCGGGGTCGGCGGTCTGGGCCTGGGGAGCGGCTGAGGCGGGCGGGGCGGACGGAGCCGGCTGTTGCGCGAGGGACGCAGTGGCGAGACAGAGGAGGAGCAGACCTTGGGGCCAGGCGTGGAAGGGGTGGCGGGCAGAGTGAATGGCCGCAGGATTGCCCCAAAGAACGGCCGAATTCAAGGAAATGGCGGGGCTTTCCGTGGTCCCGAGAGCAAGCCATTTGCTCGCCGTAGCATCTGACGCCCCGGTGCATTCCGCTCCAGGATCTCCGTTTACCGCTGTGTGCCGCTCGCTCATTGACTCTCCCCGCGACAGCGCGCTCCGGTGGGCCGCAGCCGCCGCATCTTGTTCCAAGGCTATAATCAGGATGCGGGCTGGTGCGATTTTTCCACCGGAAATCCGCACAGGCAACCGCTGAAACCCTTCCCTATGACAGAAGCCGCCATCGCCGCAACCACTCCGCTGAGCACGCTGCTGACAGAATCGGCCGCGCCGCCGGAGCTTGCGGCGTATCGCGGCGCGCTGACTCCACTTGAGTTGGACGCGGCAGAGCGGGAAATAGCGGCGCTGGTCTTAGGAGCCGCGGTTCACGACCTGGGCTGGCTGCGGAGAGTGGCAGTCCGCGGGGAGGACCGGTTCCGCTGGTTGAGCGGCATGGTGACCAACACGGTGAACGAGCTGGGAGCGAACTCGGGCGCCTGGAACCTGGTGCTGAATGCGCAGGGACGCATCCAGGGCGATTTGCACGTGTGGCGGGAGGACGGACAGGTTGCCGGGGAAGCGAGTTTGGAACTGGAGATTGCCGCCGAGCAGTACGACCGGCTGCTGGCCCATCTGGACCACTTCATCATCATGGACGACGTGGAGCTGGCGGCGCGGATCGAAGAGACGGCTCTGGGCCTGACGGGACCGCTGGCCGGAGAGGTGTTGAGGCGGCTGGGGCTGCCTGCGCCGGTCGATCCGGTGAGGAGCGCTCGGGGGGCCTGGAACGGGCTGGATGTGCGGGTGGCGCGGGGCTTTGGTGTGCTGACGCCGCATTTCGAGCTGTGGGTGGAGGCGGACCGGATCGGGGCGCTGTGGGAGGCGCTGAAGGAAGCCGGCGCGAGCCCGGTAGGCTGTGCATCGCTCGAAGCCTTCCGCATCGCCGAGGGGATTCCCGCCTACGGGGTGGATATCGCCGAGCGGGACCTGCCGCAGGAGACCTCGCAACTGCGGGCGATCAGCTTCAACAAAGGCTGCTACCTGGGCCAGGAGATCGTGGAGCGCATCCGTTCTCGGGGCAGCGTGCATCGGCACCTGCGGGCGCTGGAGCTTTCAGGACCGGCGCCAGAGGCCGGAACGGAGCTGACCATGGACGGGGGAGCGGCGGCGGGGCAGATCAGGAGCGCGGCTGAGCTGCGGCTGGGCACGGGAAGCCGCGTGTTCGCTTTGGCCATGGTGCGCGGGGAAGCGGAGATCGGGAACCAATCTTTCAACTACACTGCCGGCACGGCCACGGGCACCGCCCGTATTTTGGCCCTGCCGCCTAGCCTTGAACCGGTAGAAAGTTTGAACCGCGTCGGATCGGACATCTGAAAACCATGAGTGAAACGCCGAAGTTTACTGTTATCGATCGCCGCAAGATGAAGGCGGAAGAAGAACAAGAGCATCCCGAAACGCCTCAACCGGCGGTGGTGAGCACGCCGCCGGAGCCGGGCGGTGGCCCACGGCTGGTGGTGAGCGAACCGCGGCCGGAAGCGGCCCCGCTGGAAGCTCCCGCTGCCGCGGAGGGCGAGGAGGCTCTGCAGGAACTGCCTCCGGCGCCGACCGACGAGGAGAGCCGGGAACAGAAGAAGGCCTACGAGGCTTCGGCACAGCGGCTGGAAGAGCTGGTGAGGGCGCAGAACCCGGCGGTAGGGCCGCAACCGGCGATCGGCTTCGAGCACCTGGTGCAGCAGTTTTATGTTTCCGCGATGATCCAGATGGGCGCTGGAGCGCAGGAGGGGCAGCGGCCGAGGGTGGATATTCTGGGGGCGCGGACGACCATCGATCTGCTGGGCGTGCTGGCCGAGAAGACCCGAGGCAACCTGACCGAGGCCGAGGATCGCACCTTGCGGACGGTGCTGTACGAGGTGCGGATGGCTTTCCTGGAGCTGACGAGCATGATCAGCCTGCAGGCCATGCAGCCGCCCCAGCCGCCGCCGCCACGGTAGAGACAGGGGCTAGGGGTTAGGGACTAGGGGTTAGGGACCAAGGGCCCGGTGCGACGAGAGGCTATGAACGGCCGGCTTACATTTCTGGGGACGGGGACCTCGATGGGGGTTCCGACGCTGGGGTGCGATTGCGCGGTATGCACCTCGGCGGACCCGCGCGACCGGCGGCTGCGGCCCTCGGTGCTGCTGCGCTGGCGGGAGCCGGAAAACGGGGCCGGGCTGGGGAGCGGACGGGAACGGGTGGTGGTGATCGACACCGGGCCCGATTTCCGCGAACAGGCGCTGCGCAATGACCTGCACCGCGTGGACGCGGTGTTTTACACACACTCGCACGCCGACCACATTCTGGGCCTGGACGACCTTCGGCCGCTGAGCTTTACGGTGTTTCGCGAGGGGGGTACGATTCCGCTCTACGCATCGGCGGAGACCATCGCGGTGCTGGAGCGGATTTACGACTACACTTTTTCTCCGCAAGCCACTTATCCGACCCGCGCCCGGGTACGCCTGGAGCCGCTGGGGGAGCGGACCGCGGTGCACGGGGTGGAGTTTCAGCGCGTGCCGGTCATGCATGGAGAGATGAAGATTTGCGGGTTTCGCTTTGGCGGCACGGCCTACCTGACCGACGTGAGCTCGATTCCGGAATCGAGCTTTGCGCTGCTGGAGGGGCTGGATCACATGGTGCTCTCGGCGCTGCGCCACAAGCCGCATCCCAGTCACGCCACGCTGGACCAGGCGGTGGCCTGGGCGCGGCGCATTGGGGCGCGGCACACCTGGCTGACCCACATTGCGCACGAACTGGGCCATGAAGAGACCAACCGCTTGCTGCCAGAGGAAATCCGGCTGGCCTATGACGGCCTGGAGCTGCCTGTGACGCTGGGGCCAGTGCCTCTATGAGCGAAGCTCCCGGCAGGCTGATTCCCACGCCTCGCGACCATTCCGTTTCCCGCGACCTCTCCGTTTTCCGTTCCGTGGAGCACGTTCCGGCGGGATTCGGGCCCAGTGTGGCAGCCATAGGCAACTTCGACGGCGTGCATCTGGGACACCGCGAGATTCTGTCGGCGGTGGTGGACGAAGCGCGGGCCCTGGGCGTGCGCGCGGTAGCCATCACCTTCGACCCCCACCCGGAGCAGTTTCTGCGCCCGGCCCAGGCCCCACAACTGCTGACGCCCATGGCAGAGCGGCTACGGCTGCTGGCGCTGGCTGGGATCGACGCGGTAGTGGTGTTGCCGTTTGACGCGGCGCTGGCGCGGCTGCCGGCGCTGGCGTTTGTGCGCGGCATCCTGGTGGAGGCGCTGGGGGTGCGGGCGCTGCATGAGGGCGGGAATTTCCGCTTTGGCCACCGCGCCGAGGCGGGGGTGCGGGAACTGACCGCGATTGGCGCGGAGTATGGCTTCGAGGTCCGGGTGCATTCACCGGTGCATGTTCGGGGGATGGAGGTTTCGAGCTCCGCCATTCGGGCGCTGGTGGCTGCGGGCGACCTGAAGCGGGCGCGCTGGATGCTGGGGCGGCCGTTTGAGGTGCGCTCGACACAGGCCAGGGGACGCGGCATCGGCACGCGGCTGCTGGTGCCGACGGTGAACCTGGCGGCTTACGACGGGTCGCTGCCCGCTTTCGGGGTTTACGTCACGCGGCTCACGGTGAACGGGCGGCGGTTTCAGGCGGTGACGAACGTGGGCAACCGGCCGACCTTCGGCGAGGCGTCGTTTGCCGTCGAATCGCACATTCTGGACTTTGAGCCGGTGGAAATGGACGAGGAGACGCCGGTGGTGGTGGAGTTTCTGCTGCGGCTGCGGGGGGAGATCGAGTGGCCCTCGCCGGAAGCCTTGAAGGCGCAGATTTTCAGGGATGTGGCCAAGGCGAAACGGTACTTTCGGCTGGCGGGATAGCGGCGGACCGCTTACTGTCCGGAGGCGCCGGGCAAGGCGGGCTTGACGGTGGCTTTCGGCTTGGCCGGAGCGGCGGGCGGCGGAAGCGCGGGCTTGACCAGCGGCTTGGTCCCGGCGGCGGGAATCAGGGACGTCCTGGCTGCAGATTGAGCGGGCGGTTTGGCCGTGGAATCCGAGGTTCCCGGCAGCAGGGGCGGCTTGGCGAGCGCGGTGGCCTTAACCGGCTTGGTGGACACGGCGCCTTGCGCCAGGGCGAGGGGCGGCTTGGCTGCCGCGCCAACGATTCCCGGCTTGACGACCGGCTTTGCGACCAGCTTCCCGGTTGGGTTGGCGATTGAACTGGCTCCCGGCTTGGCGGGCGACTCGGCGGCGGCTTTGAGGCTGGTGTTGTCGGACTGGTCGGCGAGGAACTTTTCGTCGTCCTTGCCGGCGATGGCCTCGCGCATCCAGGCCATCCAGATGGGCAGCGCGGCGCGGGCTCCGGTCTCCTTTTCGCCCAGCGTCTGCCGGCTATCAAAGCCCACCCAGACTCCGCAGGTGATAGAGGGGGAAAAGCCCAGGAACCAGGCGTCGGTGTAGTCGCTGGTGGTGCCGGTCTTGCCTCCCAGGGGATGGTTGAGCTGCGCCGCCGCCGCACCGGTGCCGTGCTGAGTGACGGCCTGCAGCATGGTCATCATGGTGCGCGCGGTTTGCTGGTCGATGACCTCGTTGACCGAGGGCGTGTCTTCCCACAGAGTGATGCCGTCGGCGTTGGAGACCTTCCGGATGAATCGCGGCTTCACCCGCAACCCGTCGTTGGGAAAGACGGAGTAGCTGGCCACCTGTTCCTGGAGCGTGATTTCGACCGCGCCCAGGGCGACCGGCAGATAAGCGGGAATGTTGGAGGTGACGCCGAAGCGGTGGGCCATGTCGATGACCTTGTGAATGCCCACGCGCGCGGCCAGCTTGAGGGCGGGAATGTTGCGCGACTCGGCGAAGGCGTTGATGAGGGTCATGGAGCCCTTGTAGTCGTTTTCGTAGTTGTGGGGGGTGTAGCCGCCGAAGCTGACCGGCCCGTCGACAATGATGTCGGAGGGCTTGGCGCCTTCCTCGATGGCGGTGGTGTAGACGTAGGGCTTGAAGCTGGAGCCGGTCTGGCGTTCGGCCTGGGTGGCGCGGTTGAACTGCGAGAGGGCATAATCGCGCCCGCCCACCATGGCCAGCACGTCGCCGGTTGTATTGTCCATGGCCATCAGAGCGCCTTCCGCGCCCGAATCCTGTTCGAGAGTGGCGCGGCGGGCCTTGCCCTCGGTGGCGTCGGCCAGGTGAACGTAGATGATGTCGCCGGGAGTGGCGAGGGCGTCGCCGAAGCGCTGGCCGGTCCATTTCCAGTCTTCGGGGACCATGAGCATCTCTTCAGAGCCCACGCGGGCGCGAATCTCCAGGGGCAGGACACTGGTGACGACGGCATGGACGTAATCGCCGGGCCGGGAGACCCGCGTCCAGTCGGGGTGCTTGTATTCGGCGATGGCGACGCCGCTGGCGAGCACGTTTTCCAGCTTGCCGGGCCCCTCGTGACCGACCCATCCGCGTCGCCGCTCGTAGGTGGCCAGGCCGTCAGCCACGGCCCGGTTCGCGGTGCGCTGCAGGTCCAGGTTGAGTGTGGTTTCGACCTTGAGGCCGGCTTCGTGGACTTCTTCCGCGCCGAAGCGCTTTTCGAGCTCGCGGCGCACTTCCTCCTGAAACCAGGGCGCCACCGAGCCCTCCGGCTGGGCGATGCGCAGGCCCAGCGGGGCGCGGCGCGCGTCCTCGGCCTGGCGGTGGGAAATGACGCCGTCGGACTCCATCTCGGTGAGCACCAGGTTGCGGCGGCGCATCGCCTTGTCGGGGTTGAGCAGGGGAGAATAGGCGGCGGGCGCTTTGGGCAGGCCAGCCAGCAGAGCCGCCTCGGTGAGGGTGAGCTCCTTGGCGTGCTTGCTGAAGTAGAACTGCGAAGCGGCTTCAAAGCCGTACATGCCGCTGCCCAGGTAAATCTGATTGCCGTAGAGGGTGAAGATCTGCTGCTTGGTGAAGGCGCGCTCGATCTGGATGGCGAGAAAGGCCTCCTGGATTTTGCGCGAGGCGGTGCGCTCGGAGGAGAGGAAGAGGTTGCGGGCCAACTGCATGGTCAGCGTGGAAGCGCCCTGGGCGCGCCCGTGGCTGCGGATGTCGTACCAGACGGCGCCGGCAATGCGCAGGACGTTGATGCCCCAGTGGGACTCGAAGCTTTTGTCTTCAATGGAGATGACGGCCTGGCGGAGGACGGGGGCGAAGTCGTCGAAGTTGACGACCACGCGGCGCTCCAGGGCAAACGAGCCGATGACGCGGCCCTTCTGGTCGTAGAGGTCGGTGGTGGTAGACGGGCGGTAGCGCTCCAGGTCATTGATCTGGGGCAGGTTGGAGGAGTAGACCAGGGTGAGTCCGGCGAGCGAACCGGTAATAACAGCCAGCGTGAGCAGCGCGGCCAGGGCGAATTTGCCGACCAGCTTTTTCGGTCCATGCGGTGGAGGCGGCTCAAGCAGCGGCCGGCGGTTCCGGGCAAGGAGACGGGTTTCTCCAGGCTGTGCGGGGGTGGCAGCCAAGCGATTAAGGCCCTCGTGGGCATTTCTCACCACGTGCAGGGAGAAAATGCTTCAGCCCAAGGCTAGCACGGGAGCGGGTAGCGAGGTTGAGCAGAAGAGCTTGCGCGTACCACGGAGTGCAAGAGCGGGGACCGCAGTGCTCAAGTGAAAATCGCGCTACGGCAACCGTAGATGAGTACTCGTGGGGATAAGTCATATGGACTTCTCCTCGGTAGAGAGGGTTCGTGGCGCACATTTACGGCTTGCAGGTTTTGGTAGTCCCCGCGGCGCTTTGGGATCCGAATCTACACTGAGAGAAGGCGAGTCTTCCCCAGTCATGGAGCGAAGGGAAAATCAGATGAGTGTTGATCGTGGCCGGCGAAGAGGACTCGCAATTTCCAGTCCGGGCTGTGCGTCAATTGGCGAACTCCATTCCTGCTGCTCGCTTCGTGGTGATCGGCGAGACGGGCACCTGGCGGCGCTCGAAACCCCAGGTCCCCTGAGTGAATGAACTGTAAAGGAGATGTTATGCACTCGATTTACGAACTCACGACCCTCTCTTGCCCGATCTTGTCCGTATCTGAGGCGTGCGGCGGCGCCCGCGATTTCGTAAGCGAGGACGGTGCGGCGGGCGAGCTTCTCGGTTGCTGGCGAACCGAGATTGGTCAACTTGGGCGGCTGTTGCTGTTGCGCGGCTTTGAGACCGCTGAAGAGTTGGCAGCGGAGCGTCGCCGTGCGCTCTTGAGCGTCGATCCCTTTCACGGGGGCGACGTTGTGACCGCGTTGAGTATGGACAGCTATGCTCCGTTCCCGTTCTTGCCACCCGCTCGGGCCAGGGCTATGGGGGGCATCTATGAGTTCCGCACCTATCATCTGAAACCGGGCGGCTTGCCGCCGACCCTCACCGGTTGGGAAAAAGCAATTACGCCGGCTTCGGAGTACACTCGTCATCTCGTGATCAACATGTACGCGCTGGACGGGCCGCCACGGATTACCCACATTTGGGGTTTCGAGAGTTTGGAGCAGCGCGCAGCGCTCCGCGCGAAGTTCTACGCTGCTGGGCTTTGGCCGCCGCAAGGTGGCCCTGAGCAGATCCTTGAAGCGACCTCGACAATCGCTCTCCCGGAATCGAAGTCTCCCTTGTGCTGACATGCAGCGCAACTGCTTTCATGCGGTCTCCACTACGACCTCTTTTCAGCGGCTTTCGTGGCACACTTTGGCGAGGCAAAGGACGGCAATGACTACCGCATGTGCTGAGTCAGGTCGAGGCGCTCCTTCCAAGGATCGGCCTGCGCTGCCGGGCCGCTGCCGGTAAAGTTCATCAGGACATCGTTCTGGGGCACGTACCGCGGCCATTCCGGCATTCCGGCGCCATTCGGGTTGCCGGTCTTGGCAAACTGAATCCAGTAGGCGATGACGGTGCGCGCCATCTTCTCATCGGCGGGCGTCAGAGCGGCGCCATAGCGCGCACGCACCGTATCGAAGACGAACGGTATCTCCGATGCGTGGGGCGCGCCGGGCCACTCTTTGCGCATCGACTCCGCCACATAAGAGAAGCGGAACTCCCAGGCGGGCAGGCCGGCTCGGCTCCAGGCTTGCGCCACAAAGCGCGCCGGCTCGACCATCAGGCCGTCCGCAGCCACGCGCAACGCCACAAGCGGGAATGGCTCGGCAGGGTCTGGATGATAGGCCCGGCGCGCCGCGTCGGCATCCTTGCCGAAGGCCGCAAAGAGTTCGTCGAATGTCTTGGCCTGGGCAAAGCCGACATCCATGCTGTTGGCGCCTACGATCACTGGAATGTGCGCCTCTGTGCCGGCAAGATAAAACGCCTGCGGATCGTCGATCACGATCTTGCCGTCGATGGTGGGACCGGAGTAAGTGGGCGAGTTCATGGTGGCCATATTCAAGCCATCTACGATGGTTTCCGCGGGAAGCGCGCGCAGCTTTTGCAGCGCCGCAGCGTCATCGCCGTCAATTCCCTTCGACTTGGCGAATGCCACTCCGGCATCTTCCGCGGAAGGCTTGCCGTTGGCGGCCACGTGCAGGCGCCCCCCCAGCCCCTTGCGCCCTGCTCCCGACTCAACGATCGCCTTTTGAAAGAGGTCGCGGGCCAGCGGGCAATTTATCAGGTCGTGAACCGACAAGCCGCCCGCCGACTCGCCGAAGAGCGTCACGTTGCCTGGATCGCCGCCAAACGCGGCGATGTTCTTTTGCACCCATTGCAATGCGGCGATCTGATCCAGGTAGCCGTAGTTGCCCAGAAGTCCATTCGGATCTTCGTGCGTTAGCGCCGGATGAGCGAAGAAGCCAAAACGTCCGAGCCGGTAGTTGAAGCTCACGAGAACGACTCCGTCGCGCGCAAACT
>Ga0302190_10001331_pt1 | contig 16414 bp, 9 predicted proteins | sample II_Bog_E2_3_FD_198784 | JGI IMG/M metagenome (GOLD analysis project Ga0302190, IMG submission 198784) | Peat permafrost microbial communities from Stordalen Mire near Abisko, Sweden - II_Bog_E2_3 | ecosystem: Environmental > Terrestrial > Soil > Wetlands > Peat | place: Sweden: Abisko, Stordalen... | reverse complement strand
TAGGGGTGTGCGCATGGAAACGACAGACCTTAAATGCCCCGCGGAGGTTGCGGTTTCCGGGGCTCGTCGTGGGCGATTCCCGAAATGGGCGAGGGCTTTCGCCGCAATCTGCATTGCCGGACTTTGCGCGAGGCTATTGGCCGGCGATGCGGCGGTGTCCGAGTACCAGGTGAAGGCGACCTTCATCTACAACTTCACCAAGTTCACCGATTGGCCGGCTGGCGCGTTCGAGTCGCCTAATGCGCCGATCGTCATCGGCATCGTCGGTGACGACCTTTTCGGCACGACGATCGATGACCTTGTCCGGGGCGAGTTGGTTCGCAACCGCCTTCTTGCTGTAAAAAGACTGCGTCCCGAGGATGACCTCCGTGGCTGCAACCTCTTGTTCATCAGTTTCTCTGCGAAGGATCGTATCCCGGCTTTGATAAGCCAGCTCAAGGGCAGCCCGGTGCTCACGGTCAGTGAAATTGAGGGATTTGCAGCGCAGGGAGGCATGGTCAACCTCTTGGTCGTCAATAAGAACCTAAAGATTGAGATTAACCAAGCGGCTGTGGACGAGGCGGGCCTACAAATAAGCGCGAAGCTCTTGCGGCTGGCGCACCTAGTCGGACCAAACCAGAAACCGACGAACTGACCCGTGAAATCGTTCCGCGACATCTCAATCAAGCGCAAGATGCTTGTCATGACCCTCGTCATCTGCGGGTCGGTGCTTTTTGTAGCCATCCTCGCCCTCTTCACCTTTCAGATTCTCAACTTTCGCTCAAATTACCAGAGGGACACTGCGACGCTGGCAGCGATCGTCGCAGAGAATAGCACCGCCGCTCTGGCCTTCAGGGACGCGGCCGCAGCCGCCGAGGTGATTGGTTCCCTCCAGGCAAAGCCCAACATGGAATCCGCCGTCCTGACCGCGGCCGACGGCAGCATTTTCGCCCACTACGGCAGGTTGGTGCCGGCTGCCTTCCTCACGCGCTACCCGCGGGACGGGGAATTCTTGTTTGAAGGCGGAAAACTCCTGTATACCCGGCCCGTAGTCCTTGAAAAGAAGCGCCTGGGGACGCTCTACCTGTCCTCGGACTACGGGCAGACGCTCGGGGAGCTTCTCGAGATCTATGGGCTTGTTATCGTGGGCATCACCCTGGTCTCCGTCGGCCTTGCGATGTCTCTCGCCGGAAGGCTGCAGCGCATAATCGCCGATCCGATCCTCAGGCTAGCCGAGACCGCACAGGCGGTCGGCGAAAGGAGCGACTACTCGCTTAGAATCGTGGCGAGCGACCGGAGCGATGAGCTCGGCAGGCTTTCGAGAACGTTCAATGAGATGCTGGAGCGAATCGAGAGCCAGGACCAGGCCATCAAGGAGAGCCGGGAGCGTTTCTCCAAGGCGTTCGACTTCAATCCGACCCCGATCTCCCTGCACTCCATGAGGGACGGGGCCATCTTGGACGCTAATATGGGCTTCCGGGCCCTTGCAGGGCGCGTCCCGATGGAACTCATCGGAAAGAAGCCCGACGACGTCGGATTGTGCGCCGACATGGAGCGCTTTCACGATTTCCTCGCGATGCTACGCAAGAACTGGCCCGTGCGCGACGAGGCGTGCCGGCTTCGGACCGGTGCCGGCGCGATTAGGGACATCATGTTTTCGGCGGAGGCCATAGAGATTGAGGGTGCGGACTGCTTCATCGCAGCGTGGCGCGACATCACCGATCAGCTCGTCCTCGAAAAGCAGCTGCGCCATTCGCAGAAAATGGATGCGGTCGGCCAGCTCTCGGCCGGCATCGCCCATGATTTCAACAACCTGCTGACGGTGATCCAGGGAAATGCCTCCCTTGCGATCGCCGACGGGCAAGGAGCGCCCGACCTGGAGCTCTTGGAGGGCATCCTCACCGCCACCCACAGCGCAGCCAAGCTGGTGCGGCAGCTCCTGACCTTCAGCAACAAGCAGGTGATGGAGGTGGCGACTGTCGACATTGAGAAGCTGATGGCCTCGATCTCGGAAATGCTGCCCCGGTTGATCGGCGAGGACATTCTCTTGAAGTTCGAGATCTTGCCCGATCTGCCGATGGTTCGCGTCGACACGATCATGATCGAACAAATGATCCTCAACCTCTCGGTGAACGCCCGAGACGCCATGCCGAGGGGGGGGCGCATGACGATCCGGGCGGAGGCGGTCGAAATTGCAGCCGATGCCGTGCGGCGCGACCCCCTGGCCAGGGCCGGCCGGTTCCTTTGTCTCAGCGTGAGCGACACCGGAACGGGCATACCGGCCGATGTGCTGCCACACATATTTGAGCCCTTTTTCACCACGAAGCCCGTCGGAAAGGGATCCGGACTGGGCCTCGCGACGACCTACGGAATCGCCAAGCAGCACGGCGGCTGGATAAGCGTCGAGAGCGAATTGGGCAGGGGCACCACTTTCCGATGCTTCCTTGCGTTCGAAAGCGAGGACCCGCTTAAGCAGCCGCAGCCAGATGCTAGCCCCCTGGTAGGCAACGCGCACGATTCCGGGGCCGCCGCCTCATACCGCGGGTCCGGCCCAGTCGGCAGTCTCGGATCTGAAACCGTGCTCGTCGTGGAGGACGAGGACAGCGTCCGGAGGTTCGTCACGAAGACGCTGGAGTTCCATGGCTACACCGTGATCAGCGCACGTGACGGTGTTGAGGCTCTCAGGATCTGGGACCGTAACGGCACCAAGATCGACCTTCTCCTGACGGACGTCGTGATGCCTCACGGCATATCCGGCACTGAGCTCGCGCGGCGCCTTTCCGAGGCGAAGCCCGCGCTGAAGGTCATATTGACAAGCGGCTACAATCGGGAACTGGCGGCGGGCACGACTTTGATGCCGGGGCGCAACAGGTTTATCGCCAAGCCTTACGAGTATGAGGCCCTGCTGAAAGCCGTGCGGTCGAGCCTGGATTCCAAGGAAGGCTGAGGCTGGCGGTGGCAAGAGAGCGTCCTAGAACACAGTGCGCCGCAACTTAAGGTTGGCACCCGGGCCACGCCCCGCAGGGCGAGTCAACTCGAGGCCGAATGTACTCCGGTGCGAGGCCCGCAAGGGCACGTCACCCCCGATTCGGCCGCGACCTCTAAGGCCTGCGCTTGAAGGTCGCGGCTGGTGCGGACTTGTGTCGTCGTGTATAACTGTGCCGAAATCCTTGCAAAGTGGAGCCTACCGAAAGATCGATGCCGCACCCCAGACCCATCACCGGCTCCCTGAACGCTGAGCGGCCAAACCCGGAAACGCCCCTAGCAGGCACCCGACCCTGGCCCGGCAACGAGCGCCTGAGGTCCCTGATCGTCCTGCTCCTCCTCTGCGCGACCGCATGGACCTTCCGGGAGGTGGTGGGCTTCGACGCCCTGCCCCTGGTGGACGACGACACCAACATCTTCTTCAACCCGCACCTCTCCAGTCCGAACGGGCCCGCCCTCGCGTGGATGTTCTCGAACCTGGACTATGTCTACCGCTACATGCCCCTGGGATGGCTTGGGTACTCCGTCGTCTACGCGTACTCGGGCTTCGATCCCATGGGCTACCATGTGGCCAACCTTGCCCTCCACGCGCTCGATGCCTGGCTCCTCTTCGCGGCCACGGCGCGCCTTCTCCGCCGGTTCCTGCCGCAGGAACCGGAGCGTGACCGGCTGCTCGCGGCGGGAGCGGCGGCGCTCCTGTGGGCGGTTCATCCCCTCCGGAACGAGTCGGTGTCGACCTGCTCGGGGCTGCTATATTCCCAGGCGCTTTTCTTCGCCCTCGTCGCGGTCCACGCGCGTTTCTCCGAGCATGAGGCCCGGGCCCGCGGTGCGGGCACCGGGCCCTGGCTCGCCCTGGGCTTTGCGACCTACTCCGCATCGGTGCTCACCTATCCCGTCGCGCTCTTCCTCGCTCCCGCGCTCCTAGTCCTCGACATTGCCTGGGTGGGCGGCTTTCGCGGGAGGGGCCTCCTCCCGGGATTCGTCGCGTGGGGTCTCGTCGCGGCCGGCTCGGTGGCCCTCAACATCAAGGCCCGCTTCACCTCCCCGGCCTTCCTCCTGCCCGGCTCCCTGCACGAGTTTGGCATCCTCCAGAGGGCGCTCCAGGCGTGCCGGGTCTACGCCGTCTATGTCCTGAAGTCCCTCTGGCCGCCATCCATCTCAAGGATTCCAGACACCATCATCTTCGACATTGACCCTCGTGCCTGGTCCTGGTGGCTCGCGGCGGCGGCGGTCGCCGCGCTAAGCGTCGGAGCATGGGCGCTTCGCCGGAGGGCCCCGTGCCTGTTCGTCGGCTGGCTCATGTACCTGCTGCTCCTTGTCCCGAACCTGGGCCTCATGGAGCACCCGCACACGGTGGCAAACCGCTACACCTACCTTCCCGCCTGCGTCCTTTCCGCCGTGCTGGCGTTCATGCTCCTCAGGCTCAGGCCCGGGATCCGGCCCGCGGCCTGGGCTGCGTGCCTTGTTATAGGCGGTGCGCTTGCGCAACTCGCAACGCGGGAGGCCCGCGTCTGGCGAAACACGAGGGACTACCTGGAATCGGTCCTCAGCGCCTCGAGGATCGAGGAGGTCCGCCAGATCACGGTATCAAGGCTCGCCTTCCTGCAGTTCCTCGGGGGCGACGTCCGGGGCGGACGCAAGATCGCCTATGAGGAGCTCGCGCGGGCCCCCGGAACGGGGGGCGTCCTGCTCGTGTGGGAGCACATGGAGCCGAAGCAGCCGCTGTCCCCCGAGGTGGCGGCCCGGCCGCTCCAGGAATGGCCCGCACCTCCGTGGGCCGTGGCGCACCTGATAACGGCCCAGACGCAGCTGCTGCAGGCAAGGACGGAGGACGCGCTCCTGCATCTCGACCAGGCCCTGGCCCTGGACCCGGACTACGGGGATGCGCGGTTCAGGCGCGGGCTCGTCCTCGCGGACGCGGGGAGGATGGGGGCCGTCCACGACTGGCTCGTGTTCCACGGAAACGCGCGCGCCAAGGACCGCGCGAGGGATGCCTTCCTCGCCTCGAGGGTGCGCCTCCTCTACGAGGCGCGGGGCCTGCCGGTGCCGCCCCTGCTCGCCGAAAAGAAGTGATGCCTCCCCCACCCCAAAAGCGGGCGCATAAAAGCTTCCGTTGGCAGCCGGCGCATTGCATTGTTCCCGCTTCCCGCGAATGAAGCTCTCGATCGTCATCCCCTGCTACAACGAGGCCAGGACCATCCGGACCCTCGTGGAGCGCGTCCGAAACTCCCCCTACCCCGACAAGGAGATCATCATCGTCGATGACTGCTCCCGCGACGGGACGCGCGACGTGCTCCGCACCCAGATCGAGTCGATGGTGGACAAGATCATCTACCACGACGTGAACCAGGGAAAGGGCGCCGCGCTCAGGACCGGCTTCGCCGCCGCCACCGGCGACGCCGTGATCATCCAGGACGCCGACCTGGAGTATGACCCCGACGAGTACTCCAAGCTCATGAAGCCCATCGAGGACGGGAAGGCGGACGTGGTCTTCGGCTCGCGGTTCATGGGCGGCGAGCCGCACCGGGTTCACTACTTCTGGCACATGGTGGGCAACAAGTTCCTGACCCTGCTCTCCAACATGTTCACGAACCTGAACCTCACGGACATGGAGACCTGCTACAAGGTGTTCCGCCGCGAGGTCATCCAGAGGATCCAGATCGAGGAGAACCGGTTCGGCTTCGAGCCCGAGATCACGGCCAAGGTGTCGAAGCTCGACGTGGTGATCTACGAGATGGGGATAAGCTACTACGGGCGCTCCTACGCCGAGGGAAAGAAGATCGGCTGGCGCGACGGTTTCAGGGCCCTCTGGGCGATCCTCAAGTACAACCTTCGGTAGGTCTTCGCTTGATGGCCCTGCGTGCGGAGCCTTTCTGGAGGCTCCCGCGCCCCTGCGCGAAGGCGCAGGCCCTGAGGAGAGGGTTGCCATTGGGGCCGCGGTGCCCTCCCCTTGGACCCAATCCCCGCCCATGCTCGTCGACACGCTGGCCTGCCTCCTTCTCGTCCTGGGCGTAACGATCGGCCTGTCGCGGCCCATCATGGACCGGCTCCGGCTGGGTCACGCCGAGAGCCTTGTGGCCGGCTCGGCGCTCTCGCTCCTGGTCGCGTGGGGTGTCGCCTGGGCCGTGTTTGTGTCGGGCGCCCCGCTGGCGGGCTACTGGATTGTCCCGGTCCTGGGGCTTGCCGGCCTGGCGGCCGGCCTAAGGGGCCTAAGGCGGCTTGCCACCGACCCCTTCGCCCGCGACCTGATCATCGGCCAGCTCCTGGTCACCGCGTGGTGCGTGGCATGCCTCTCCTTTGTCAGGACCTATTCGGGAGGGGCGTGGCTTGGCGACTGGCTCGAGCACTGGCAGCGGGCACACTTTTTCCTGAGGGACTGGCCGAGCGGCAAGCTCTTCTTCGACATCTACGAGGTGCCCGCCCGCCACCCCCGGCATCCTCTGCGGGTCACCTCGGTCGACTACGCCCACTACCAGGTCGTGATGGCCGTGCTCTCAAGCCTCGCCTACCTGCCGGTCGGCCTCCTCGCCGGGCGCTTCGGCGGCCGGCAGGCCGCCCGGGTCGCCGCCGTGGTGCTGATGGCGAACCCGCTGTTCATGCAGAACGCGACCTACCCCTGGACCAAGCTCCTGGCCGCCTTCTTCATCCTGTCGGGCCTGTATTTCTTCCTGAGGCTCCGCGACCAGGATTGCCCGCCCGCCACCCCCGGCATCCTCTGCGCCCTGTGCCTGGGCGGGGCCGTCGTGACGCACTATTCCGCGGGCCCCTACGTGGCGACGATCGCCGTGGCATGGATCGGGTTCGGGTTCCGCCGGGGCTGGGGCCGGGGCTATGCCCCGGCGACGCTGCTCGCCGCGGCAGCCGGGACCCTGGTCATAGCCCCGTGGTTCGGGTGGTCGCTCTCGCAGTACGGCTGGCACGGGACGTTCCTTTCAAACTCGACCGTGTCCATGCTCCAGAAGGCCCCCGGCAACCCCCTGGTCATCATGGCGCTCAATCTCCGGGACAGCCTGATACCGCCCCAGGTCCGCGGATTCTCGGGCTCGCTCTTCAGGCAGCAGAGCCCCTGGGGCTCGCTTCGGGACCAGGCGTTCCTGGTCTACCAGCTGAACCCCCTGTTCGCGCTCGGGTGCGTGGGCTCGATTGCGACCCTCCGGGGCGCCTACCAGGCGGCGCGCTCCGCGGACCGCCGCGAGCGCGCCTTCTGGGTGGCGGCGGTCCTGGGGATCGTCGTGCTCAGCTTCGCCTCGTACGGCGACCGGGACCATTACGGCATCGGCCACATCTGCCTGCAGTCGCTCGTCCTCCTTGGGGTCGCCTTCCTCGCCTCGCGCTGGAGGAACCTCGGGCCGGCCTGGAGGCGCCTTCTCTGGATCGGCTGGGGGGTCGACTTCCTGCTCGGCGTCGTGCTCCAGCTCGCGATCGAGGACTTCGCGCTGGACCGCTGGCTTAGGCCCGCCTGGAACCTGCAGCAGGTGTCCCAGTCCTACGCGGTCGTGGCGCAGGCCAACCTGAGCGAGAAAATCATCGCCCATTTCTCCTATTTTGCCGACATTGTGCCCACTCCTCCAGCGCTTCTGCTGGCGCTCCTGGGCGCGCTCCTGTGCATGGCACTCGTGCGCGCCCGCCGGGCGCCCGGAGAGGCCTGATCGAAAATGACCGAATCCAGACCGAACGTCGCCATCGTGATCCCCGTCTACAACGAGGAATCCGTCCTGCCCGAGCTGTTCGCGCGGCTGGGCGCGGTCTTCAGGGACCATGCCGACTGCTCGTGGAGGGCTGTCTTCGTGAACGACGGGAGCCGGGACGCGACGGCCGAGATGACCCGCGCCCAGGGCCTCCTGGACCCCCGCTTCGAGCTGATCGAGCTCTCCAGGAACTTCGGCTTCCAGGGAGCGCTCGCCGCGGGCCTGGAGCACGCGCGGGAAGCCGACGCGGCCGTGACCATGGACGCCGACCTGCAGGACCCCCCGGAGGTGATCCCGGAACTGGTGGCCGCGTGGCGCTCCGGCGCCGAGGTGGTCCGGGCCGTGCGCCGCTCGCGCCAGGAAACCGGCGTGCGGCGGGCCGGCTTCGACCTTTTCCACGCCGTCTTCGGCAAGTTGACCGACATACCGATCGAGTCGAACACGGGGACCTTCGGCCTGCTGGGGAAGCCGGCCCTCGAGGCGTTTGCGCGCCTGCCCGAGCGCCACCGGTTTTTCCCGGGACTGAGGGCCTGGATCGGGTTCACGACGGCGGATGTCGAATACGACAGGCAGGAGCGCGCCGCCGGCAAGCCGAAGCAGACGTTCAGGCGCCTGGTGCGGTATGCGGTGGACGGGTTCTTCAGCTTCTCCTACCTGCCGCTCAGGTTCCTCACCTACACCGGGATCTTCGTGAGCGGCCTCGGGTTCGCACTCGGCCTCTTCTTCATCGTCAAGCGCCTTCTCGGGATCGAGACCGCGACCACCGGGTTCACGACCCTCGTGTCGCTCGTCACCTTCCTCGGCGGCATCCAGCTGATCGGGATCGGGGTCCTCGGCGAATACCTGGGCCGCGTGTACGACGAGGTGAAACAGAGGCCCATCTACCTGGTGAAGCCGCCTCGGCGCTAGTCCTGGACCATGGGTTCCTTCCGGCTCCTTGCTTGGGCGGGTTTCTCGGTGGTCGCGGCAGCTGCGCTCCTCTTCAACATGCCCAAGCTGGGGCCGGGCCTCTATGACTGGGCGGAGCCGGGCAACGTGGCGGCCGCCCTGGTCGAGGGACGCGGCTTCAGCGACCCGTTCGACGGCGGCACGGGCGCCACGGCGTGGGTCTCCCCTCTGCCGGTCCTTGTCGAGGCGGGCGTCTTCGTCGCCTTTGGGGTGAAGACCGCGGCCTCGGCGAAGGCGCTCCTTGTCCTCACGGTCCTGGGGCTCTCGGCCGCAAACGCGCTCCTCCTCCTCGCGCTCGCCCCCTGGGGCGCGTGGCTTCGCGGCACGGCCTCCGCGGCCTTCCTCGCCTACGCGGTCCTCCTGCCGGGCGGGCCCCTTCGCGTCCTGAGCGAGGCGTGGCTCGACATCCTCTTCTCGGCGGCGCTCCTCCTTGCCGCGCTCGGGCTGGCCCGGGGGCCCTCGCGCCCATGCGGGGTCCTCCTGGTGGCCCTCGCCCTCCTGGCCCCGCTGGAGAACGCCGGACTCACCGCATCCGTCGGCTTGGTGGCGCTCGCCGTCGCGTGGACCCGCCGGAAGGAGCCTCGGGGCCTGGCGCTGCCGGCCGCAGCCGTCGCGGCGGTCGCCCTTTCGATCGCCGCCTGGAGCGTCCGCAACGCCCACGCCCTGGGACGCGCGGTCCCCCTGAAGTCCAACTCCTGGTTCGAGCTCCACCTGGCCAACGTCGACTCGGCCGACGGCCTTCCCAGGATGGAGACGGTGCTCCGGAGGCTCCCCTACTTCGACGTCGGGGAGTTCAAGCGGTACTCCGAGCTCGGGGAGCTCAGGTACGTCGATGGTTTCCGGGGGCCGGCGCTGGGCGCGCTCCGCGCCGACCCCCTGCACTTCGCCGCCAATGTCGCGCGCCGGCTGGGAGCGGCCCTGGTCTTCTGCAAGCGAGAGGGAGGCGGCGAGTCGACCTCCTTCCGCTTTGCACCTGCGGACGCCGCACGCCTGTCTGCCGCCGGCGAGCTGATTGTCATGGGGCCGGCGTTGGGCCTGTGGGCCCGGATCGACACCCCTCCCGCAGCCGAGCGCGAGAAGCTCCGCCATCTCGGACTCGCCCAGACCGAGGCCATCTGGCTAGACTGGCTGGGGAGGCGCCTGGCCTTCGACGACGAGTTCCGGGGGCCCTCGGGGATCGCGCTCGGGTTCCTCACGGCCGGGGTGCCGGTGATGGCCTTCCTCCTCTCGGCGATCCTCCTGGGCGGCAGGCTCCCCGCGCCCGCGGCCTGGGCGGGGGCGATCGCAGCCGGGATGCTGCTCCCCTATGTCCTTGTGAACCACAATGAGCGCCACCAGCTGCCGCTCGTAGCGATGCAGGCCGTCGCGATCGGCGCCCTGGCGCAGGCGGCGGTCACCCGCGCCAAGGGCCGCGCACCCGCGCCATGAAGATCCCCCGGGTCCACCTGCTCCTCGTAGGCATCCTCGGCCTTTACTGGTGGATGGCGACGAGCGTCTCCGACACGCAGTGCACGACGGGAGACGAGATCGCCCACCTGACCGCGGGGTACTCCTACTGGACGACCAACGACTACCGCCTCCAGCCCGAGAACGGAAACCTCCCCCAGCGCTGGGCGGCGATCCCGCTCCTTGCCTCAAGGCCCAAGTTCCCGAGCCTGGACCAGAACGCATGGAGGATCTCCGACGTGTGGGACATGGGCTTCCAGTGGTTCTACACGAACGGCAACGACCTGGCCGCGATGCTCAGGAGCGGCCGCCGGATGATCGCGCTCTTCGGGGTCGCCCTGGGCGCGCTCGTCTTCCTCTGGGCGCGCAGGCTCCACGGGGACAGGGGCGCGCTCCTGGCCGCGGCCCTCTTCGCCTTCTGCCCGACCATGCTTGCCAATGGCGCCCTCGTGACGAGCGACATGACCGCGGCGTGCCTTTTCCTGGCGGCGGTCACGGCGTTCTGGTGGATGGCCCACAGGCTGTCGGCCTGGAGCGTCCTTGTCTTTGGCCTCTCGCTCGGGCTCCTGTGCGTCGCCAAGTTCTCGGCGCCCTTGATCGCGCCCATGTGCGCACTCCTCTTCGCCGTCCGGGTGGCCGGCAGCCCCGAGCTCCCCGCCTCCTGGCCCTTTGGCGCGCGGGTCCTCGGTCGCCTGCGCGTGGCCCTCGCTATCGCGGGCGCCACCCTCGCCGCGTGCGCGCTCGCGATCGGGGTCATCTGGGCCTCCTACGGATTCCGGTACGCGATGTTCAACCGGTTTGAGCCCAACCGGGTCCGGTCCCTGGTGGGCTGGGACGTGCTCGAGGACACGGGCGGCCCGGTGGTCCAGACGGTCAGGTTCGCCCGCGCCCACGAGATCCTCCCGGAGTCCTACCTCTACGGGTTCGCGCACACCTTCCGCTTCACGCGCTACAGGAAGGCGTTCCTGAACGGGGAATACCGGAGCACCGGATGGGTCGGCTACTTCCCGTACACGACCCTCGTGAAGACGCCTCTCGCGCTCTTTGGCCTGATGGGACTTTCCGCAGTCTACGCCGCCTCCCGGCGAAGGACGCCGCCGCAGTGGCGCGAGCGCCTCTACCAGTGGTCCCCGCTCCTGTCCCTTTTCGGCGTGTACTGGGCCTTCTCGCTCACGAGCGGCCTCAATATCGGCCACCGCCACATCATCCCCGTCTACCCGGTGCTCTTCGTCATGGCCGCGGGCGCCGCCGGGTGGCTGGGCGCCGCCCCGCGCTGGACGGGCGCCCTCGTAGCTGCCCTTGCCGTCTGGTTCGCCGCGGAATCCTTGTGGATCCGACCCAGGTACCTGGCCTACTTCAACGAGATCGTGGGCCCAGCCAACGCCTGGAAGCACGTGGTGGACAGCTCGCTCGACTGGGGACAGGACCTGCCGACGCTCAAGGCGTGGCTCGACGCCAACCCGCCCCACGAGAAGGTCTTCATCTCCTACTTCGGGTCCGGGGACCTGGACTACTACGGGATCAAGGCGACCCGGATCGGCGACATCAACTTCGACCTCCGTCGGCGGGGGGTTCCCGGCGTCCTGGGCGGCGGCCTCTGGATCATCAGCGTGACCCAGTTCCAGCAGGTCTACACGACAGCCCGCGGTCCCTGGGACCTCGCCAAGGAGGCGCGCTACCACAGTATGCTGGCCCACATCCTGGAGCTGGAGACGACGAAGACAAAGCTCACGTACCAGGAGGGCGTCGAGTTTGAGGAATACCAGTTCGCTCGGCTCTGCCACACCCTCAGGGGCCGCGCGCCCGTTGCGCAGCCCGGGTACACGTTCCTGATCTACAGGCTCACGGACGCAGAGGTCATGCGCGCCCTCTACGAGCCGATCCCGATCCCGTGAGCACGCCGTCCCGCAAGACCCTTGCAGCCGCGCTCCTGCTGCTCGTCCTGCACTTCGTCCTCGCGGTTTCGAGCAAGATCCATGAGAGCACCACCTCGGACGAGCTCGTCCACCTGACAGGGGGCTTCACCTACTGGAGATTCAACGACTACCGCCTCCAGCCCGAGAACGGCAACCTGCCGCAGCGCTGGGTTGCGATCCCCGCCTGGCTCGAGGGGGCGAAATTCCCGGGCCTAGACCAGGAATACTGGAGGAAGAGCGACTCCTGGGTCATGGGCCACGAATTCTTCTACGAGACGGGCGAGGACCATTTCCCGAGGCTCATGGCAGCAAGGGCGATGACGGCGCTCCTTAGCGCCGGGCTGGGCGCCCTAATCTTCCTCTGGTCCCGGAGGCTCTTCGGCACCCCGGGGGCCTTCGTATCGCTCACCTTCTTTGCCTTCAGCCCCACCTTCCTGGCGCACGGGGGGCTCGCCACATCGGACGTCTGCATGGCGCTGTTCATGCTGGCCTCGGTGGGTGCCTACTGGCGCCACCTCGGACGGCCGGGCGCCGCGGGCTTCGCCCTGAGCGCCGTGGTCCTGGGGCTCGCCTGCGTCGCCAAGTTTAGCGCCCCGCTCCTGGGCCCCATGCTCGTGCTCTGCGGTCTCGTTCACCTGGCCACCCGGCGGGGCGAGCTGTGGAGGGTCCTCCGGTCCGCAGCCGGGCATGTCCTCGTGGCCCTTGTCGTCATCTGGGCCTTCTACGGATTTCGCTACTCGGCCTTCAGCCCGAATGTGCCCGCGGCCGACCAGTTCATCGCGGCGTGGCCCGATCTCTACGCGAGGATCGGCAACACCGGAAAGGTGATCCGCGCCCTGGCCGACCACCACGCGCTCCCCGAGGCCTTCCTCTACGGCGCCGCCTACGTCGCCGACACCTCGTCCCAGCGCGGCGCCTTCCTCAACGGCGAGTATTCGGTCTTCGGCTGGAAGAGCTTCTTTCTGTGGACGTTCGCGCTCAAGACCACGATCCCCTTCATGCTGGCCGCGGCCCTCGGAACCTGGGTGGCGGTGCGCTCGCGGATCGTGGCCGGGGCCGACAGGGCGCGGCACCTGGAGCGCCTCCTTCCCTTCACACCGCTCGTCGCGCTTTTCCTTGTCTACTGGGTCGTCTCGATCCGAAGCCACCTCAACATCGGGCACCGGCACCTGATCCCCACCTACCCCGTGCTGTTCATCCTTGCCGGCTCGCTCGGCGCCTGGCTTGCGAGGCCGGTGCGGCCCCGGGCGCTCCTCCTCGCCGGACTGCTCGCGTGGCATGCCGGGGAATCGCTCTGGATCTACCCGAACTACATCGCCTACTTCAACGAGCTGGCGGGCGGCCCCCAGAAGGCCTTCCTGCACCTGGTCGACAGCTCGCTCGACTGGGGCCAGGACCTGCCGGGGCTCAAGGCCTGGCTCGACGCGAACCTGCGCAAGGGCGAGACGGCCTACCTCTCCTACTTCGGCACCGGCGAGCCCCGCTACTACCACATGCCGGTCAAGCGCCTGGCCTACATGAACGCCTTCCTCGAGGACGAGCCGTACATCCCCCTCGGTCCCGGGGTCTACTGCGTGGGCGCCACGATGCTCCAGCAGGTGTACAGCTCGGTGCAGGGACCGTGGACCGTCGAGCGCGAGAAGGAATACCAGTTCCTGAGAACCTTTGAGCCCGCCTTCCGGTCCTATGCCGAGGACGCGCGGGCACGGGACGACCTCTTAAAGGCGCTCCCCGCCGAGAAGTGGACCAAGAGCCGCGACCGCTTCCTGCACCTGCGCTTCGCGCGGCTCTGCTACTTCCTGCGCGTGAGAAAGCCCGACGCCGTGATCGGGTACTCCATCTTCGTCTACCGGCTCTCCGCCGAGGAGGTGAGGGCCGCGACCGCGGGCTCGCTCAGGGACTGGAGCGCCTTGATCGAGCGCAGCGCCGACGGCGGGTGAGGCTTGCCCTCGGGCGCCTTCTTTTCGGGGGAGGGGTCGATCGAGACGATCCGGCTCAGGCGGTCGAGCCGGCCGCCGAAGCGCTTCTGCGCGATCACCTCGAGGTGGAAGGACGGGGGAAGAAGGTCGTCCGGGTCGACGCCCATGCCCCCGTCCCCCGAGATCGGGCGGATGGCCTGAGCGACGATGACCTCCCTGAAGGTGCCAAGCCCCATGTGGTAGCGGATGTCGTCGCCCTTGAGTGCGGCGATGGGGTTGAGCTGCGCCTCGATGTGCCAGAGCAGGAACGGGATTGGCGACTTGTTCGAGATGAAGAGCACGGGGCCGGGCCTTGAATCGACGACGCTGTGCTCCCAGTCGAGCTCCCGCATGCCCAGATTCTCGTCCGTGTAGAACTTAACCGCGATCGCCGGCAGCCCCATCGTGAGGAGCCAGATGCCGAGGCCGCACCACGCGACCGCCTGGGCGGGAAGGCGCCTGTCGGAGAGCCCCCTGACAAGCGCCGCTCCCAGGACCGCGAACGCCAGGCACATCGGAAGCGAGAAGCGCGCCGCCATCAGGTCATTGAACTTGGCCCACCAATAGAAAAGGAGGACCACGAAGTGAATGGCGATGCCGCACCCAAAGGCGGCGCCGACCAGGACCGGGGCCGGGACCAGGGGCCGGGGCCGCGAAAGGAGCCACCGCGCCGCGCCGAAGAAAAACCAAGCAAGGCCGAGGACGCCGACCACGGACAGGTACGCCGAGTTGGCGAGCCCGGGCCCCGTGTTGAAGAGGAACTCTATGTCCCCCTTGAAGTTGCTCGAGACGTTGGACCACGCGAAGGCGGAGGTCTGGCCCTTCTCGAGCTGCCAGAACACGGGCTCCGAGGCCAGGACCCTGCTGTGCCACGCGTAGGGGACAAGCAGGAGCGGCGCCACGATCGCGGGCCAGGGAAGGATGGCCCTTCCGGCCCGGAACCAGCCGACCGCGACCAGGAAGGCGACGGGCGCCACAAAGAGGATCGACTCGTAGCGGCTCTGGGTGAGGAGCACCGCACCGAGCACGAAGAGGGAGAGCCTGTCGTCGGAGGGGACGCGAAGGTAGAGGACGGCGAGGCAGGCCACGAGCGCGATCATGGTCAGGTTGTGGAGGTCCATCCCGGCGCCCGTCGCGTTCTGGCCAAAGAGAGGCATGAGCGAAAAGAGACCCACGGCGAAGAGCGCCGCGGGCCTCCCCGCGACCTCGCGCGCAAACCAGTACAGGAGCGCGAGGAGCATGGCGGCGCAGGCCACGTTCAGCGCAAACATGTTCGCTACACGGTACCCCGTCAGGTCGTGGAGGAGCGAGACCAGGAACGGGAAGAAGTAGGGCCGCTTGTCCAGGTAGAAGTCGATGGGCAGCCACGTGCCGAAGATGTTGTACGCGCGCAGGACCGTGCTCACCTGCTTGGTCGCGTGCATGACGTAGGCCGTGCCCTGGATCACGAACTCGTCGTAGAGGATCTTGTGCCGGAAGGAGTCCGACCAGACCCCGAAGAGCGTGCCCGCGGCGATGACGGCGCCCCCGGCCCCGGGCCTCCTGACCCAGCCCCGCCACACCTCCCTCCTCGAACGGGCCAGGCGGAGCGCGTACATGACAAAGAGCGAGAAGACCCCCAGGATGTAGTAGTACCCGAAGTTTATGATCAGGTGGCCGGCAGGGATCGGGGGGATCGCAAAATAGCCCACGTAGAGCGCCACCGCCGCGCTGAGCGCGAAGAGGAGCGCCCGCAGCCCCAGGTTCCCCCCCGAGAAAAGCCCTGCCAGCCGTCTCATGGGAGGCGCCGCAGGAATCTCTCCAGGTAGGCCTGCCGGGCCTTGTCGATCTCCGCCTTGTCCTTGGGCACCTCGCGGTCGGGCTCGGGGTTCGAGATCACCTTCGTGCCGTCCCTGATCTCGAGCAGCCGGCTGATCCGCGTCTGCGTGAGCACCTGCAGGCGCTCGGCACGCACGGTCTCCAGCACGTAGTCGGGCCCCAAGTCGTCGCCGGCACGGATCGTCATCTTGCCCGTGTCCGGATTCACCTCGTAGCGCTGGAACACGAAGACGTCCGAGAAGGCGTGCGTCCTCATGAAGAATGCGATGTCGGCCCGGCGGCTCTGCGCTGACGGGACCGTCGTGGCGGTAACCTTGTGCACGAGCCACAGGATCGAGTCGTTGTCGATCACCAGGTAGTCCCTGGCAGGCTCCGACGCTATGAATTCGCGCCGCCACGCCGTCTCAAGCCCCGCCAGGTACTCCTGGTTGTAGGCGTGGGCCGCCATCGAGGGCACGCCCTGCGCCAGGATGCCAAGGACCGTGATCCCAAGGAGCGTCTTCGCAAACGCAGGCCTGGGAAATTCAGGCAGGACGGCCAGGATCGCCACGACCATCCACAGGAGGGTCGGAAGGCTGAGCCTGCGGATGACCGGGTCGTCGAACTGGCCCCAGAAATAGCACATCATGAGCGCAAACTGCACCGCGAAGCCGACGGTGAAGAAGATGCTCGCGAC
>Ga0302190_10001305_pt1 | contig 16571 bp, 19 predicted proteins | sample II_Bog_E2_3_FD_198784 | JGI IMG/M metagenome (GOLD analysis project Ga0302190, IMG submission 198784) | Peat permafrost microbial communities from Stordalen Mire near Abisko, Sweden - II_Bog_E2_3 | ecosystem: Environmental > Terrestrial > Soil > Wetlands > Peat | place: Sweden: Abisko... | reverse complement strand
ACCAAGACCGACAAGCTGGCGGCGCTGGTCGATGTCGGTATTAAGCCCCATCCGGGCCGTGGTGCCAACTTCAACCATCCCAAGTACGGTCCGGTCTGGGCCACCAGCGATCTGGGCGACGATAATATCACCCTGATCGGCACCGACCCCGAGAAGCATAAGCAGAACGCTTGGAAGGTGGTCGATACCTTGCATGGTCAGGGCGGCGGTTCGCTGTTCATCAAGACCAATCCCAAGTCCCGCAACCTGTGGGTCGATACCCCGCTGAACCCCGATTCTGACATGTCTCAGTCTGTGGCGGTGTTCGACATCGACCATCTGGACAAGCCCTTCCAGGTCATCAAGGTGGCCGAGATGGCCAACCTGGGTGACGGTCCGAAGCGCGTCGTTCAGGGCGAGTACAACAAGGACGGCACCGAGATTTGGTTCTCGGTGTGGAACGGCAAGGAACAGAAGTCGGCCATCGTCGTCCTTGACGACAAGACCCGTACTTTGAAGGCCGTGATCGATGATCCGCGCATCGTCACTCCGACCGGCAAGTTCAACGTCCACAACACCCAGTACGATATCTACTAAGTCCGGCACTTGCGGGCGGAGAGGAATCTCCGTCCGCAAGGGGCCCGCAGGAGACTAAGGACATGGCCAAGATTGGACGGGTGCATCTGGTAGGAGCTGGTCCCGGCGATCCCGACCTCCTGACCGTCAAGGCCCTGAAGCTGCTTAATGCCGCCCAGGTGGTGGTCTATGACCGCTTGGTTTCTGCCGATATCCTGGCTCTGGCCAATCCCTCGGCCCGCATGATTTCGGTGGGCAAGGAAAGCGGTCGCCATTCGGTGCCCCAGGATCAAATCAATTCTCTTTTGGAAAACCTGGCCCGCGAGGGCCAGATGGTGGTCCGCCTGAAAGGTGGAGACCCCTTCATCTTTGGACGCGGCGGCGAGGAAGCCCTGCATCTGGCTGAAGTTGGCATTCCTTGTTCGGTGGTTCCCGGCATTACCGCCGCTGCCGGATGTGGCGCTGCCGCCGGCATTCCCCTGACCCATCGCGGTTTGGCCGGCAGCGTCCGCCTGATCACCGGCCATGGGCTGGAGGATAAAGACCTGCGCATCAATTGGGCCAGCCTGTCCGATCCCGACTGCACACTGGTCTTCTATATGGGTATTGCTACCGCGCCTTTGATCAGCGCCAAGCTGATGGAAGCCGGGCTGTCCGCCGATACCCCCGCCGCCGCTATCGAGCGTGGCACCCGCAAGGATCAGAAGGTCCATATCACCACCTTGCGGGAGCTTCCCGCCGTCGCCGCCGGATGCCAACCGCCGACCCTGCTGGTGGTGGGGCGTGTGGTGAGCCTGTCGCCGCAATTGCTGGCGGCTTCCCTCGAAGATCTGCGGGAGGCGGCGGAATGAGGCTGTCCGGCGGATTGCTGCTGCTCTGTTGCCTGGCTGGACCGGCCTTCGCCGCGCCCGATGCCGCGCGTCAGGATCAGCTTGAGCATATGGTCCGCCAGGATTGCGGCTCCTGCCACGGCATGACCCTGAAGGGTGGGCTGGGCTCGCCGCTGCTGCCGGAAGCTCTGGCCGGAAAGGACGATGGCTTTCTGACCGCCACCATTCTCGACGGCCGCCCCGGTACTGCCATGCCGCCCTGGAGGGGGCTGTTGTCGGATCAGGATGTCCGCTGGATCGTCGATTATCTTAAGGAGGGGCGTCGTGATTAGAGCCATCGTCATTCTCGCCGCCATGCTTGCCTTGGTCGCTTGTGCGCCTCAGCCTCGGGGAACCGGCGATTTGGGGCTGGTCATCGCCCGTGCGACGGGTCAAGTGGTGGTGGTGGACAATACGGCCAGGAAGCCGTTGGCGACGGTCGATGGCTTGGGCGATCTGTCCCATGCCTCGGTGGTTTATTCCCGCGACGAACGCTTCGCCTATGTGGCCGGGCGTGACGGCGGCCTGAGCAAGGTCGATCTGCTGACGGGGACTCTGACGAAGCGGGTCATGCAGGCGGGCAATAGCATCGGCCTGTCCATCTCGCAGGATGGCCATGTTGTGGCTGTGCAGAACTACGAGCCGGGCGGCGTGCGTTTCTTCGATGCCGACAGCCTGGAGCCCTTGTCCGAGATTTCCACCAACGGCAGCAAGGTGGTCGGTCTGGCCGATGCCCCCGACGCCAAGTTCGTCTTCTCGCTGTTCGATGCCGGGGAAATCTGGCTGGCCGATATCCATGATCCGCGCCATCCGGTGGTCACTAAGTTCCCCCATGTGGGCCGTCAGCCCTATGACGGGCTGATCACTCCCGATGGCCGCTATTACATCGCCGGACTGTTCGGCGAGGATGGTCTGGTCCTGCTGGACCTGTGGCATCCCGAGCAGGGGACGCGCCGCATCCTCGATCATTACGCCAAGGATGATCCGGCCCTGCCGGTCTATAAGATGCCTCACCTGCGCGGCTGGGCTCAGGCTGGCGGGGAAATCCTGGTGCCGGCCATCGGTCATCACGAGGTGCTGGTCATCGATACCGCCACCTGGACCGAGAAGGCCCGCATCCCCGTGGCCGGCCAGCCGGTCTTCGTCATCGCCCGCCCCGATGGCCGTCAGGTCTGGGTCAATTTCGCCTTGCCCGACAATGGCTTGGTCCAGGTCATCGATCTGCCCAGCCATCAGGTGATCGACACTCTGCATCCCGGCAAGGCCATTCTGCATATGGAGTTCACCCCAAGGGGCGAGCAGGTCTGGGTCAGCGCACGCGACGACGACAAGGTGGTGGTCTATGACACCGCCACCCGTCAGGAGCTGACCGAGTTCAAGGTGCCCAGCCCCAGCGGCATCTTCTTCACTGCCCGCGCTCACAAGATCGGGATGTAGGGCCATGGAATTGGACGCTCTCGACCGCCGATTGCTTGACGAGTTCCAGCGGGATTTCCCCTTGGTGTCGCGGCCCTATGAGGTCTTGGCCACAAGGCTGGGCATTTCCGGGGACGAGGTGCAGTCTCGCCTGCGAAGGCTGAAGGACAAAGGCGCCGTCAGCCGGGTGGGCGCGGTGTTCAAGCCCCATGCGGTGGGAGCCAGCACCCTGGCCGCCCTGGCGGTGCCGCCCGAGGATCTGGAGCGTGTGGGCGAACTGGTCAGCGCCATCCCCGAGGTGAATCATAATTATCTGCGCGAACATGACTTCAATCTGTGGTTCGTGATCTGCGCCGACGACCGCTCGGCAGTACAGCGGACATTGCGGGAAATCCGCCGCCGCACCGGGCTGGAGCCGCTGGATTTGCCATTGCTTGAAGATTTTCACATCGATCTGGGATTCCCCCTATGGAACTGACTCAAAGGGATATGGCTCTGGTCCGGGCCCTGAGCGAGGGTCTGCCCCTGTCCGACTGTCCTTATGCCGACATCGGGGCACGGATCGCCATGTCCGAGGCCGAGGTTCTCACCCGGCTTCAGGCCATGGTCGAAGAAGGCATCATCCGCCGCCTGGGCGTGGTGGTACGTCACCGCGAACTGGGCTTTCGCGCCAACGCCATGGTGGTCTGGAATGTCCCCGACGAGGTGGTTTCCGAGATTGGCCGGCAGATGGCCGAAGCTGATTGCGTGACCCTGTGCTACCGACGGCCACGCCGGCCGGGACGCTGGGATTACAGCCTGTTCTGCATGGTTCATGGCCGTGATCGGGCTCAGGTCGAGGCCCAGGTGGCCGAACTGGCCCAGCACTTTCCCTATGAGCATAAGCTTTTGTTCAGTATCCGGCGCTTCAAGCAATGCGGCGCTCTTTACGGTAAGGTGGCCTGAGCCATGGACGAGATCGATCGCCGTATCATCAATGGCTTGCAGGACGGCTTTCCGCTGTCGTCCAGGCCCTATGCCGAGGCGGCCAAGGCTCTGGGGTTGGACGAAGGTGTCTTGCTCCAGCGGCTCCAGATTTTGCGGGCCGACAATGTGCTGACCCGCTTCGGGCCCCTGTTTAACGCCGAGGCCATGGGCGGCGGCCTGACCCTGGCGGCCATGAAGGTGCCGGAACCGCGCTTCGAGGAGGTGGCGGCCATCGTCAATTCCTTTCCCGAGGTGGCTCATAACTATGCCCGCGAGCATGCCTTGAACATGTGGTTCGTGGTCGCCACCGAACGCCCCGATGAAGTGCAAGACGTGCTGGACGCCATCGCTGACGGCACCGGGCTGGAGGTCTTTAATATGCCGAAAGCGGAAGAATTCTCTCTGTCCTTAAGGTTCGAAGCATGATGGATGCCATCGATCGCGCCATCGTTCTGGCTACCCAGGACGGCCTGCCGCTGCTGCCCGAGCCCTATGCCGAGGTGGCTTTGCGGATTGGCATCTCGGAGGACGAGGTCATCTCCCGCATGACCCGCATGCAAGAGACCGGCGTCATTCGTCGCATCGGCGCCGTGCCCAATCACTATGCCTTGGGCTATCGCTTCAACGGCATGACGGTCTGGGATGTGCCCGATGACAAAGCCTCGGACTTGGGCAAGGCGGTAGGCGATTTGTCCTTCGTCAGCCATTGCTATCTGCGCCCCCGGCATCTTCCCGACTGGCCCTATAACTTGTTCGCCATGGTTCATGGGCGCGACAAGGAAACTGCGCTGGCCCATGCCGCCGCCATCGCTGACCTTTTGGGAGGCGACTGCCAGGGCCATCAGGTGCTGTTCTCCAGCCGCTTGCTCAAGAAGACCGGCCTGCGGATTGCGGGCTAATCGGGCTTGACGGAATTCAAGGCCGGGGCAGGGGGCGGGCGTCATGCTGGGTCCAATCATAGACCCCTGGCCTAAGGCTGATCTCGGATGTTCCGATTATCCCATCTGATGCGTTCCCTGGTATCGCCTTCGGCCCAAGAGCCCAGGGCGCGCACGGCATCCACCGGCCCGGTGGTGATTTGGAACCTGATCCGCCGCTGCAATCTGACCTGCAAGCACTGCTACTCCCTTTCGGCCGATACCGACTTCAAGGGCGAGTTGTCCTTGGACGAGATCGCCGTGACCATGGCCGACCTCAAGGCCTTTGGCGTTCCCGGGCTGATCCTGTCGGGTGGTGAGCCTTTGTTGCGTCCAGATATCTTCGAGATCGCCGAACTGGCCAAGGGCTTTGGCTTCTATGTCGGCCTGTCCAGCAACGGCACCCTGATCGACCGGCCCATGGCCAGACGTATCGCCGAGGCAGGTTTTGACTATGTGGGCGTCAGCCTGGACGGCATCGGTGCCGCCCACGACGCCTTCCGCCGCAAGGAGGGAGCCTTCGAGTCCAGTTTGGCCGGAGTGCGCTTCCTGGGAGAGGTGGGCGTCAAGGCAGGCCTGCGCTTTACCATGACCGAGACCAACGCCGACCAACTGCCGCCCATGCTGGAACTGGTGCGCCGCGAGAAGGCGGGGAAGTTTTATTTCTCCCATCTGAATTATGCCGGGCGCGGCAATACCAACCGCAAGGAAGACGCCTTCCTGCAGACCACCCGCCGGGCCATGGAGATGCTGTTCGAAGAGGCTTTGTCCGATGCGGTGCAGGGCGAAGAGCGGGACTGGGTCACTGGCAACAACGACGCCGACGGAGCCTTCTTTCTGCTGTGGGCAGAGCGGCGCTTTCCCATGCATGCCCAGGTCTTGCGTCAGCGGCTGGAGGCTTGGGGCGGTAATGCCTCGGGCCAGAATGTCGCCAATATCGACAATCTGGGCGAGGTCCATCCCGACACCATGTGGTGGCACCATAAGCTGGGCAATGTCCGGCAGCGGCCTTTCTCCGAGATTTGGCACGATCTGTCCGATCCCTTGATGGCCGGCCTGAAACAGCATCCACGTCCGGTGACCGGGCGCTGTGGTCAATGCTGCCATCTGGCTATCTGCAACGGCAATACCCGCACCCGGGCCCATCAGGTGACTGGCGACTTCTGGGCCGAAGACCCCGGCTGCTATCTGACCGATGAGGAGATTTCTCAATGAAGGCCTGGATGCTGGCTTTGCCCCTGTTGGTCCTGTCCCAAGGGGTCCTGGCCGAGGACGCCGCGCAATTGTTCAACGACAATTGCGCCGCCTGCCATTCCGGCGATCGCCTGGGGGCCATCGGTCCGGCCCTGATCCCCGAGACCATCGGGCGGCTGAAGATGCCCGAGATTATTTCCACCATCACCTTGGGCCGGACCCAGACCCAGATGCCGTCCTTCAAGGACAAACTGACGGCGGAGCAGATCCAGACCTTGGCGACTTATGTCTCCGGCCCGCTGGCGGCGGTTCCGGACTGGGGCGTGAGTGAGATCGAGGCCAGCCGGACGGTTTTTGCCGATCATCTGGTGGACAAACCCACCTACGACGCCGACCCCATGAACCTCTTCACCGTGGTCGAGGCCGGGGATCATCATGTCACTATCCTGGACGGCGATAAGTTCGAGCCGTTGGTGCGTTTCCCCACCCGCTACGCCCTGCATGGCGGAGCCAAATATTCGCCCGATGGCCGCTTTGTCTATCTGGGCTCGCGGGATGGCTGGGTGCAGAAATACGACCTTTGGGGCCTGACCATGGTCGCCGAGGTGCGGGCCGGCATCAATACCCGCAATATCGCCGTTTCCGACGATGGAAAATGGGTGGCGGTGGGTAATATGCTGCCGAAAACCCTGGTGATTCTTGATGCCGAGACCCTCAAACCTGTGAAGGTCATCCCGGTGGCCGACCGTCAGGGCAATCCCTCGCGGGTGTCGGCGGTCTATACCGCGCCGCCGCGTCATTCCTTTGTGGTGGCCCTGAAGGACGTCAAGGAACTGTGGGAAATCTCCACCGACCCCAAGGCTCCTCCGGTCTGTAAGGGCTTCGTCCATTCCTATGAGAAGGGGATGATCGAGGCCATGTGCGATCAAGGCCCCTTCGCCGTGCGCTCCATCGCCACCGAGGATGTGCTGGATGATTTTTTCTTCGATCCCGGCTATCAAAACGTCATGGCCGCCGCCCGCGATGGCCAGCCCGGCGAGGTGGTCAGTCTGGTGGTGGGGCGCAAGATCGCCGATCTTGATTTGGCCGGCATGCCGCATCTGGGCTCAGGGATTGTCTTCCAAAAGGACGGCCATTGGATGATGGCGACGCCCCATCTGAAGGAAGGCAAGGTCAGCATCATCGATATGACCACCTGGAAGACCGTCAAGGTCATCGACACCCTGGGGCCGGGCTTCTTCCTGCGCGGCCACGAGAACTCCCGCTATGTCTGGGTCGATAACTCCTTCAGCCCGGCAAAGGATAAGGTCCAGGTGATTGATCTGCAGACCCTGGAGATCGTCAAGACCCTGCAGCCGGCCCCCGGTAAGACCACCGCCCATGTGGAATTCACCAAGGACGGCCGCTATGCCCTGCTGTCGGTCATGGAGATGGACGGCGCCATCATCGTCTATGATTCCGCCACCCTCGAAGAGGTCAAGCGTATCCCCATGGTCAAGCCCAACGGCAAATATAACGTGGGCAACAAGGTGGGCTATTCGGCGGGCACCAGCCACTGAACGAAATATCGCAGTAGAATGGTAGGATGTTGACCATCATCAAGGTTTTGTGCCGACGAAACTGTATTAATAACCCTGCCAACGACGCCTGTCGCGCATTCAAGGGCGTCCTGGTCCAGCTAAGAAAGCCCATCCCCCTCGGGTCTTTCTCAGCGGTAGGTCATGCAAATAACACGACCCCCTCAACGGGCCGGATCGCTTCCCCCACCTTGGCGATCCGGCCTGTGTCATGTCCGCAGCAGATTGCGCCAATCTCCCACTTGAATAGTCAACCGCTTGATCGAAGGTAAGGCCGCTTTTGGGGCCCGTCTTTAAGGTCGCCTCTTGACTGGTAAACTCTAGGGGGATCGACCCATGGCCGAGCATCTGACGAAATCGGCGGCAAGAAACATTTTTTACGGCGGTTCGCTGTTCTTTTTCGTGATCTTCATCGGGCTGGTGGCGCAAAGCGTTTCCTATGCCGTCGCCAATGGCGGCAAGGTCAGCGACAGCGCCGCACACGGCAAGCGTATCTGGGAGCAGCATGCCTGCTTCGACTGCCATACTTTGTTTGGCGAAGGCGCTCGTTTCGCGCCGGAACTGGGCAATGTCTGGCTGCGCTATGGTGGCGACAAGGACCCGGATACCGCCCGGGAAGCCTTGAAAAGCTGGATCAAGAATCAGCCCAGCCGCGTCGAGGGTCGGCATCAGATGCCGCACTTCGATCTGACCGACAAGGATCTGGACGATCTGGTGGATTTCTTCATCTACACCAGCTCGATCAACACCCAGAACTGGCCGCCGAAGATTTCCGGTTGAGCTTGGGAGGACTGACCAGATGAAATATGAATCCCAAAAGGTCGCCAAACTCTACTTTATCGGAGCCATGACCCTTTTCCTCGCCCAGGTGCTGTTTGGCCTGCTGGGTGGTTTTCTCTATGTCGTGCCGACGGGGCTGCCGGACTTCCTGCCCTTCAGCGTCATCCGCATGATCCATACCAACGCCCTGATTGTTTGGCTGCTGATGGGCTTTTTCGGCTGCACCTACTATTTGCTGCCGGAAGAGACCGAGAACGATCTCTACAGCACCTTCCTGGCCAAGCTTCAGTTCTGGGTGTTCTTTGCCGCCGCCGGCGTCACGGTGGTCGGCTATCTGTTCGGCAATTATGATGGCCGTTCCTATCTGGAGCAGCCGATCTACATCAAGATCGGTATCGTCATCGTCGCCCTGATGTTCCTGTTCAACTGCTCGATGACCCTGCTTCGGGGCCGCAAGACAGTGATCAGTAACATCCTGATCTTGGGTTTGTGGGGCATTGCCATCTTCTTCCTGTTCGCCTTCTACAATCCGGCCAACGTCATTTTGGACAAAATGTTCTGGTGGTGGGTCGTGCATCTGTGGGTCGAAGGCGTCTGGGAACTGGTGATGGCTTCCATCCTCGCCTTCCTGATGATCAAGCTGACCGGCGTCGATCGTGAAGTGGTCGAGAAGTGGCTCTATGTCATCGTCGGCCTGGCTCTGTTCACCGGTATTCTGGGCACCGGCCACCACTACTATTGGATCGGTACTCCCGGTTATTGGCAGTGGATCGGCAGTGTGTTCTCGGCGCTGGAAATTCTGCCCTTCTTCGCCATGGTGATCTTTACCTTCACCATGACCTACAAGGGTGGTCGCAACCATCCCAACAAGGCCGCTCTGCTGTGGTCGCTGGGTTGCTCGGTCATCGCCTTCTTCGGCGCTGGCGTCTGGGGCTTCCTGCATACCCTGGCTCCCATCAACTTCTACAGCCATGGCACTCAGATCACGGCGGCGCACGGCCATCTGGCCTTCTATGGCGCCTATGTGATGGTCAATCTGGCCATGTTCACCTATGCCATGCCGCAGTTGCTGGGCCGGGCTCCCTATAATCAGGTTCTGAATATGTGGAGCTTCTGGATCATCACCGGCGGCGTGACCTTCATGACCTTCGTGCTGACCTTCGCCGGCATCGTGCAGACTCATCTGCAGCGGGTGATGGGCATGAGCTTCATGGAAGTGCAGGACCAGTTGGGCCTGTTCTACATGATGCGCCTGGGGGCTGGCTCCGTGGTGGTGTTGGGCGTTCTGCTCTACATCGGCTCGCTGCTGCTGCCGGGTAAGGCCGTTAAGGCCGAATAGTCAAAGAGGGACCAAGGGCGGGATTCCTGAATGGGGTCCCGCCCATTTTTTCAGGAGAATTTTCATGGCGCATCCTCAGACTCTGGCTCCCCTGGCCGAGGTTCCGTTCTATCTGCCCACCGGCAATGAATGCGCCCTGTTCGAGCATGCTTTCCGACTGAAACTGCCGCTGTTGCTGAAAGGCCCCACCGGCTGCGGCAAGACTCGCTTCATCGCCCATATGGCGGCCCGCTGCGGACTGCCTTTGCATACGGTTTCCTGCCACGACGATTTGACGGCGGCGGATTTAACCGGGCGTTATCTATTGAAGGGCGGCGACACCGTCTGGACCGATGGCCCGCTGACCCGCGCCGTGCGCGACGGCGGCGTCTGTTATCTGGACGAGGTGGTCGAGGCCCGCAAGGATGTGGCCGTGGTGCTGCATCCCCTGACCGACGATCGCCGCATGCTGCCGCTGGAGCGCACCAACGAGATTTTGCAGGCGCCAGATAACTTCATGCTGGTTGTGTCCTACAACCCTGGTTATCAGAGCCTGCTGAAATCACTGAAGCCCAGCACCCGTCAGCGCTTCGTCGCCATTGAGTTCGATTTCCCGCCGGAAGAGGCCGAGATCGCCGTGGTTGCCCGCGAAAGCGGCTTAAGTGCCGACCGCTGCAAGATGCTGGTGGCCCTGGGCCGCCGCCTGCGCGCCCTTAAGGGTCATGATCTGGAAGAGGGTGTCTCGACCCGCTTGCTGGTCTATTGCGCCACCCTGATGGCCGATGGTCTGTCTCTGGACGAAGCGGTGATGGCCACCCTGATCGAGCCCTTGACCGATGATCCGGTGGTCAAGAAGGGCTTGGTGGAATTGGCCCGCGTCGTCTTGGGCTGATGCCATGATCCCCTTCCTCGAACTGGAGGAGATGGTCGGCAAGAGCTGGCACCGGTTGGTGGGCGGAAAGACCTCGTGGCAGGTCTTTGCCGATGCCGAAGTGACTCTTGCCGAACTGCAAGGACCGCTGTCGGTATTTTTCCGCGGTCTTGGCGGCGCCTCAGGCGTGACCATCGCTGGAGCGGCAGCGGGGGAATCCGGCCATCGCCTGACCTTGCGCCAGCGTTTGGGCCAGGATGCCGAACGGCTAGAGCAGGCCATGCTTGATGGAAATTCCCTGCATTTGCCGCCAAAGATCGCGCTGCTTCCCACAGCCGAGCTGAACCGGGCCCTTTATTTCTGGTTGGCGGCTTTTTTCTCCCATAGCTCGCCGAAGCGTGACGGCGGCGGCGATCCTTTGCAGCGGGACCTTTTGTTCCTGCGCCAAGCCCGTCTGACCACCCAGGCCGCCTTGGTCAGCGCCCCAGGACTGAAGGATCGGCACAAGGCCCTCTGCCTGGCCATCCTACAGCAGCGCCCCAACCGTCCCTTGCCCGAGATGGAATGGGAGGTGGAATTGGCACTGCTGCGCCTGCTGGGAGGCGAAGGCAGCGGCGGCATGTTCTGGCCACAGGTGACGGGACTGTCCAAGAGTCTGCCCAATGCGCCCAAGGGCTATAAGCCGTTCCTGCCGGTGCCCCTGTGGGGTGAAGCGCTGGAGCGCGAGACAACGCCGCGTCCCGATGGCAGCGATGCGGCTTCCTCCGGCGGTCACGACGCCCGCGACGGCAAAGGCCGCAAGGGCAAGCGCGAACGCCAGGAGCAGACCGAGCGCAAGGATTACCTCGGCCTGAACCGCTTCGAGAAAATCCTGACCCTGATCGAAAGCCTGAACATCAACCGCAAGGTCGATGACGATGACGAGGAGGGTGCCCGTAAGGCTCTGGAGGACGCCGACGAAATCTCCGTCTCCAGCCACAAGGGCAAGCCCTCGACCCGCCTGCGCTTCGATCTGGATCTGCCGCCGGAAGCGGTGGACGAGACGGCTCTGACTGAAGCCCAGACCTATCCGGAATGGCATTGCGGCAAGCAGGTCTATCTGCCCAACTACTGCAAGGTCATGACCCGCAAGGCTTCCGAGGAAGGCGAGGACTGGCAGCCTGACGAGGAAACCCAGCGCCGTATCCGCCAAGTCCGCCGCCAGTTCGAGGCACTGCGTCCGCGCCATGAATTGCTCCGTGCCCAGATCGATGGGGCCGACCTCGACATGGATGCCCTGGTCCGCGCTCGCTGCGATCTGGCCGCCAATGGTATCGGCTCCGAGCGGGTACATCTGGCCCAGCGCCGCCAAGCCCGCGATTTGGCGGTGCTGCTGCTGGTGGATGTTTCCCTGTCCACCGACGGCTGGATCGATAACCGCCGGGTGCTCGATGTGGAGAAAGAGGCGCTGTCGGTCCTCGCCCATGGCCTGTCGGCCTGCGGCGATGATCACGCCATCCTGACCTTCACCTCGCGGCGCAGAAACTGGGTGCGGGTCGAGACGGTCAAGGACTTCGACGAGCCCTTTAGTCCTGCCGTCACGCGGCGCATCTCGGCCTTGAAGCCCGGCTTCTATACCCGCATCGGGGCGGCGGTGCGTCATGCCACGGCGGAGCTGAACAAGCGGCCCAACCGTCACCGCCTGCTGATCGTCCTGACCGATGGCAAACCCAATGACGTGGATCACTACGAAGGCCGCTTCGGCATCGAGGACACCCGCATGGCCGTGCGCGAGGCCAGACGGTCCGGTCTGTCGGTCTTCGGTGTCACGGTGGACCGCGAAGCCCAGGACTATTTCCCGGCCCTGTTTGGGCGGGGCGGCTATGCCATCGTCGATCACATCGCCCGCCTGCCGGCAGCCCTGCCCAGCCTCTACCGCCATCTGGTGTCGTAAGGAGACCGAGCCATGCCCCGCGTTCAGCCTATGGACCCCGCCACCTTCGTACTCTTGAAGCAGACGCCGCTGTTTCTCGGCCTGGCCGAAGCCGACAGCCGCATGCTGCTGGCCGAGGCCCGTATCGAGCTTTATTCCGACGATGAGGTCTTGTTCATGCGGGGTACTCCCGCCGACCGGCTGTTCCTGGTGCTGGATGGCCATGTGGAGGTCTTCCTCGACGAATCTGGCCGCAAGAGCGTTTTGGAAGTCGCCAAGCGCCCGGCCCTGCTGGGAGAAGCGGCTCTGTTCACCGACGGCCAATATTCCGATGGCGCCCGCACCGTCGGCTTTGCCAAGGTCGTGACCGTACCGGCCCAGTCCTTCCGCGATGCCTTGGACAACCGCTTTGATCTGGCTCAGCGCATGCTGGCCACCATGTCCATGCGCCTGCGCGGACTGGTGGTGCAGATCGCCGAGCTGAAGCTGAAGTCCACGGCCCAACGGGTCGGCGGCTTCCTGTTGGGTCTGGCCGATTCCCTGGAAGGCGAAGCCGTGGTACGCTTCCCCTACGACAAGCGACTGGCGGCGGAATACCTGGGTATGACCGCCGAAAGCCTGTCGCGGGCCTTGCACCGCCTGTCCTCCGTGGGGGTGAAAAGCCGGGCCGACAATGTGGTCGCCATCGCCGACATGGAAATGCTGCGCGATTTTTGTATCGAGGAAGATGAATGACCCTGATCCTGCCTGCGGCTGAGGAAGAGCTGGTCTATAAGGCTCCCATTTTCAGCGAAATCGGCCGCGATGATGTGCAGGCTCTGTTGGAATGCGCCTATATCAGCAATCATGCCGAGGGAGAGCTGCTGTTCAGCCGTGGTGATCCGGCCGACCGCTTCTTCCTGGTGCTGGCCGGGCGGGTCAATCTGTTCGCCCTGACCGAGGCTGGCGATCAATCAATTCTGGAAGTCATCGAGCGTGGCCAAAGCTTTGCCGAGGCCGCCATCTTCGCCAGCCAGCGCTTTCCCATCAATGCCGAATGCCAGCCCGGCACCCGGCTCTTGGAAATCCCTGCCCAGCCTTTCCTGGCCCGTCTGGCCGAGCGCCGGGGGCTGTCGGCCAAGCTTCTGGCCTCCCTGGCCCGCTGGCAGCGCCGCATGCTCTCCGAGATCGGCGAGCTGAAGGGCCGCAGCCCGGTGCAGCGCTTAGGCCTGTTCCTGCTGGCTCAAATCCGTGACGAGGATGCCGAGGCTGCCCTGACCCTGCCGGTGACCAAGGTCCAACTGGCCAGCCGCATTGGCATCACCCCGGAAAGCCTGTCCCGCGCCCTGGCCCGCCTGCGACCCTTGGGGGTTTCCTCCAGTGGCCGGGAGTTCGTTATCTCCGATCCCCGCAAGCTGCGGCAGTTCTGCGGAACGGACTAACCGTTCATCGCGATCGCCAGTCCGGCGAAGCCCAAGACCACCGCCAAAATCGCTCCGACAAAGGCCAGGAACGTCGCCTTCCACATGGTGGTCGAGCGGCGAAGGTCGAGGAAGACCCACAGGATTTGCCGTGCCTTGACCAGGGCGACGGCCAGCAACAGGATCACGCTCCACAGCGGCAGGCGGTGGGCGTTGGTGGGATCGCCGGCCAGCAGCAGGATGATGGTCATGGCCATCAAGACGGCCCAGCAGATAATCAGCGAGCGAAGGGTGGGAATGGTCATTCTTTGGCCCTCCTAGCGGATCAGATAGACGATGGGGTAAAGCAGCACCCAGATCAGATCGACCATGTGCCAAAAGGCGGTGCCGGTCTCGACGTTCTCGATCGAGCACTTCCAGCCAACGATCCCAAGGATGACGATCCCCAGCACCACATGCAGGGCATGAAAACCGGTCATCAGGAAGAACAGGGTGAAGAAGGGGCTGGTCTCCATGCCGATGCCATGGCTGAACTCGGCGGAATATTCGAAACCTTTGACCGTCAGGAATCCCAGGCCCATCAGCGCCGCCGCCCCCAGCCACAGGCGGCAGGCGGTCACGCGGCCCAGGGCGGCATTCCTGGCACCGATGGCGGCAAAGAGGCCGCTGGTCAGCAGGATCATGGTATTGGCGCCGCCAGCCAGGCGGTTCAGCTGCATCTGATCGGCGGCAAAGGCGGCGGCATGCCACGCCCGGGCCCCCGAGAAGGCGCAGAAGAACGCGCCGAACACCAGGATTTCGCTGATGATCAGCACCCACATCAAGGGATTGCCGGGCAGATGGTCGAGAGCGCCCCAGCTGCCGGCGTCGGTGGTTTCAGAAGGTTCCATGGCCGCAGACTGGGCTCATCCACGGCGGGCGACCTTGATTGCCATCAATGAGCAAAAGGCCCAGTCGAGAGACTGGGCCTTTTCTTGAGTGACGCGGGGCTTTTTAAGCCTGGCGAGCGGCGGTGTGGATGATGGTTCCCACATGCTCGCCGCGTAAGGCGGCGGTGAGCCGTCCCGGGACAAGGCCATTGACGACCTGCACCCGCTCGATGTTGCGGGCATTGGCCATGACCTCGACCAAAGCGCGGTCGAAGGGTAGCGGGCCTTCCTGCTTGGCCAGATCGGCAAAGTTGGTCTCGGCCAGAAACTTGGCCTTATCGCCATCGGGGCCCTTGGGGTCGGCGGTATAGACCCCATCCACGTCCTCGACGATGGTCAGACCAGCAGCACCCAGTGCGTCGGCGAGCAGGAAAGCGCCCGTGTCGGCCCGGTGATGCGGAATGCGCGAGCCGGGGAACTCGTGGTGGTGATAGGGCGGGAAGGCGCTGCCCACCACGGCGCGGGCGGCGGAAAGATGGATCGCCAGCTGGCTGGCCAGGGTCGGATGCTCGACATAGGATACCCCTTCGGGTGCCAGCAGCGAGGCGAGGATATGGCCGTTCTGTCCGGCTTCGCTGGCCGCCAGCGGAGCCAGGGAGCCAACCGGCAGGCCAAGGTCGAGGCCGACGCCGTAAAGGTGACGGGCACGAATGCCGGCACCGGTCAGGATCAGCAGACGATGCTCGGGCAGAAGCTTGCGCAGCTCGTCGACGATGGGAAGGATGGCTTCGGCGCCGCGATCCATGATGGCGCGGCCACCGATTTTGACGACCTGCAGCCAGGGCAGAAGCCGGATCGGGCGGACACCTGCGACGGGGCGGGTAAGATCGCCATCCTGGAGGGTCTGACGCGCGAGCGGCGAGGCGACATGCTTGATGCTGTTGGTGGGTTCGGACATGGTCGTGGTCCCTTAGCTCGCGGTGATGATGGTGCCGACATGTTCGCCGGCAAGCGCACGGGTCAGATTGCCGGGGACGAGGCCGTTGATAATCTGCACCTGGCGGACATGACGGGCTGCCTTCAGCAAATCGAGCACCGGGAACTCAAGGATGGAATCATGCAGGCCCTTGGCCTTCATCTCATCCACCGAGATCTTGGGGATGAAGGTGGCGTCCTTCGAGGTCTTGGGATTGGCGGTGAACAGACCGTTTTCGTCCTTCACAAAGATCATCGCCTTGCAGCCGAACTGCTCGGCCACCAGGAAGCAGCCGGCGTCGGTGCGATAGGGCGGAATGACACCCTCGGGGGCGGGACGCATCCACATCTTATAGGGCGGCATGCCGCTGAAGATGACCGCATGAATTTCGGCCAGGGTCAGGGGCACCGATGACATCCCGGCTTCGGCCACCACGGGGATGCCATGCTTGGCCATAAGCTGACCCAGCATCGCCGCATTCTGATCGGCCACCGAAGCGCCCAGCTGCGACAGCACGCCCGCCGGAAGGTTCAGGCCCGCCGCGATGGAATAGAGGTGGCGGGCACGAGTCCCAGCCCCGGTGCCAATCAGCAGCTTGTGTGTCTTGCGGGCGGCGACGATTTCGTCGACCAGCGGATAAACAGCCGCGCGACCACGGTCGATGACGCTCTGCCCGCCGATCTTGATTACTGTGGCATCCGGCAGGATTCGGAAATCAGCAGCTTGCTCCGCCGCAGCCTGAAGCTGCTCGTCGGTCAGCGAACGCTGCATGAGGAGCGTTTCCAACTCCGTCATCGTGTTAGCCATGGGGCTCTCCATTGTTTTTTTCCAAGGTGCCGGTGGGGCGCACCATATTTAAGCACTCAGGGAAAAATGATCCTCCTTTTTACATTCGTCAATGGGGTTGGTGAGAAATAACGTTGTATTTCAAGGCGTTATAACGCTGCTAAA
>Ga0302190_10001299_pt1 | contig 16603 bp, 10 predicted proteins | sample II_Bog_E2_3_FD_198784 | JGI IMG/M metagenome (GOLD analysis project Ga0302190, IMG submission 198784) | Peat permafrost microbial communities from Stordalen Mire near Abisko, Sweden - II_Bog_E2_3 | ecosystem: Environmental > Terrestrial > Soil > Wetlands > Peat | place: Sweden: Abisko... | reverse complement strand
GCACGCAAGCCAAGTGCTCAAGGTGCTGATTCCAAGGATTTACCGGCTGTGACGCCCCCGGAAACGACCGGCGAGCTGCCCAAGAAAACCAGGGCCAGACGCAGCAATCTTTATGTTGTCGGCATCGGCGCATCCGCCGGCGGCTTGGAGGCTTTAAAGCCCTTCGTGGCCAATCTACCGACAGCCGTGAACATGGCCTATGTCATCGTTCAGCATCTGTCCCCTGCCTATCGCAGCATGATGGTCCAGCTTCTGGGCCGCGAGACCACCCTGCCCGTCGAGGAAATCAAGGACGGAACGGTTCTTGCCGCCAACACCATCTATATCACGCCGCCGAACAAGGATGTTCGGATCAAGAATTCGACGCTTTATCTGCGCGAGCCCTCGGCTCCGCTTGGGCCCAAGCCCTCGGTGGACGTCTTCTTCGCCTCGCTGGCCGACGATCGCGGGCAACATGCCATCGGTGTCATTCTGTCGGGCACCGGCAGCGACGGCGCCCACGGCATGCGCGCTATCAAGGCCAACGGCGGCCTGACCGTCGCCCAGGAGCCCGAGACCGCCAAATATGACGGCATGCCCAAGGCAGCCATCGATTCCGGCTGCGTCGATCAGACGCTGCCTCCCGATGGCATCGGCCCCGAACTGGCCTCTATCTCGCGCTTTCCCCGCCCGGTGGTCAACGAGAAGACCGAGGAAGCCAAGGGCCAGGACACCATCAACGAAATCTTCCTCTTGGTGCGCAAGCGCACCGAGGTGGATTTCACCCAATATAAGCTCAACACCGTGCGCCGCCGGCTTGAGCGGCGCATGGCCGCCAACCGGATCGAGAACGTCGACGCTTATCTGGAGTTTGTCCAAAGGCAGCCGGCAGAGCTGGATCTGCTGTGCAAGGACATCCTGATCTCGGTCACCTCGTTCTTCCGCGACGGCAAGGCCTTCGAGGACATCAAGGAGACGCTGGGCGAACTGCTGGCCACCAAGCGTCCCGGCGATAGCATCCGCATCTGGGTTCCCGCCTGTGCCACCGGCGAGGAAGCCTATACCTTCGCCATGATGCTGACCGATCTTTTGGGCGAGACCGTGCGCTCTTTCAAGATCCAGGTCTTTGCCACCGACATCGACCTTGACGCCATGCGCCACGCCCGCAAGGGAACCTATTCGGCTTCGGCGGTGGAAGGGCTGGACCGCAGCTATGTCACCAAATATTTCGACGCCATGGGCCAAAGCTACCAGATCAAAAAGCCGATCCGCGAGATGGTGGTCTTTGCCCGCCAGGACCTGATCAAGGACCCGCCCTTCGTCAAAGTTGACATCATCAGCTGCCGCAACGTCCTGATCTATTTCAATGCCGACCTGCAGGAGCGGATTTTTCAGGTCTTCCATTATGCCCTGAACCCCGAGGGACATCTGTTCCTGGGCAAGTCGGAATCCGTTGGCCATTGCGCCGATCTGTTCCGCTCCATCAAGGCGGCCTCGAAGATTTTCCAGAAACGGCTTGGCAATCCTCGGACCACCAGCCCGGTGTTCGGGGCTTTTCGTCTGAAGCCGCCAGAAGCCGCCGAGACCATGCTGCCCATGGGCGGGCCTTCCATCGAGACCATCGTCCGCGACGGCTTCATCAAGGCTTGCATGCCGGATTGCGTGGCCATCAACGAAAACCTGGATATCCTTTTCTATCACGGTGACGTCGATAGCTTTATCCGCTTCCCCCAGGGGCGCCCAAACCAGAATCTGGGCAAGCTGATCACCGACGATTTCCGCATTGATCTGCGGGCCATGGTGCATCGAGCCAGGGAAATCAATGGAGTGGCTACCGGCAGCAAGCGTCAGCTGAGAACCCGCGAGGGCGATATCGTCGCCCGCCTGGTGGTGCGCCCGCTGCAGCTGGCTCCGGGGCATGAATCTCTGTTCCTGGTCTCCTGCGAGAAAGAGGAAGCCACCGAGGACGCCAGTTCCGTGGTGGCCTCTGCCCCCGGCAATGAGATCCGTCTGATCGAGCTGGAACAAGAGCTGACCGCCACGCGCGAGCATCTGCAGACCGTGGTCGAGGAGCTTGAAACCTCCAACGAGGAGCTTCAGGCCCTTAACGAGGAAATGCAGGCCGCCAACGAGGAGCTTCAGTCCTCCAACGAGGAGCTGGAAACCTCCAACGAGGAACTGCAGTCCACCAACGAAGAGCTGACCACCGTCAACGAGGAACTGCAGGTCCGCACCTCGGACTTAGGCGCAGCCAACGCCGATCTGCAGAACATTCAAGACAACGTCGGCTTCCCCATGCTGGTGGTCGATAAGGGCCTGCGCATCACCCGCTTCACCCATCAGGCGGCGCGGCTGTTCGGGCTTTTGCCGTCCGACGCCGGACAATTGATCACGGCGGTTCCCAGCCAGTTCCATATCCGCGACCTGCGGAACCTGCTGGTCACGGTGATCGCCAGCAGCACGTCTTACGAAGAGATCATAGAGGCGGAAGACCGCATCTACCGCATGGGCATCGTCCCCTATCATGACCTTCGGGAACAGACGGCGGGCGCCATCCTGACCTTCATGGACGAGACGGAGATCCGCACCACTCAGAAGACCTTGGAGGCGACCGTCGCCGATCTGCAGGCGACCCAGGCCGCCCTACGAGACGCCAAAGACTCCGCCGAGGCCGCCAACAACGCCAAGTCGGAATTCCTGGCCAACATGAGCCACGAATTGCGCACCCCGCTGAATGCCGTCCTGGGCTTTGCCCAGATCATGGCCGACGAGATGTGGGGCGACCTGGGCTGCGATCGATACCGCGAATATGCCGGCATCATCGTCAACAGCGGCCAGCATCTACTGTCGCTGATCAGCCAGGTTCTGGACATGTCGGTAATCGAAGCCGGTCGCGCCGTTCTGCATGAGGGGACGGTCAATCTGGCCGACGTCATCACCAGTTCCATCCGGCTGCTGTCGTCCCAGGCCGAAGGCGCTGGCGTGGCTCTGACCGCTTCAGTTCCAGTGGATCTGCCGTCCTTGCACGGCGACCTGACCGCGATTCAGCGGGTCCTGCTCAATCTGCTGGGCAACGCCCTGAAATTCACCAAGGCGGACGGGTCGGTCACCCTGACGGTGACGCAAGACCAAAGCGGCCTGACCGTCTGCGTGCGCGATACCGGCATCGGCATCAAGGCCGAGGATTTAAGCCGGGTCTTGATGCCCTTCGAGCAAAGCGGCGATCGGGCTCTGTCCAGGCACCACGAAGGTGTGGGCCTTGGCTTGCCGATCTCCAAGTCGCTGATGGAGCTGCACGATGGCAGCATCTATATCGACAGCCAAGAAGGGGTCGGCACCACGGCTTGCGTCCATTTCCCGGCCAGCCGGGTCATAGATAGTCGGCACGAGCTGCGTTAGAGCCATTTCCGAACAATCGGAACGGCTCTAAGTTTGTATCAAACGGCCCGTGCCGGGCCCGCCCAAGCGCCGCGCGGGCTTAGAGCGTTTTTCCATCTGACTTCGTCTGATCGAAAAACGCTCTAATTACGGCGACGTCTTTCGGCAAGGCTTTCAAAGGCCAGGAAGATGACCGGGGTGGTAAAAAGGGTCAATGCCTGACTGACCAGCAGACCGCCCACCATGGCAACGCCCAGGGGCTGACGCAATTCCGCTCCGGTGCCGGTTCCCAGCATCAGCGGCAGCCCGCCCAGCATGGCGGCGAAGGTGGTCATCATGATCGGGCGGAAGCGCAGCAAGCAGGCCTCGCGGATGGCCTCGACGGCGTTCTTGCCGTGCTGACGCTGGGCCACCAGGGCGAAGTCCACCATCATGATGCCGTTCTTCTTGACGATGCCGATCAGCAGCAAAATGCCGATCAGGGCGATCACCGACATGTCATGGCCGAACAGCATCAGGAAGATCAAAGCGCCCGCTCCCGCCGACGGCAGAGTGGACAGGATGGTCAGCGGGTGGATGAAGCTCTCGTAGAGCATGCCCAGAATGATATAGACCGCCACCAGCGCCGCCAGGATCAGATAGGGCTGGCTGGCCAGGGACTTCTGGAAGGCCTGGGCGGTGCCCTGGAAGCTGCCGACCAGGGTGGCGGGCTTGCCCATCTCGACCTCGGCGGCCGAGATGGCCTGGACGGCGTCGCCCAAGGCCACCCCCGGACGCAGGTTGAAAGACAAGGTAACCGCCGGGAACTGGCCCTGGTGGTTGACCGACAGCAGGCTGACCGGAGCCGTGTCGTAACGGGCGAAGGTGGACAGCGGCACCTGCTGGCCGGTGGTCGGCGAACGCACATAGATCTTGGACAAAGCCGCCGGCGATCCCTGCAGTTCAGGCAGCACCTCCAGCACGACGTGATAGCTGTTCAGCTGGGTGAAATATTGCGCCACCTGACGCTGGCCGAAAGAGTCGTAGAGGGTATCGTCGATCATCTGCGGCTGGATGCCGAAGCGCGAGGCCTGATCGCGGTCGATGGTGATGGTCACGGTCGCACCATTGATCTGCTGGTCGGTGGCGACGTCCTGAAGCTGAGGCAGGGTGCGTAATTTCGCCAGCATCTGCGGCGCCCATTGGTTCAGCTCGTCCAGGCTGGCGTCCTGCAGGGTGTACTGATACTGGGTCCGGCTGAGGCGGCCACCGACATTGAGGTCCTGCGGCACCTGCATATAGAGCATCACCCCCGGCACCTGGGCGGCCTGCTTGCGCAGGCGGGCGATGATCTGGTCAGCCGAGGCCGTGCGCTGGTCCCGGGGCTTCAGGCCCATGAAAAAGCGGCCATTGTTCATGGTTTGACTGCCGCCGGCACCAACGGAGGAGACCCAGGTTTCGACGTCGGGATCCGCCGAGATGATCTCGGCCAGGGCCAACTGACGGCGGCTCATCTCGCCGAAGGAAATGTCCTGGGAGGCGTCAGAGACAGCGAAAAGCACGCCGGTATCTTGCTGCGGAAAGAAGCCCTTGGGGATCGCCACATAAAGGGCCACGGTCGCCGCCACCGTGGCGACGAAACTGAGAAGCGTGATCTTGTGATGCACCAGCACCCAGTCCAGCCCCTTGGCGTAGGCCTTCAGCATGGCCTCGAAGCCATGCTCGAACATCATGAAGAGCTTACCGTGAGAGGTGGTGTGCTCGTCCTTCAGCACCCTTGAGCACATCATCGGCGTCAGGGTCAGGGAGACGATGATCGAGGCGACGATGGTCAGCGACACGGTGATGGCGAATTCGCGCAACAGCCGCCCGACGATGCCGCCCATCAGCAGGATGGGAATGAAGACGGCAATCAGCGACAGGCTGATGGAGACGATGGTGAAGCCGATCTCGGAGGCACCCTTCAAGGCCGCCTCCATGGGCGGCACGCCTTCCTCCACATGGCGATAGATGTTTTCCAGCATGACGATGGCGTCATCGACCACGAAGCCCACCGAGATGGTCAGGGCCATCAAGGACAGATTGTCCAGGCTGTAATGCAGCACATACATCAACCCGGCAGTGGCCATCAGAGCCAGCGGCACGGTGATGCTGGGAATGATGGTGGCCCACAGATTGCGCAGGAACAAAAAGATCACCAACACCACTAGGCAGATGGTCAGAGCCAGAGTGAACTCCACATCCGCCACCGAGGCACGGATGGTGGTGGTGCGGTCGATCAGGGTATGAATCTTGATCGACGGAGGAATCGAGGCCTGCAGCAACGGCAGCGCGGCCTTCACCCGATCCACCGTCTCGATGACATTGGCCCCGGGCAGTTTATAGACCAGCAGATAGATGCCACGCTTACCGTTCTGCCAAGCAGCCATGCGGGTGTTTTCCGGGCCTTCGACGGCCACGCCGATATCGCGCACCCGGACCGGCCCGCCGTCCTTATAGGCCAGAATGGCGTCGTTCCAGGGGCCGGCGGTGGTCAACTGGTCGTTGGCGTAGATGGTGAAATTCCGGTGCGGCCCGTCGATGCTGCCCTTGGGCGAATCCGAGGTCAGATTGGCGATGGAGCCCCGCAAATCCTCAAGGCTGAGTCCCTGTGACGCTACCTTGGCGGGATCGACCTGGATGCGGATCGCCGGCTTTTGCTCGCCGCCGATGCTGACCTGACCGACGCCGCTGATGCGGCTGATCTGCTGGGCCAGTACGGTGTCGCCATAATCGTCGACGGTGGTCAAGGGCAGGCTGTCCGACTGCACGCTTAAGATCAGGATCGGACTATCGGCGGGGTTGACCTTGCGGTAAGTCGGAGGCGACGGCAGGTCTTTCGGCAATTGGCCGCTGGCGGCATTGATGGCGGCCTGAACGTCCTGGGCGGCGGCGTCGATGTCGCGCTCAAGATCGAACTGCAAGGTGATGGAGGAGTTGCCCAAAAGGCTGCTCGAGGTCATCTGGGCGACGCCGGGAATCTGCGAGAATTGTCGCTCCAGCGGCGTCGTCACCGACGAAGCCATGGTTTCAGGGTCGGCACCAGGCTGGCTGGTCGCGACCACGATGGTGGGGAAATCCACCTGGGGCAGCGGCGCCACCGCCAGCATGGGAAAAGCCACCAGACCGCCCAGGAAGATGGCAGCCATCAACAAGGTTGTGGCCACCGGCCGTTGGATGAACGGAGTCGAGATGCTCATGGCTGCTACTCCGCCGGGGTCTGGCCGATCACGACTTTCGTGCCTTTTTGCAGCCTGTATTGGCCGGCGGTCACCACCATATCGCCCTCGTCGAGGCCTTTCAGGATTTCCACCTTGGCGTCCTCGATCTGTCCGGCTTCGACCATGCGGCTCTCGACCGTGCCATCGGTTTTATTGACCAGCCAGACGAAGGCGCCTTGCTGGCCATGCAGCAGGGCCGTCACCGGCATGGCCAGGGCCTGGGGGTGAACTTCCTGGAGCAGGCGGGCGATGACGAACTGGCCGGGCCACAACAGTCCCTCGTCATTGGGGAACTCGGCCTTCAGGCGGACCATGCCGGTGCCCTGGTCGATCTGATTGTCCAACAGTTCTAGATGACCGTCGCCCAGCTTCATCTTGCCGTCGCGGGAAAAGACGGCCACTGGCACCGCTCCCACGCCGATGGATTTGACGATGCGCGGCACGCTGTCCTCGGGCAAGGTGAACAGCACCGAGATCGGCTTCATCTGGCTGACCACCACCAGCCCGGCGGCATCGCCGGCATGAACGATATTGCCGGCGTCGATCTGGCGAATGCCGGCCCGGCCCGAGATGGGCGAAGCGATGTTGGTATAGCTGAGATTGACCCTGGCACTTTCAATGGCCGCCTCGTCTCCCTTGACGGCGGCCTCCAATTGGGCGACTTGGGCCAAGGTGGTGTCCATCTGCTGGCGTGAGACGAAGTCTTCCTTGAGCAGTGCCTTATAGCGGTCGGCGTCGCGCCGCGCATTGGCCAGCAATGCCTGATCCGAGGCCTTCTTGGCGACGGCCTGATCCAGGGCGGCCTGGAAGCTGCGGGGATCGATCTGAGCCAGCAGGTCTCCGGCTTTGACCTCTTGGCCTTCGCGAAAGAGCACCTGCTTCAATTGGCCGTCCACCTGGGTCCGCACCGTCACCGACTGGGAGGATTGCACATTGCCCAACCCCTCCAGGGTCACCGGCATGTCGCGGCGGCTCACCTGGGCGGCAGAGACGGGAATGTCAGGCACAAGGGCAGGTGCTACTCCCCCCGCCGGATTGGCGGTATAATAGCGGTAGGCAATGCCCGCTGCGGCAACGGCCAGCACCACCAGGGCCAGGGTGAGAGTCTTTTTCTTGCCGCTGGTGCTCATATGCGCGCTTTCCTATATCGTCTTGCTGGAGGCTTCGCCTTCGGCGATCAACCGCGTCATCTCGGGCCGCAAGCTGGGCAGCAGAGCCATAAAGACCTGACCCCCTAATATACTGGCGACAGCGCCAAATATCACGGCGGAAGGTGCACCTATCGCTCCGGCCAACAGACCCGAGACCAAAGCCCCGAATGGCGCCATCCCCATGAACATCATGGAATAGAGCGCCATCACCCGCCCGCGATAGCGATCGGGAACCATGGATTGGATCAAGGTGTTGGACGAAGCCATATGGGTCATCTGACAGAAGCCCACCAACACCAGCAGCACCAGCGACAGCCAGAACTCCTCGGACAGAGCGAAGAGGATCAGGAACAGGCCAAAGCCCATCACCGCCCAGGCAATACGTTTTTCAATGCCGTCCAGGGTCTTGCGGGCCGCCAGCCGCAGCGCCGCCAGCAGCGCCCCGAAACCGGCGGCGCTCATCAAGGCTCCCAGATGCAAAGGCCCGCCTTGAAGAATCTTATTGGCGAAGATGGGCATCAGAACCGTATAGGGCATGCCCATCAGGCTCATCAGCCCAACCAGCAAGAGCACATAGCGGATCGGCCGAGTGGTTGAGGCATAGGACAGACCCTGGCGCATCTGAGCCAGCAGGCTGTCCTTTTGCGACGGAGTGACGAAAGTCGGACGGTGCATGGCCAGCAGACAGCCGATCACCATCAGGAAACTGATGCCATTGATCAGAAAGCACCAGCCTTCCCCCACCGCAGCGACGATGACGCCCGCCAGGGCCGGGCCGATCAGCCGGGCCATGTTGAACATGGAAGAATTGAGGGCGATGGCGTTCTGCAGATCGGCCCGCCCCACCATATCGACGACAAAAGACTGACGGGTCGGAATATCGAAGGCGTTTGTCAGCCCCGTCAGGGTTGCCAGCAAGAACACATGCCAAAGCTGGACCTGTCCGCTCATGGTCAGCCAAGCCAAGATCAGCGCCAGGATCATCGAGACGACCTGGGTGGTCACCAGAATGCGGCGACGGTCATAGCGGTCAGCGACAGCTCCGCCAAGCTGGGCGATCAGGAAGACCGGACCTTGCGAGGCGAAGCTGGCCAACCCCAGATAGAGGGCCGAACCGCTCAGGCGATAGACCAGCCAGGCCTGAGCGGTCATTTGGACCCAGGTGCCGATCAACGACACCAATTGACCGGAGAAAAACAGCCGGTAATCGCGGTGTTTGAAAGCCCGCCCAAGGTCTGCCACGAAACCTGAAGCGGTCATTTCCGGCAGGCGGCCATCAAAGCGGCGCCTTGATCACGGTCAGCGACAGGACGGGCGGCTTGGCCAGGGTCTGGAAGACCACGCAATAACGCTCGGTCAGTTTGACCAGCTGATCGATGCGCTCTTGCGGCTCGTCGGTTTCCAGGGCGAAAGTCAGGCGGATGTCGCGAAAGCCGACCGGGGCATCCTTGGAAACGCCCAGAGTACCGCGGAAATCCAGATCGCCTTCGACCGACACCGAGCCACCCTTCAATGAAAAGCCGATGGCGGTGGAGACTGCCTTCAAGGTCACGCCGGCACAAGCCGCCAGGGCTTCCAGCAACATGTTTCCGGAACAGGCGAAAGCGCCGGAACCGCCGGTGGCCGGATGCAGACCGGCTTCCACCAGTTGGCGGCCAGTCTCGACGCGACAGACCAGATCGTCACGATCCAACTCGCCCTTGGCGGTCAAGGTGATCAAGGCAGCCTCGGGGGCGGTCTTATACTGGTCCTTCAGGGGCGCTTGCAACGAGCGCAGGTCGTCGGCGTTCATGTCGTCTCCTTGGTTTAGAGCGCGATGCGCAAATGTGCATCACGCTGGCGAGCATTGAGCGAGCGGCCAAGAGGCGGAGGCCGCGCCCGGTGAGGGGGGACTTACGTGATGCAGATTTTCTGCATCACGGTTTTAAGACTCTTGAGCGAGGTTATCTTGGCGTCTACGGACAATGTCGTCCACCACGCCGGGATCGGCAAGGGTCGAGGTGTCGCCGAAGTTCTGGAAATCATTGGCCGCCACCTTGGTCAGGATGCGCCGCAGGATTTTACCGGCGCGATTCTTCGGCAGGGCCGGAGCCCATTGGATGACGTCCGGGCTGGCGATGGGGCCGATGCGGGCGCGCACCCAATTTATGATTTCGTGGCGCAGCTCTTCGGTTTCATGATGGCCGTCCTTCAAGGTGACATAGGCAAAGACGCCTTGGCCCTTGATCTCGTGGGGATAGCCGACCACCGCCGATTCCGCCACCGCCGGATGGGAGGAAATGGCGCTTTCCAGCTCGACGGTGCCCAACCGATGGCCCGAGACATTGATAACGTCATCCACCCGTCCGCTGATGCGGTAATAGCCGTCCTCGTCGCGGATAACCCCGTCGCCTGTGAAGAACCGGCCCGGATAGGGCGCGAAGTAGGTGCGGATGAAGCGGTCGTGATCGTGCAGGATGGTGCGGGCCTGGGCAGGCCAGGAACCCCTGAAGCACATATTGCCCGAGGCTGCGCCCTCCAGGGCATTGCCCTCGGCGTCCACCACTTCGGGACGGATGCCGAAGTAAGGTTTGGCGGCCATGCCGGGCTTATTGGGAATGGCTCCCGGCAGAGGCACCAGCAGCACGGCCCCGGTTTCGGTCTGCCAGTAATTATCGACGATGGGGCAGCGCCCGCCGCCGATGACATCGTGGAACCATTTCCAGGCCTCGGGGTTGATGGGCTCGCCCACCGAGCCCAGCACCCGCAGGGATGACAGGTCGTGCTTCCTGACCGGCCCTTCGCCCTCGCGCATCAGGGAGCGCAAGGCGGTGGGGGCGGTATAGAAGATATTGACCTTGTGCTTTTCGATGATCGACCACCAGCGGGACGAATCCGGCCAGCTGGGCACGCCCTCGAACATCACGCTGGTGGCACCGTTCAGCAGCGGGCCATAGATTTTATAGGTATGGGCGGTGACCCAGCCGACGTCGGCGGTGCTCCAGAAAATATCGCCGTCATGCCAGTCGAAGATGTTCCGCCACGAGGTGCCGGCATGGGTCAGATAGCCGCCGGTAGTATGAACCAGTCCCTTGGGCTTTCCCGTAGAGCCCGAGGTGTAGAGGATGAACAGCGGGTCTTCGGCCCCTACCTCCACCGGCTCGCACCAGGGGGCAGCGGCGGCTGTGGACTCGTCGTACCAAAGATCGCGTCCGGGCGTGAAGGGCACATCCTGACCGCTGCGCCGCACCACCACCACATGGCGGATCGAGGGCTGGCTGACCAAGGCTTCGTCGGCATTGCGCTTCAAGGGATTGACCCGGCCGCCGCGATGGCCTTCGTCGGCGGTGATCAGCACCTTGGCCTGAGCGTCCTCGATACGGTTGGCTAGTGCCTCGGGCGAGAAGCCCGAGAACACCACCGAATGTACCGCGCCGATGCGCACACAGGCCATCATCGCCACCATCACCTCGGGGATGACCGGCAGATAGATGGTGACCACATCGCCCTTTTCCACGCCCAGGCTTTTCAGGACGTTGGCCAGGCGGTTGACCTTGTCCGACAGCTCGGCCCAGGAGACGCTGCGGCTTTCACCGGGGGTGTCACCCTCCCACAGAATGGCCGGGCGCTGGGCCTTGGTGGGCAGATGACGATCAACGCAATTGACCGAGGCGTTCAAGGTGCCGTCGGCAAACCAGCGGATGCGCAGGTCGGCGGGGTCGAAGTTGGTATCGCTGATCTGGCTGAAGGGCTTGATCCATTCCAGGAACTGCGCCTGCTCGGCCCAAAAAGCCTCGGGGTCCTGGATGGATTGGCCATAGATACGGTCATAGGCTTCGGCGTCCACGTGTGCGCGGGCGGCAAAAGCGGGGGGAACCGGGTAGATATCGTCGGAGGACATTGAGGAAACTCTTCTCTGAATCAAATGGCCGCTGCGGGAAAGACTTCGTCGCCGCCAGGGCGGCGGCTGGCATGGTCCAGCTCGGCCAGAAGCTTGTATTTCCACGCCAGGAATTCGGCGTCGAGGCGATCATGGGGACGGGCCAGGGGAGGCTTGACCTCGGTGCGGATACGCCCCGGATTGGGCTGCATGACGACGATGCGGTCGGCCAGGAACAAGGCCTCCTCGATATCATGAGTGACCAGCACCATGGTCGGGCGGTCATAGGCCCAAAGCTCCAGCAGATGCTCTTGCAGGTCCGAGCGGGTCAGAGCATCCAGGGCCGAGAATGGCTCGTCCAACAGCAGCACCTGCGGCCGTCCCACCAGGGCGCGGGCCAAGGCAACCCGCTGGGCCTGCCCACCCGACAACTCACGCGGCCAATGGCCGGAATGGGAGGCCAAGCCGACGCGGGCCAGCACCTCGTCGATGCGCGAGCGCTGCTTGGCGGCAGGCAGATGGCGGATGCCGAAGCCGACGTTCTGGTCGATGCTCAACCAGGGCATCAGGCGAGGTTCCTGGAAGACCAGACCGATCTCCGGGCGCGGCCCCTGCACCGGAGTGCCATCCAGGATAACGCTGCCGCTGGTGGGCTGATCCAGACCGGACAGCAGGCGCAAGAGCGTGCTCTTGCCACAGCCCGAGCCGCCGACGATGGCCAGGATTTCGCCCGTTTCCACGGTCAAATTCAGCCCCGACAGGGCCAAATGGCCGTTGGGATAGCGCTTTACCACATTGCTGATGTCTAGCATCTCGCCTACTCCGCCGGCTTGAAGCTGTCTTGCCACCGGAGCAAGCGGGCTGTGCTGCTGGCCAGCAGCCAGTCGGTCAGCTTGCCCAGCAGGGCGAAAGCAGTGATGGAAGCCAGGATAACCGCAGGCCGTCCGGTTTGCTGGCCATCGACCAGCAGAAAGCCCAGACCGGCCTCGGCCCCCATGAATTCGGCGGCGACCACGAACATCCATCCCAATCCAAGACCTGAGCGCAGGGCCAGGATGTAGGACGGCAGAGTGGCGGGCAGCAGGATACGGGTGATCATCTCGCGGTGGCTGAAGCGGAAAATCCGCCCCACCTCCACCAGCTTGCGATCCACTCCCAGGATGGCTCCCGTCAAGGTCAGATAGATGGGGAAAAAGACGCCGACGGCGATCAGGATCACCTTTGAGGTCTCGAAGATGCCGAACCACAGAATGAACATCGGCACCCAGGCGATAGAGGGGATGTTGCGCAAGGCCTGCAAGGTCGGATCGATCAGGCGGCGCAGACCGGTCCAATAACCGGCCAAAGCCCCCAGAAAAGTCCCGGCGGCAACCCCGAAGCCGAAGCCCAAGGCCACCCGTTGCAAAGTCGCCAGCACATGGGTAGCCAGCTCGCCGCTGCGGGTCAGGCCGAACAGGGTGGTGATGATCCGCGACGGCGTCGGCAACAGTCGTCCATCGGCCCATTTCAGGGCGACGGCGACTTCCCAGCCCAGGGCCAGCCCGACGGGAAGGATCAGCCCGGCCAGCCAGGATAAGTTCAGGCGTTTGGAGGGGCGTACCGCCGCCTTGTTGGTCGAGGCGGCGGCATCAAGGGCAATCTGGTTGACGGTCACTGGCACGGCCTTACTTGATGCCCAGCTTGGTGACAAAGGAGGAATCGATCAAAGCGTTGGCGACCTCGGGCACATTGACCTCGGGCTGGATTACTCCGGCCTGCTGCAAGGCGATGCCAGCGCCCTCGATGGTCTTTTCCTGATGCGGGCCGATGGCGGCGGTGGAAAGGTCGGTCCGCTCCAGCTGACGGGCGGCGACGGCGTCGGTCAGCTTGGCCTGTTCGACGATGATATTCTTCAGCTCGGCCGGATTGGCGATGGCGAAGGCGCGGGCCTGCTCATAGGCCTGCAGCACCTTTAGGACCACTTCGGGATGGTCGGCGGCGAAGTCCTCGCGGGTGTTGAGGACACCCCAGGTGTTGATCTCGGGGTTGCGATAGAAGATGCGTTCATTGTCATCCAACTCGGCCTGGGCCATCAGCGGATCGAGACCGGCCCAGGCATCCACATCGCCCTTGGCCAGGGCCAGTCGGCCATCCTGATGCTGCAGCAGAACGATCTTCACGTCCTTCTCGGTCAGGCCGTTGTCGGCCAGAGTGCGGATCAGGAAGATATGCGGGTCGGTGCCACGGGTGGCGGCGATGCGCTTGCCCTTCAGATCGGCGACTTTCTGAATCGGCGAATTGGCCTGGGTCAGCAGGGCCGTCCATTCCGGCTTGGAATAAACATAAACCGACTTCACCGGATTGCCGTTGATGCGGGCCAGCAGCGCCGCCGCACCAGCGGTGGAGCCGAAATCGATGCTCTTGCCGTTCAGAAATTCCAACGCCTTGTTGGAGCCCAGCGACTGCACCCAGCGGACCTTGATGCCATCCTTGGCCAGGCTTTCCTCCAGCCAGCCCTTCTCCTTCAGGACCAGGCTGACGGGGTTGTAGTAGGCGAAATCGATTCGGACCTCGTCCAACTTGTCGGCGGCTTGGGCGGTGGCGGTGAAGCCAAGAGCGAAGGCAGCGGCCAAAGTGCCGCGAATGGCCTGAGATAGGCGCTTCTGAAGGGTCATGGGGGCAAGGCTCCTTAATTAGCGATATATAAATGTGATTTACTAGGTATTCACGCTAATCAAGTTTGTACAATTTGTCTACAAAACATCTAGGAAAGTATTTTGTCACCCCGTCCTACCACCATGACTCAGATCAAGCGACCACCACCATATGCAAATCGCAGACATTGGTACGGGTCGGGCCGGTCTTCAGAAGCTGGCCGATGGCTTCGAAGAAATGATAGGAATCATTGTTTCGCAAATATGCATCGATGGACAATCCAGCCGCTCCAGCCGCCGCCAAAAGCTCGGCCGAGGCAAAGGCGCCGGCCGCATCGGTGGGGCCGTCGCTGCCATCGGTGGAGGCCGAGAGGAAATAGATGCCCCGCCCCTCTTGCGGGTCCTTAGCCAGTTCGGCGAGGAAAGCCAGGGCCATTTCCTGGTTGCGTCCCCCCTTGCCCTTGCCGGTCAGGGTCACCACCGTCTCGCCCCCGGCGATAACCAGGGCCGGTTTTCGCACCAGCAAATCGCCGTCGCGCACGTCACGGGCGATGCCGAACAGGACCTTGGCCACTTGCCGCGCCTCGCCGGTGAGGCTTGAGGTCAGGGCGGCGACGTTATAGCCCAACCCACGGGCCGTCTCGCAGGCCGCCAGCACGGCGGCCCGGTTGGTGCCGATCAGGATGTTGGTGGCAAGGCTGACCTCGGGGTCCTCAGGCTTCAGGGTTTCGGCAATACGGCCAGCCGCCCCCAGCCTCAGGGCCTGCAGAACTGCTGGCGGCAGTTTGTCGCCAAGATGATAGGCCTCCAGGATTGCCAGGGCCTGGGCGAAGGTGGTGCGGTCCGGACTGGTCAGCCCGGAAGCGATGGTGTCGAGACGGTCGCCCACCACATCGGACAGGATGAAGTTGAGGCTGCGGGCCGGGGCCATCAGCCGCACCAACCGCCCGCCTTTGACCCCGGACAGATGCTTGCGCACACAATTGATCTCGGCGATATCGGCGCCCGAGGCCAGCAAAGCCCCCGTCACCTGCTGCTTGTCGTCGAGGGTCAGAGCTACCCCGGCAGCCTTATCCTCCAGCGGCGAACACAACAGAGCCGAGCCGCCGCCCGAAACCAAATTAAGGATCAGAGTGCGGCGATCGGCCCCAGCGGCCAATGACGCGATCCGTCGTGCCGCCGCGACCGAACTGGCATCAGGGGTGGGATGGGCGGATTCCATGACCTCGATACGGGCCAAAGGCTCGCCGTGGCCAGTCTTCACCGACACCAAGCCGCCCTCGATGCGGGGCCCAAGAATATCTTCGATCGCCTTGGCCATGCGGGCCGAAGCCTTGCCCGCCCCCAAGACAAGAATGCGGTCGAAATCGGTCAAATCCACCTGATGGTGGTGGCCATCAAACGCCACCGCCAGCCGGTTACCATCTAAATGGACATGATCGACCAGCATGCCATAGGGATCGACTCGGGCCAGCCCAGCCTGGAAAATTTGCCGCAGATGGTCAAAACGGTCCATGAATATCCCCTTGCCCTCAGTCGGACGAGACCCGAACTTTCAAGGAACTGGGAATGCAGAACAGCGTCAGCGCCGCACCCACCACCAGCAACCCGGCGATGACGTAAAGAGCTGCCGAGGGGTCACCAGACAGCTGCTTGATCCAAATGGCCACATTGGGGCCCACATAACCGCCCAGATTACCTACCGAATTGACGATGCCGATGCCCGCCGCCGCCGCCGTGCCGGTCAAAAAGGCCGAGGGAATCGGCCAGAACAAAGGCATGGAGCCAATAACTCCAAGGGCGGCGATGGACAAGAACAAGGTCGACAATATGGGGTTGGAGGCAAACAGGCCGGCAAGCACCAAGCCCGCCGCTCCAGCCGTGACGTTCAAGGCATAATGCCAGCGCCGCTCTCCGGTTTTGTCGGAATGGCGGCTTAGGATCAGCATACCCACCGTCGCCACGCCATAAGGAATGGCCGAGATCAGGCCGACACTGAGATAACCCTGCAGCCCGAACGCCTTGACGATGGTCGGCAGCCAAAAGGCTATGCCGTAAAGCCCGATCATCAGGGTGAAATAAATGCCGCACAACGCATAGACCTTGCCGCTTTTGAAGGCGTCGATCAGACGACTTTCCCCCTTGTGCTTTTCCTCGGCATCAAGGTTCTTGGCCAACAAAGCCTTTTCCTCGGCGGTCAGCCACTTGGCCTCGGCAATGCTGCTGTCGAGATAGAACAGCACCCATACGCCGACCAGCATCGAGGGAATGCCTTCGGACAGAAACAGCCACTGCCAGCCCGCCAGCCCCAGGGCGCCGGACAAACTGTCCATGATCCCGCCAGAGATGGGATTGCCGATCACG
>Ga0302190_10001295_pt1 | contig 16639 bp, 10 predicted proteins | sample II_Bog_E2_3_FD_198784 | JGI IMG/M metagenome (GOLD analysis project Ga0302190, IMG submission 198784) | Peat permafrost microbial communities from Stordalen Mire near Abisko, Sweden - II_Bog_E2_3 | ecosystem: Environmental > Terrestrial > Soil > Wetlands > Peat | place: Sweden: Abisko... | reverse complement strand
TGGTCGGGCCTTGGTCGGTCGGGCCTTGGTCGGTCGGGAGTGTGCCGCGCGCCCCGCCCGCCGCTCGCTTGTCGCGAAATGTGCGTCAAATGACGGTTCGTTGCCAGCGCAAAGTCACGCAACGGCGTTTTTAGCGTGTGCGATCTCCTTTGTTCGGGTGCGTCGCAATAAAGCGTTTGACCAAACTCTGGACACCTGTTCAGTTTTGGCAAGTTCAATCAAGCGAATCAGTGTTGTGGCCGCAGGTCGTGCGGTGCCGCTCCGGCGATTTTGGTCGCGGGCGTGGTGCAATGGGCCGTGTGCGCAAACCGGAACGTTCATTCCATTGGCAAGGGGACAAGACTGGCATGATGGGCCCTGTTGCGGAACATGAAACCGAAACGTCTCAAGCCCCTGCCTGGGCAGTCGGCGGGCGCAGGATGCCGCGCGGGGCCAGGCTGTTGCTGGCTTCGGCCGCGCTGGTCACTGCGAGCGCGGTTGCCGGGCAGGCCGTTTCGGGCGGCGGCGCGCCTTCTGCTGCGGCAGAGACCGAAGAAGGGATTCCGGTCACCGACGCGCTGACCAGGGAAAAGTGCGGCGCCTGCCACACTGCCGATGCGAAAGGCAATCTGTCGCGGATTTCCTGGGTGCGCACGACGCCCGAAGGGTGGGATCAGGCGATCAAGCGCATGGTTCGGCTCAACGGCGCCGCGGTCACGCCCGAAGAGGCGCGGCATATCGTCCATTACCTCGGGTCCAGCCACGGGCTTGCTCCGGAAGAGGCCAAACCCGTCGCCTATTTCGCCGAAAAGCGGATGATCGACGAAACCAATATCCCCAGCGAATCGCTGCGCACCGCTTGCGCCGCGTGCCATGCCTTTGCCCAGCCGCTGTCCTGGCGCCGCTCGGCGAACGAATGGAAATTGCTGCAGGATTTCCACGTCGCGCTCTATTCGCAGGCCGATGCGCAGTACCGTCGCCCGGCGACCGACGAGCCCGGCGATGTGTTTGGCCAGGTCAAGCCTGTGGCGGCCAAGCCCGGCACGATCCCGTTGACGTCCGGCGAAGTCGCGCTGGCCTATTTGCGCAAAGTCGCGCCGTTGCATTCGCCCGAATGGGCCGCATGGAGCCAACGCGAACAGAGCCCGCATCTGGCGGGCAAATGGCTGGTTTCGGCCAGCCTGCCGGGCAAGGGTTCGTTTTTCGGAACGATGGAGGTTTCGCCCGGTGCGACGGGGGAAGCCTTTGCCACGCGCACCACGCTGGCACCGCTTTCCGGCGGCCCTGTGATCACAACAAATGGCGGCGGCGTGGTCTACGGCGGCTATTCCTGGCGCGGCAAGGCACAGACCGGCGTCGCGGGCAAACCGGCCCCGGATTCGTTCGATCAACCGCTGCGCGAAGTCATGCTGTTTACGCCCGATCGCAAGAGCGCGGCGGGGCGCTGGTTCTGGGGCGAATATCAGGAATTCGGCTTTGACGTGACACTGACGCGGGCCGATGGCGCGCCGGTCATCGGCGCCATTTCGCCCGGCGGGATTCAGGCCGGGGTCAAGGGGCAGACGCTCACGATCCTGGGCGATGCGTTCCCTGCCGGGCTGACCGCGCGCGACATCGACCTTGGCCATGGCCTGTCGGTGACGAAAATCGTTTCGGCCTCGCCCGGCGAAGTGGTGGTCAGCGTCGATGCCGATGCGGGCGTGGCGGCGGGGCTGCACGATGTGACGGTGGGGTCGGCGGTGCTGAGCGCGGCGCTGCCGGTGTGGCACCGCATCGCCTATATCAAGGTCGCGCCCGAAACGGCGCTCGCCCGGCTTGGCGGGGCGGTGCATCCGGCGGGTTATGGCCAGTTCGAAGCCTGGGGCTACGATGCCGGCCCCGACGGCAAGCCTTATACTGCCGACGACGTGAAAGTCGGCGTGGTCGATGCCGATTTCAGCCTTGAGGAATTCCGCGCCACCTGGTTCGACGACGACATCGATTTTGTCGGCAAGATCAGCAAGGCCGGATTCTTTACCCCCAATCTCGACGGTCCCAATCCGCAGCGTTCGGGCAACCGCAACAATTATGGCAATGTCTGGGTGGTGGCGACGGCAAAGTCCGCGCGCGATGCCCATGGTCAGCCGCTGGTCGGCAAAGCCTATCTCGTCGTCACGGTGCCCTCGTTCAAACGGATCGATCAGCCGGAGGTGGCGCAGTGAGCGCCCCTCTGGCGCACCGCTATCGCGCGGGGGAAATGCATCGCTTTGCCGCAGCGGGGGCGGAATTCGTCTACCTGCCGTCGGCGGGGGCGATTTTTGCCTTTGACGAGGCGACGGCGGGGATTCTGGCGCGACTGTCCGCAGGAATCGTCGCGCATGGCGATCTCGTTGCCGGGCTGGTCGACGACGGGATGACTGCGGCCGATGCCGAAGGCCTGCTGCGCGAATTGCGGCTGGTGCGGCTGATCGAGGCGGAAAACGTGGTCACGCCGGGGCCGAAAGTCGATGCGCCGCCGGCCGATTACCCGCTTCAGGCGCTGGTGCTCAATGTCACCAACCAGTGCAATCTGGCCTGCACCTACTGCTATGAATTCGGGGCCGACAAGATTTCGACCCAGACCGGCAAGCCCAAGTACATGACGCCGGAAACTGCGCGCGCCGCAGTCGATTTCCTGCTCGAAAGCGCCAAGGGGCGCGAGGCGGTGCATGTGACGTTTTTCGGCGGTGAAACGCTGATGAATTTCCGCCTGCTGAAGGATGTCGTCGGCTATGCCGATGCACGCGCGGCGGAAACCGGGCGGCGCGTGACCTATAGCCTGACGACCAATGCCACGCTGCTGACCGATCCGATCATCGATTTCCTGAGCGAACATGCCGTCGGCGTGACGGTGTCGATCGACGGGCCCCAGGACATGCAGGATGCCCGCCGTGTCTACAAAAGCGGCAAGGGCAGCTACGAGGTGATCCTGCCGCGCCTCAAGGCGCTGATCGCCCGGCACACGACGCGCGCGATCACCGCGCGTGTGACGCTGAGCGCCGGGGTGACCGATGTCGTGCGCATCTATCATCATCTCAAGCACGAGATCGGCTTTCACGAAATCGGCTTTGCCCCGGTTACGACGACGGACGACGGCCATGATTTCGGGCTGAATGGCGATTCGATGGGGGCGGTGCTCGCCGGGTTTCACGCGCTGGCCGACGAATGGCTGGAATATGCCTTGCGCGGGCAGATGCACGGCTTTTCCAATGTCTCGGAAACGCTGAGCGAGCTGGTTTCGGGCACCAACAAATCGCATCCGTGTGGCGCGGGACTGGGCCTTTTGGGAGTCAGCCCGTCGGGCGACCTTTCGCCGTGCCATCGCTTTACCGATGCCGACGAGCATGTCCTCGGCCATGTCGACAGCGGGCTCGATCAGGACAAGCGCGCCGATTTCCTGACTCGCGGCCATGTCGGTGCCAAGTATGAATGCACGTCTTGCTGGGCGCGCCCGCTGTGTGCCGGGGGCTGCCATCACGAGGCCTTTGTCCGTTATGGCGATACCGGCCATGCGAACCTGCACTATTGCGACTGGATCCGCGAATGGACCGATCGCGTGCTCGACATTTATGGCACGCTTGCCGTTCGCAATCCCGATTTCCTTGACCGCTTTGCCGACCGAAAGGGCTTGTCATGAAGCACCTGAAGCCATTGAACGCCAAGGCGCGCCGGATCGAGGCCGATCTTGCCGCGCAAGATAATGCCGCGTTGGAAGAGGACGTCGTCGCGCTGCAGCAGGCGCCGCGTCCGCACGTGCCGCTCGGCTGTTCGCTGTCGTTCTCGCCGGGCTGGGAAGTCGATGCCACGGGCGGCACGGCCGGGCTGTGCCAGCCGGTCGAACGGGACATCTATGACTGCTATGTCACCTGCTTCTGGCCGGTGCAGGTGGCCGACCATGTCAATTACTCGCCCGACTGGGCCAGCAATTGCGCCGCAGCCACCAAAGACTGGCGCAATCTGGACATTGTTTTCCCCTAAGAACCTATTTTCCCTGAATTTTCTCGTTTCTCCTCGGGGGGCATGTCATGCAGTTGCGATCGCGCCTGTTGAAATCCATTCATACGCTCTCGGCGCTGATCGCCGTTCCGCTGGCGCTCGCGTCGGGCGCGGCTCACGCCGGGACCTTGCTGCTCGGCACTTATCCCGACAAGCTGTTCACGGTCGATGACACCAGCGGCGCGGTCAAGGACAAGGTCAAGCTCGATGCCGGCCTGCCGGTTTCGCTGCGGCTGAGCGATGATCACAAGAAGATCTATGCCACCACGATCACCACCAGCGGCATCGTCGTGCTCGATGCCAATACGCGCAAGATCCTCAACCAGTTCAGTCTCAACACCCCGACAGTGCGCTATCGCTTCATGGGCGGCGTGCCCGATCCGAGCGGGCGCTATTTCTACACGGTGCTGATCCGCTTCGACAAGCTGAACGACCGCTATACCGTGTCGAAACAGCAATATGCGGTGATCGATCTGATGCAGAAAAAGATCGTCCGCACGGTCGATATGGAGGCGCAGGACGATGCGCTGCCGGGCGGCTTTCGCGCCTCGCTGATGCTCTCGCCCGACGGCAAGACGCTCTATATGTTCAAGAGCAAGGTTCTGGTGATCGATACGGCCAGCCTGAAAGTGGTCGACCGCATCGATCTGCAAAAGGCCGATGCCGCAGGCTATGAAGACGTTGCGCTGGGCGGCGGGGTCGAAGGGCTGCAACTGACTCATCCCAACGAACTGGTTTCGCTGTTCACGGCGGCGGACCCTTATGTGCACAACAAAATATTTGGCCTTGGCCGCTTTGACCTGACCGCGCGCAAGTTTACCTTTACGCCGATCGGGCCGATCACCAATCAGATTTCGGGGCTCGAAGTGACCCCCGACGGCAAGACTGCCTATACCACCGCGACCAACGGGCTGACCGGCAGCAAGCGCTGCGAATTCTGGAAATTCGATCTCACCAGCCTGAAGCTGACTGACAAGCAGGAATTCCATTGTCGCTCGCGCTATACGCTCGGCATGTCGCAGGATGGGGCCAAGCTCTATATCTACGGCGCCAGCTACGATATCGAAGTCTATGATGCGGGCACGCTGAAATACGAAAAGACCTGGGATCTGGGCGCCGACGCGACCATGGCCGGGATGTTGGCGCTGCATTGATCATGGCAGTTCCGGCTCGGTCGGGCGGCGTTGGCATTGTCGGGCGCGGAATCGGTGCCGCTACGGCGGCGCATTGCCTCTTGGGGGGGGGGAATCCCGGTGGTGCCGAAGGTGCCGCCGGGATTCTCGCGCGGAGGTGCGCCGCTGGTCATGCTGGGGGATCAGGCGCAAGCTCTGTTGCGCGATGTCTTTGCCGGGCATGCCCCGCTGATCGCCGGGCTGGATGGGGCCCACCGGATCACGCGGCGGATCGTGCGCTGGGGCGGCGAAGACCTTCATGCGGTGCCCCATACGGGGCTGGTGATTGCGGCTGACCGATTGGGCGATGCGCTGCCCTGGCCCGATGCGGCCGAGGCCTGCCCGCGTTTCAGCCTGTCGACCGAGGCCCCCTGCGGCAGTGCGCTGCTTCGCTTTGGTCGGCGCGAAGCGGCGGCGACCCCGGTCGTGCTGCGGCCCGAAACCGATCGCCATGCCGCGCTGGTCGAAGCGATCGAGGCGGGCTGGCTATTTTTCATTCCGACGGGCGATGACACCGGCTGGCTTTTGACAGTGGGTGCCGAGCCCGATCAAGCCTTGCGCGAGAGCCGTTTGGTCGCACCGGCGCTCGCAGCAACCGGCGCGGTCTCGAACAGGTTCGAGACCGCGCCGAGAATGCTCGATGATCCGGCAGCGCCCGGATGCCTGACTCTGGGCAGCGGGGCGGTAGCGTTCGATCCGATCTGCGGCGATGGCGTGGCGACGGCGGTGCGCGGGGGGATTCTTGCGGCGGCGGTTGCAGCCGGGATGATCGACGGCAAAAATCGGGAACTGGATCACGGCGCGCTGATCGGGCATTACCGCGCCATGCTGATTGCCGCGATGCGCCGCCACCTTGCCGTTTCCTGGCCGTTCTATGCGCGCGGGGGAACGGGGCCGTGGTGGCAGGAACAGGCCGAGGCGCTGGCCGAGGGGCACGCCTGGTGTACGCGGCAGCTTGCCGCGGCGGGCGAGGCGCGCTTTGTCCTGGCCGGTGATCGGCTCGTGCCCCGGGATTGCGCTGCCTGACCCCCTCTTCGCAACCCGCACCCTCTGCACCCGTTGCCAGCTGGCGCACCTATCGCCGGCTGGTGCCCTGGCTCATGCCCTATCGCGCGCGGCTGGTCGGGGTGCTGCTGATCAGCTTGTGCGCGACTGCCGTTTCGCTGGTGCAGCCGTGGTTGTCGAAGCTGATGATCGATGATGCGCTGCTGCGTCACAATTTTACCGCGCTGGTGCAGATCGCAGTGGCGGTGGTGGTGGCGACGGTGGCGGGCGCGGTGCTCAATATCCTGTCGTCCTATCGCTATGTCGCGTTGTCGGCGGCGATGCTGTTCGACATCCGTGTTGCGCTGCTGGCGCATCTGCAGCGGCTGAGTCCGCGTTTCTATGCGCGGTTCCGGCTGGGCGATCTGATGAGCCGGATCAACAGCGATGTCAGCGATGTGCAGCGCGCGGCGGGCGATACCCTGCTGGCCGTGCTGGGCAATGTCCTGTTTCTGATCGGCTCGCTGGGCATGATGGCCTGGCTCGACTGGCGGCTGTTTCTGGTGGGCACGGTGCTGGTGCCGGTGGCGACGCTGCTATTCGTGGGGCTGCAACGCCGCCTGGTCGACATTACCCGCACCATGCGCGAACGCGGCGCGGATCTTGGCAGTTTTCTCGTCGATACGGTGATGGGCATGCGCGTGGTCACCGCGCTGGGCGGCGAGGCGCACGAGGCGCAACGCTTTGCCACGCGCAACCGCGCCTTTGTCGGGTCGATGTTGCAGATGCAGATGGCCTCGTTCCTCGCCGGGGCCTTGCCCGGCGCGGTGCTGGCGGTGTCGAGCGCGGCGGTCACGCTCTATGGCGGATGGCGCATCCTGTCGGGGGCGATGACGATCGGCACGCTCGTCGCGTTCATGGCCTATCAGTCGCGGCTGTTCGCGCCGGTGCAGTCGTTGCTGGGGCTGTCGGGGGGGCTGGCGTCGACGCGGGTGGCGCTGGGGCGAATATTCGAACTGTTCGATACCGCGCCCGATGTGCTCGATCCCGCAACGCCGCGCGCGCTGCCGCCGGGGCCTTTGTCGATCGTGTTTGAAGGCGTGCATTTTCGCCATGATCGCGACGCGGTGCTGACCGGGGTCGATTGCACGATCCCGGCGGGCGCCATGGCGGCCATTCTGGGGGAAAGCGGCGCGGGCAAATCGACGCTGGCCGATCTGGTCGTGCGGTTTCGCGATCCCGATGCGGGCCGGGTGCTGATCGGCGGGATCGATGCGCGCGATCTGGCGCTGGCCGATCTGCGCCATGCGGTGGTGCTGATCGATCAGACGCCGTTTCTGTTCAATGCGACGATGGCCGAAAACATCGCCTTTGCAGTGGCGGGCGCGACCCGCGATGCGATTGCCGATGCCGCGCACGCGGCGGGCCTCGGCGATCTGGTCGCGCGGTTGCCGCAAGGGCTCGATACCCCGGTCGGCGAACGGGGGCAGGCGCTGTCGGCGGGCGAGCGCCAACGTATCGCGCTGGCCCGCGCGCTGTTGCGCCGCCCGGCGGTGCTGGTGCTCGACGAACCGAGCGCGGCGCTCGATGGCGAGACCGAGCGGCGCGTCGCGGCGGGCCTGCGCCAGGTCTTGCCCGATGCCACGATCCTGATCATCACGCACAAGCCCGCGCTGGCGGAGCTGGCCGACAGGGTGATAACGCTTGCCGACGGGCAGGCGCAGACCGAACTGCGCAAGCGTGCCTGATCGCGTGCGCGTCGCGGTGATCGACAGCGGCGTCTATCCGACGCACCCGCATATCGTGCCCACCCGCCTGTTGCCCGGCGTGGCGATCGCCGCCGACGGCGCGATCGATCATGGTGCAGGCGCGACGCTCGATCGGCTGGGCCACGGCACAGCGGTCACCGCCGCGATCCAGGAACTGTCGCCCGAAGCGGACATCCTGCCGATCCGCGTGTTTCGCGATGGCCTGCGAGCCAGCGCGCGCGCCCTGACCGAGGCGATCGTCTGGGCGGCGGGGCAGGGGGCGCAGGTCATCAATTGCAGCCTGGGCACGATCAACCCGGCCCATGCAGCCTTGTTTGCCGAAGCGGTGGCCCGGGCGGGCAGTGCGCGGATCGTGGCGCCCTGGACCGGGCCCGATGATGCGCCATGCTGGCCGGGGCAATGCGCCGGGGTGATCCGCGTCGGGCTCGACTGGGATCTGCCGCGCGGGGTGATGCGGCTGGACGATGGGCTGCACTACGCCTCGGGCTATCCCCGCCCGATCCCCGGCGTCGAACAACGCCGCAATCTCCACGGCATCAGCTTTGCCACGGCGCAAGTCAGCGGACTGTTCGCGGCCGAGCGTATCGCCTGAAAAAAATGCCCCCCCTGCCTTGGGCACGAGGGGCATCTGTATGCGATGGGCTGGAATCAGTACTTGTAGCCGAGCTTGATCCCGAAGAATTGCGGCTTGATCGGATAGCTGCGCGAGGAATTGGCGCAGAGCTGGATCGAACAGAATGTGTTCTTCGACAGAATCCCGCGTTCGTCAAAGGCATTCTGGATGAACGCCTCGGCGGTCCACTTGTCCTTCTTGATCCCCGCCGAGAAGTCAAAGCTGGCAAAGCCCGCCGTATCGCCCAGCAGACTGTCATTGAGCGCAAGCACGTCCGACGTGCTCGATGACTGATAGAACATGGTCCCCTGAACGAACGATTCGAGACCGCTGACCTGAAAGTTGTACCGTGCGGTCGTCTGCAGTTTCAGGCGCGGCTGACGCGGCAGGCGCGTGCCCTTGGGGGCGGCAACGTCGGCAGAGTTGGGGCAACTGGCCAACTGGGTATAGTTGCTGTTGGCGGCGTCGAGGTTGCAGATGTTCTTTGACAGCGCGGCGTCGTTGTAGGCGCCCGAAGCCGACAGCACCAGTTTGCCAAGCCGCCACTCGGCATCGAGTTCGGTGCCGTAGACGCGGGCTTCACCGGCGTTGAGCGTCAAAGTCGAGCCCTGCGTATTGGGCACGACAACGCCGAACTGCATATCCTTCCACTTTTCGTAATAGACCGCACCGTTGAAGCGGAAATTGCTGCCCCAACGCGTCTTGAAGCCGAATTCGAAGTTGCTGAGCGTATCAGCCTTGTAGTTTGGACGCGGCGAACGGTTGCCGCCACCCGGGCGATAGCCGGTCGAATACGTGAGATAGAGCATCTTGTCCGAAGCGGCCTGCCACGACAGGCTGAGCTTATGAGTCTCGCCGGTCTGGTGGAATGTCGTGTTGGTATTGATGCAGGTTAGGCGCGGAGTATCAAGGAAATTCTGATAGACGCCGCTGGCATTCCAGCAGCCCGGCGTGCCATTGGCCCGAACCGACCCGGGGTGATAATAATTGTCGGCATTGGTCCATTCGCCACCAAAGCCGACCATACCGTTGTCCGAAACGTAATAGCGGATGCCACCGGTCGCCTTGAGGTTGCTGAGAATGTTGACGCTGCCTTCGGCAAAGACTGCGCCGTCCTTGTAGTGCTGATCGTTTTCGACGAGATACAGCACGTCGGGATTGAGCGGAGTATTGAGCGCCGGCGAAAAACCTGCCCACGAACCCGTGCCCTTGGCCTGGCCCAGTCCCTGAATGTAATAGTCGCCGTTGTTTTCGGCCTTCTGGAACTGATAGAAACCGCCCACGGTCAGGTCAAAGGGCCAGCTCTTGGGCACCGTGACGCGCACTTCCTGGGTGAACTTTTGCTGATGGATCAGGCTGTTGTACTGCTGCGTCGGGTCAATAACGTTGCCGTTCTTGTCCAGAAACTTTGAGTACTGGCCATAACCGGCTGGATTGGCTGCGGCCTGCTTGTCGTAAGTGACCGAGTAATAGGTATAGTCGCTGGCGTTGCGGATCTTGCGGTTGAAATAGCCGGTTGCCGAAACGACGTCGAAATCGCCGATCTTCCCCTTGATGGTCAGGGCTGCCTGATACCAGCCGTCCTTGTCATAGGTCGGGCGGAAATCGTGGACCGTCAGATCGCCGATGCGCGGGTCGAAGTTGAACGAGCCTTCGGCATCGAGATATTGATATGTGAATTCGGGCGTGATCGTCCAGTCATCCGAAGCCTGGATCGTCGCCGTCGCACGGACACCATATTCGTCTACCGGATTGAAGTTCTTGCCGGAAACGGCTGCGTTGTTGGTAGTATAGCCCGTATACTGATAGGTCAGCGTGGCATAGGGGTTGTTGATGTAGCCGCCATCATGCTCGTAAAAACCGACCACTCGCACGGCAATCTTGTCGGTTACGGGCAGGTTGATGAAGCCTTCGATCATCCCGCCGGCATTGCCCTTGCCGTATTTGTTGGCCTGAACGTCAATGCCGCCCTCGACTACGCCGAGCTTGGCCTTGTTGGTGATGATGCGGATGGTGCCGGCCATCGAGCTTGAGCCGAACAGGGTGCCTTGCGGGCCGGAAAGCGCTTCGAGGCGCTCGACATCATAGATGTGAACTTCGGGCAGGCGCCCGGCCGTGGTGATCGGAATTTCGTTGAGATAGGTGCCGACGGTCGAGGCCGCGCCGCCCGAGGCGGTGATGCCGCGAAAGAACGGCTGGCTGCGGCCGGGCCCGAGCGTCGAGAACGAGACCGACGGCAGCATGTTGGCAAAGTCGGCAAAGCTGACCACCTGATGCTGTTCCAGCTTGGCCGGGTCGATCGCCAGCATGCTGATGGCGACTTTTTGCACGCTTTCCGTCTTGTGCGTCGCGGTGACGACGATTTCGGTAAGGCCGGAGGAGGTGTCGCCGGCGGCTGCCGGTGCGCTCTCTTGTGCCGCGGCCAGCATCGGCCATGCCATGCCGGCCAGCGCCGTCGTTGCACCCAGTATTTTCAACAGTCGCGATCGGCGATCCGTTTGCATTTCCATTGCTTGCTTTCCCCCATGTCTATGCATGTCTCGTCGCTCTCATGTCGCAGTGCGGCATGAACGAAGGCCGGTCGTGGCGGCGCTGGCATCATTGATGGCAAAAGTCCCCCGATGCCGGAATCAAGGCACATGCCCCGGCATCGGGCGCGCTAGCGCCACATCAGCAATTGCGTTTGGTTCCCCTTGAACTTTCGCCGAATTTCACAAATACATGACGACCGTCCAAGGTTGATAATGGTGCAACGCGGCGCTGAGTCAACACCCTTGTCTGCGCCTTGTTTGACAAGGATTGTGGCGCTTCAAATCGGGATTCAGGCGATCGGTGACGGGCTCGTATCGTGCGGTTGCGAAGAGGCGAGCGGCGCAAAAAAAGGCGGGAGGGGCGTGGGCCCATCCCGCCATGTTTCTGGTCCAGGTCCGTGATCAGTACTTGTAGCCGACTTTCAATCCGAAAAACTGCGGTTTGGTCGGATAGCTGCGCGACGATCCCGAGCAATACTGGATCGAGCAGAACGTGTTTTTCGACAGGATGCCCCGGCTGTCGAAGGCGTTCTGAATGAAAGCCTCGATCGAGAACTTGTCGATCGACGTGCCTGCCGAAAAGTTGAAGGTGGTAAAGCCGCTGGTATCGCCCAGCAGTTGGTCGTTCGACACGTCGAGGTCCGACGTGCTGCCCGACTGATGAAAGACCTGCGCCTGGAAAAAGGCATTGGTCCGGGCCAGTTCAAAGTCATAGCGGGCGGTTGCGCTGCCCTTGAAGCGCGGCTGGCGCGGCAGACGGGTGCCCTTGGCGGCGGCCATGTCGCCAGTTTGCGTCGCCGGGTCGAAGAGGACCGAGCAATTCGGAAGCTGCGTGAGGTCGGTTCTCGATGTCAATTCGCAGAACTTGGATGACAACGCCGCGTCGTTATAGGCGCCGTTCGCCGACAGGCTCAGCCCGTTGAACGGCTTCCATTCGACATCGCTTTCGATCCCGTAAACGCGCGCATTGCCGGCATTTACGGTCACCCCGGCGCCCTGATACCCCGGCGGGATCACGACATATTGCACGCCTTTCCACGCTTCGTAATAGATTGCGCCGTTCCAGCGCAGATTGCGGCCAAAGCTCGTTTTCCAGCCCATTTCGTAGTTGGCCAGCGTATCGGCCTTGTACGGCGCGGCATTTGACAAGCGGTTGCCCCCGCCGGGGCGGAAGCCTGTCGAATACGTGGCGTAGAGCATTTTCGAAGGCTCGAATTGCCAGGCCAGGCTGACCTTGTGCGTTTCGCCGGTCTGGTGATAGCCGACGTCGGTGTTGATGCAACTCAGTCGCGATGGGTGGATGAACTTGCCGTACAGCACGCCCGAATCTTCGTTCCAGCAGCCACCGGTGCCGTTTGCCTGATGGGCGTTGGGCGAGTCCGCGCTGCCCCAGGTGCCTGCAAAGCCATAAGTGCCATTGTCCGATACGAAATAGCGGATGCCGCCGGTCGCCTTCAACGTGCTGGTCAGATTGACATTGCCTTCGGCGAAGGCTGCGCCATCCTTGAAGTGGCGATCTTCTTCGACGAGGTAATAGGCATCGGGGGTGTAGACCCCGCCCACCGCCGGAGAGAATGGCGGATACGTGTCCGGCACGCCGTTGTTTGTTGCGCTGCTCAGGCCCGGAATATAATAGTTGTCGTCATAGCTCAGGCGCTGGTATTGATAAAATCCGCCTAATGTGACTTGGAATGGCCAGCTTTTTGGTGTGCTCAGGCGTACTTCCTGGGTAAATTTTTTGTCGTGTTCGTGGCCGTAGTATTGTTGCGTCGGGTTGATGTATTTGCCATTTTTGTCCGTAAAATTGGTATAATAGCTGCCTGCCTTGCCTTTGGCGACGAGTTGGTCATACGTGACCGAATAGTATGTATAATCGTTGGCATTGGAATAGGTGCGCGAAAAATATCCCGTGGCCGAGACGATGTCGAAATCGCCGATCTTGCCCTGAATCGACAGTTCTGCCTGATACCAGTGATCGCGCAGCCAGGTCGGGCTGTAGTCATGCACGGCCAGATCGCCGACGCGCGGATCGTAATTGTACCCGCCTTTGGCATCGAGGTATTGATAGGTGATCTCGGGCGTGATCGTCCAGTCGGGCGCGACCTGCCAGGCGAGGGCGGCGCGACCGCCATATTCCTCATCGGGGTTGTAAGCGTTCTGGACCAGTGCCGCGTTGTCGAGCGTAATCGGCACCGACTGGTAATTGTAGACCCCGTGCGTGTTGTTGATGTAGCCGCCGGTCTTGTCGTAAAATGCCATCAGGCGGATCGCGACAGTGGGCGCCAGCGGCAGGTTGATAAAGCCTTCGACCTGGCCCCCGGCGTTGCCTTTGCCCCATTTGTTGGCTTCGATATCGATGCCGGCGTCGATCTTGTCGAACTTGGGCTTGTTGGTGATGATGCGGATCGTGCCGGCGAGCGAACTGGCGCCGAACAGCGTGCCTTGCGGACCCGAAAGCGCCTCGACGCGCTCGACGTCATAGATATGGACTTCGGGGTTCGATCCGGTCGAGGTGATCGGAATGTCGTCAAGATAGGTGCCGACGGTCGAGGCCTGACCGCCGCTGACCGAAATGCCGCGAAAAAACGGTTCGCTGCGTCCGGGCCCGAGACTTTCGAACGAGACCGACGGCAGCATCTGCGCATAGTCGGCAAAGTTGGAGACGTGGTTCTGTTCGAGCTTGGCGGAATCGAGCGCCTGAAGGCTGATCGGAACCTTTTGCAGGCTTTCCGACTTGTGCGTTGCAGTCACCACGATTTCGGTGATGCCCGAGCTTGTCGCCGGTTGCGGTGCGGTATCGGGCGCTTCGCCGGCGCGGGCGATGGTCGGGGCCAATGCGGCAAGGCCGGTCAGCATGGTCGAAGCCAGGATCATCGAGGCCCGGCCATGCGCCCGCCGGATTTGCTGCGTCCGGATTTGCCGGAAATGTGTTTGGCTCATTCTGCGCACCCCATGTTTGCCCGGCCTCTTGGCCGTGGCGTATCCGACACGTTTGGAGGTCCGCGAAAATCCCCAGCCGGCTGGCTGATTTTCGCGCACGACCGGCTCAACGGCCTGCCTCGCAAAGGCGTGTTTCGAGGCGGCAAACGGCTTTTATATTGGGGGCAGCCGCATTGAGGTCGCCCGTCCGGAATCCAATCTGGCAGTGATCGTTTCGCAGTCAACGACCTTGCTCGCAGGTGCGTAAAAAGGGTGGCGGGACATACGATCGGCATAAGGCGCGCAGGACTCGACAAGCCGCACCAGATGCCGCAGGACTTGACGCAATCAGGCGCAATCAAGACGGGTCGTCGCAATCGATCGATCCGAAGGCAGGAGCATACAAGCCATGGCTGGACCCAATGCGGCAGGAGAAACCACCGTTTCCCTCGATGCTGCATTAGCTCATGCTGCCGCCTTGCGGGGCCGCGATCCGCGCATGGCGCTGGAACAGGTGCGCGAAATTCTGCGTGTCGTGCCCGGCCATCCGCAAGCGCTGCTGATCGAAGGGCAGGCGCTGCACATGCTTGGCGATCTGCCGGCGGCGCGCGCGGTGTTGACGCGGCTGATGGCCGAACAGCCGCGTTCGGCGCTGACCGCGTTCGAGCTGGCCCTGACGCACGGGGGGCTGGGCGAACACGATCTGGCAGTCGACGCGTTGGAGCGCACGGTCGCGTTGAAGCCCGATTTCCTGCCCGCCTGGCACGTGCTGCCGATCGCCTTGCGCGCCGCCGGGCGCGAGCGAGAGGCGCGCGCGGCCGATGTCCGGGGGGTGGCGGCCTCGGCGCGCGATCCGATGCTGGTCAAGGCGGCGGTGGCCATGCACGAGGCCAAGGACGGCGGGGATTTCACCCAGGTCGAAGCCATGCTTGACGAGCGCGTGCGCCTGATGCCCCGCGATGCGGCGGCGCTGCGCCTGCGCGGCGAAGTGGCCTGGCGGCAGGGCAGGCTGGACGAGGCGATGGACTTGCTCAACCGGACGCTGGAGATTGCGCCGGGGTTTTCTGCGGCGCGCGAATTGCTCGTGCGGATCATGCAGATGGGGCCTGATGTTGCGGGCGCGCTGGTCCATGCCACCGAACTGCTCGATGGCGAGCCGGACAATGTCGGCCACGCGCTGCTCAAGGCTTCGCTGCAAGTGCGGCTGGGCGAACAGGACGCTGCTGCGGAAATCTATCGCGCGCTCGTTGCGCGCGGCATCACGAATCCGCGTATCTGGCTCAATCTTGGCCATGTCGACAAGACGCTGGGCAATCAGGCCGATGCGATCGCCGCCTACCGCAGCGCGCTGGCGCTCGATCCGGCGCTGGGGGAGGCATGGTGGAGCCTTGCCAATCTCAAGACCGTGCATCTGACTGCCGAAGACATCGCCGCCATGCTCGGCGCCGAAGCGAATGTCGAAGACGACGAACAGGCGAGCCAGCTGCAATTCGCGCTGGGCAAGGCCAATGAAGACGCGGGCGACGCCGCCAAAAGCTTTGCCCATTACGAACGCGCCAACGCGCTGCGGCGCAAGGATGTCGATTACGAAGAAGCGCGCATTCTCGGCGGCGCGCAGGAACACGCCGCGCTGTTTACCGCGCCGTTTCTGGCCAGCCGGGCCGGGCAGGGGTGTCCGGCCAATGACCCGATTTTCATCGTCGGCCTGCCGCGCGCGGGATCGACGCTGGTCGAACAGATCCTGTCGAGCCATTCGCAGATCGAAGGCACGATGGAGCTGCCCGATCTGATGATGATCGGCGACCGGCTCCATTCGCGTGTCGAAGACGGTGAATTCGCGAGCTTTTCCGACGTGGTGCGCGCGCTCCCCGCCGCCGATCTGGCGCGGCTGGGCGAAGAATACCTCGATCGCACGCGCGTTCATCGCAAAGAGGGCAAGCCGCGGTTCATCGACAAGATGCCCAATAACTGGATGTATGTCGGGCTGATCCGGCTGATCCTGCCCAATGCGACGATCATCGATGCGCGGCGCCATCCGATGGGATGCTGCTTTTCCGGGTGGAAGCAGTTTTTCGCGCGGGGCCAGTTGTTTACCTATGATCTTGCGGAAATCGGCCGGTACTATCGCGGCTATGTGGCGCAAATGGCCGCGTTTGACCGCGAAGCCCCCGGCGCAGTGCATCGCGTGATCTACGAACGCATGGTCGCCGACACCGAAGGCGAAGTGCGGCGCCTGCTCGATCACGTCGGCGTGCCGTTCGAAGAAGAGTGCCTGTCCTTTTACCGCAACCGCCGCGCCGTCCGCACCGCCAGCTCGGAACAAGTGCGCCAGCCGATCTTCACCGGCGGCGTCGACCACTGGAAACAGTTCGAACCCTACCTCGGCCCCTTGCGCGATGCGCTCGGCTCGGTCGAGACGGCCTATCCGGACGCGCCGGCGGATCTGGTCTGACTCGAGCGCGGGGCGATGGGGCGTCTTGCTGGCGCGCTATCGGCGTGACTGGAATTGGGGGCAATCCGAAAAGTCCGGTTCCGATCATGCCAAGCATAAAGCCGCCGTCCATGCAGCAGCCCTTTACAATGTCAACCAAGCGCCAACGCCTCGCCTAGAGCGTCGTGCCTTTAATCGGACGCATATCCGGCATCCTTGAGATAGTT
>Ga0302190_10001274_pt1 | contig 16776 bp, 17 predicted proteins | sample II_Bog_E2_3_FD_198784 | JGI IMG/M metagenome (GOLD analysis project Ga0302190, IMG submission 198784) | Peat permafrost microbial communities from Stordalen Mire near Abisko, Sweden - II_Bog_E2_3 | ecosystem: Environmental > Terrestrial > Soil > Wetlands > Peat | place: Sweden: Abisko... | reverse complement strand
ATGTCGAAGGCGGTAAGAATCTTGCCGGAACAGCCGAGTTTTATTTTTTCCCGCAAACCCGTTCCGACCAGGGCGTTATGAATGAAATTCAGGCCCTCGCGCATAGGCATGCCGAGATGGTCCATGAATTCGAGCGGCGCGGCGCCGGTGCCGCCTTCCTTGCCATCGACGACGATGAAGTCCGGCGCGGTTCCGCTTTGCAGCATGGCCTTGCAAATGGCGAGAAACTCGACCGGCTGTCCTAGACAAAGCTTGAATCCCACCGGCTTGCCGCCGGACAAGCCGCGCAACTTATCGATGAAATCCATCATTTCGAGCGGCGTCGAAAAGGCCGCGTGGCTGGCCGGCGAAACGCAATCAATGCCCATCGGCACGCCACGAATGGCGGCGATTTCCGGCGTCACCTTGGCGGCGGGAAGCACCCCGCCGTGGCCGGGCTTGGCGCCCTGGCTCATCTTGATCTCGATCATCTTGATCTGCGGATTTTGCGCGACACGGGCAAAATTTTCAGGCGAGAAGGCGCCTTCCAGCGTGCGGCAGCCGAAATAGCCGGAGCCGATCTCCCAGATGATGTCGCCGCCCTTTTCAGCGTGATAGGGCGAAAACCCGCCTTCACCCGTGTCATGCGCGAAGCCGCCGATTTTTGCGCCGCCATTCAGCGCGCGAATGGCGTTGGCGCTGAGGGCGCCAAAACTCATGGCGGAGATATTGAGCACGGAAGCGGAATAGGGTTTTGAGCAGCCCGGGCCGCCGACCATGACACGGAATGGCTCCTTGGCCTGGGGATGGGGCGCCAGCGAATGGAGCATCCATTCGAACCCGTCGGAATAGACCGGCAATTGCGTGCCGAAGGGCCGCTTGTCGAGCTGCATCTTGGCGCGCTGGTAGACGAGCGCGCGGCGGTCGCGGCTGAAAGGCGCGCCATCGGTTTCGCTTTCGAAAAAATATTGACGCATTTCGGGGCGGATGTGTTCGAGCAGGAAGCGCAAATGCGCCATGATCGGATAATTGCGCAGGACCGAATGGCGTTTTTGCACCAGATCGCCGATCCCGACCGCTGTTAGGCCGCCGAACGCCACGAGCGGGACGGCAAGATAGCTTATGTAGGCCGGATAATGGACCATCGCGACCACAATCCAGATGACGCAAAGCACGCTGAGCAGGAGCGCAAAATGACGCGGCGCGAAAATCAGGCTGAGCAGGCGCATGGATAGGTCCTCGGCGGGATCGGCTTTATAGCATGATTATCAACGGCGATGATCTTGCCGGTGTGTCGCGCCGAGCCCCCTTTGCAAGACAGCAAGGACGCGCGTGGGTGGAAATGGTAATTTGATTTTTATACCCATTTTCGCCTGAATCCCTCGCCCTCAGGCGCGGAAAAAAACCGAAAGATGGAAGATGAGCCAAGCGACGGTCCCCGAAAGAAAAGCGCACCTGCCGCCGGCGGCCATCGTCTTCGCCGGCTGCCTGATCGCGCTTTTGTCTTTCGGGCCGCGCTCGGTCATGGGAGCGTTTCAGCTGCCGGTTTTTTCCACGCGCGTCTGGGGGGCGGAAAGTTTTTCCATCGCGCTGGCGACGCAAAATCTGCTGTGGGGCGTTGGGCAGCCCTTCGCGGGCGCGTTGGCCGACCGCTTCGGCTCGAAATACGTGCTGATCGCCGGCGCGCTGCTTTACGCCGCAGGCCTTGCCTTGATGGCCCATGCCAATTCGGGGTTGAGTTTCGACCTCGGCGCCGGAGTGCTGATCGGCTTCGGCCTGTCGGGCGCCTCGTTCAATCTCGTGCTCGGCTCCTTTGCCAAACTTTTGCCGCCGGAGCGGCTGGGCATGGCCTTCGGCGCGGCGACGGCGGCGGGGTCTTTTGGCCAATTCCTGTTTTCGCCGCTCGCCAACGCCCTGATTTCCCGCATTGGCTGGGAGGGCGCCTGCCTGGTTTTCGCGGCGCTGATCCTGCCCATTGTGCCGCTGTCGCTAGGGATAGCCAGCCGGCCCGCCGTTTTCACGAAGCATGGCGGCGGCCAGGGCGCTACTCTCGCGCGGGCGATAAAGCATAAATCCTATGCGCTGCTGGTGGCGGGGTTTTTCACCTGCGGCTTCCAATTGGCCTTCATCACCGTTCATTTTCAGCGCTATGTCGTTGAAAGCGGCCTCTCGCCCGCCATCGGCGCCTGGGCCATCGCGCTGGTCGGCGTGTTCAATATTTTCGGTTCGCTGCTGTCCGGCTGGCTCGGCTCGAGGATGCCGCGCCGCTATATTCTCTCGACCATTTACTTCGCCCGCGCGCTCGCGACCCTCGTGTTCATCGCCTTGCCGGCAAGCCCGCAATCAGCCCTGATGTTCGGCGCCGTGACCGGCCTGCTGTGGCTTTCCACCGTTCCGCCGACCTCCTCGCTGATCGGCACGATGTTCGGGGCGGCCAATCTTTCGATGCTTTACGGCATCGCCTTTTTTTCGCACCAGCTCGGCGGCTTTCTCGGGGTGCTGCTCGGCGGCTTTTTCCGCTCCAGCATGGGCTCCTATACGCCTGTGTGGATCCTGTCGATTGCGCTGGGCGTGATCTCGGCCCTGCTTAATCTGCCCATCGTCGAAGCGCCGGCGAAGTTGATTGCGCAGCCGGCTGAGTGAAGTTGGAGACAAAGATGAGTGATTTCGTGCTGCCGCCGCCGCCGCAAGCCGCCGCGCCGGTCGCGGGGGGAGGGCGTTTCGCCGTCCGGCGCATTTTCTGCGTGGGCCAGAATTACGCCGCCCATTCGCGCGAAATGGGCGGCGACCCGACCCGCGAGCCGCCGTTCTTTTTCACAAAACCCGCCGATGCGCTGGTGACGGACGGCGCCGCCGCGCCCTATCCCGGCGCGACAAACAATCTGCATCATGAAATCGAACTGGTCGTCGCCATTTTGCGCGGTGGCGCGGCCATTCCGGTCGCCGAGGCCCAAAATCATATTTATGGCTATGCCGTCGGTCTCGATCTGACGCGGCGCGATTTGCAGAGCCAGGCGAAAGAGGCGCGGCGCCCCTGGGATATGAGCAAGGGATTCGACTTTTCTGCGCCGCTCGGCCTGATCGAACCGGCGACGAAAATCGGCCACCCGAAATCCGGCCGCATCGCGCTGAAAATTAATGGCGACCTGCGGCAGGACGGCGACTTGTCCGACATGATCTGGTCAGTTCCGGAAGTCGTCGCCGCGCTATCGAATTATGTCGCGCTGGCCCCCGGCGACCTCATCTTCACAGGCACGCCCTCCGGCGTCGGCCCGCTTTTGCGCGGCGACGCGCTGGAGGGGGAGATCGAGGGCGTCGGCGTAGTGCGGACGCGCATCGTGTGAGCCGATTGTTTCATCGGCAGGGCGTCATGATTCGTTCAGGAAAAACTCTTTAGAAGCTAGTGCCGCGCGGAGCCGGCGCGCGACGTGTATTTTGAACCGGAACGGAGATTTATAATGAAAAACCTGACTTTGGGCGGTCTGGCGTTGTTGAGCTTTTTGGTCGCGCTGACGGCGGAAATGGCGCCCGCCAACGCAGTCGTCTGCGCACGCGGCGTTCATCGCGCCGGATGCGTCGGTCCGGGCGGCCGCGCGGTGGTCGTCCATCGCCGTGCTCCGGTGCGCTGCCGCTGGGTGTGGGTGCGCGGCAGACAAGTCCGCCAATGCTGGTGAGCCTGTTTTAATGAGCCTGGGGCAGCGTCATTGTCAGGGCGCTGTTCCTATCCCACCGAGCAACACATATTTGATCTCAACAAATTCTTCCATGCCGTGGCGAGAGCCTTCGCGGCCGAGGCCCGATTGCTTGACGCCGCCGAAGGGCGCGACCTCGGTCGATATGATGCCGGAATTGACGCCGACCATGCCATATTCCAGCGCCTCGGCGACGCGGAACACCCGCCCCAGATCGCGGGCGTAAAAATAGGCGGCGAGGCCATATTGGGTGGCGTTGGCCTCCGCGATCACGTCCGCCTCGTCCCTGAAGCGGAACAAAGGGGCCACAGGCCCAAAAGTCTCGTCGCGGGCGACGATCATGTCCGATGTCACGTCGGCCAGCACGGTGGGCTGGAAAAAGGTTCCGCCCAGCACGTGCCGCTTGCCGCCGGTCAAAACCCGCGCGCCCTTGGCCAGCGCGTCGGCGATATGCGCCTCGACCTTGTCCAGTGCCTTGGGCGTGATCAGCGGCCCCTGTTGCACACCCTCTTCCACTCCATCTCCGACCTTCAATTTTGCCGCCGCCTCGGCCAATCGGGCCGCGAAGGCGTCATAGACCGCCTCTTGCACGTAAATGCGGTTGGCGCAGACGCAGGTCTGGCCCATGTTGCGATATTTCGCCGCCATGGCGCCGGCCACGGCGGCGTCGAGATCGGCGTCGTCGAATACGATGAAGGGCGCATTGCCGCCCAGCTCCAGCCCGACCCTTTTCACCCCCGAAGCCGCCTGCCGCATCAACAGCTTGCCGACTTCCGTCGAGCCGGTGAAGCCGACGAAACGCACCGCCGGATGTTCGCAAAAAACCTTGCCGATCGCCGCGGCGTCGCCCGTAACAATGTTCAACACGCCCGGCGGGAAACCGGCGCGCTGCGCCAGTTCGCCCAGCGCCAGCGCTGTGAGCGGCGTCTCCAGCGCCGGTTTGATCACGCAGGCGCAGCCGGCCGCCAAGGCCGGCGCGCATTTGCGGGTGATCATCGCCGCGGGGAAATTCCACGGCGTGATCGCCGCCACCACGCCGATCGGCTGGCGCAAGGTGAGGATGCGCGCGTCGGGCCAGGGCGAGGGAATGGTCTCGCCATAGACCCGCTTGGCCTCTTCGGCGTAAAATTCAATAAAACTTGCGGCATAGTCGATCTCGCCGCGCGCCTCGGCCAAGGGCTTGCCCTGCTCGCTGGTCATGATCAGAGCCAGATCGTCGCGCGCCGCGACAATCAGCTCGAACCACTTGCGCAGGACGGCGCCGCGTTGTTTGGCGGTCAGCGCCGCCCAAGGCTTTTGCGCCCTTTCGGCGGCCTCGACGGCGGCGACGGCCTCCGCCGCGCCGCCATTGGGAACCTGCGCCAGCACCACCCCGGTGGCCGGATTCCTGATGGCGACATCGCCGGCGCCGCGCCAAAAACCGTCGATCAGATTTTCCGTGCGAAAAAGGCTGGCGTTCTTGAGATGCATCACTCGCTCTCCTTTTTCCAGAAACGCGCCAGCGCGACAAAAGCCCAGATCGCCTCGACCAGCCCGAATGGCCACGCGCCCTGCAAAAAGCCGTAGGTCGAGCCCAGCGCGCAGGCTGCGGCGAAGCCGAGGATGTAGATGCGGCCGCGTGGCTCCAGCGCATAAAAGATAAGCATGGCGGAGACGGCGAAAAGCCCGAAGGCGGCGAGTCCATCCATTATCTTGTGTCCATTATTTGGCCGGCGGGGTGCAGACCACGGCTTCGTTGAGCACGTAGCAGATCGACATCGCGCCGGTAAGCTGATCGACGCGGAACACGCCGCCCTCCTTCTCGTGCCGCGAGGCGACGAGGCCGTAATCGCCCGGCGGCTGCGGACCGGCGCCCTCGCCGGCCGGATAACAGAGGGTCATGCCGACAGAGCCGCTCTCGCCATATTGGCAGGCCCCGATTTCGCCGGTGGCCTTGTCAAGCCGGTAGACGCGATTGAGATCGGTTTCCGGCGCGGCGAGAAACTCGTAGGGAGCGGCCTGTGCGGCGCCGGTCGTGAGCAGCAGCGCCAGCGCGCCTTGTCTGAAAAAAGCTTTGGTCAGCGCCATCTTGCCATATTCCCGAGACGAATCGCCCTGCATCCTACAGGATTCGGACGCCAAAAACTGGCCTCGAAACGGAGCTGGTGCTATAGGGCGTGACCCTGCATGATTGGAGCCCCGCTTGTCCAGATCGCCCGAGTCCATCCTTTTCGTCTTCGATCTCGACGGCACGCTGGCCGATACAGCAGGCGATCTTATCGCCTCGCTCGATTATGTGATGGTCCATGAAGGGTTTGAGGTGACGCCGCTCGACGACGCCCGCTCCCTGCTCGGCGCCGGCGCGCGCGCGCTGATCCAGCGGGGACTGGCGGCGCAGCAGGCCAGCGTTTCGGACGAAAAGCTGGAACAAATGTTCCAGCTTTTTCTGGTCTACTACGAAAGCCGCATAGCCGACGACAGCCGCCTTTATCCCGGCGTGGTCGCCGCGCTTGACGCGCTTTCCGCGCGCGGCGATTTTTTCGCGGTCTGCACCAACAAGATCGAGCGGCCGGCCCGGCTGCTGCTGGAAAAGCTCGGCGTGGCGGATCGCTTCGCTTTCATCTGCGGCCAGGACACGTTCGGCGTGGCGAAACCCGACCCCTTGCCGCTGTTGCGCACCATCGAAGCCTCGCGCGGAAACAAGGAGCGCGCCCTGATGATCGGCGATTCCAAGACCGACATCGCCACGGCGCGGGCGGCGGGCGTGCCGGTGATTGCGGTGGATTTCGGCTACACCGACCGTCCGGTGCAGGAATACAATCCGGACCGAGTCATCTCGCATTTCGACGAATTGCCGGATGCGGCGGCGGCGTTTTTCTGAGCGGAGCGGCCGCGCTTGCCACGTTGCCGCCCGTATTGGTCTGCATGAGTGTCGCTTCAGCTTGTTCAGAGGCCTGAATGATCCGCTTTCTCCGCCTGGCTCCGCTCTTGATCGTCGCCCTGGTTCAGCCTGCCGGGGCCGCCGACCTGCCTTATTTCGCCGGCGGCGATTTGCCATCGCTCAAGGCGACTGGCTCGCCCGATTATGATCCCGCGCCGTCGAATCCCTGGACCGGCCTGACCATGGGCGCGGGCGTCTTCGGCGTGTCGGGCTCGGGTCACGGCGCGCGCGGCGGCTTCGGCGGCGACACGTTCATTGGCTATAATCATGAGTTCGACAATCGCGTCGTCATCGGCGTGCAGGGCAGCGTCGGCGCCCTGCCGAGCCTTTATAAATATGGGCCGGGTGGCTATAATTACGGCATGGCCAATATCTCGGTGGGCTATGACATGGGCCGCTTCATGCCCTATGTGAATTTCGGGGTCGGCACGGCCAGCGCCACGAATTTGCGCGGTTTGCCTGGGGGCCTAGATTCGGTCAACAATGTTTTCACCCATTCGGGGGGGCAACAGACCACGCTGACCAGCGTCGGCGCGGGATTTAATTACGCCGTCACCGATAATCTGCACGTCGGCGTTTCGGTCAACGCCGTCCAGCAGCACGGCGGCTTTGGGCCGGCCTTGGTTCCGCAACCGGGAGCGCTGCCGTAAATTCACCTTTTCGGCTGCTTTCATCGCGCTCGCGGCGCGCCTATAAAGCGGCATGACCGCGCTTCATTCTCCCCGCATCATCGACGTCCCCACCCTTGCCGAGCGCCTGCGCGCCGGGGACCGCGCCGCTCTGGCTCGCGCCATCACCCTGGTCGAGAGCCGCAAGGCCGAGCATCAGGCGCTGGCGCGGCAATTGGTGCAAAAACTCCTGCCCTTTACCGGCACGGCCATGCGGGTGGGCGTCACCGGCGTGCCGGGCGTCGGCAAATCCACCACCATCGACACGCTGGGCGCCAATCTCGTCGCCGCCGGCCACAAACTCGCGGTGCTGGCGGTGGACCCGTCGTCGTCGCGCACCGGGGGCTCGATCCTCGGCGACAAGACGCGCATGACCCAGCTTTCGGTCGAGCGCAACGCCTTCATCCGGCCCTCACCGTCCTCGGGCACGCTCGGCGGCGTCGCGGCCAAGACGCGCGAGACCATGCTGCTGTGCGAGGCGGCGGGTTTCGATGTGATTCTGGTCGAAACGGTCGGCATCGGCCAGTCGGAGACCGCCGTGGCCGACATGACCGATTTCTTCCTCGTCTTGATGCTGCCGGGGGCCGGTGACGAGTTGCAGGGCATCAAGAAGGGCGTGCTCGAACTGGCCGACATGATCGCGGTCAACAAGTCGGAAGGCGAGGGCCGCAATCGCGCCGTGCTGGCGGCGGGCGAATATCGCGCCGCACTGCATATCATGCAGCCGGCCTCGGTGCATTGGTCGCCGCCCGTGGTGCTGATTTCCGGTCTGGCCAACGCCGGGCTGGACGAGATGTGGGCGCAGGTGGTCGAACATCGCCGCCGCTTCGAAGTGTCCGGTGAAGGCGCCAAAAAACGCCGCGACCAGCAAGTCAAATGGATGTGGACCATGTTGCAGGAGCGGCTTTTTTCGCGCTTGCGGTCCGATTCGACGGTGCGCGCCATGTTGCCGGAGCTTGAAGGGCAGGTGGCGGAAGGCGCCCTGTCCCCCACTTTGGCGGTCGAGAAAATCGCCGCCGTGCTCGGCCTTTGAATGAACAAGTCGCTGCTGGTCGCGGGCTTCGGCGCCTTTCCTGGCCACGCCGTCAATCCGGCGCAGAAGGTCGTCGAGAGTCTTGCCCGGCGCAAAGCCGCCTTCGGCCTTGCCGGGATCGACTTGCATGTCGCCGTCCTGCCGGTCGAGTATGAAGCCCTGTCGCCGCTGCTGTGCCGCCTGTTCGTCGAGAAAATGCCGGATGCGGTGCTGCTGCTCGGCGTCGCGGCGCGGCGCAAAAGCCTGTCCATCGAAACAGTCGCGCACAATCGCGTGTCCTTGTTGCGGCCGGACGCGGCAAAGCAGCGCGCCTGGAGCCGCTTTATTGTTCATGGCGGCCCAGCGACTTTGTCCAGCCCCTGTCCCGCCGCGCGCCTCGTCGCCCTGGCGCGCAAGGCCGGCCTTCCCGCGCGGCTGTCGCGCGATTGCGGCGATTACCTCTGCAACGAAGGCTTTTACCTGTCGCTGCTGATGGACCGACGCGCCAGCTTCGTGCATCTGCCGGACTGGCGCGGGAAGCGGCTCGATCAGGCGGCGCGCGCCGTCGAAGTCATGGCGAAAGCCCTGGTTTTGCCCTAAGACTCTCAATCAACGCCGGGGAGCGACATGGACTTATCAAACATGCTGGCCGGCCTGATCGAGATCGTCTGGCTCGATCTCATCCTGTCCGGCGACAACGCCGTGCTGCTGGCCCTGTCCACGCGCGCCCTGCCGCAAGAGCAGCGGCGGTTCGGCGTGAATCTCGGAACGCTGATGTTCATCGCCCTGCGCATCGCGCTGGCTTATGCGCTTTTTGTCACCGCGGGCGTTGCGGGCGTGGGTCTGGCGGGCGCCCTGATTCTCCTCTTTGCGGCGCCCGCAATAGTCCGGCGCGGCGAGATGGAGCAGGATACCAGCCAGCCGCCGCGGCGCACCCTCGCCGCCGCCTTGTTCGCCTGTCTCGCCGTGGACGCTCCAACCGCCTTGCAGAATATGCTGGGGGTGCAGGCCGCGTCCGGCGGCGCCAAGCCGCTGGTCATGTTCGGCCTGGCCTTGTCGATTCCGCTGCTGGCGCTCGGATCGGCGCAATTCATCAATATTTTGCGCAAGACGCCGCTATTGTGGGCGAGCGCCGCATTGCTCGGTTGGGTCGCGGGAAAAATGGCGGCGGCCGACACGCTGGTCGCCGCAGGCGTATTGCCGCCGGAACTTATGAGGGATTTCGCGCCTCCGGCGGGAGTGGCGCTGGCGATCCTGCTCGCTTTTTTGTCCTACGCTGGCCGCGCTAAGGGACGAAAAAAGTGATCCCGCAATCAACGAGGAGAAGAGCATGGCTTTCCCCATGAACGCTTTTCGCGCCGCGATGTTGGGCCTTTGCTTGTCAAGCGGCCAGGCTTATGCGGGCGGCATCGAGGTCAGCGCGCCGTGGACGCGCGCCACCGCCCCCGGCGCGAGCGTCGCTGCTGGCTATCTCGTCCTTATGAATAAGGGAACGGAGGCTGACCGGCTGACGGGCGCTTCGACCGCCGCCGCCCAGAAAGTCGAGATCCATGAAATGCGCATGGATGGCGACATCATGAAAATGCGTGCGCTTCCTGACGGCGTCGAGATCAGGCCGGGCGAGACCGTGACCCTGAAACCAGGTGGCGTCCACCTGATGATATTTGGCCTCAAACAGCGCCTGCTCCCCGGCGAGACCGTTGCGGTGACGCTAAGTTTCGCCAAGGCGGGCCAGATCGATGTCGTCCTGCCGGTGCAGGGCGTCGGCGCAATGGCCCCGGCCCCGGTCGAGACGGAGCCTCCCAAGGTCAGCTATTGAGCGGCCGCTATCGAAAAGGACCAGGATGACGCCGGGGACGAAAAAATTCACCTGGAAATGGCTTGATCTGGGCGGCTCGCGGTTGGCCTGGACCTGGCCCGCGCGCCGTCCTGTCACCACCGTCGCCGCCGCCGACTCGGCAAAGGCCTTTTATCCGCTGCCGCCGGAGCAGCCCTACCGACGCCACAGCCCGCGCACCAAGAATTTCGCTCCCGAATTTCTCGGCGCGGTCGATAGTATTTGCGGGACGCCGCCGCCAACGCCGCCCGGGGGACTCGCCCTGTTTGAAGAGGCTTGCGCCCTAGCTGGCGGCGTATTGATCACACGCGACGGCGCCGTCGTCGCGGAAACCGCGACCTATTGCGGGGGAACCGCCGGACCCTTCGTCTGGCGGCATGGGGAGTTGTTGGCGCGGATCTGGCCCCTGACGTCGATCCGCTTTGTGCCGGGCGACAGCGTTTATCTTCAGCAAGCCTTCGACGACGATTACGCCCGTTGGCTGGTCGAAGTGCTGCCCCGTGTCGCCGTCGCCGCACAATTTGTCGATCTGTCGCGCTTCAAATTCGCGATCACGCGCATGGACGGCGATATGGGCCAAATCATGCGCGAGGGCCTGGCCCTGTTCGGCGTCAAGCCGGGGCAAATTGTCGAGATCGATCGCGCTCCGGTCATGTTCGAGCGGCTGCTCTATCCGTTGCCCGTCGCGATTCATCCCTGGGTCAAGTCACCCAACGCCATCGCGGTGCTCGAATCTCTGCCCGACAGGATCGGCGCGGCGCGAGATGGGCCAAAACGGATTTACGTGACGCGCAACGCCGGCCAAACCCGCCGTCTGACCAATGAGGAGGCGGTGATCGACGCATTGCGGCCATTGGGTTTCGTCGTCGTCGATCCGGGCCGATGGTCCTTCGCCGAACAGATCAGGCTTTTCGCCGGCGCCGAACGGATCGTCGGCAATTGCGGCGCCGGCCTGACCAATCTGGTCTTTGCGTCGCGCGGCGTCCGCGTCGTAGCCCTTAACTCGCCCTTCATGCAGGACGATTTTTTCTGGGATTTGACCGAACTCAAACAGGGACGTTTTTATTCTCTGCATGGCGTCTCCCCGGACCCTGAGCGCCGGCCGAAGTCCGATTTTTCGATCGACCTCGCAGCGTTCAAGGTAATGCTGGACGCTTTCCTGAGCGAAGATTGAAAGATTACCTCTGTATAGCCGACATCCGCGTCAGGCGGGCGTTGGCGGCCGCCAGCGCCTCGCCGAATCGGTCCGAAAGCAAAAAGGCAAGTTCCGTTTCGCGCGAAAAAGTAACCGGATCGAGCCGCGCCAATTCGTCATCGACGCGACCGGGATGGCACATGACGAGCGGCTTTTGGCCCTGGGCTGTCAGATAGGTTGCAAAATCGGCGGCGTAATCGGCGTCTGCTAGAAAATCCGAAAATCCTGCAAAACCGTCATTCGTGGAAAAACCGGCGGCCCGCGCCCTGCTATGAAAGCCGCGGGCCAAAGCGGCGACGGTGAGGGCTTTGCCCCAGTGTTTTCCGCGGGAAAAAATGCGCTTGGGACGGTCGGCGCTGTCGCGCAGCCAGCATTTCCCTGCAAGCTTCCGCGCGGAAAGCTCGGCGATCAAGTCATCGGCTATGCCCGGCAAGGATTGGACATGCTGGTGGCCGTCGACGAAATCGGGAGCTGAGCCGGCGCCGGCTTCGAAGGCGTCAAGCTGGCGGCGCATTTCATCGCGGATTTCTTGGCGGGGCAGGGCGCCGCGCCAGGCGGCGGGCACGATGGAATTCATCGCCGGAAAAACGCCATGCGGCGCAAACAGCGGCATTTTCCCTAAAGGCCCCCCGAGGGTGAGGTTGAAATGCAGGCCGAGGTCGGCGTCCGGCGCGAGATCGCGGAAGGCGCGCGCCGCCGCGGGCCAGCTGGCCTGCGTGGTCATGGCCGAGGTCGCGGTCAGCCGGCCGGCGGCGAGCGCTTCGAGAATTCCTTCTGTGACGGCGGGCGACAGGGCGAAATCATCGGCGCAAAGCGCGAAAGGAGTTTTGGCTGACATTTTTGGCGAGCGACCTCTAAAGCGAGCTTTGGGACGAAAATTCGCCCATTTCTTGCGCATTTCTACGCGACAGCCTAGATGGGTGACGGCAGATTATCATGCCGCGCGGGTAAAACGGAAAATGACGACAGATCGGGGCGGCGACGCCCGGGAGCTTTTGGGGCCGGAACTTTCGGTGATCGTGCCGGTGTTCAACGAATGCGAGAACCTGCGCCCGCTCATCGCCCGGCTTATCCCGGCGCTGGACTGCGTAAAGAGTTTTGAGATCCTGTTCATCGACGACGGCTCCAGCGACGCGACGCTGCAAACCCTGCGCGAGATGAACCGCGACGACAAGAGGCTGCGCGCCTTGTCCTTTTCGCGCAATTTCGGCAAGGAGATCGCCATCGCGGCCGGCGTGGACGCGGCGCATGGACGCGGCGCGGTGATCATGGACGCCGATCTCCAGCATCCGCCGGAAGCGATCAAGGACTTCGTCGCCAAATGGCGCGACGGCTATCAGAATATTTACGGCGTCCGTCAGAGCCGCGACACCGACTCTCCGGCGCGCCGCTGGCTGACCAGCCATTTTTACCGGCTGATCCGCATCTTCGGCGATATCGACTTGCCCGAAGGGGCGGGCGATTTTCGCCTGCTGGACCGCGTTGCGCTGAATGCCCTGAAAAGCCTGCGCGAAAGGGCGCGTTTCAGCAAGGGCCTCTACGCCTGGATCGGCTTCAAGTCGATCGGCGTGCCGTTTTCGGTCGAGGAACGTCACTCGGGCGAATCGAAATTTTCCTATGGCAAGCTCACCCGCTTCGCCTTCGACGGCATCGTGTCCTTCACCACTATGCCGCTCAAGGTCTGGACCTATATCGGCACGGTCATCGCCGCCTTCGCCCTGTTGAACGCCGTTTATTACCTGCTGGAAGTGCTGGTGCGCGGGGTCTCCGTGCCGGGCTTCGCCTCGCTGATCGTGTCGGTGATGTTCTTTGCCGGTGTGCAACTGATCTCGTTGGGCGTGCTCGGCGAATATATCGGCCGGGTCTTCGCTGAGGTGAAAGGCCGTCCGCTCTATCTCGTCGCCGAGAAGATCGGCGAGACGGACAGCGTGTCAATCATGCCCGAAATAGGCTAAAGCGTCTCCACGTTCAGCCCCCAACCCCCGGCGCCCATGTATAAAAATTTTCTTTCGGTCAGCGGATTCACGCTGCTTTCGCGGCTGACCGGCTTTTTTCGCGACGTGATGCTGAGCGGAATGGTCGGGGCTGGCCTGCTCGGCGACGCGCTGGCGGTTTCCTTGCGCCTGCCCAATCATTTCCGCGCCATTTTCGGGGAAGGCGCCTTCAACGCCGCCTATGTGCCGACCTATCTGCGCGTCTTCGAGCGGTCCGACGCGCCTTCCGCGCGGGCTTTCGCCGACCAGATTTTTACGCTTCTGCTGATTTCGCAGGTGGTGCTGCTGGCTCTGGGCTGGCTGTTCATGCCCGGCTTCGTCCACCTCATGGCGCCGGGATTTGCTCGCGATCCCGAAAAATTCCAGCTTGCGGTCAGCCTGACGCGCATCACATTTCCCTATCTGTTCTGCATCACGCTGGTGACGCTGCACTCAGCGACTCTCAACGCCCATGGCAAATTCGCCATCGCCGCCTTCGCGCCGGTGCTGCTGAATGTCTTCACCATGGCGTTTCTGGCCGTCGCCTTCCTGTTTCCCAACGCCGCCTACGCGGCGGCGGCCGGCGTCACCGTCTCCGGCCTCGCCCAGCTCGCTTTGCTGATGGCCGCCGCCGGGCGTTCGCATCTGCTGGAAAAGTTCGCGCGCCCCCGGCTTACCAGCGACGTGCGCGGCTTCTTCCGCATGTTCTGGCCGGCGGTAATCGGCTCATCCGGCTTGCAGATCGCCATGTTCGCCGACACGATCATCGGCTCGCTGCTGAACACCGGCGGCATGGCGTCGATCTATTACGCCGAGCGGCTCTATCAATTGCCGATCGGCCTGGTCGGCGTGGCGGCGGGCACCGTGCTGCTGCCGGTCATGAGCCGCTGCTTTGCGCGCGAAGACTGGGAGGGCGCCTTCACCGCGCAGAACCGCACGCTGGCCATGACCCTCGCCCTGACCGCGCCTTTCGTCGTCGCCTTCATGGTCATTCCTGATGTGATCGTGCGCGCCTTGTTCGAACATGGCGCCTTCCATGCGGGCGATACCGAAGCCACCGCCGCCGTGCTGCGCGCCTATGGCTCTGGCCTGCTGGCCATGGTGGCGATCAATGCGCTGCGCTCCGGCTTCCAGGCCATGGGCGATACCCGGACGCCCATGCTGGTGTCGTTGGGAGCGCTTTCGGTTAACCTGTTGCTGAAAATCCTGCTCTACAAGCCGCTAGGCGCGGTGGGCATAGCGCTGGCGACGTCGGCCAACGCCTGGATCAATCTCGGCGCGCTGCTTTATCTCGGCCTGCGACGCTATCTGTTCCAGCCCGACGACACGCTCAAAAGCGTCGCGCTCGCGGCGGCGACGGCGAGCGTGGTCCTAGCCAATATCGCGCTGTGGCTGCAAGCGCCTTTCGCGGCGCTGGGCGGGCGGCACGGCGTCTTCGGAAGCCTTATCGCGCTCGCCTGTTTCGGTCTCGTGGGAATCCTCGTCTATGGCGGCGCGCTGGTCGGCGGCGCCAAGGCGCTCGGCGTCGATCCGACGCAACTGGGGCTGGCGAAGTTTTCGCGCGTGTTTCGCAGGAAATGAGCGCGAAAAATTAAGGGGCGTTAAATCAAAATATTGTTGCGTGTTTCCGGAAGGAGCATAACGCCGATGTCACATGTGGACCGTTCGGCACTGGGCGTGCTGGCGAACGGAGCCCTTGCCGCCGCGGCCTGACACCTGGTTATTTCCACCCGGAAAGCAGGCTCACGCGCACCAGTTCCGACAGGCTGGTGGTTTCCGTCTTGGCCATGATTTCCGCACGGTGCGACTCGACCGTACGCACACTCACGCCCAGTTCGTAAGCGATGGTCTTGTTGAGCTTGCCATCAAGAAGGCCCGCGAGGACTTCGTGCTCACGGATCGACAATGTTTCCAGACGTTTCATATAGACCTGATTTTTGGCCTCCTGCTCCTTGGCGTCGCCGGCGCAGGCGAGGGCGGCGCGCACAACTGCTATCAATTCATCCTGCGTGCAGGGTTTTTCGAAGAAATCGACCGCGCCCAGCTTCATCGCTTCAACGGCCGCCGTGATATCGGCATAGCCGGTGATCATCACGACGGGCATCCGGGCGTTCAATTCCTTCATTCGCGTAAGGAGATCCAGGCCAGACATGCCGGGCATGCGGACGTCGGACACCACGCAACCGAACTCCAGCTTAGGCAAAGCCTGAAGAAAACTCACGGCGGAAGCGAAGCACCGCGTTTGGAATCCTTCCGATTCCAGCAACATGGTCAGCGATTCGCGAATAGCCCAGTCGTCATCGACGATATGAACGAAGGGTGCGGCTCCGGTCATAATTCTTGTTCCACCAATGGTAGCGTGAAGTTTAAAATGACGCCGCCGCGCGGATTGGGTTCCGCCCAGATGTTTCCAAAATGCGATTCGATGATTCCGCGCGAAATCGACAGTCCGACACCCATGCCGCTCGGCTTCATGGTCTTGAAAGGTTCGAATAAATTCTTGTGGGTCTCTTCGCTCATGCCGACGCCATTATCGATGATCTGCACCCGGATAGCGGATAGGCCCTCCGAGGCGGTGGTGACGACGATATCGCGCGTTGGCGCGTCCTGCATGGCTTGTACTGCGTTGTGGAGGAGATTGACCAACACTTGGGAAATTTGCAGCCGATCGGCGATGACCCGGTCGTTTTCGGCTTCCAGGCGCAGATTCAGCCGGAACCCCGAGAATCGTGAATCCTCGCTCGCCGCCTTGCACACGCTCGTGAGCAATTCATGCAGGTTCTGAAAGGTTTTGTCCGGTTCGCCGCGCGTCGAGAATTCGCGCACGCGCGTCATGATGCGGCCAGCCCGCATGATTTGCGCCGCAGCTTTTTCCAGCACTTGCTGGACGCTGGGTCCAGTGCCGTCGCTGAGCGGCTCTTCCAGCATGCGGCGCGCGACCTTGAGGAAAGTCGCGCTGGCGGACAGAGGCTGGTTGACCTCGTGCGCCAGACCGGACGCCATCGTCTCCAGCGCTGCCTGGCGCTCGTCGTTCATCAGGCGGATGCGCGCCTCGATAAGACGCTGTTCGGTGAGGTCGCGGGCGAAGCCGACTAAGACGTCGCCCCCCCCCGTGCGGATTTCGGAAAAGGTGACGTAAATGGGAAAAAACGAGCCATTCCTGCGCCGCCCCTGAATTTCCCTTTTCAGGCAAGGCCTGGCCATCGCATTGCGCCAAAATCCCGGCTCCGCCGGCATCAGGCTTTCGATGGTGGCGCCGATGATGTCATCGGCCGGGTAGCCGAACATGCTGTGGCCGGCGGGGTTCAGGCTCGTGATGCTCCCGTCGGGGTCGACGGTGAAAATGGCGTCGTCGGCTCCTTCGAACACCGCCCGCAGGCGCTCTTCGCTCGCCTCCAGCGCGGCGGCGGCGTTCTGGCGCCGGGTGACATCCTGCAGATAGCCATGCCAAATGACCTCGCCATTCTCGAGAACTTGGGGCTCCGCCTCGCCGTCGATCC
>Ga0302190_10001273_pt1 | contig 16777 bp, 13 predicted proteins | sample II_Bog_E2_3_FD_198784 | JGI IMG/M metagenome (GOLD analysis project Ga0302190, IMG submission 198784) | Peat permafrost microbial communities from Stordalen Mire near Abisko, Sweden - II_Bog_E2_3 | ecosystem: Environmental > Terrestrial > Soil > Wetlands > Peat | place: Sweden: Abisko... | reverse complement strand
CGCCCAAGCCACTCCGGCACTCACACCACAGCAAAAGCAAGAGCTGTCCACCTACAACTTCAAAGGCGCGGAGACGGCTCTGGAGGCACAGGCGGATCAGCCGGAGCGGAAGCAAGGCGCGCTAACCCCGATTCCTCCGCTGAAGGTTCCGCCGATCACAAGCCGCGGCTCTTTGGCTCAGACCGTATCCGCGGGCGCTGCGGCTGATAAGGGATCGGAGGTTCCACTCAACTGGAAGTCTCCCCACGCGGAATTGAATGCCGCAGCGGTCAGCGCGGCGGAGGTTTCGCATCTTTGGGAGACCGGGGTTGCAACTCCAACACCCGGAGCTGACGGCCGGGTTGTTTACATCTTCGGCCAGGGCATGCCCGTCATGGTCTGCGCTCCGCTGCGCGTCTGCGCAATCGAATTGCAGGTCGGTGAGCACCTCGAAAGCCAGCCGCAAATAGGCGATTCCCGCCGCTGGGAGATCACGCCGGTTCTCTCGGGCTCGGGGCTCGATGAAACCCCGCTGCTAATCGTGAAGCCGATTGAGGCGGGCCTTGAAACCGACTTGATAGTTTCCACTGACCGGCGAACCTACGTTTTCCGGCTGATCTCCGATCCCACTCGCTTTGTCTCCCGGCTGGCCTTCCAGTATCCAGGCGAGGACGCCCAAAAGTGGGCGTCATTTCAGGCCCGGCAGGACGCGGCAAAGCATGATGCCGAGGCCATTGCGGATCAGGCGCGAGAGAAAGACAAGCTGGCTGGCGTGCTGCCGATGGCTGAGAACGCCCTCGACAACCTCTACTTCGACTACAAGCTCAACGGAGACGCGGCCTACCGCCCACAGCAAGTATTCGACGATGGGCAGCACACCTATCTGATTTACCCGGACGACGGCCGGTTCCGCGAGCTGCCGACGCTTCTGATTCAGGTCAACGGCAAGTCGGAACTGGTCAACTTCCGCGTCGATGGCTCGCGTTACATTGTGGATCGTCTATTTGATAAGGCCATTCTGGTGGTCGGCGTCGGCAAGAAGCAGACCCGGGTAACCATCACGCGGGCTACACCTTACTCCGGCAGCACCGGGAAGAGGAGCTGAGTATGGCGATAACAGGAGAGAGCCCTAAACCACTCGATCTTGAGAGCGCGGCAACCGAGCAAAGCGCCGAGCAAAGTCAAGACGAAATCCGAAGTGCCGCACAGACCGATAAGGTCGTCCGCGGCGTCAATGGCAGCCTCACTCCAAAGGCCCGTAAGCTCCGTCCGCTGGCCGGAATCATCCTGATCGCCCTGGTCGTTTTAGCGGCGGCGTATATGCGGCATGGACTTGCGAGCCGCAACGGTAAGACGAGAAAGCAGACGGAGACAGCGCAAGTTGGCTCAGGACCAGCCACTACGGTTGAGAAGGGGATGTTGTCTGACCAGGCACGGAACGGACTGGACATTGGCCAGACCCACGTTCCGGAATCTGCACAACGCTCCTCGATTGCAACCGGCGACTCTCCGGCTGGCCGGTCATCTCTGTCGGCGGGCGCAGGGGCCGGAAGCCACGCCAACTCGATCCCGCCGCTTGAATACCGGCAGACTCCAGTCTCGGCCGCCGCGAATGGTTCCCTGTCGTTTGCGGAACAAAGGCGACTGGAAGAATACAACCGGGAACGCGAGGCGATGGAGGCGGCAACCTCTGTCAAGGGGAACCTCCCCGGCGAAGACAAGGAAAAAAAGAATGCGGAGACCGATCCGCTGCAAGCGATTCAAGCCGCCCTTATCAATGCCCGTTCCGCGCTGGGATCCAATCCGGCGCAAAGCACCTTTCCCCAACCCGTCAGCTCACAGCTTGCTGGGGCGGGACCACAGGAGCAGCGCACGGAATATGAGCGCCAGAACGATCAGCAGCAAAAGGCCGGCTTCGGTCAGCAGCACGGCAAGCAGGAATCGGACTATCTGAACAGCGCGCGGAAACCTGCCTTGGGCAAGTTTGAAGTCAAGGCTGGCTGGCTCATTCCAGCCGTGCTGGAACAGCAGCTCAACTCCGATTTGCCGGGGCTGATCCGGGCTCTCGTCCGAGAAAATGTGTATGATTCTGCTAGTGGCAGGTACATTCTAGTACCGGCTGGAAGTACACTGGTAGGGATTTACAATTCCCACGTCGGGTATGGGCAAAGTGCATTGCAGGCGGTTTGGCAGCGCGTCATATTTCCTGACGGAAGCAGCCTCTCGCTCGGCGGTTTTGAAGGAGACGACAGTACTGGTGCGGCGGGCTTCCGAGACCAGGTGGACAATCACTGGGGCAGAATCCTTTCCGGCGCCCTGCTAACGTCGCTTTTCTCTGCCGGAATTGAGCTGAGCCAGGGGACGAACTCCTCGGTGTTGCAATCGCCGAGCGTCGGGCAACAAGTGGGGCAAGCGGTTGGCCAGCAAGTCGGCCAACTGGGAGTTGAGGTGACTCGCAGAAACCTTAACATCCAGCCAACAATCGTGGTGAGACCGGGTTACAGATTCTTTGTAAGGGTTGAGAAGGATATTCCGTTCAACGGTCCTTACTCACCGATGAGAGCAGGGAGTGAGCCTCAACAGCGACCTGGAAACAACTTTGGAAGGGCATCCAGTGGCAGTGAAGAAGGCAGCGAAGAAGGCACAGCGGAAAGTGAACCGCGACGGGCAGCGGTGGACGGACGACCGTCCGGGAATGACGCTGCGTCTCCCCATTGATCTGCGGGAAGCAGTCACCGAAGAGTCTCGCGTGAAGGGCGATCTGGCCAGGATCGTCCTTTTTGCGTTGAGCCATGTTGAGCGCGAAAAGGTTGACATCATGCAGACCCGCAAGGCCGGCATGGAACTCACCAACCCTCAGCTCCTCCATGTCGGCGCAGAAGCTCGCAACAAACTCCGGGAATGGGCTGAAGCGGAAGGCGTCAGCGTCAACGCCATCGTTGTCAGCGTTCTCGATGAATTTTTCAAGCGCCTGAAGAAGAGCAAAGCTCTGCGCGAAGAACTGCGGTTGGAGATTCGTGCCCACCGCGGGTTTATGCCAGGGTGAACAGAGGCACTGATGAGTTCTCTATGCCATCGCGTACCAAGATAACCACTGAATCAGCAGTCAACACCTGTTCTGACGGTTACTCGAACAACACTTGCCGTAGGTAGAAGAACACGACGGGACGGACAAATACACCGCAACTGAAGTCTCGCCGAACCATTTCCAGTTTTGGAAATATGAGGAGAGGCATCCGTGAAAGTCGTTCGGTTAAGAATTGAGAATTTCCGCAGCATCCAGTCCGCGGATCTGAAGTTTGACGGACATGCTCTTCTCGTTGGCTCTAACAATGTCGGCAAGAGCACGATCTGCGAAGCGCTGGATTTGGTCTTAGGGCCTGACCGGCTGAACCGCCTTCCGCCCATCGAAGAATATGACTTCTACAACGGCATTTATCTCCAACCTGCGGAGAACGAGGGTGAGAGCCCCGTCCCCGTCAAGCTTCGCGTAGAGGCTCTGCTCATCGAACTCAGCGCGGAGGTGCAGAAGCGATGTGGCGGGCACCTCGAATTCTGGCATCTCGCTGAGAAGCGGATGTTGACTGAGGGAGAAGCGGCAGCAGCAGCTCCCGGAGTGTCTATCCCTTGTTTACGTCTGGAGACAGTCGGGCAGTATGACCCTGACGAAGACGAGTTCACTGCGGAAACCCTGTACACGCACAGTCCGTCTGCCCCCGAAGGGGAAAAGGAAGGAGTTCGAAGGGACATCAAACGCCTCTTTGGATTTTTGTACTTGCGAGCTCTGCGCACGGGTTCGCGGGCTCTGAGCCTGGAGCGGGGATCGCTGCTCGATGTCTTGCTTCGATTGCAGAAAGTGCGAACAGGACTTTGGGAACAAGCCATTGCCCGTCTAAAGACCCTGGACATCGAACAGGATGCAAAGGAACTCGAGCCCGTTCTGACTGCGATAGAGGAGCGACTGTCGAGCTACGTGGCCGCGACGAAGACAGGGCGCAAAACCAAGCTCTACGTTTCCCAGTTGACTCGTGAGCATCTTCGCAAGACGATGGCGTTTTTCTTGGCGATGCGCGAGGATCAGGAACCCGTGCCGTTCCAGCAGGCGGGAACGGGCACCTTGAACACGTTGGTGCTGGCACTTTTATCGTTCATCGCTGAGTTGAAGCCAGACTCAGTCATCTTTGCAATGGAAGAGCCAGAGATTGCAGTCCCCCCACATACCCAAAGGCGTATAGCTGATTATCTGCTCTTCAAGACGACGCAAGCGTTCGTGACTTCGCACTCGCCCTACGTGATCGAGCGTTTTGCGCCGCAAAATACCTTCTTGCTTTCGCGCCTTGCAGGAGGAGGGCTTGGAGCACTGTGCATAGCGGACGCATCCGGCCTCAAAGAAAATGACTATAAGCGCTATTCACGACGCGGACTGTCTGAATGTATGCTCGGCAAAGGCGTCATTATCGTAGAAGGACTGACGGAGTTTCACGCACTTCCGGTGCTAGCCCGATGTCTGGAAGCACAGGACCCTTCGCTCAATCCTCTCGATCTTGCTGGTGTTTCGATCTTTGACGCGGAGAGCGACGGTCCAATACCAAAATTCGGCAAATTCTTTCAGACGCTCGGCCTCAAGACATTTGGCTTCTACGATGCGAAGCAGCGCACTCAGGATGAGAAGGATAAGTTTGCAGCGGTCCTAGATGTAAATGAAGAGCACCCCTACAAGGGATTTGAAGCGCTGTTGGCCGCAGAGATCCCAATCACACGGCTCCGTTCCTTTCTGCAAGATCTGTTGGATTCAGGTGTAGATGCGGCCCACTTTGGAATCCCAACCACACTACCTACAGACGCTACGGCTCTGCGCAAGCTTCTGACCGGTGTGTTGGCATCCTCGAAGGGCGCCGGTTGGGCCGCGCGCCTACTTGAGCAGTGTGACCCCAATGAACTGCCTAAGACTGCTGTGGACTTTCTGAAAAAAGTCTATGCCTTTTTCCCAGTTCCAACTGCGATTCCTGCCGGAACTTCAGGCCAAAAGCCATGAAGATCTGCGCCGAACGTCAGAGGCTCTTGGACTGCGATGGTCACGCAGTTGTGATTGGTGGACCAGGAAGCGGGAAAACCACGATTGCACTGAAGAAAGCTCTCGTTCGCATTGATGTTGGACTGTTGGCCGGACAATCGGTGCTTTTTCTCAGTTTCTCTCGTGCAGCCGTAACGCGCATTGTCCAAGCGTCAAGGTTACAGCTTCCCAAGAAGCAGCGATCTCTTCTCAATGTTCAAACATTTCACTCCTTCTTTTGGGATGTACTCAAGACGCACGGCTACCTATTGGATACACCTCGGCGGCTTCGCATCTTAATGCCACAGGATGAACGGGTACGAAATGGGAACGCCAAGCACGAAGAAGGTTCACCGGAATGGTCCGCTTGGGTCACGGAGCGGGAACGGGTTTTTCATCAAGAAGGATTGGTAGGATTTGATCTCTTCGCACCGAAGGTCGCAGAGCTGCTCCATCGGAGTCATCTGATTAGGCAGCTTCTAGCCGAACGATTCCCGCTCATGATTGTCGATGAAGCCCAGGACACGGGACCCGAAGCTTGGCGGTGCATCGAAATGCTTGCGCCACTGACACAGGTGATCTGTCTCGCAGACCTTGAACAGCAGATATTTGACTATCTTCCTGGTATAGGTCCGGAGCGTCTGGACGCGATTAAAGCGGCATTGCAGCCATTGGAGATCGATCTTGGTTCCGAGAATTTGCGTAGCCCCGACTCTCAGATTGCGGAGTTTGGCCGGGACATCCTAGCAGGTCGAGTTCGACAGGGCGGATACAAAGGCGTGAGCAATATGTCGATTGCACGAGACGCGGATCTCAGTGCGGCCATGCGGAAAGCGATAGGTTGTTTGCAACTCCAAGTAAAGAAGGAAACGAAGGAATGGGCCAAAACAGTTGCGATTCTCGTGCCTTCGGCATCTGAGGCAACAAAGGTCTCCGCGGCTTTGAATAGTGGAAAGAAGCCTGTGCCGCACAAGCTAATGTTTGACGAGGATGAGGCTCGCTTAGCGGCGAGGTTCGCGGCTTACTTACTGGAACCTCGGGAAGGTGCCACTGAGGGAGTGCAGCTAGCAGAAGCTCTTCAGCTTCTATGCGACATCAAAAGAGCGGCTGGTTCCACCACGGCTGCAAACCAATTGCTTGGATGGGCAACGAAATGCAAAGCGGGGAAAATAAGTACATCTGGTTTAGTGAACGGAGTTCAGACCCTTCTCCGCGTTCTTCAGACAACTGCTTTTGTAGGTGATCCCAGCCGTGACTGGGTCTTGGTGAAGAAGAAGCTCCGTGAGTCAAATGAACCGATGCTTATTGCAGTTGCGCAACACCTTGATTACCTGGTGGCATTCAATCGAGGCAAGCGGATCAGTGCCAGTCTGGGCGCAGCCTGGGAAATGTTTGGAACCTATATGGGCGCACGCGAGGCGCTGGATTCTGCATTAGCACAAGACTTGATACTGGATGGGCTGGACGACCCAGACGGAATTCAGGTTATGACCATCCACAAAGCCAAGGGTAAGCAGTTTGATGGCGTCATTGTACTTCGACGCCAACGTCATGACGGAAAGGGCCTTGCCTCCAATTTTGTATGGAGGGACGATAAACCTCCCTTCTACCGTAGCAGGAAAATACTAATGGTTGCGATTACGCGAGCGCGTTATCACACGATGATGGTGCAGCAGGTATGGCCAGAATGCCCGATCATGCGAGGGTATTCGCTCGATTCCGCCTTCGATGTTAAGACGACGGTTAGTTAGGCGTATTGCACCACGCGTTGCCATTGGCGAGGCGTTCAAGCCCGTCGGGTGGGCAAAATCAAGTCTGGCGCGAAGCGCCAGCACATCACAGGGCGGGAAGACGGGCAAAAATAGGTTGCTGGCCAGTTTCCAGAAACCAATGGTTTCCATCCCACTTCGTTGCAGTTACCACTGACGTGACGATCATCTGGATTCCCGTTCCTCACGGGCGCAGTTTCTTAGCGGCTCTTCGCACGGATTCTTCACTCACCTTGCCAGTTTCTTTCCGCATTGTTCCGAGCTTCGCGAGAGGCGAGAACTCAGGTATTGGCCTCGAAAGGTTCTTGTTGAGCGTGTCGCTACGCTTCTGTTGAATCTCGCCCGCCTTCGGCGGAGCCTGGTCACGATGGCGCTTATCGAGCCCCGGTTCTTTCATGGGTTTGCCTCCCAAGAACAAGGCTAGTCCCATGAACGAGGTTCATCAAGGCAAAAGATCCCTTAACTACAAGATGCTTCAGCCGACAAACCGCTACTTCCCTTTGTGCAAGGCGTTCAAGCCCGTCGGGTGGGCCAAATCAAGCATGGCGCGAAGCGGCGGCACATCAATGGGTGGGAAGACGGGCTAAAAAGGACGGGGCCTGCGTCGGCAGACCCCGTTTGGAATGCTTGGAAGTTGAGCGTTAAGCGGCTTTGGCCTTTTTGGCTGTTGTGGGTTTTGCTTGCTTCGGGTGCGCCTTCGCGGCCGTCTTCTTGACGGCTTGCGCCTTCTCTTTCGCGGCAAACTCCGCTTTGACCTTCTGGGTGATCGCGTCGGTGTCCACCTTGTAGTGCTGGGCGGCGTCTTTGAGCGCCTTGCCAGTCTCCGATTGCGTCCGGGCCGAGTGGAGAATCACGGTCTCGACTAGAAGTCTCCCGAGCTCGCCTTCCTCGGCCTTGTGAATGTAGGCGCCCATCAGCTTTCCGATGCTGTCGGCGGCTTGCGCCTTCTTGATGCCGCGATTCCGGGCGAGTACCTCGATGCGCCGCTCCTCCAATTGGGGGAGCAGACGCCCGACAATGAAAACGAGGTCGCGCTTGGTGACCTGAATGCGTTCTGTCTTATTGGAGGCTGTGAACAAATACCGCGAGAAATCCGACATTTGTCCAGCATCGAGAGTTGGAATTCTGTTGTGAGCTAGCAAATCGCTAACGGTGTCGATGAACGGGGTGACGACTGCGGCGGTTGCTTTGGTGTTCATGGGTGCTTCCTCCTTGGGCTGTTGCCTTTGCCGTTGTCTTTGAATTGGCAGCGGCATGTGACATACATGCCGAACGCCTCCTGGCGAAGGTGGGGGGTAGCAACTGCAAGGGGAGGGGTATCTCCCACCCTTGGAGCGCAGCGGAAAGGGCGCGAGGGCTGCACAAGCGGAGCGCGGAAGCCTGGGGAAACCCCTTGCGGGCGCGAGGGGGAAACACCCCTTAGCTGCTTTTGGTTTTGTTCTTGCTGTTGCTCTTCAACCAATCAGGGAGGGGCGTTGCGGGGAAGGAACAGCCCCGCTGAGGAGGGTGGCGGAGGACTGCAAAGCAGGCCGCAGACAGGGAGGAAACTTCCGCCCGCCAAAAACAGCCCTTCGCAAACCGGGAGATCTGTTTTCAGGAGGTTCCACGGGATGAACTTCGGCGATGAAAATATCTGGAGAGAAAGCAAAATAACGGCTGCCAGGGCAAAACAAAACTAGATGAGGCGTGTCTATTGAAATGTACAATGCACTAAAGGAAACCATCCGAACGGCTCCTGGAGGTGAAAGTGCTTCTCAAAAGCGATATGCACGTGACAGAAAGGAACTCGGAAACCATGACGACGCCAGCGGTGGAGACTCTGACAAAACAATACGGGCCATTGCTCAGCATTACTCAACTGGCAGCTCTCTTGGATCGTTCCCCCGACGGCTTACGCATTACGCTGCGATCTTCTGGAGAGTGGGTCAGCAAGATCAACGCAACTCGCTTGAGACTCGGCCGCCGCGTCTATTTCCGCACGGCTGAAGTTGCCAATGTGCTTGGAATCCGGTAAATCGACGAGTGAGTTCAGAACTCACGTCCGTAAGCGCGATTCTCGGCCTGAGTTCTACTTTGGCTGCCGATAAGCAAGCGTCAGCTTCGCGGATCAACGTGGCTGGATCATCCGTGCGTTCGCGGAAAAACTCGATTAGAGATCAGCACTTCGAACGGAACCAGACCCAAGCCGTTGCTTTCCGGCAATCACATCCTCTGTTGCCCTTCTTGCAAGCGATTCCCACGGAGAGCGCCCTCGATGCCGGCGCGCTCGGCTTCATGGCAAAGTTCCTGGTCCAAACCACTCTGCCGCACAGCGAGCAAACCGGCACGCAATACGTCCGCACGGACGGCAATCTCACCCTCCGTATCACGGATGTCGGCGCGACTGGCCTGCCTTACGGCAGCTATCGACGACTGGCCTTGGGCGTTCGGCCGACCACTCTCCCCAAAGGCGGGCGGTGGCGGCGTCAATTCCCAGGATGCGATCGGCGAAGCCGACTTCGATGCCTTCAACCCACGCGGCGAGACGGCTTGCGGCGTTGGGGTCTGGATCTCGAAGTTTTAGCGCGGCTACGCCTTTGCGCAATTCGCCTAGGGTGAGAACGCTGATGAAGCCAGAATTGGGATCGTTTAACTGGAGGAAAGCAAGGACACCGGGGTCTGGTCTTGGCTTGCGTGCTTCGCTGACAAAGTTAGTGTCGAGAAGGTAGCGGACCTGTCCGCTCACAACTCAATCTCTCGGCCGGTGTCGCGGCTGTATTCGATCTCGAAATCGTCTACCTTTGGTCCGCTGAGCAGGTATTCGAAAAAATTGGGCTTATGGGCAACGAGGGCGCGGTAATCGCTGATGGAGAGGACGACTGCCCGTTCCGCGCCATGGCGGGTGATGATCTGGGGGCCTTTGGAGTGCGCCTCTTCGATAACTTCACTCAGACGGGTTTTTGCTTGCTGAAGCTGCCAGGTCATCAGCACACCTCACGGTTTCAACCAGAATTATAGTCGTTCTAGTTGAAATGGTCTATTTGGGCGCTTATGTCCGGATGGTCTAAACGGCCGATGACATCGCGGTGGCGAAAGCGTTGACTACGGTATTGATCTCAGAGACGGTAGCGGCAATCTCGGATATCGACTGGCTGACCTCGGTGGTGGCGGATTGGACCTGGTTGATTTGACCAGTGATGTCGCCGGTAGCGCTGGCAGTTTGCTTGGCGAGCTCTTTGACTTCGTGAGCCACGACTGCGAAGCCTTTGCCGGCGTCACCGGCGCGCGCGGCCTCAATGGTGGCGTTGAGAGCGAGCATGTTGGTTTGGGTGGCGATGCCCTTGATGAGCATTGCTCCCTGGCCGATGCGGCGCGTGGCTTTAGACAGCAATGCGACCGACGATTCAGTGTGGCGCGAGGCGGCTGCGGCAGCGGTGGCGATGGTGGTAGCTTTACTTACCAATGCGCTGATTTCCGCAGTTTTGGTTTTCTGCGCGGCCATTTCGGCGATGCGTGCTTTGTCGAGCTGGTCACGGCGCAACATGGAGCGGATGAAGAGATTCAGTACCTGGGCAAGCGGCAGGACGCGGTCGAGCGGGCCGGCTACACCGAAGGCAGCAACGCGCTCCCCATCGAAATCGATGGCGCTGCTGACACCTGGTTTCATGAGTCCGCCGGAAGCTGCGGCTTCTTCGTCCGTGATTTGGCATTCGCGGACTTCACGGCGCATGATGCGGGCAGCGCCGCCGTGGGTGGTCCCGATACGCTCGCGCAGGTTGCAGGCGATGATGATGCCGCCGCTGCCCATGAAACAGCAGCCGTAGCCCAGTTCGCGGCTTACCATGTCGCAGAGTTCCTGCGCAAACGCAACATCCAGTTCAATCGCCACAGTTCCACCGTTTATCAAGGAGCCTGAGAACGACGTCGGGAGGGAGCGTTCACTAAGCTCCAAAAGTGCAAATCTCAGCTGCTGGCTCTATCGGCAACTTGAGGCAAAATCTTCACTCGACTTCGGCCTATTCGGATTCCTGACTTGAGCGAAGGTGGCGGGCGAGGGACCACTTGAGCTCGTCGATGCCCTGGCCGGTTACGGCGCTGATTTCGTGAAACTCGAGCTTCTTGCGCTTGATGTGGGTGCGGAGTTTTTTGAGCTTGTCAGGGTTGGCGCTGTCGATTTTGGTGGCGCAAACAATCATCAACTTGTTGGCGAGGGGATGGTCGACGATGGGCTCGGAGTCGTCTTCCATGGGACCGGCGGCGCGAGTGGTGGAGAAGCTGGCCAGCTCGTTGTTGATGACTTTGAAGTCTTCGACTGGGTCGGGGCGGCCGCTGGAGTCGCTGACGTCGACGAGGTGGAGGAGGATGCGCGTGCGCTCGATGTGGCGAAGGAACTGGGTGCCAAGGCCGGAGCCGAGGTGTGCGCCTTCGATGAGGCCGGGCATGTCGGCGACGACGTAGGATTCCTGGTCGGGCTCTTCGCCTACGGTGACGACGCCGAGGTTGGGCTCGAGGGTAGTGAAGGGGTAGTCGGCGATTTTGGGCTTGGCGGCGGAGATGCGGGAGATGAGGGTGGACTTGCCGGCGTTGGGGTAGCCAACGAGGCCGACGTCGGCGAGTAGCTTGAGCTCGAGGCGGTAGAGGCGCTCTTCGCCGGCGCGACCCATTTCGTGTTCGCGAGGGGCCTGGTGGACGGGAGTGGCGAAGTGCTGGTTGCCACGTCCGCCGCGTCCGCCTTTGGCGATGACGACGCGCTCGTCGGGCTGAGAGAAGTCGTGGATGAGTTCGCCGGTTTCCTGGTCGTAAAGAGCGGTGCCGACGGGGACCTGGAGGGTGATGGATTTTCCATCGAGTCCGGTGCAGTTGGAGCCCAGGCCGTGCTCACCGCGCTGGGCCTTGTGCTCGGGGTTATAGCGGAAATGGATGAGGGTGTTGTGGCGCTGCGAGGAGACCATGACGACGTCGCCGCCGCGTCCGCCGTCGCCGCCGGAGGGACCACCGCGAGGAACGAACTTTTCGCGGCGGAAGGCCATGCAGCCATTGCCGCCGTCGCCGGCTTTTACTTTTACTTTTGCTTCATCGATGAACATGGGGTTCCAAAGTTCTTAGTTCACAGTTCTTAGTTCTTAGTTCTTAGTTCACAGTTCACAGTTCGTAGTTCACAGTTCTTAGTTGTGAATTCTGGGATCGGCTTAAATCGGCGCCGGTTTGTGTTGCCTGTCACAGCTGTGACGGGGCGTCTATCCAGTTTACCGAATCGGGCTTAGAATCGTGATCGACTTCACTTTTTGCCAATTTGGGCAGCAAGAAAACGGGCTTGTACGAAGGCCCGGGCTTGCGCGCCGTACGGATCCGGATTGCATGGGGTCGGGCATGAAGTGTGTTGCTGTATTTCTCCCGATCTGCCGCGAGTGAGCAACTCGATGGCAGGTGTAAGGCGAAGTTGGACGTGGGTGCTGGCGGCGCTGCTGGTTGGGGGCGCGGGCACGGCTGTGTGGGCACAGTCGCCGGCTGGCGTCGATGCGAAACATGCGGCACAAGAATTCCACGAGACAAATCTGGGGGCCGGGGCGAGTGCTTCAGTCGCACGGGGCGGGACTGCTGACGGCGGGGGCATTGGGTCGATTGCCGGTAAGCTGACGGACTTGTATTCAAAGCCACTGAGCGGGGCGACCGTGGTGTTGCGCAGTGCGGCTACGGGTGCGGAACAGCGAACAACTACGGGCAAAAATGGGAGCTACCGGTTTGCAGGGTTGGCAGCCGGGGAATACACGCTGGAAGCGAACAGCGAATCGCGCGGCCACGGGCTGCTTGAAGGAATTGTGGTGGCGGGTGGGCACGAGTCCCGATTACAGACGGCGATGGAATTCACGTTCCAAACGCCGAAAGCCGTGGCTAGCGGGACGGCCCCTGTTGACCCGGTGATTGCGAAGATCGATGCCGGAGAGCGGGGGACGCCGGCGCGAATTGGGTTGGGAGGGATCGCGGCTGATTTACCGCAGCCCATAGAGCCAGCGGATCGGGCGGGTGGGATGAAGGCAGCAATTGCTCCAGTTTCCGCGGCTGGGACGTCGATTGCGGGTACTGTTCCAGGCGAATTGGTGCTGCGGGTGCCCAGCGAAGCCTTAACTCCGGTCAGCCCGGAAGTGACGGCGACGCTGAGTCAGGAGATTCTGGCGGGACTGCCTCTGACGGGGACGGCAGTGGGAGAGGCTGAAGAAAGCGAGCCGGCGCGGGCTGCCGCAGACGACTTGGATCCCATTACGTCTGTCGTGACCACTTCAATGACCTCGGAGCAGGTGCAAGGGATGCCCGTGGGCGGGAGGCGTTGGCAGGATTTTGTTCAAGATTCGCCAACCGCAGGGAGTGCTGCGGGGGGCGGAGCGCAGACTTCGCTGCGCGGAGCAGGGCTGATGGCGCCGGGAATGTCAGTGGATGGAGCGGATACCGGGCTGGCATTTGGTGGCGGACGTGGTGCGGGTTCGCAGGGTCGAGCGGCCGGGGCTGATATGGGCGGGATGGGGCAGGCCTGGGCTGGCGGGCGCGGATTCGCGGTGGGGGAGACGGCGATCCGCGAGATACGGACGACAGCGGGAAATGTGGAAGCGGAGGGAGCGCGTGCAGCCGGGGGACGAATTCACGTAGGGACCGCCGGCGGCGAGAACGAGTTGCATGGGCAGGGGTTCGTGTTTGACCGGCAGAACACATGGGGGGCGCAAAACCCGTTTACGCAGTGGGTGAAGGAGACTGCGGCGGCGACGGATACGACGACGCCAACGTTTACGCCAGAGAGCTATACGCCGCCGGATCACGAGATGACGTGGGGGATGGGTGCGGGGGGACGGCTTCGCAAGGATAAGGTGTTCTGGTTTGCGGCGCTGGACGGCATGGGACGGAATGACCCTGGTCTTTCCACCGTGAAGCATCCGGCGGAGTTTTTCGCACAGCCGGCGAACGATGATTTGCAGGTGTTGAGTGCGCGGCTTGGACTGAGCAGTTCCGATCCAGTGGCAGCGGGGCTGGGAGCTTACTCCGGCATGCTGGCGACGCTCGGTGGGCTGCTGGGACCCGCTCCGCGGACTGCTACGCAATGGAATGGGTTTGCGCGCCTGGACTGGCAGGCGGGTGAGCGGCATCGATTCACACTGGAAGGGATTGGGGCAAGGTGGGACTCGCCTGGAGGCGGTCTGAGTCGCGTGGCGGAGACGTATGGACCTGACAGCTTTGGCATCAGCGAGGCCAGCGAGGAATGGGTGCTTGGGCGGTGGGAGGCATTTCTGACGCCGAACCTGATGGCGGTGAGCCAGGGCTCGGCGGGAAGAAGCATTCAGGGCGCGCATGCGGAGGCGCCCTCGGCCTTCGAGCACACGTTTTTGAGCCCAAGTGTCTGGGGACAGTTGCCGCAAATGGTGGTGGATTCGCGGTATGGGTTCACGATCGGGAATCCGTCGAATTTCGGCGCGGGGAGCTACCCGGACGAGCGGACTTATGAAGGACAGGAGATGCTGGACTGGGTGCACGGCAAGTTGCTGGTGAAGGCGGGATTCGAACTGAACCATAATGCGGACACGACCAGCCTGCTGCGCAACGAGACGGGAACGTATTCGTATGCGAGCGTGGAGAATTTCGCTTCTGACGCGCTGGCGTTTGCGGCATTTGGAGTAGGCGGAGAACTGAACAAGATGAACGAGCACAACTGCGACCAGACGGGAAGGGTCTGGCGGGACGCGGCGGGCACGCTTCGAGGGCTGGGCTATTTGCCCTGCTTTGCGCACTATTCTCAGACGCTGGGGCCGGCGAACTGGAACTTGAGCACGAATGACTGGGCGGGATATGCGACCGCGCAATGGCAGCCGAAACCGCTGTTTGTGGTTTCAGCAGGACTGCGCTGGGAGTTCGAGCAGATGCCGCCCCCGATGGCGGCGCTTAATAATACGCAGCTTCCACAGACGGAGAGGATGCCAAGCCTGGGAAGCGATTTGGGGCCGCGGATCAGCCTGGCGGTGGGAAATGCAAAGAGCCGCTGGCCGGTGCTGCGGCTCGGCTATGGAATGTATTTTGGGCGGACGGAGAACTCGACGCTTGAGACGACTTTGACGCAGACGGGTTCGCCGAAGGGGGATCTGAAGTTTTTCATGCGGCCGACGGATGATTTGAACGCTGGCATGGCGCCGCCGTTTCCGTATGTGCCATCCGGGTTGCCGGGAAATGTGGTGAAGCCGGGGGCGGCGCAATTTGCAGCGAACTTCCGGAACCCAGAAGTTCACCAGGCTGTGGCCGCCGTGGAAGAGAGTCTGCCGGGACATATAGAGATGACGGCGAGCGCGATGGTGAGCCTGGGACGGAGGCTGCCGATCACGATTGATGCCAATCTCACGACGCCGACGGCCGAGCATACGGTGACGTACAACGTGTGCGATGAGGTACCGACCGGCACGAACAACACGCTGTGCGGTCACACCGGGTTGGGACCCATCAAAGCGGCTCAGATCACGGTACCCTTCTACGCCTCATGGCCGACGACCGATGGGAACTGCCCTTATTATCAGCCAGCAGGTGCGGCGGCGCCGGGGTGGCTGTGTCCTGACTACCAGGGAATTGACGAACTCACGAGCAAGGCGAATTCGACGTACGAGGCGGTGATGGTGAGGCTGGTTCGTTACGGGCGGCGGGGGCTGAGTTTTCATGCGCACTATACCTACTCGCATGCCATGGATTGGAATCCGGGGGAGAGCCCGCTGTTCCCGGACGGTCTAAGCCAGGGCTCGGACTTCAGCGAGGAGTATGGGACGAGCAGCCTGGACATGCGGCACTCGGCCGGGGCGATGGTGACGTTTGAACCGCCATGGAAGCTGCATCAGCTTGCGGGAACACTGGGGAATGGTTGGAACCTGTCGGGTACGGGGCAGTTTCATAGCGGATTACCTTACACGATGCGGACGGGCGGGTCGATGGCTGAGGAATTTTCAACCGGAGGCACGGCGATTGTGGGACTGGCGCCGGGGATGAATGGATCGGGTGGCGACAGCCGGGTTTTCGGGGTGGGCAGCGACAACGTTGTTTACAACATTGGCCGCAACACGTACCGGTATCCGTCGACGTGGAAGGCCGACATGCGGTTGGGCAAGAGCTTCGACCTGGGCGAGATGCGGAGGCTGGAGTTTCTTTTGGAGAGCTTCAACCTGTTCAATCACCAGAATGTGACGGAGTTGGAGACGACGGGATACACCATTGAGCCAGGCGCTCTGTCGAGCACGCTGGGTGCGCCGGGAATGCTCCCGACGTTGAATTTTCTGACGGGGCTGAAGACGAGCCGGACGACGGGGCTGACTACGCCGGCGTTTGGACAGCCGCTGAATGTGAATGCTACGGACTTCTACCGGGAACGGCAGTTGCAGGTGGGGCTACGGCTTCGGTTCTGAAGTGCGATTGGAGCTTGTTGGCTTCCGGGGCTGAAGGCGATGCGCGCCGATCCGGTGACGGCTATTCGCCAACACTGATTGGGAGGCGAGACTGTGGCTTATTGAGCCGCAGTCTCGTTCAACTGCTTCAGCACGTTTTCGGTGGTGTCTATTTCGCCGAGGCGCGGGAATGTTTTTTCGACGCTGTAGCGATGGGCTTCCGGGTCCATGTCGGTCATGGCGTCTTCCACAAGGACAACGTGGTAGCCGTGGTCGTATGCGCTGCGTGCTGTGGCTTCAACGCCGGCGCTGGTGGCGACTCCAGCTAAGAAGACCTGAGTCACTCCGCGACGGCGAAGTTCCTCATCCAGAGCGGTGCCGATAAACGCACCGACCCGCTGCTTGGTGATGAGGATGTCGCCGGGTTGCTGGTCGAGTTCGGGGACAAGTTCGGTCCAGTCCGGCGGGAATGGGGGCATGGGGCGTGTGAAGCTGGTGCGGCCGGGTGCCCTGCCGGTGACATTGACCAGGACTACCGGGAGGCCGCGTTCGCGGAATGCGCGCGCAAGACGGGCAGAGCGCTCGACTATCTCGGAGGA
>Ga0302190_10001258_pt1 | contig 16867 bp, 16 predicted proteins | sample II_Bog_E2_3_FD_198784 | JGI IMG/M metagenome (GOLD analysis project Ga0302190, IMG submission 198784) | Peat permafrost microbial communities from Stordalen Mire near Abisko, Sweden - II_Bog_E2_3 | ecosystem: Environmental > Terrestrial > Soil > Wetlands > Peat | place: Sweden: Abisko... | reverse complement strand
CTGGGACAGGGGCTCCTGGGCGTCCAGGAGGGCCCGGAGCAGCTTCAGGCGGGATACGTCGCCCAGCGATCCGAAGATCCGGCCGACTTGCTCGAGGACCTGGTCATTGATCGGGATGGCGCTCATGGTTCCACATTACAACTATAAAGTTATATTGTCATTAAACCATGTCAATGATTTTAAAAAAGGTTTGTTGCTTGCCAAGGCCAGGGGCTTGCCCGGACACTGGTCCTGGAGGAGGCCTTGGCCCGTCGCCCATGCTGCAAGCGAGTCGAGGAAATGCCCGGGGTGAGCTATTTCAAACCCCGAGCCGTACCCTTGTCGGTCCTGGAGGAGGTGGTCCTGTCCGTGGAGGAACTGGAGGCGCTCCGGTTGGCCCACAAGGAGGGCCTCTACCAGCAGGCGGCGGCGGAACGCATGGCCGTTTCCCGGGCGACCTTCGGCCGGGTGCTGGACGCGGCGCACCGGAAGGTCACCAAGGCGCTGGTGGAAGGGTGCGCCCTGCGCATCGAAGGCGGTTCATTCTGCATGATCGGCCCCGAACGATGCGAACGCTGCCCGGCCAAGGCCGCGCTGGCCGAAGGCGAACCTTCCCCGTGCGAAGCTTGCCCGGTGAAGGGATCCCAAGGCTGACAGGATCCGTGGATGCTGGCCCGATCGGGGTTGGGAGAGGCAACGCCAGGCAGAGCTCTGGAACAGGCCACATAAAAGCAGGGCGGCGAGTTTGTTATGTTCGACCTCCTGGAGCCACCTGGGTGCCTTTCCACATCGCATAGCGCCGGTATCCGCCGCACAGGTTGCGCACCTTGAAGCCATGCTGGGACAGCAGGCGCGCGGCGACATAACCGCGCAGGCCCACCTGGCAGAACAGCAGCTTCAGGGTGATCGGGTGCGCCCCGGGATAATAGGCCGCGTGATCCGCCGGAAGCACATAGATGCGCCGGTAGGGCATCCGCTTGCGCCCCAGGGCGGCCTCGGACAACCCGGTCATGGCGAAGGTCAGGTCGAACACCCGGCAGATGGCGGTGCCCTGGCTCGCCTTGTAGCGGCTGTTCCGGCCGAGGATGACATCGGCGGCGATCCGGCCCTGACGGTTGGCCGGGCCGGCCAGAGGGATGAGCGCGGGCTCGCCGCTCACGAAGTCCCGGACTTCCACCGCATCGCCCACGGCATAGATTCCCGGCTGGCTGGTGCGCATCCGGTCATCCACCAGGATGCCGCCGGTGCTGCCGAGGGCGAGTCCCGCCGCCTTGGCCAGGCGGGTCTCGGGGCGCACCCCCACACTCATGACCGCCAGGGCGCAGGGGATCCGACCGCCATCGTCCAGGATGGCCACCAGCGCCCCGTCCGCCTGGTCGAAAGCCGCCACCGAGCGCCCCAGGCGCAGGTCCACCCCCTGCCTGGCCAGCTCCTCCTGGAGCGGGAAGGTCATTTCCGGATCCGCCACCCCAAGCACCTGGCCGAGCTTCTCCACCACGGTGACCGGCAGGCCGCGGTGCCGGAATTGTTCCGCCAGCTCAAGCCCGATGAAGCCAGCCCCCACGACCAGGGCCCGCCCCGCCCCGGCCGCGGGCAGGGTCGCCAGGATGGCGTCCATGTCGCCCATGTTGCGCAGGGTGAACACTCGGTCCGAATCAGCGCCGGGGATGCCGGGCCGGATGGCTTCCGCGCCCGGGCTCAGCACCAGGGCGTCGTAGGGCTCCGTCGTCGAGTTGCCGGTCTTCAGGTTCCGGGCCACCACCACCTTCGCCTGAGGGTCGATGGACACCACCTCGGTGTTGACCCGCACGTCGATAGCGAAACGGTCGTGGAGACTCTGGGGGGTCTGCACCAGCAGGCGGGCGCGGTCCTCGATGACCCCGCCGATGCGATAGGGCAGACCGCAGTTGGCAAACGAGACGTAGGGGCCCCGTTCGAACAGCACGATTTCGGCCTGCTCGGAGATCCTCCGGGCGCGGGCCGCGGCACTGGCGCCGCCCGCCACACCACCGACGATCAGGATGCGAGGGGAACTGGACATGGGATTCCTTTCGGAAAGGTCGGCTGTTCGGAGTTGACGCGAAGGGTGCCGGGGACCCCATTATGAACATATACTCACAATGAAACCACAATGGGTGGCTTCGGATCCTCCCCATTCCCAGATCAAACCACGCGCAAGGGGCGGCCCCACCGGCATGGCCCCTCGCTTTCCTTTCCAAGGAGACAATCCATGAACCAGGCCCGCATCGCCATCCCCTCCACCCTTCCCGGCGGCCTCGAGGCCGAGGTCGGGGCCCATTTCGGCCACTGCGATGTCTACACGCTGGTGGACCTGAAGGAAGGCCAGATCACCCAGGTGAGCACCCTGCCCTGCGTCCCCCACGAGCAGGGCGGTTGCCTCGCGGCGGTGAACCATCTGGCCCGGAATGGCGTGACCGTGCTCATCGCCGGCGGCATGGGCATGCGGCCCCTGATGGGCTTCAATCAGGCCGGGGTCGAGGTCTACCGCGGCACCGGCATCCCCAGCGTGGCCGCGGCCGTCAAGGCCCTGGTCCACGGCGACCTCGAGCGGTTCACCCAGGAGTTCACCTGCCAGGGCGGCCAGCACCACGGTGAGCACGAGCATCAGCATTGAACAGCCTGGGGCCTCGGTTGCCCCGCAGGGCATGGAGCGGAACCACTGGGCGGGCCGGACCACGCTCGCTCCCCGCACGTGATCAGGGCCCGGAGCGCGACCACCAGCATCCAGTTTCCGGGCGATTCACCCTCGTCTGATGAATTGGTTGATAAGGGTCTGTTCCGCGGGTGCCGAAAGCCTGGCACCGTGCCGCACCATCCGGTCAAGGAGGGCCTTCGCCCTCCCTGCGCTGGCTGTGCGGTATTGAAGGGCGAAGGCAGCCGGGTGGCAAGATCTGCAACTGGCCTGGATGATCGTGACAGCGCTTGACCCTGGGGTTGTGGAGGAGCGCGCATCCGCCACCGGACCAAGCCCAGCGTTTCCCGCCAGAGAAGCCTGGAACCCCTTCAGCAAAGTCTGCTTCTCGGCCTCCGTCAGCCTCGCCTCTGGATGGACCAGCGTGAACGGCAGCGGCGGCATGTCGCCCTGGATGGCCCGCTGCATGCCGCCGGCGTTCAGGGCGCCGTCCCAATCGGAGAAATTGACGTGGCGGCGGGCTCCGTTGATATCGTGCTGGGCGAGCCAGGAGAAAGGCGCGACCTTCACGGCCCACCACCACTTGGTCTCCGTACTGTGGCAGTCGTAACAGGCCGCCCTGGCGATCCCTTCCGCCGCCGGGGAGTTCCATCGGAACGGATTCCTGGCCGGCGGTTGGGCGTGGTCCCGGCCGTAGGGGACGAACTGGATGGCCACGGACGTGGCCATGAGACCAGCGAGGGTCCAGAGTGCGATCCGGCTCCGGGAGCGTTTGGGGCGGGTGGGGGTCGGGACCAACGGGGATCTCCTTGTGCGGCGCTTGGGCCTGGTTCAGGTCGTTCTTGGCTTGGGGCCAAAGGGCAGCTACAGGCCCCGTCTCATCAACGGCGGTCGCCGCCTTCACGGTCGGCGTTGTCATTGTCGAAATCGTGGTCAGGGTCATTGTCGTTCTGGGTCTGGGTCTGGCGCGGTTCCATATAGGCCGATCGGTAAGTGGAGACCGAAGCCGCAGGCACGAACGGAATGCGGGCCGGCTGGCCGGGGAAAGAGGCGAGAGCGGTGGTAAGCAGGAGAGAGAACATGATGGTTTCCTTGTGCCAGTGGGGATCGGATGTCCCCTGGATTGGGAGGTGAGTGCGGAGCGAGTCCGCGGTTATCCGGAACCGTGGGTTCCGGGTAGAAAGCAGGAAGGACGGCATCGGGTCCAAGGTAGAACGCTGTCGATCGGCTGTCTGGCGCATGGTGCCGGTGGGGAGCACTTCGGGCCAACTAGGGAGACTATTCTGGGAGTTGTCTTCCGCTAAAGCCAAGAAAGGATCGGCCGGGATTCATTGGGAGCGGGAATGATCTTCCTGGTGAAGTCAACCACCTGGATTTCAGTGGGACCGGAAGTTGTTTGGCTTCCTCGAGACTGATTTTAGGCCGCTGGAAACGACAGGCAAGACAATCGGGGTTCTCTCTAAGGAAGCTCTAAGGTAGGGCCTGGGGCAGCTATTTACCTGGTGACGCGCCCAGTTCGGACCGGTAATCTCGAATTTCAGCGAAATGGAGCCGGACGGATGAAAATCCTGATCATCGAAGATGAGATAAAGCTCTCGAACATCCTGCTCCAGGGGCTCAAGGAACAGGGCATGGCCGTGGACGTGGCACGCAAGGGTGATGCGGGCCTCCAGGCGGCCCTGGCCGGTGCCTATGACGCCGTGATCCTGGATGTGATGCTTCCCGGCAAGAACGGTTTCGAGGTGCTGCGGGAACTGCGCGCAGCCGCCGACAAGACCCCCGTGCTCATGCTCACCGCGCGGAGCGGGATCGAGGACCGGGTCCGGGGCCTGGATCTCGGCGCCGATGACTACCTGCCCAAGCCTTTCGCGTTCAGGGAACTGCTGGCTCGGCTACGGGCCATCACCCGGCGGCCCCAGGTGGAGCCCCAGACCACGCTCAAGGTGGCCGACCTGGAACTCAACCCGCAGAAGCGCGAAGTGCGCAGGGCGGGACAAACCATCGAGTTGACCGCCCGGGAATTTGCACTATTGGAATACCTTGTCCGGCAGAAAGACGTGGTGGTGACCCGGGCCATGATCCTGGATCAGGTGTGGGACGCGGGCTACGATTTCGAGGGCGGCTCCAACGTGGTGGAGGTCTACATCAACTACCTGCGGCGGAAGATCGACCAGCCCTTTGCCACCCGGCTGATCCACACCGTGCGCGGCACCGGATACATCCTAGGGGAGAAGGCGTGATGCGCCCGGCCCGGACACTGAGGTTCCGGCTCACGGTCGGGTATTGCACCACCCTGGCCATCGTGATGCTCCTGCTGGGGGCGCTCATGTATGGGATCGTCAGATACCGCCTGTTGCGCCACCACGATGCCATGCTGACGCAGAAGGTCACCCAGATCCGGGCCATCCTGGAAACACCGGGGGCCAGCACCGCCCTGACGTCCTCCCAGTTGGAGGCGCTCGACCACCTCGGCGAGAACATCCTGGTGCATGAACAGGGCGGAGCCCACCCGACCCACTACCAGTCCCCGGAAATGATGGCGAATCCTCTCGCTCCGTCAGTCCAAACCCTGGGGTGGGCCGAGGTTCCGGCCCGGCGTTTCACCACCGCCCGGGTCAAGGGGGAGTCCTGGCGGGTCGTCGCGGAGCCGTATCAGGCGAACCACGGGCGCCGGGGGGTCATCCGCCTGATGGAGGACAATGAAGACATCCAGGACACCCTGACGCATCTGCGCTTTGCCATGCTGGTGCTGATCCCGGCGGGAATCCTGGGGTCAGCCATGGGAGGATTCTGGCTGGCTGGCAGGGCCCTGGCGCCCGTGGGCCGGATTGCCAAAATGGCCCGGGAAATCGAGGCGAGCAAGTTGGATCAGCGACTGCCCAATCCGGGTGTTGACGACGAGATCGGCCGGCTGGTGGTGACCCTGAACCGCATGATCGCGCGGCTGGAGAGCTCCTTCGACACCATGAAGCGGTTCACCGCCGACGCCTCCCACGAGTTGCGCAACCCCCTGGCGACCATGCGCAACACCATCGACGTGATCATGGAGCGCCCGCGCACCCTCGAAGAGCAGCAGGCCGCCCTGGCAAGCCTGGGCGAGGACGTGGACCGCCTGCGCAGAATTGTCGAGGATCTTCTGCTCCTGGCCAAGGCCGATAACGGGCACTTGGCCATGGACCGGGAGACGGTGCGGCTGGACAGCCTGGTCCAAGCCTTGGCCGAGATCCACCAGCCGATGGCGCAAGAGGCTGGAGTGACGCTGGAGGTGGCCGCCCCCGGCTCCGCAGCGGTGGAAGGGGACGAACGCTGGCTCTACCAGATGGTCGGCAACGTGCTTGGCAATGCCCTCAAGTTCACCCCTCCCGGCGGCCGGGTGCGGATGGAAGTCACCCCCGAAGGGGAGGTGGTGCGACTGCGAGTGCGAGACACCGGGCCCGGCATCCCGGACGAGGACCTGGAGCGGATCTTCCAGCGTTTCTATCAGGCCGACCCGTCCCGAACCCGGGACCGGAAACCCGGGTCCGGGTTGGGCCTGGCCATTGCCGCCTGGATTGTCAAATCCCACGGTGGTCGCATTTCCGCCGCCAACGAGCCAGGAGGGGGTGCGGTCTTCACGGTCGAACTGCCCCGTTCCGGGACGAGTCCCTCTCAGTAACGCTCCTATCCGGACGGTCCGGATCCGCTGCCGCCCTCCTTGAGGCCGGCGTAGGCGCGCCTTGGCGAATGCCTCGGGCAGCCATGGCGGCATAGTCGGACACCTTCACCACCCTGTGGTCGCCGCCAAACTGTTCCAAGGCCTGATGGGCGTTCTTTTCCAGGGTCTGGCACCTGGCGCAGCCGGGACCGAAAACTTCGATGAGCATGGGATCTCCTTCAGTAGAGTGAAAAACTACATGATGAAATTGAACAGGTAGCCCACCAGCATGATGCCGGTGGCCACCACCCCCCGGAAACATTGATGACTGTTTACTTGGCCGATGCTTCTCCGGATTCGGGGCCTTTGAATGCTATCCCCCGGCAGGCGAGCAACCGTGAAGTTCGGTCAAGCAATACTGAAATATCTATATTTTAATTCATCAATAGGCTAAGAATCACGCACTCCTGAAGCCAAGGGCCGGCAAATCTTTGTCTCGGTCATAATAAACAAAATATATAATGAGGGGCCGGTTCCTGTTTGATCGCCCGGCCAACCTGGATCCAGCCGAACCATGACCCAGCGCCGCCCCCTCCGCCATTTCTTCCTCAGCCCGATCCTGCTCAGCCTGGTGGTGGGCGCACCCTTCATGGAAGCCAGCGGCAAGAAAAAGAAGAAACACAAGCAGCAGGCGAAGAAGGTCGCGGCCCAGGCCAAGTCCGCCGCCCCGCCGGGCCCCGCCGTGGCGACCAAGGCTGGCGCCGGAGCCGCGGTAGCCAAGCCGCAACCCAAGCAGCCTGCCGCCGGTGCCCGGCCCCCCGCGGTCGAAACCAAGGCCACCCCTGGCGGCCCAGGGAACCCCTTGACCAAAGCGGTCATGGATGGGTTCAAGGACCTGCCGCCGGAGGTGGTCCGAGCCATCCTGGAAACGGCCACCCCCAAGACCCGGCCCCTGGACTGGAAGACCCCGGAGAAGCTAGAGAAGGCCCTCACCGCCAGGCTCCTGCTGGCTCCGCCCGATCTGGACAGAGCCGCCGCCGTGGCTGAGCTCCAGCGCAAGCTCCAGGCCGGCTTGCCGGTCAAGGATTTCGCCGGGCTCGACCTGCGCGGGTCGAACCTGGACCTCTCCGGGGGGGACTTGACCCGGGCCGACTTCTACCGCGCCCGCCTGGGATCCGTGGACTTCCGGGGGGCGTCCGTGAAGGACGCCCGGTTCTTCCGGGCCGACATCCGCGGGGCGAAGAATCTGGACCTGAGCGGCGCGCAGCTCCACCCGTTCTTCCAGCGGGTCGCCGGCGAGCCGGTGGGCACCATCCGGACCGTGCGCCTGCTGGGGCTGGGCCCCGCCTCGGCCGACCAGCAGGACCGCATCCTCCTGACCCGGGACCGCCTCCTGGTCTGGATCCGCGATGACGGTCCCGGCCTTCGGGTGCTGGCGCCCACCGGCTGGAGCTTTGACATGGTCTTCGAGGCGGACTTGCGTTGTCTGGCCATCAAGGAGGACCCGGAGGGCCGCATCTACCTGTTCACCGACCAGGGGGTCCACCTCATCCCGACGGGCCAGCTGCTCCAGGGGGGCAAGGACTGGAGCACCCAGGTCTTCCCCGGCCCCAAGCTGACCCGCCCGCCCAGGGGGATCGGCTTCACCAGCAACGCCAACACCGTATTCTTCCAGAACGGGGAGATGCACGTGATGAACCCCCGGGACATGAGCCACAGTCCCGGAGATGCCGAAGCATTGGGGGCGGGGGGCGATCAGGTCGGTCTCCTGGCGCTCCACTCGACCTTGCTGATCCTGCGCGACCAGCGGCCGGACGTCATCATGGTAACCGACCTGGAACAGGGGTTGACGTACCACCTGCAGGTGGAGGGCGGACTCCATGATCTGGCCAAGGGATCGGGCGACACCTTCCACGGTACCCTCCAGGGGATCGGCCACCTGATCAAACTTACGATCAAGAAAGGGAAGGACGAGGGACCGCCGGACCTGACCAATAAGGTCATCCCGCTCGATCCGCTGGCCAACGGACCGCGCCAGCCCACCAGCATCGCCCCGGGCGAGGACGGCAACTTCTGGTTCACTGACCCCGGCGTCCCGTGCATCGGCCGGGTGACTGCGGACGGCAAGGTCGAGGACTTCCTCCTGCGGGCGGGGGACCGCCCGCTGCGGATCTTCCCCTCCGGGGACGGCCGCATGCTGTTCACCCTGGAAGGGCAGAACCGGCTCGGCTCGATCCGGACCGTGGCCGTGCCCGGAATGGTCGAAGCGCCGGAGGCGGTCCGGGAGGCCGAGGAGAAGGAGGACGCGGGGTTGGCCGGGGAGATCCGGGCCGCCACCTTCGACCCCATCCACCAGGAGGACTTCCGCGAGACCGAAGCCGAGGCGGAGGCGAATGCGACCCCTGAGGGCACCCCGGACGGCAAGGCCGTGACCCCGGATGGCCGGGTCGAAGCGGCCCTGGAGGGCAAGGCCGGGGCCCCGGCCGACTGGATCCCGCCGGCCCCCAATCTCCGCCGGGGAACCGCCCTCCGGCGGATGCACGAACGGGGCTACCACCTGAGCGAGGATCTGGCCGCCCTGATCCTCGGCAAGCACAAGCTCAAGGAGGACCCCGAACCGGCCCCCGCGAGGGACTCCTTGGGGCCGATCGAGTTCCGGCGCTTCCAGGGCAAGAGCCAGTTCAGCCCGGGCGTGAAGAGCGCTGCGGACCTGGCGGAATTGCTCGCGGAGGGTCTGGCCGGTGAAGTCACCTTCGAGGAATCGGACGTCCCAGGTCGGGAACACTGGACGTTCACCCTGCCGGGAGCCGGCCGGGTGCACGCCATGAGCGCATACGGCCCCTGGAAGCCCAGCGACAAGGTGCGGGTGATCACCCGGCTGGAACCCGGCCCCAGGAATACCTCGCGCAGGTTCATCATCAACGCCTTCCCGGTGCGCCCATGATCCAAAGCCTTGCCAAGGAAGGCTCTCGTTGATCAGCCAGAAACCAAGGATCAAGGACCAGACAAGACCTGTTTCCCCAGGGATCGCCAACGCCCGGGCCCCTTTCACTGCTCGGGGCCAAGTCATGGACCTGGGCTGCGGAACCTCTCGGACCCACTGAAGCGAACCATCAAGCCATCCGACAATTGAAGGCAACGGGAACCTCGACTTAATAAACAAAACATACAGCAAGAACACAGGTGTTCCCTTTTCCCTCCGGTGCACTCCATGAACCTCCGTCTCTGCCAATGCCTGCGGACCGCGGGCGCCACCCTGGCCCCAGGCCTGCATGATCCGGTTCAGCACCGCCCGGCTGGCGGGCGCGGGCGCTCCCCACTGGGCCGGCCAGCTGGACGCCTTGCCCGGGCCTCAGGTTGGAAAAGGCAAGGAGCAATCGTCCGGCGCCAGGAGAGTCTTCCTGTTCCGTGGAAGCGCTCCGGATCGCCGGATCTGACGATCAAGCCTTCTAATGCCAACCGGTTGTAAAAGGGGGTCTTCCTTGCACTGCTCAAACCATTCCTTCGGCCTCCCGGCGCTGTGCGCCCTCGCCATCACCCTGGCGGGCCAGGGGCCGCTCCGGGCCGACAGTCTCGCGTTCCTGCACAACGGCAGCTCGGAACCCATCGTCATCCACCGGGTACCCAGTTCCGCCAGCCAGGTGGAGCCCGGGGCCAAGGGCGAAGTGAAGTGGGAGGGCCGGGTGCTCGGCTGGTTGGCCCAGCGGCCCACCCGGGCCTGGTTCCTGGAACCCACCTTCCACCCCACCGAGGCGGAGGTGGTCACCCTGGCGCCGGGCGCCACGGCCGGGCTGGCCTGGATCGACCGGACCCGGCCGTCCAGCCGCACCCATCTGCGGGTGGTCCTGGGCGGGGACGGCTCCCGGCGCTGCTTCCTGACCTACCGGGTGGAAGGCCGGGGAGTCCTGGAGCAGGGGTTCCTGGAACCCTATGGCTCTTTCGGCCCGGCGGTCCGCCTGGGTGAGACGCTGCTGGAGGACCGAGTCATCCCCTCGTTCCTGGGCGTTGCCGCCCAGGCGGCGGCAGAGGGGGCAGGCCCCGAAGCCAAGGACGACCGGGGGGCGGCGGCGTTCACCCCGGATCCGCCCATGGAGGCCGGGCTGGATGCGGACGTGCTGATCCGGGACTTCCGGGTGGACCCGGAGCGGGTGGAAGCTCCAGGCTCCCTGTTCCACCTGAATTCCCCCACCGCCGCCCGGCACAAGGGGGCGAAGCTCCTGGACTGGGCGCCCCGGCACCCGGTGGCCATTGCCAACCGGTCGGGACGCCACCTCTACCTCACCCTGCTGGCGTCCAAGGACGGCAATGCGGGGCCGGGCGTCCTCCTGGGTACCGCCCGGGACCTGGACCCGGAGCGCTGGCTGGAACTGGAGCCCCACGGCAGACCCAGCCGCCAGAGCTATGACCTGATTCCCGCCGGCAGTTCGGGGTTCCTGGGTCTGGCCGAGCCCTGCCCGGAAGGCCGGGAGACCCTGCTGACCCTGAAGATGGACGGGGACGAGCGCACCTGCCTGTTGCGCTACCAGGTGCTGCCCGGCGGCGACGCCGTGCTCCAGCCCCACCGATCGATCGACCGGGCGCTGCTGGGCGATTCGGGCGAGGGCGGCGAGGTGCTGACCGTGGAGCCGTTCCCCCTGGATGGACTGGGCTGCGGTGCGGGCCAGCCCGCCGCGGCCGCCACCGGCGCGACGCTGCAGGACCCGGGCGCCTGCCCGCCCTGGATCGCCACCCCGGTCCGGACCCTCCGGGGACGGGGGGAGGAGCAGAAGACCGCCGTGGGCTCCCAGCGCTAGGAGCCTGGCTATGTGAAGATTCGTGTTCCAGACCTTCATCAGGGTCGTCACGGTCGGTTGCTGGCGCAACCGGCCGTGACGGGAACTGAACCAGAATCGTTGCGCTGGTGTCCCGATTCACTGAAAAGCAGCCCCAGCAGGCTTTTTGCGGTCGAAAACTGGCTTCAATCGACGCGATTTGCCCTCAGACTGAAGCCCTGATCCGTTTCAGAAGGTTGTGGGCCGTGCAGACGAACGCCCATTCGGCCGCCGTCGGCCAGTCCTTCACCACCGTTGCGAATTCAGCATCCGCCTTGGTCATCCGGTCATAGCTCATGGCCTTGTGTTTGCTGGCATTGGCTCGGACCTTTGTGCCATCGTCCATCCGCTCGATGCAGGCCCTGGCGATCTTGCGCGAACAGGACGTCAAGCCTCCGGAAGTGCCAACGAATGGCCTGCCCGGGACGGGCTGGAACCTTTTCGAGCCAAGAATCATTTATAATCTGACGTCCCAAGTCTCCATGGCACCCGTTTCCCGGGGCCGGCCAGGTGGCTTCCCCCTTCTTCAGTCAAGGATCCCCATGACCTTCACCCTCCGTCCCTCCCTCCAGTGCGCGTGCCTGGCCGTCATGCTGGGCCCCATCGCCAGCGCGGACGAGACCCTTTTCAACGACCAGGACCATTCCGTATGGGTCAGCGCCCTGGTCAAGGCGGATCTGGACCCCACCGCCCCGCTGCCTCCGGATTCCGTCCTGGTGTCGATCATCGCCCCGGAGGTGCAGAAGGCCGACGTCTCAAGGTCCAGGCCGGCCTCGCGCAATTTCGAGTTGCCCTATCTCAAGGGCGAATCCAGGAGCATCGAGTTGCCGGCCGGACATACCATCGCCTTCTGCGGCATGAAGCCTTGGCGCTCGAACCTGGCCCACTTCCAGATGACCCCCTACCCGCCGGACCAGCTCCCGACCCATCGAGGGGTCGCGTACCACCTCAGCTATCACATGTCCGTGGGCCAGGACAGCACCGCCGTCCATTGCGTGTTCCGGTCGGTCGACTACGGGTCGGTCTCCCAGGCCTTCAGCCCGGCCGGTTCCTACCAAGACTCGGAGGCCGACGTGGCCCCCGAAGGGAACCCCGAGGGTTGCGTTTGCGTGATCTTGTAGTCAGGTCGATGGGGCCGGTACGGAAGCCTTGAGCGGGCTGGCGGATCAGCGCGATTCCGATTCGTCCAGGGTCAGCACCACCCTGACCTGGCCCTTCACCTGGCTCTGCGCCACGAAGCCCACGGCGCCCTTGCTGTTGGCGACGATCTCCAGCACTTCCTGGTAATCCCTGGCCTGGTGGGGCGGCTGGGCCTGACCGGAGAAATACATTTGCGCCCAATAGGAACGTACCCGGGGCAAGGGCAGGTTGACCAGCATCTGGTAGAATCGGGCGCGGTCCGCTCCGGGGTTCAGCGGTTCCACCGGCAAGGCCACCAGGCCCGACTTGAATCGGGTCTGGGCGCCCATGAACAGCCGGCCCACCTCGGCGCGGCTCAACCGGGTGATGCCGCTGTCGGGGTTGACGACCACCGCCAGGGGTTCGGCGGTCGCCAGTGCGCTGGCGGCGAGAAGGATCGCGAACAAGCTGGACCGGAGGCGAGTCATCGCCCACCCCCGAACACGAAATCCACCACCGCGCTGACGACCGTCAGGTGCCCGTTGAATCCCGGCTGCAGATTGATCACCAGCGGCGGGCCCTGGCTCCACACCCGGTCCACCTGGAGCTTGAAGTCGGCATGGTCGGAAAAATCCCAACGCACCCCCGCCGAGTAGGTGTATTGGTTGACATTCAGACCGTTCACGAGCTCGGTGATCCCGGCCACGACCTTGCGGGAATCGGGATCGCTCAGGTTGGGCAGCATCCCCAGGTAGGGCAGTTTCTGGGGCGCCGAACGGCTCTTGGCGAACATCCCGTAGGGCATCACCTTGCCCAGGCGATAGCCCAGGGAAAGGAGGCCCGACTGGTTGGGGGTCAACAGATACTTGTCGAAGTAGGTCCGGGTGAACAAGGCCTCGGCCTGGACCGGGCCTTCTTCGTAGACCACCCCGGCGGAATAACCCCGCCCGATGCAGCCCTGAAGCGGGAACAGGCTGCCACTCGGGGCCAGGCCCGGATCCTTGAGGGCGACCCCGTAGCCGTCAAGCACCTGGGCGACCGAGCCGGTGGGGGGAGGGAAGTCGTGGGGGATCTGCACCTGCCACACTTCGACCCGCCCCCGCCAAGGCCCGATGGCCAGGCTGGCATGGCCGCCGATATCATGTCCCCCGGAAAAATCCATGGGCTGGCTCTGGGTGCGCAGGGGCGTCATGCCGACACTGCGGCCGCCCCAGGCCTTGAACGATAACGTGGCCTCGGACCCCAGGTCGAGGGTCTGGGTCAGGTCCAAGCCGTCGATGGCGGTGAGGATCGATTGGGAAAACAATTCCACCGGGGGCCGGACCCAGAGGTAGGAATACCCCACATTCTCGTTCCTGCCGCTCTCGTACAACTCGAAGCTCTCCCGGCCGGCGCGCACCGTGAAGGTCGAAACCGGATTCCAGGTCAGGGTCGCCCAGGTGATGGCGGGCTTGAAGGTGCCGTCGTACTGGTATTGGCTTACGGCCTGCAGGGTGCCGAAGAGGCTTTCGCCGAGGGGCAGGCGCAGCTGGAGCCCGAGCCGGCTGTCCGTTTCGGGATCCAGCCGATGGGTCGCCCCGCTCGGCTGGAAGGTACCCCTTGGATACCCCACCTTGTTGGTCGTGGTAGCTGCCACGCCGAGGGTGCCGAAACCGCCGAGTTGACACCCGGCCGACGAATCCTGGGCCAGGCCGGGAACCGCACCGGCTGCGGCAAGAATGGTGAAAAGGACAGGTTTGCACCTCATGCAACATCCCTGGTGAGTTTGGATATTTATAAAATATCAGAATTTAGAAAATAAAATATTTTTCTGATTTGCGCGGTTCTTTCCGCCCAGTTCTTAACCAGAATGCCTGTGGACTTGGCCATGAACGAGCAAACCCCCGGTCCGCATCCGCCCGCCCTCGGAACCTCGAATTCATTAATGACATCTATTAAGTGGCCCCCATTCAGGGGGCCATCTTGGAGATGTCAATCCATGTCCCGAACCGTCCCGGACTCCGCCCCTGTCTTGGGTGTCCTCCTTGCCTTGGCCCTGGGGGCCGGGCTCGCCGCCTCCGAGCCGGAGGGCCGGACCCCGGGAGGCCAGGCCAAGCCGGCCCTCGCCCTCCCCGGGATCCAGGAACCGGAGCGCTCTTTCCGGCCCGAGGACTTCGGGGTGAAGGTGGGGCCCATGGGCACGGGGCGGACCGGCGCCTTCCTGGGCACCGGCATCGTCCGGGGTTGCCGGGTGGGGCCCGGGGCCGATCTTCGAAGGCGCAACCTGCGCTTCGCCAACCTCTCCGGCTACGACCTGACCGATGCCGACTTCACCGGTTCCGACTGCACCGGGGCCCTCTTCCGGGCATCCATCCTGACCGGGGCCAAGGTCCAGGGCACCCGGCTGTTCGGGGCCGACATCGTCGGGGCGAAGGGTCTCGACCTTGCTGGGGCCGAGCTCCATCCCTTCTTCCAGGCCCATGCCGAGCCGGTGGGGCATTTCCGCTTCCTGGCGCCGGAGCTGGCGAACGCGGCGGAGGGGCCCTACAGCCACCTGGTTGCCACGCCCGGAGGCCATCTGCTCTGGCTGGCTGGACCGGACCGCACCCTCCAGCAGATGTCCCCGGTAGGCCCCACCTACACGATCCAGGTCATCGGCTGTTCCCCCGTGGCCCTGGTCCGGAACGCCAAGGACCAGCTCTGGGTTTTCGGCCGGGAAACCTGCTCCCTGCTGGACCTGCGCCAGTTCGAGACCGTGCCCACGGGCCAGCCCTTGAAGCCCGTGGCGTCGGTGCCATCCGCATCGGCCGCCGATCCCCTGGCGGTGACCGGCGGCCCCGGGATGAGCGGCTGGGTATCCGTCCCCGGCACGCTGCACCACTATGAGCCAAAAGTCGAAGCTGGCACCTTGACCCAGTCCCAGTGCAACATTCCCTCCCCGACCAGGCCCCTTCCCACCGACCGCACGGTCCCGGGCCGGGACGGGACCACCCTCTTCACCTTCGGCCCCTTCAGGGACGGGATCATGGTTTCCAAGTGGAATACGGGCAAAGGGACAAACATCCCCCTGCCGGCCGGATGCCGGGCCCAGGGGGTCGCTCCCGGACCGGACGGCGGCATGTGGTGCACCTTCACCGGGGCGAAGGAAGGCGTGCACGGGGCGATTCCCATGGGCGGGAAGGCCTGGAGGATGGTCCCCGTCCCGCTGCCCGGAGAGGAGGGGAGGCCAAGGACGCCCCATGACATCCTCTGGGGCCCGGACGGGAATCTGTGGGTGGCCGAACGGACCGGAGGCCGGATCACCCGGATCACCCCCGAAGGGGAACCCACGGAATTCCCCCTCCCCAACGGGTGGCAGCCGCTGGAACTGTTCCCGGGCCAGGGCGGACGGCTGTACTTCACCGTGGCGGGCATGGACCTGATCGGGTCGATCATGGCCGCGCCGCCCGAAGGCAAGGCGGCCTTCACCCCGGAGGAGAAGGCCCGGGCCGCCGAGTCCTGGGCGGTCACCCCCCCCCAACCCCGCCCCGAACGGACCAAGGCCGAGACCCAGGCCCAGAAGTACCAGCGGCTCCAGGGCTACCTGGAACGGCTCCAAGCCCATTGGCCGGAGCCGGAGGAGGCGCCCGGCGCGGAGGAAACCAAGGCCGGGAGCGCCGAAGACCTGGTGCCGGACGCAGCCCTGGAGTCCCGCAATATCGTCCTCATGCCCTGGGCGGTCAGGCATATCCTGGGCCGCCACCGGGCGGGCCCGCCCACCGGGACCAGCCAGTTCTCCCCTGAGTTCAGCAGCCGCGCCGCCCTGCGCCGCATGATCACCGACGGGCTCGAGCAGGCCGGGCGGATCGGCCACGTGCCCAGCCTGGACGGTCTGGGCCGTTGCGTCACCTACTGCCGGGTCGCCGGCCCTGAACCGGAAGGGGACGGCAGCCCGGCCTGGCAGGAGGTGGGCCACACCGGCCAGTGGCGGCCCAAGCTCCCCACGGACACCTTCGCGGTGGTCACCGAGCCGGTGGGTGAAGGCGAGAACGCCGGGCACCTGGTCATCACCGCCTTCCCCGTGCGCCGCCGGGGCGGGGAGAGCGATTCTGGTGGACGCCAACCTCAAGCTCATGGAGATCCAGATCCTCATCGCAGCGAGCAGGGACCTCTGCCCTATTGACCGTCCCAGCCCGAACCGGCCGGGCTGTCACACGGAAGCCGGTCGCCGCACCTCAACGGCAAGAGGTGAGACCTTGAGCATCCGGACCGCAGGCGTTTTGGGCATTACGGGTATCATCGGGCTGGGCGCCATCCTGGCCTTCGCCTTGACCGCGGGGCCTTCCACGGCATCGGTGCCGCCGGCGCCCTCAGGCACGGTTGAAAATTCAATGGAGGCGGGTGTGACCGAACAGGGCAAGCGACCATCCCAGGAAGAACTCAAGCGCAGGCTGACGCCGCTCCAGTACCAGGTGACCCAGGAGGGCGCCACCGAGCCGCCGTTCCAGAACGAGTACGATGCCACCAGGGAGCCGGGGATCTATGTGGACCGGGTGTCCAGGACACCCTTGTTCTCCTCCCTGGACAAGTTCGACTCCGGGTGCGGCTGGCCCGCTTTCACCAAGCCGCTGGACCCGAACGCGGTGGTGAACCTGACCGACCGATCCCACGGCATGGTCCGCACCGAGGTGCGCTCCAAGGGGGCGAATTCGC
>Ga0302190_10001256_pt1 | contig 16882 bp, 15 predicted proteins | sample II_Bog_E2_3_FD_198784 | JGI IMG/M metagenome (GOLD analysis project Ga0302190, IMG submission 198784) | Peat permafrost microbial communities from Stordalen Mire near Abisko, Sweden - II_Bog_E2_3 | ecosystem: Environmental > Terrestrial > Soil > Wetlands > Peat | place: Sweden: Abisko... | reverse complement strand
GCCACCTGGGACCGGTATGGAAACACCCGGACGTAGAGAGAGTGCTCGACATTGGCGACATTGCGGTGAGACGACGTCGCAGCAAGCTCGAAGGACCCAGCGCAGACGAGGCATACGACAGCGAGGATGAACGCCCGCAAAGCAGCGACCGGGCGTCGGCGCACAGCGAGCACGATGCCGACGAGCACAATTCCAAGCCCCAGCATCCCAACGGTCAAGACTCCCTCGTCTCGAGCAGCGGCGAACGCCGCAGCTGCGAGGAGGACGCCGGCTGCCCGCATCCACGTGAACCGCTGAGCCAACCAGATCCCGCTGGCAAAGATCACCGCCAACGCCGACAGCGAGATGCTCTCGGACAACACGGAAGTGTCCCACTGCACCACGTAGGGACTGAGTGAGAACCCGACCACGGCGCTGGCGCTGATGGCGCCCCGCCAGCCGCCGTCCAGCGACGCCCAAACAGTCCACGCCAAGAAGCCCCACGCTGCAATGGCGAACAGTGTCTGAAGCAGGGTGAAGGCGGTCGGAGACCCCGTCATCTTCCACATGAGCGGCACGAGCGGGGGCTCGGCGCCCGCCCAGAGTGCCTTGCTGAACAGCGAGTGATTCGCCACGAATATGTCCCGGCGAGAGTCGAACCACATGACCGGCTTCGAGCCCAGCACATAGGTGAGCCGAATGGCCGCCGAGAGTCCGATGCCCACGGTCAAGACGATCGCGCTCGCGTGGACCGCCGCCCAATCCGAGACGGTACGGACCGTGGCGACCCTTGGAGCTGGGATCAGAACGGCCGTCATTTCGATCCCCTTTCGTATCGGCCCGTCTCCCGTGCCCACTTCACGATGTCCCGCCATTCCCAAGCCGGTGAGCCGCTGACAGTCCACTTCGGGTCTGGCAGGAGCCCTCGTTGCCGCCACTGCACGGCGGTCTGACGCTGCACGCCGAGCCGCTCGGCAATCTCTGCGAGTCCGACCGGATCACTCATTACTTTTATTGTACGTCGGTGACGTACAGCCGTCAAGCCATTAGGAGGACCTTATGACCGACGCCATCGACTACTCCTGGGCCCGTTACTCGGGCGCACAACTGAAGGCCCTCGGCGTCACCGACGTCTTCCGCTACGTCGGGCCGTCGGCGTGGGGCAAGACCATCGCCCAGGCCGAGTACGACGACCTCGTCGGCAACGGCCTTCGGGTGTGGCTCGTCTTCGAGTCCGGCTCGAACGACTCGGACGGCGGCTTCAACGCCGGCACGGCGAACGCCCACACGGCGCTCCAGTACGCGCCCACCGGCTACGTCGGGCCAATCTGGTTCGCCGCCGACGAGGCCCTGTCGGGTGCCGAACTCGCCACGGCGGTCGACTACATCCGTGGCGCCTCGGTCGCCATGGGCGGTGCCGAACGCACCGGCGTCTACGGCGAAGGCCAGCTCTGCCAGGAGTGCCACGACGCCGGGTGGGCCGAGAGCCCCTTCCGTCTTCCACCAGTGTGGTACTTTCCACCACAGGGACCTGTCGGAGTCTGTCGGAAACGCTCGATAAATGATCTGATCACAGAAGTGTAGTTCGCGTGTACCCCCCGATGCGGGGGTGAATTGCGGAATCGTCCCAGATTCTTCGCCCCCACCTCCGGGTGGGGGCTTTCGTCGTCTACGCAGGCATCAACCGGCGGCGGGTGCAGGCAGGCCCAAGTCTGCTCGGACGATGTTGGCAGCGGTGCCGGTCGCAGCGATGTCTTTGGACAGGTTCGTCTCGATCGTCGAGGCATTCGAGTCGTTGATCGTGGCAAGCGAGTTGAGGTCGCCGAGCTCCGCACCGGCAGCGATGACCAGGGACTTCACGTCAGCCTTGGCGACGGACGGCCACTGCTGACGCAGCATCGTGGAATTGAGAGTCTCGATCGAGGCCACCAGGGGAGCGGCAGCGGCAGCCAGCTGGGGAGCCGTGGTGGCAGCATCGAACGCCGATTTGGCGGTGTCGGTGGCGGCATTGACCGGTGCGACGTCCGCCAGGTACTGCTTGCCGGCTGCGCTCACGCTGATCCCCGCCGGCGCCTTCTTGTGCCGCTGGTGCTTCGTCGCGCCCGCTGGTGAGGCGATGAGCGCCACGGCCAAGGCGATGGAGACTCCGGTTGCAACGAGCAGTCGGTTCATGGTCGGGAGCCTTTCACGTTGTGGATTCGGTCGCCGGCACCAGGGCCCGGTCAAGCACGTCGGCCGCGTGGCCCTGGCCGGCCGACGTGGCGTGGGTGTAAACCCGCAGCGTGAGGGCCGGGTCGGCGTGGCCGAGGATCTCGGCGGCATCCCGTGGGCTGATCCCGGAGCCGATGAGCTCGGTGGCGGCATAGTGGCGCAGCGAGTGCAGGTGCACGTGGGGGATGTTGAGGTGGTCGGGCCCGCACAGTTTGTTCACCACCGAGCTCAGCGTGTCGGGGTTGACCGGGCGGCTTCCGTCGGGCAAGGCGGGAACGACGAACGCATCGGGCACGAGCTCGACGCCGGCCTCGAGCGCCGCTCGCTCACACTCGGCCCGCCAGTCCTCAAGGAAGGCCACGGCCACCGGGCCGAAGGTGACCCACCGCTCTCGACCGCCCTTGGTGCCCTTCTCGCCGCGCTCCGTGCCGGCCCGGTACAGCGAATGCTGCACCCGGATCACTGAGCCGTCGATGTCGGTCCACCGTAGAGCGCATAGCTCACCTCGGCGCATGCCGGTGGCGAGCGCCAGGGCGAGGAGCGCGCCCCACTTCCGGCCTCGCTTGGTGGCGGCTGCCACGAGCTCCTTCACCTCGGCGGTGGTGGGCACCCGAAGGACTGCCGGTGCCGCCACGGGTGGCGTGGCGCGCTCGGCCACGTTGCGCTCGAGCCAGCCCCACTTCACCGCCTGGGTCAGTGCCGCCGACATGACGGCGTGATACCGACGGACCGAAGCGGGGGATAACGGTCTCGCCCGGCCCTGGCCTGTGGACAACTTGAGGTAGAGCTGATCGAGGTGGTGCGGCGTCAGGTCCTTGGCCGGTACGGCGCCGAGCTCCGGCACGAGCACCTTGTCGATGGCCGCCTTGGCCTCGTGAATCGTCTTCGGCGATCGCCCTCGAGCCTCGGAGTGCTGCAGCCATTCGGCCAGAATCACCTCGACGGTGGCGCTTGTGCCGGGCTTGCTCTTGGCTGCGCACTCGGAGATGAAGGTGTTCAGCTTTGCCTGGGCCTGCTTCCGGCTCTTCGCATCGACCGTCTGAGTGGCCTGCCGCGGCCGGCCCGTGACCGGATCACGTCCGACGAACACCCGCAGCTGCCACTTGCCCGACCCCGCCGGCCGCTCGGTCATGGACCCAGTGCCCTGGTCTCGACGGGCTGGCCTATCATCGCCAGCGAGGGTCACAACGGCAACTATGGATCACTGGTAGATCAGACCAGGGTCTCGGAGGCCAAAAGCCCTTACGGAGAGGTGCGAGAGCGGCCGAATCGGACTCACTGCTAATGAGTTGACTGGGGTAACCCGGTCCGAGGGTTCAAATCCCTCCCTCTCCGCGGTCCGCTGACCTGCGTTTGGCGGCCGGCTGCCATGGAGCCGGAGAGAATCATCATGCTCGCCGTCGGCCCGAGGGGACCGACCGGCAGCCAGAGGAGAAGGAATGGGGAACAGCCGGTACTGGCTCACCACCCTGGGGTGCCCGAAGAACCAGGTCGACTCGGACAAGCTCGAGGGCCTCCTGACGGCCGACGGCTACTCGCGCGCCGACGAGGTGGGCGAGGCGGACCTGGTGGTCGTCAACACCTGTGCGTTCATCGACGCCGCACGCCAGGAGTCAGTCGATGTCGTCTTGGAGCTCGCCGACGCACGACGCCCCGGTGCGCGCCTCGTGGTGACCGGGTGCATGGCCGAGCGCTACGGGGACGAGCTGCGCGCCGCGCTGCCCGAGGTCGACCTGGTCGCCGGCTTCGGTGCGTCCCTGACCGCCCCCCAGCCGGTGGCCGTGCGCATCGGCACCGGACCGGCCGTCACCCCCACGGTGCGCGCCTTCGACCTCCTCGCCCTGCCGCGGCCGGCGTCGGACACGCCGTGGGCCTACGTGAAGGTGGCAGAGGGCTGTGACCGGATCTGCGGCTTCTGCGCCATCCCGTCGTTTCGTGGCAAGCAGCGGTCCCGGCACATGGACGACGTGCTCGCCGAGATCCGCTCCTTGGCGGCGGGTGACGACACCCACGATGGCGTGGCCGAGATCGTCCTCGTCGCCCAGGACCTCGCCTCCTACGGTCGTGACCGCAGCGCATCGGGCACCTCGGGCAGGGCCCGGGGCACGCAGCCGATCGTCGAGCTCGTGCGGGCCGCCACCGAGCTGGTCGAGCGCACGCGACTGCTCTACCTCTATCCGTCGGGGCTCACCGACGACCTGGTCGAGGCCATGCTGGCGGCGCGCGTCGCCTACTTCGACCTCTCCTTGCAGCACGTCTCGCGGCCTCTGCTCGCCCGCATGCGCCGCTGGGGCGACGGGGAACGATTCGTGGAGCGGATCGAGGCGATCAGGAGCGCCGCGCCCGAGGCGACCTTCCGCTCCTCGTTCATCCTCGGCTACCCGGGGGAGACCGAGGAGGACCACGACCGGCTCTTGGAGTTCCTGCGGGCCGCCGAGCTCGACTGGGCCGGGTTCTTCACGTTCTCGCCCGAAGACGGCACCTACGCCGAGGGCCTGGGCGACCAGGTGCCCGCCGAGCTTGCGCTCGAGCGGCTCCGTGAGTGTGCCGAGCTCCAAGACGCCATCACCGCCCAGCGGCGCGACGCCCTGGTCGGGGCGGCCCGCCAGGTGCTGATCGACGCCCCCGGTATCGGCCGCACCATCGGCGAGGCGCCCGAGATCGACGGCATTGTGCGTGTCGACCCCGCACTCCCCGTCGGTCGCCTCGTCGACATGGTGATCACCGCGTCGCTCGGTACCGACCTCGAGGCGGTGGCCGCCACCGCTCTGGCGCACCAGGAGCGGGTCCCGGCCGGCCGGGGGGCAGCGTGACCGACACCGCCGGGCAGACCTTCGGGCCGTCGGCACTCGCCACGCCGGCCAACGCCATCACCATCGCCCGGCTGCTGTGCACGCCCTTTTTCGTCGCGCTCATCGTCGTCCAGGGCGCCACGTGGCTCACCGCGGCGGTGGGCGCCGTCGTGGCGTTCAGCGACGGTATCGACGGCTACGTCGCCCGCCGCCAGGGGACGACGCGCTCGGGGGCCTTCCTCGACCCACTCGCCGACAAGGTCGTGGTGCTGAGCTCGCTGTTCGCCCTGGCCGCCGAGGGCCACCTCCCGTGGATCCCGATCCTGCTCATCGCTGCCCGCGAGGTCTACATGAGCGTCTACCGCTCCTTCGCCGGGCGCCAGGGCGTCTCGATCCCGGCCCGGAACTCGGCGAAGCTGAAGACCCTCGTCCAGGACTTCTCGATCGCCTTTTGCGTCCTGCCGCCGACCGCGCACCTCCACGGCCTGCAGTTGGCAACCATCTGGCTGGCCTGCGCCCTCACGCTGTTCACGGGAGCGCAGTACTACTTCGACGGCCGCCGAGCCCTGCACGGGCGGGCGGCGTGAGGATCGAGGTCGTCGCCGTCGGCACGGAGCTGCTGCTCGGCCAGATCGCCGACACCAACTCGATGTGGCTCGGCGAGCAGATGGCCGCGGCGGGCGTGGACTCGCACTTCCACCAGGCCGTCGGCGACAATCACACCCGGATCGTGGGCGCGCTGCGCACCGCGCTGGCGCGCGCCGACGGCGTGATCGTCTGCGGGGGCCTCGGGCCCACCCAGGACGACATCACGCGCGACGCCATCGCCGAGGTCATGAACGTGGCCCTCGAGCGCGACGAGGAGATGGTGGCGACCATCGCCGCCTTCTTCGAGGCACGCGGGCGCCAGATGTCGCCCAACAACGCGCGCCAGGCCGACGTACCGGCGGGGGCGGCGGTCATCCCCCAGACGCGCGGCACCGCGCCGGGCCTCATCTGCCCGGTCGGCAACAAGGTGATCTACGCCGTGCCCGGCGTCCCCTACGAGATGGCCGACATGTTCGAGCGTGCCATCCTGCCCGACCTCCGGCAGCGGATGGCGGACGACGGCGACGAGGCGGTCATCGTGAGCCGCGTCCTGCGCACCTGGGGAGCGAGCGAGTCGGGTCTCGCCGAGGCGCTCCAGGCGAGGATCGACGCCCTGGACGCGCCGGGCGACGGCGGCACGGTCACCCTCGCCTTCTTGGCCAGCGGCATCGAGGGCATCAAGGTCCGTCTCACCGCCCGGGCGCCGTCCGACGTGGCGGCCGCCGCGCTCCTCGACGCCGAGGAGGCGGCCGTGCGCGCGCAGCTGGCCGCCACCATTGGCGACATCGTCTTCGGCACCGACGACCAGAGCATGGAGGACGCGCTGTCCCTCGAGCTCACGTCGAGGGGGCTCACCCTCGGTCTGGCAGAGTCGCTCACCGGCGGCCTCATGGCCTCGCGGCTCGTCAACGTGGCCGGTGCGAGCTCCTGGTTCCGCGGCGCGGTGGTCTCCTACGCCACCGAGGTGAAGCACGACGTGCTCGGCGTCCCGGACGGCCCGGCGGTGAGCGAGGCGACTGCCGCGGCGATGGCCGACGGGGCGCGGCGCGTCCTGCGCAGCGATGTCGGCCTCGGGGTCACCGGGGTCGCCGGACCCGAGGAGCAGGACGGCCAGCCGGTCGGCACCGTGTTCGTGGGCGTCGCCCCGGCCAAGGGAGCGACCTTCGTGCGCGAGTTCCACCTACCCGGTGACCGGCCACGGGTCCGCCAGTACGCGACCATCTCGGCCCTCGACCTGCTGCGACGCCACCTGATCCACGACGACAGCTAGGCCGATGGCCCCGCCGTTCGACCAGGCGGTGATGGTCGACTGGAGCGCGTCGTCCTCCCCGCGCACCGGGCGCGACAGCATCTGGGCCGGGGTGCGCCGCCGGGGAGCCGGCCGCAGCGTCGTCGTCAACCCGCCGACCCGCATGGCGGCGGCTCGCTGGCTCGGCGACCTGCTCGACGCGGCCGTGGCCGAGGGGCGCCGCACCCTAGTGGGCCTCGACTTCTCCTTCGGGTACCCGGCGGGGTTCGCCCGCCACCTGGCGGAACGGCGTGGCGAGGCGGCACCCGAGCTCCCGGCGTGGCGCGCCACGTGGTCGCTGCTCGCCGAGCGCCTGCGCGATGACGAGCGCAACGCCAACAACCGCTTCGCCGTCGCCGACGCCCTCAACGCCGAGTCGGGCACGTGCTTTTTCTGGGGACGCCCCGAGGGCGACCGCTTCGACCGCCTTTCCCACCTGCCGAGCCGCAAGCCGGCACCCGAGGGCCTGCGGGCCAATCCGTGCGCCGCACTGCGTTGGACGGAGCGCTGTTGCGGACGTGGCATCAAGTCGGGATGGCAGCTCTACGGCGGGGTCACGGTGGGCAGTCAGGTGCTGACCGGGCTGCCGTACGTGGCCGACCTTGCCGGGCGGCTGGGCGCGCAGCTGGCCGTCTGGCCGTTCGAGACCGGGTTCGGCACGGACCCCTTTGTGGCCGGGGCGGCGCCGGCGACGGTGGTAGTCGCCGAGGTCTGGCCCTCGGCGTTCCCCGCCGACCTTGGGGCCGCGGCCGTGCGCGACGAGGCCCAGGTGCTCGCCACCCTCGAGGCGCTCGTCGCGGCGGGGGACGAGACGTGGCGACGCTGGCTCGACCCCCCGTCGGTGGGCGCCCTCGATGCCCATGCGCGCGCCGACGTCCTCACAGAGGAAGGATGGATACTCGGGATCGAATGACGCGGGGGCATCCCTCTTCACGAACAGGTGTTCGTAGTACGATTCGCAGATCGGTACGGGCAGCACGGGGTCGGATGACACACCCCACTCGTAGGGTCCAGTTGGACAGCGCACACACCACACGGGGAGACAGGGCTATGGCAGAAGATCGTGAGAAGGCACTCGGCGTCGCTCTCGGGCAGATCGAGAAGCAGTTCGGCAAGGGCTCGATCATGCGGATGGGCGAGAACGTCCACATGGCGATCGAATCGATCCCGACCGGTGCGCTCTCCCTCGACCTCGCGCTCGGCATCGGGGGACTTCCCCGTGGCCGCATCGTCGAGATCTACGGCCCCGAGTCATCGGGCAAGTCGACCCTCGCCATGCACGTGGTGGCCGAGGCCCAGCGCAACGGCGGTATCTGCGCCTACGTCGACGCCGAGCACGCCATGGATCCGATCTACGCAAAGGCGATCGGCGTCAACGTCGACGACCTGCTGATCTCCCAGCCCGACACCGGGGAACAGGCCCTCGAGATCTCCGACATGCTGATTCGCTCGGGCGCCCTCGACGTCCTCGTCATCGACTCGGTCGCCGCCCTCACCCCGCGCGCCGAGATCGAGGGCGAGATGGGCGACACCCACGTGGGCCTCCAGGCACGGCTGATGTCCCAGGCGCTGCGCAAGCTCACCGCCAACCTCTCCAAGTCCAACACCGTGGCGATCTTCATCAACCAGCTGCGGGAGAAGGTCGGCGTGATCTACGGCTCGCCCGAGATCACGCCGGGCGGCCGTGCCCTCAAGTTCTACGCCTCGGTGCGCATCGACATCCGCCGGGTCGAGACCATCAAGGACGGTGCGGACATGATCGGCAACCGGACCCGGGCCAAGGTGGTCAAGAACAAGTGCGGCGCACCGTTCAAGGTGGCCGAGTTCGACATCATGTACGGCAAGGGCATCAGCCGCGAAGGCTCGCTGCTCGACGTCTCCGTCGATCTCGGGTTCGTGAAGAAGTCGGGTGCCTGGTTCACTTACGAGGGCGAGCAGCTCGGCCAGGGCCGGGAGAACGTGAAGACGTTCCTCATCGAGAACCCCCAGCTGATGGCCGAGATCGACGAGCGGGTCCGCGCGGCGCTCGCTCCGGTCGACCCGGCCACGGTCGAAGACGACGTCTCGAGCCTGACCGACCCCGACGACCTTCCCATCTCGCTCTCCGAGTAGCCCTCGGGCACGCCCAGCACGGGGCGCCCGGGGCTGGTGCCCGGGGCTGGGCCTCAGCCCTTGGCGGTGGTGGCCGTCGACTTCGCCGTCGTCTTGGCCGTGGTGGGCGTGGTCGCCGGGGGTGCGGGCGCCGGGGTCGGGGTGATCGGGATCGTGTCGGGCACGAGCTCGACCCACGTGGTCCCCGGTGAGAGCGGGATCACCTGCCCCTGGGCATTGAGCAGCTGCGTCGGGGAGGCCAGCGTCGGCCGGCTCCAGGTGCCGGTCACCTCGACGCCGTCGCGGTAGACCTGCAGCGGGCCCGTCGTGCCGTAGAGCTGGGCCTGGACCTCGAGGCCGCCTTCGGAGTTCTCGAACCACGGCCCGTAGGTCACGTGGACCACCTGGACGACCACGTTCGTGGCGCTGTTCTGCACGCCGTCGGCGAGGGTGTCGGGGAGCGCCCCGTAGAAGCGTTCGAACACGTGGGCGGTGGCGTTGTACTGCCACACGACGTTCGACGTCTGGGAGAAGGGGATGGCGACCGCAGTGACCGCTGTCCCCACCGGCGGGGTCGGCGAGTAGGTGAAGACGGGCTGGGGCGGCGTCGTGTTGGAGGGTTGCGTGGCCCACAGCGCCTGGGTCGACGCGTAGGTGTCGTAGGGGGCGTAGCGGCCCGGCACGTGCTGGATCACCGAGCCGTAGTTTCCGAGGTCCACGTTGGTGAGGGCGGACGCGTTGATGTTGGCGAGCACCGGGTTGATCCCGCCGACGTGGGCCAGCAGGGGCTTGCCGAACTCGCTCAGGATCCCGATGTCGATGTTGCGCGCCGAGCGGATCGGCCCGACGAGGGCGGCCTGCTGGCACTGGAACACCGCCGCGTACCGGGTGATGCCACCTTCGACGGGCTCCTCGAAGACGATGTCCGCCTTGTCGAGCCCGCTCTGAGGCCGGGCAGCGGGATAGTTGTCGACCTTGACGGCGAGCGCGGGCAGGGCGGGCACTGTGCCGCCGGGGGCGGGCGTCCCGGTGAGGGGACAGGTGACCGGAGGGGCGCTCGTCGTGGTCGACGAGGTGGCCACGGTCTTCTTGGCCGGTGCGGCTGACGGTGTCGACGAGCATCCGGCGAGGGTGACGACGCCCACCGCGCCGAGGGCGGCGAGGGCGCCGGTGCGGCGCCGTCGTGGCGTGCGCGTTCGTGCGGAAGGCGCGGACGGGTGCTGCTCAGGCATGGTTCGAGAGATCTTTCGTGTTAGGGGTGTGTTCAGGCTGCGGCGGTGCCCGGAGCGGAGCCTGCCGCTGCGGCGGCTCCCTGGTAGACCGTGCGCCAATTCCCAGTCGCTGCATGGGACGCTCCCGCCGGGCCGTTGCCGAACGTACCGTAGACGTTCTCCATGGCCCGCAGGAGGATGGGGGTGAGGGCCGGGATGGCCCTGGGGACGATGTTCCACGGGAACGCGGTGGTGTTGGAGAGCTTGTTCACGAACGACGCCGATCCGGCCGCGATGGCGCCCCCGCCGCCGGCGGTCGTGTAGTAGGTGAGATCGGACCAGTTGGCCTGGCCGGGTATCGGCGAGTGGGCGAAGACATCGGTGTTGGTCGGCCCGGGCATGGAGGGGACGTAGCGGTCGTACTCGCCCTGGACGACGAGGGGCAGCTGCTGGCCGTCGACCAGGTTGCAGCCGTCCCAAAACCATGCGGCGGCATCGGTCACGGTCATGTTCGCGTTGGCCCCGACCGACTGGTACATCGACCCGATGAGGGTGCTCTCGGGCCGGCTCACCGGCGGCTGCTCCCAGTTCACCGTGGTGAGGGACGGCTGCTGGGTGGCCATCGGGTCCTCGGCCGCGCTCTTGTAGCAGACCTCGAGGCGGTTGGGCCCGACGCTCGTCGGCTGCATGCGGATCTGCCGGTAGCAGGCGTTGGCGCCGAGGAAGGCGAGGTTCACCCCGCTGTTGAGCGCCTTGGCGGCGCTGGTGCGCATCTCGTTCGACCAGTACTCGTCGTGGCCGAGGCTGATGAGGCACTGGTGATTGGCGAGGAGCGTCGGGTTGGCGTGCAGGTCGACGTCGGTCCAGTAGGTCATGTCGAGGCCGAGGCTCTCCATCTGGTAGAGCACCGGGAACTCGTTGCCGAAGAAGTCGGCGGAGCCCTGCGCCCAGGTCTGTGGGTAGGGCCGGTCGAAGGAGACGGCGCGCGCCCGGTGGGCGAAGTCCTGCCCGCCGCCGGGCTTCATGCCGTAGTACAGCGAGTAGCCCCCCCAGAGGTTGTAGGCCTGCCAGGTGGTGACGCTGTTCTGCAGCACGTAGGCGGCCGTCGAGGCGTCGTCGCGCACGCACAGCGGGACATACTGCTGCTGGCCCGCGTCGCCGACCAGCTTCAAGAGGTACATGCCCGGCGGCCAGGACTTGTCGATGCGCAGCGCCACGGAGGGCTCCCAGGGGCACGAAACCGTGCTGATGGCGCCGCCGAGGAGCACCGAGGGTGCCTGGCGCTGGCCGCCGACCTCCTCGGTGCGGGCGATCAGCCGGCCGCCGAGGCCCTGGTAGTAGCCCATGCGATAGGCCTCGACGTGGAAGGAGGTGGCGGAGGTGTTGACGAACAGGTTGAGTTCGTCGCCCGGGACGGCGCTGACGGCGCTGGCGTAGCCCTCGAGCACGTGGGGCGTCTGGATGCCGGTGACCACCCAGTCGATGGTGCCGGGCTTGGCGTTCTCGGCGATCAGCCAGGTCGCCACCGGGGCGGTCACACCGCTGGCGAGGACCGTCGGTGCGACGGCGGGGCGGGCGCCGGGGCGCCGGGCCTTGGCCGGGCGGCGCGTGGCGGCTGCTGCCTCGCCGCCCACAGTGCCGGCGGCGGCGGTGGCAACGCCGGTGAGCCCGAGCAGCGTCCGCTTCAAAAAGGCGCGCCGGTCGAGCCCCTGGACAGGTTCGATACCGCCAGCGCCCGGCGAACCCGTCACTTCGTTGTTGCCTTCGGACACAGCGCCCAAAGGATACTGGGTGTGGGCCTGTTCTCCTGATCGGCCCCGGGGCCAGCCGCCGCCCGATAGCGTCTCGGCCCATGACCTGGGGACGGAGGTTGCCACCACCGCTGCGCCGGATCGCTACCGGTGCCCTGCACTGGGGGCGTGAGTGGGCGGCCGACGTCGGGGCCATCGGGCCCGACGATGCACTCGGTCGGCGGTTCGGCTCCTTCGGCCGGGGCAGCTGCCTGTGCTACCCCCAGGGCGCGATCTTCAACGAGCAGTACATCCATATCGGCGAGGGCACGGTCGTCGGGCCCGGGGCATCGGTCACCGCGGGGATGGCGCCGGGCCAGTCCTTGCCGACCGACCCGGTGGTGCGCATCGGGGACCGTTGCGTGATCGGCCGGGGGAGCCACATCATCGGGCACTGGGGCATCGACATCGGCGACGACATCCAGACCGGGCCCTACGTGTACATCACCGACCAGAACCACACGTACACCGACCCCGACGAGCCGGTCGGGCGCCAGTGGCCGGTCGAGGCCAGCGTGCGGGTGGGGTCGGGCTCGTGGCTCGGCGCCAACGTCGTGATCCTCCCGGGGGCCGACATCGGCGAGCACGTGGTGGTGGCCGCCGGGGCCGTCGTGCGCGGCACGGTCCCCTCCCACAGCGTGGTGGCCGGCGTGCCCGCCCGCGTCGTTCGCCGCTACGTCGCCGGCCAGGGCTGGGTCGACGAGCGCGACGCGGCGACCGCCTGAGGCACGACGCCGTGGCCGTGGTCATCGGTGTCATCGGTGCATCGGTCGCCGACGGGGACCTCACCGCGGCCGCTCGAGAGGTGGGCCGGCTCGTTGCCGTCTCGGGTGCCACCCTCGTCTGCGGAGGCCTCGGCGGCGTCATGGCGGCCGCGTGCCGCGGGGCCAGCGAGGCGGGCGGCCTCACCATCGGCGTCCTGCCCGGGCGTGAGCGCGCGGCGGCCAACGAGTGGGTGGCCGTGGCCGTGCCGACCGGCCTCGGCGAGGCACGCAACACCGTCGTGGTGTCGTGCGCGGATGCCCTCATCGCCGTCGGCGGCGGTTACGGCACCTTGAGCGAGATCGGCTTCGCCAGGGCGATCGGGCGGCCAGTCATCGGGTATGGCACCTGGCGCCTCGAGCGCCCCGGGGCCCCGGATGACGGCATCATCGAGGCGGCGTCGCCGGCCGAGGCCGTGGCGGCGGCACTGCGTGAGGCGCACGGCCGCTCGTCGCCGTGACCCGCCCGCCCGGGAGGCCTCAGGCGATCGGGCGGTAATCGACGCCGGCGACGGCGTCGGAGCTGGCGGCGAACGCAGGGTCGAGTGCGACGACGCCCGACAGGTCGCGCAGCCCCTCGAGCGGCTCGTCGGCGAGTCGCCAGAAGTCGAATGCTTCGGAGAAGGTGTCGATGCCCATGGAGAGGCCGCGGTCCCATGCCACCCAGAACTTGGCCGGGTCGAGGGCGCCCCGGTAGGAGCCGGCCAGGGAGTTGAACTCGATGCCGAGGTGCCAGCTGTAGATGACCGGGAGGATGTGGCCCTCCATGGGGAACCACGGGTGCATGCGGGCGGTGAACGTCGAGACGAGCAGCTCGCCCTGGGGTGTCGTGTCGTAGCCCGACAGCAGGTGCGTGCAGTCATGGGGGGTGGTGAAGATCTCGTTGGCGGCGTCGGGCTCGCCCGGGAAGCTGAAGCCGTGGCGGTCGTAGAAGGCGAAGAAGGCGCCGCCGAGCGTGGCGGGATCGGCGTCGGCGAGCGAGCGGTAGCGCGCCGCCAGAGCAGGGTCCTCGCGGTCCCCCTTGTAGGGCATGAGCCATGCGTCGATGTCGTCCACCTTGGCGGGGTCGACACGGCCATCGCTGATGCTCACCAGGTTGCGCCCGCCCATGTCGGCGATGACCGGCCCGAGGTCGGCCGCGCGGCTGGCAGCGAGGTCCTCAAGCCAGTGCTCGTGGACCGCCAGCGCACCGGCGTAGTCGAGGACCAACTCGATGCGCCCTGCGTCGAGCGCGCCGTCGACCAGCGAGGTCACCGCCAGGATCTCGACGGCCGCCTCCGCCTCCTCGGCCGAGGACAGGGCGCCGCCCAGGGCATCGGTCGTCCCCCCGGCAAGCCCGCCGGGGTCGACGGGCGCGCACCCGAGGCCCACCACGGCCAGTGACTCGATGGCCGATGCCGCCATCTCGGAGAGCGCCTCGGTGCCCCCGAGCGTGGCGACGGCGTACATGGAACCGAAGAGCGCGTGGGCCTGGCGGTCGGTGAGGTCGAGGAGCATGGCGTGAGTCTTCCAAGCTGGGGCACCCGGGCGCACGATGCCTCCTCGCTGCGTACGGTCGGCCAGAGGTCGTGCCGTAGCGTAGGAAGCGCCATGGCCACCCTGCCGTCCATCCTGGTCACCCTCTCGGGGCGCGACTACCCCGGCATCTCCGAGTCCCTGTTCGCTGCCCTCGCGCCGCTCGACCTCACCGTGGCCGACATCGAGCAGATCCAGGTGCACGGCCGGCTGCTGCTCTGCGTCGAGCTGGCCGGGTCGAACGGCGTCTGCCCACCTGTCGAGTCGGTGGGCGAGCTGGTCGAGCGCGGCTTCTCCGCTGCCCACCCCGACGTGGCGGTCACCGTCACCGAGCTCGACGCGCCCGACGCCCGACGCTCCGGGGCTCGCCAGCTCGTCACCGTCCTCGCCCCGGCGTTCGATCCCGCCTCGCTCGCGCGCGTCTTCGGCCAGATCGCTGCGTGCGGCGCGAATGTCGACCGCATCGTCCGCCTCTCGCATTACCCGGTCGCCAGCTACGAGCTCGCCGTGTCGGGCGGGGACGCGGCGGTGCTGCGCCGCGAGCTCGGGCTCGTTGCCGCCGATCTTGGCGTCGACGTGGCTGTCCAGCGCGCCGGCCTCCACCGCCGGGCCAAGCACCTCATCGTCCTCGACGCCGACTCGACGCTCCTCCAGGGCGAGGTCATCGACATGCTGGCCGCCAAGGTGGGCTGCGAGGACGAGGTCGCGGCCATCACGGCGGCGGCGATGGCCGGTGAGCTCGATTTCGCCGCCGCCCTGCGCCAGCGGGTCGCGCTGCTCGAGGGCCTCGACGAAGGGGTGCTCACCGACCTCGGCCGCCAGTTGCTGCTCGCGCCCGGGGCCCGCACGCTCGTGCGCACCCTGAAGCGGCTCGGCTACGTCACCGCGGTGGTGAGCGGGGGCTTCGTCCAGGTGATCACCGAGCTCATGGCCGACCTCGGCATCGACCACGTGGCCGCCAACCAGCTCGAGGTGCGCGCCGGCAAGGTGACCGGTCGCCTCGCCGGACCGGTCGTCGACCGCGCCGGCAAGGCCGATGCCCTCCGGCAGATCGCCGAACAGAGCGGTGTGCCCCTCACCCAGACCGTTGCGGTCGGCGACGGCGCGAACGACATCGACATGCTCGCCACCGCCGGGCTCGGGATCGCCTACAACGCCAGGCCCATCGTGCGCGACGCCGCCGACACTGCGCTCAGCGTCCCGTATCTCGACGCCATCTTGTTCCTGCTCGGCATCTCGAGAGAGGAGATCGAGGCAGCGGACAGCGAGTACCCGGTGTGAGCGCCAAGCACGCCCGGCGCTCACCGCGCTCGTCGCGCGCCTATCCGGCCCTGGCGCTGTCGGTCCTCGCCGCCCTCTCGCTCGTGGCGGCTGCCCTTTCCTTGTCCGCCGCGCCCCGCAGGCCCGGTCCCGCGGTCCATGCCGCCGCCGCCCCGGCGCCCTCGACGACCACCCCCACGGCGAGTCCGACGACGACCTCGACGGCGCCCGCGGTGCCGGCGACCACGGTGCTGGCGACGCTCTCGGGGCCGACCCAGGCCTACGCGTCACCCGGTGGCGCACCGAGCGTGCTCTTGCCCGCGCAGTGGCTCGACTCACCGTCGGTGCTGCCGGTGGTCGCCACCGCCGGTGACTGGCTCGACGTTCGTATCGCCCAGCGACCGAACGGCCAGACCGGGTGGATCGAACGCAGCCAGGCCACACTCAGCGCGACGCCCTATGCCATCGTGATCGACCTCTCGACCGAGCACTTGGAGCTGTTCCGCGACGGCGAGCAGGTCCTCGACGCCCCGGCCGGCATCGGGACCGCCACCGATCCCACGCCGACCGGGCAGTTCTTCCTTGCACTCTTCGCCGAGGCACCGAGCCCCGACTACGGGCCTTTCGTGATGGTCACCTCGGCGCACTCGGACACGATCACCGACTGGGACGAGAGCGGCGACGCCATCATCGCTATCCACGGTCCGCTCGGGGCCGACGCTGCCATCGGGACGACCGGGGCCGCCATCTCGCACGGCTGCGTCCGCCTGCACGACAGCGACCTCATGGTCCTTCGGGCGGTGCCCGACGGCTCCCCCATCGACATCGTCAGCTGAGGCGACGGTCCGGCTGGGGAGCTGTCGCGCTCCCAGAAGTTCTTACGTTGCGTTGATGCGCAGCAGAGCCAGGTCACAGGTCCGGGGTCAAAGGTGTCGGGCGTAGGCACCATTCATCCAAGGAGCTGCACATGCACGACTACCTTCCCACCGAGATCACCGCCGCCGACCGGATCGCCGCCCGCCAGCGCGGCCGGCGCCGCCGAGGTTTGCGACGCGCCGGCGTGGCCACCGCCGCCATCGGCCTCTCCCTCGGCTCGATCGGTGCCGCCGGGATCGCCGGGGCGACCGTCCCTGCCGGCACGTCCCCCCCCAGCCAAGGGGCCGGGCAGATGCCCGCAGCGGCCGGGACCGTGGCATCGGTCGGGACCAGCTCGTTCACCCTCACCACCAAGTCGAACACGACCGTCACCGTCGACGTGTCGAGCTCGACCACCTACCGCGCGAAGTCCTCGGGTGCCTCCCTGGCCGACGTGACCGTCGGCGCCCACGTGGCCGTCGTCGGGTCCACTTCGGGCTCGACCGTCCAGGCCACCTCCGTGCTGATCGGGCTGCCCTCG
>Ga0302190_10001242_pt1 | contig 16962 bp, 27 predicted proteins | sample II_Bog_E2_3_FD_198784 | JGI IMG/M metagenome (GOLD analysis project Ga0302190, IMG submission 198784) | Peat permafrost microbial communities from Stordalen Mire near Abisko, Sweden - II_Bog_E2_3 | ecosystem: Environmental > Terrestrial > Soil > Wetlands > Peat | place: Sweden: Abisko... | reverse complement strand
TCTGCCCGGTGAACCGGATCACTTCCAGGAGGTTGGTTCCGAGCCATTGCACGGCTTCGATCACAACGGGTTTCTTGCGGAACATCGGCATGGTTTCCCTTTCAGGGATGGGTCGTGCGTATGGACAACTTCAGATTTGGTATGAGCCCTGGTCGGACTCGACGCAGATTCGGCAGAAATGGCGGTGTTCGTGGCCGCTGACGTAGGTGGACCGGCACATGAGGCACTTCCGCTCCGTGGCCGGGCCGGAGTCGTGCCACGACCGGGCGGCGCGGTCCCGGTTCTTCCAGACCTCGTGGTTCCGGGCGGTCATCGCGTGGAATTGGGATGCTCTCACGGTGCCCTCCTTGGGCTGGGTGCTGCTGGACAGGGGTTCCGCACAGGCTTATGTAGTCGATGATCTGGAAGGGCTTGCTGCTGCGTGCCAGTTTGACTTCCTGAATGACCACAGGGACGCCCTGGACGGCCGCCAGACCCATGTTGTTCTCCAGGAGGATGCGTTTCTGCTCTACGTCACCATCACGGTTCTGGATGGGCTCCACGGCGAACCCTGCGTCCATCAGGGCACGCTCGATGATGATAGCTGCGGTGGTCTTTCCGGCATTGACAGTGCCCGTGATGGTGATCTGTAAAAACTTGGTCATGGTTAACCCTTCATGGAGGCGAGGGGCGTGAGTTCCACCCGGATTGAAACGAGGTCGGTCTGGTTCGCCATCACATCGCTGATGGACTTATAAGCGCCGGGGGCTTCTTCCAGGTCAGAGGTGTTCCTCAACCCGTGAACGATGCCTGCCATCTTCTCCTGCTCAGCAGCGAGGTCCAGGCTGCGAACCGCTTCCTTGCGTCCCATCCGGCGACCGGCACCGTGAGAGCAGCTGTGGAATGACTCAGGGTTGCCCAAGCCGTCCACGATGTAGGAGTGCGTGCCCATGCTGCCGGGGATGATGCCGGTGATCCCGGTCCTCACGCAGGTGGCTCCCTTCCTGTGAACTAGGACGTTCTCTCCGTAGTGGGACTCCATCGCCGCATAGTTATGGTGAATGTTGATCTGCTCTTCAGCAATTCCCATGGTTTCCTCTCCCAGGATCCGCACGATGGTGTTCATCATGTGCTGGCGGTTGGCGGCGGCGAACTTGAGGCAGTAGTTCATCGCTAGGAAGTATTCGCTGCCCTCGAAGGTGTCGAAGGGGAGGTAGGCGAGGTCTTTATGAGGAAGCTTGATGTGCCACTTGTTGCACTGGTCGAGGGCGATCTTGCTGAACTCGTTGGCGGTCTTGAAGCCGAAGTTCCTCGACCCAGAGTGCAGCATGATCCAGATGAAGCCGTCGCTACCCTTCTGGATCTCCAGGAAGTGATTTCCACCGCCGAGGGTTCCTAGCTGCTTCCTCGCCGAATCCAGTTCTCTGGTGAGGACCGGGACATCAGGGGCAGCATCGAATCCTTCCCACTCCTGCGCCTTCTTGTGGTGGTTAAATCCAACCGGGATCTCCTGGCGCATCCGGCGCATGATCTGCTTGAGCATGTCGGTGCTGATCTCGGTGAGATTGGTGCGAAGAGCCGCCATCCCGCACCCGATGTCCACGCCAACCATTCCAGGGCAGATGACGTTCTTCAGCGCGGCGACACCACCAATGGGCATTCCGAAGCCGAAATGTGCGTCAGGCATCAGAGCAAGCCACTTGAAAAGGAAGGGGAAGTTTGCGATCTGCTTGGCTTGAGCGATCGCCCCTTCGTCGGCATCGTCCAACCAAAGCTTAATGGGGTGCAGTTCAGTGTTAATGACAGATTTCATTTGTTCTCCTGATTGATGTCAAAATAGGTTGATACTACGAATCTCAGCGCAGCTTTCGTAATGAGGCTCTCGGCGAGGGAAAGGTGAGTTCCGGAGCAAAGCGGCATGAGCATCTTCCCTAAATGTCTTACCACACCGTCCTGTAGGATCGAGGTGGCGTGCATGTCCAGGATCGGCCCTCGTTGAAGCGGGGCCGATCCCGCGGTTTCAGATTCGTTGTAAAGTGGCGTGGGTTCTGGGTTTCATGGTTCGGATCCCGGAAATGCGCAGGAACCTACCATGCCCCGGATCCACCGGAGCCCCCTGCGCCACCCTGGAGGTTGGCCAGCGGGATCCCGGCCGCTAGGGTGGTGGTGGCCTGGGGGGCCGGGCGGCCCTTGGGGCGGATGACGCGGACCGCGGCGGCCGGCGCCGGGGTGGTTTCCACCGGGAGCGGCTCGGGGGCGTCTTCTTCGGGAAGGTCGGGTTGATCCATCGTTTCCTCCTGCTGGGTGGGTTTTTCGGCGGCCTTGGCCACCAGGGCCGCCCAGTCCCGGGGCGTTCCCCAGATGGCTTGGGCGGCATCGCAGTAGACGTGCAGATCTAGGATTTCGTTGGGGGCGTCCGAGGGCACCCGTTCATAGGCCCGGACCCCGGCGCGATGGCAGGGCTTCTCCGCGAAGAGCTGCTCGAAGTAGACCTGGTCCGTGTCGTTCGGGAAGTGCTGGTACCCGAACCCGGGCTTGTCGATCTTCAGACAGGCGTAGATGGTGTCCTTCGCCGCCACGCCGTCCACCAGGAACATCCGGGAGCGTTTGTTGGATCGCCGAATGATCTTGGCCTGGGGCTTGGTGGCGCCCTTCACTGGGTGGGCTATTCCGGCCAACATCTTCCGTTTGCAGAACTTGTAAACTTCACCGGTGAAGTTTCCGCCGATGTCCAGGGCACACGCCTTAATCCGCATCGGGCGGCCACCGTCCTGCCTGGGCCAGGGCTGGAGGATCAGCTCCTGCAGGCGGTCCCAGACCTCCGCCAGAGCCAGGTTCCCGGGGATCACTACGTGCTGGATGGTCCACTTCTCGCCGCCCACCCCGAAGCCGCGCACCAGGAACTCCAACCGCTGGGGTGAGGACTGGTTGTCCACGGACGCCACCAGGAGGCCCACGCCGGCCGGGACGATTCCGGAACTGTAGGTGCTCTCCCTTGCACGCTTCAGGAGTCCCTCCACCGCCACTTCCTCACCCATTCGCAGATTCCACAGCTCGCCCAACTGCGTGTTATAGAACACCTGCAGCTCCTGGGGCCCGGCATCCTTCGCTTCCAGGAAGCCCTTGGCCAGCTCCGCCATGGGCTTGACCATGATCCCCGGGACATAGAACCCGGCATGTCCCTTCACATCCGGGCGCGCGGCGATCCATCGGCCCTGGCGGACGGCCCGGCGCAGTTCCGGCTCCGTGATCAAGCAGCCCCCACCGGAGCAGGCATAGAAGGCGTCGGCCAGGGACTGCCGATCCTGCCAGACCACGTTCCAGAAGCTCAGGGTCTGCCGGTGGCCGCAATGCGGGCAGTCCACCCACCACTCCCGCTTGTCGCTTCGCTGGTAGCTGTCATCGATGTTCGATTCGCCCTGGATGGTGGGGCTGGAGCACTCGTAGATTTTTTTGGACCAACGGAAGTCTGCGGTGCGGGCCTCGGCCAGCTTCCGGGAATCACCTTCCGTGCCGGCCCCCTTCTTCGGGAAGCGGTCCACCTCGTCCATGAGCAGGATCCGGATGGGCTGGGCCGCCAGGCCGGTGGGCGCGTTGGCCCCCACGCCCACCAGCAGGCCGCCCGGGAACCGCTTGTTCAGGATCGTGTTGGAGCTGTCCCGGCTTTTCTGGTCCGACACCAGGGTCCGGAGCTCCGGGCAGTCCCGCACCATGGGGGTGAACCGGGTCTTGGACCAGTTCTCGACGGCGCCCACGGTGGGGTTCACCACCATCATGGGCCCTGGGTCGATGTGGATGAAATACCCGCAGATGCAAAGCAGCACCTGGGTTTTCCCCCACTGCGAAGCGCCCATGACCGACACCCGCTCGGTGGTCAGGTCCGTGGCCACGTCCAGGATCTCGTTCTGGTAGGGACGGGCGTTCGGATTCCAACGGCCGGCCGCGGAGGAATCCTCCTGGCTGAGCACCCGGTACTCGGCGGCCCAACGGTTGCCAGTGATGGTCGGGGGCGGCAGGAGGAAGGTGGCCGCCTGGGCCAACTCCTGGAGGGGGCTGGCATAGTTATTCATCCGGCCCATCCTCACCGGCGCTGGCGGCCAGGCGCTGCAGCTCGGCCACCAGGTCCCGGAGAGTCGAGTCCATCTCCTTGCGGGCGATGTCCAGCCGTTCGCTCGGGTTCCCGGCCTCCTCCAGCAGGGGGATCAGCCGCTTCGGGAAATCCCGGAAGTTGGCCCGCACCCGGGCCAGGAAATCCCCCCAGGTGATCCGGGCCTCGCTGGCGTCCATGAGGGTGCCGGCCATTCGGGCCGCCTCCATCTCCGCCAGGTCGGCCTTGGCGCGCTGCTCCCGCTCCTTGTCGGTCGGCGCCTCCCCCTCCGAACCCGACAGCCGGGCCTGGTCCCAGGCGCGCACCTCGGCCCAAACGTAGTAGGAGCCTCGCCCGGTGCCATGTCGGGGTAAACCGTCATCGTGCCAGCGCTGGACCGTTCGCTCATCCCGGTCAAGGAGAGCAGCTATCTCAACCTGTTTTAACCGCTTTAATGAGTCTTTCGTTATCATGTTAACCCTTGTGAGACGGCGACATAGGTTCAGAGATTGCAGCTAGACAAACAGGGAGCTGCTGGCGCGATACCCGCCCGGATTGTGGCCAGGAGGACCCATAATGTATGGGCACTATTTGCCCCCCCTGATCTACTATCGTATAAAAGGCAGCAATGTCTGTATGCTGGTTTGGGTTCAATATGGTTGGCACGCTCTTGCACATCGCGGACACAAGTAACATACTTCACTTCGCGATATTCAATGCGTAGTTCATTGCATCATCCAGCCGGGAGGACCAGTTGGCGTTGACGGCCTCGGTGATGGTCTCCACAAACTTCAGCCGCACCGGGATCTTGACCTTGCTGACGAGCGTGTAGAGCATGCGGACGCCGCCGGCACGAAGGCGCCTAGTGGCAACTCCAGCGGTGAACCGGCCGGATCCCACATCGCGACCACTGTCCTTACGCATGTAGCCTTGGCCGATGCGCTGGCTCACACCTTTGCCAGACCGAGATACCCGTTGCAGCACAAGCGGACCACGGGTCCCTTTGCCGTTGATCATGAAGGTGCGCTGGTCACCAACCATCTGCCGGCCTTTGATCATCTGTCGAAAATGCAGGTTGCGGGGATGCAGCGGGTCGTTATACATGACCACTTGGCCTTTGAACACATCGGCATTCGGCACCCACACCCATTTGCCGTGCAGAGGGAACTTCAGGTCGCCACGCTCGAAGCGGTTCAGGAAATCCCGATCACCCTGGATCTGGATCACCAGGGCCCAAGCTGTCTTGGTGGCGCGGTATTCCTTTCCGATGTAGACGCCATTCAGCACCCACGGGCGCCGGATGTGAAACGCGCTCTGGATGTGCGCCCGCTCAGCCTTCTGGGCATCGTTGGCGACTGCATTCAGGGCCTTGGACACGATGAACGGGATGTGGCGCGCGTTCATGTCGCTGAGGCTGTTGGCCAGGCTGCTGGGATCTACGGCGAGCTTGTACATCATTGGTTCCTTCGATAAAACAGCCGTGCGATATGGCGTTCGTGCAGTCCAGTCGACAATGCGACTGCACGGAAGATAAACCGCTGGGACAGGCCGGGGTGTTGCGCATGGAGAGCATCACAAAGGCCCGGCACCCGAGCGGCGAGGCGGGAATCCCTGGCGGCGGCGAGGATGGCCGCTTCCAGGCGTCGATCGTCCTCGGCATATCGGGCCTCGACGACCGCCAGGGTAATCCGGACATCCTCCGGTAACTGGCTTAAATGCTCGGCCATAATCATCTTATTATCCTCGTCGTTGGTGCCTTTGTTTTCATTACTTGCATTTCTTCATGGATTTCCCCGGGAAACTCACAAAGCTCGATTTCGCGGGCATCAGCGGGCCTGGGTTCGCCACTTTCGCGCCCGGCAGTTTTCCGGCGCTTGGCGATGGAATCTTGACCACGAGCGATCCGGCCCAGGTCCACTTCCAGGTAGTTCATCGTGGTTCGCGGGTCCTTGTGCCCCAGGGCGCGCTGGATGTCCTGGATCGGGACGCCGGCCTCGGATAGAAGGGTGGCGTAGGTGCCGCGCAGCCGGTGAGGGGTGACGCCGATAATGCCGCAAGCCTTGTTCACCCGGGCAATGAGGTAGCGTACCCGCTGATCGGTGATTGGATGCCCGGACCGGCAGGGAACCATGAAGCCACTGGGCGTGGCCAACGGGCGCAGCTGGTCCAGCAGTTCCGGGGGCACCGGACGTGCCCAGGCCTCCAATCCCTTGGTGACCCCAGGCGTGTAGGTGTGCCGCTCCCAGTCCAGCCATTGCCACTGGGCCGCGATCGCCTCATTCACCCGCAGCCCAAGGGTGAAGCAGATCCGCACCACCAGGCCGAGCCCTGGGTCATGGGCGGACATCCGGTCCACCATGGCCAGCCATTCATCGGCGCGCGCCACCGGCAGCGTCATCTTGGGTTTCCGCTGCACCTTCAGCCGGCCGAGTTTCCAGGGCATCTCCCGGAGCATCTTCATGTCGATCGCCCAGCCGAACAGGCTGCGCAAGCTGCTGCGCCAGGTGTTGGCCGATGTTCGGGCGTGGTTGATCAGGTAGGCGTTACGGGCCGCCTGCACTTCTTTGAAGGTGATCTCCCGCAGGGACAGGTCTAGCAGCGGGCCAAAATGGAGCCTGCCAAAGGTTTCCATGCTGGTAATCCGGGCCGGGCTGAGCTCCAGGGTATGGGCCTGGAGCCAGAGCTCCACCAGATGCCGGACGGTCGGTTCCGGTTCTTCCCCCCGGGCCCGGCACTTCGCGGCATCGTAGGCCAGCTGGGCGACCGGAAGGGCCTTGACCTGGACGGTTTCCTTGGTGCTCCGCTGGATCCGCTTGCCGTCCAGCCGGAACCGGTAGTGCCAGACCTGACCCACTTTGAAAAGTGCCACTTCACGATTCATTCTCAATCTCCCGGAACCCAGGCGTCAGGCACTGGGTCCATGTGAAATGGGTCGGTTTCCTTGGGTTCTTCAAAGAACTGATTCAGGGCTGGTTTGAACCGCAGCCGGAATTTGCCAAAACGCTGCCCACCGCGATTCTTGGCCACCCGGCAGGACACCATGCGATCCGCGGCGGGCTCAGGGTTCTTGTCCGTGTTCCAAAGCAGCAGCGCGATGTCGATATCCCGCTCGATCTGCCCGGACCCAAGGAAGTTTTGCAGGGTCGGTTCCTGGCCCTCCTCCACCTTCCGGTTGAACTGGCTCAACAGCAACACGTTGATCTTGAGGCGCTGGGCCAGTTTTTTGGCCGATTGGGTGATCTGGCCAATGGCATAGGCCTCGCTGTCGTTGCGCCGCTTGGCGTCTGGGGATTCGCCCAGCAGCTGCAGGTAGTCCACGATCGCAACGCTCAGGGGATGCCGCCGATGCTCCCGGATGATCGCGGACTCCATACTGTTCCAGGAATCCCCGGCGCATCCATGCAACCCCACCAGGTTGCGGCGGACGGCGTCCAGGATGGCGCGATCCTCCGGCGGTACCGATCTTCGGCCGTGACGCAGGGCCACAAGGCTGTTCACTCCGCAGGCGCAGGCCACGATTCGGGCGCTGATCTCTTCCGCGTCCATCTCCAGGCTCCCCATGGCGACCCGGCGCCCGGCCAGGGAAGTTCGGACCGCTGCTTGGATTGCCAAGGCCGTTTTGCCCGCACTGGGTAGGCCGCCGATGACGATCAACCGGCCAGGGTTGGCCACGACCACCGCGTCTATGCCGGGAAGGCCTATTGCAGTGAGATTATGTCTCGATTCTAGGGACAGAATGGGGGCGCCCGACAGGTAGGCCTCGAACTGCCGGGCATAGTCTGTGGAAGCCCGCAGCCGAGGGTTTCCAGCCTGGGCCACCTGGCCGGCCACCTCGGCGAATTCGGCCTCCACCGTACCCAGGTCTGCGGTGATGGCCAGCTCTGCCAGCGCGCTCATGGATTTGCCCAGTAGCCGGCGCTTATAGCTGTCCGCGACCTTGGCGATCCGGGGCCGAAGGTCGGAACTACCAAATCCGTTAGCCGCATCGGCGAACAACCCCTCCATGGCCTGGAGATCCCCATCCATGGCCCCCAGCTTCCGCATGACCTTCCCAACAGCCCATGCGTCGATCAGGCCACCGCCTTCGGTGATGGCCGCGAAGGCCCGCCAGATCACCTGGTGCGAACGGCCCATGAAGGCCTCCGGATCCAGGGAACTGATGTGCGTTGGTGTATCCAGGTCCGCCCGCATTTCGATCACGCCGACGATCAGCGCGGCCTCAACCTCGATCGCATCCTGGAATGCAGAATCCGCTCGGCTCATGATTTGCTCCCGCCCAAGGCCTGGTCGATCAGCCGTTTCAGTTCAGTGCCCCAGGCGATGGCCGCTTCAGCAGCAGGGATCATCTCAGCGGTCAGGATCCCCTCGGCCTGAGCGAAGTCCACGGCCTCCCGCAGACCTGCCATCTCCGCATCAATGGCAACATGGGCCATCACATACGCGCCGAAATCGTCCATGTCCCCCTTTAGGCTCCGCAACTGGTCCTGGCGCCACCGGTTCCGGTAGTCCCGCATTTCGATGTATTCCTGTTTGGCACTTTCAGATTCAGGAAGCATGAGGGGTCTCCTTGGGTTGGGAAACCCGGGTTTTGACACAGCGGACAAGGGCGTCTACGAAATCGGCGTGGTTGATCATGCTCGGCAGCATGGGCCCGGAGAGACTCACACCGGCTAAGGCCCGGCGCTGCTTCTCCCCCGCCCAGGTTTTCACGGCGCCCAACAGGTCCGCGTGGAGGACAGGATGGCCACCAACGGTCTTGGTCAGGTGTTTCTCCCATGCCTGCCAGGTCTTTTCGACGGTGCCAACGTTTTGGGCGAGGTAGCGCTTGTCCTCGGGGAACTTCTCTTGGATCTCCGTGGTTCGCAGGAGCCTGAGCAACTCCCTCCAGGTGGCAATTGCCTCGTGGAGTTCCTGGGGGTAGCGGTCGAGTTCCTCAACCTTCGAAGGCCGCTTCTCCTTCCTCTCCCCCTTAAAGGGGGTAGGGGGTTTAATATCCTGTTCCTGCTCCTGCTCCTGCTCCTGCTCCTGGATCGGACACGCGTCTCGCATGGCATCCCGCATGCCATCAAGGATGGGTCCCAACTTGGCCTTAAACCCATCGCTCCTTGAATTTAGGTAGTCCAGGCACCTGGCCATAAGTGTCACTTTTTCAGGGCACTCAGGGATCAAATCGAGGGCTCCCACCCATGCCTTGATCACACTGTTCGGACCCTCCGGTTCGTTGTACCGGAGGAAGTTTGGGACCCCCACAAAAGAGGCATCCTCGTTGGCTTCGACCATACCTAGAGCGATGGCATCCCGGATGGCATCCTTGAACCGTTTGGCCGGCCATTTTCTCTCAGAGGCAAGGCCTTCGGTAGTTGCACGCATGGCCCCCAGGGAGGTCATTGCCGGATGGGTCAGGATGAAGAGGAAGGCCAGCTGCCCGTCATCCCCAAGCTTGCGAAACTTGGCGTCATTCCAGATTCTGGGATCAATCTTGCGGTATTTGGCCATCAGAGCACCTTCAGGGCATGGAGAAACCGATGGATGGGCACCAGGGCGGCCCTGTGGCATTCCCTGGCCTTCCGAACGCCATCCCCGGCCCGGGGACACCCCAGCAGGAAGACATCAGCGTCCTGGACCACCTGGCAGGCCTTGGCAAGGCTCGGAAGGTAGCCAGCGCCGAAGGTGAAGGAGAAGGTCTTACCCATTGGGGTTCCCCTTCACTTTGCGGACGGAGAACCGGAGCGTGGCGAGGTCATACCCGCGGCGCTGCAGCTCGCCCAGGAACCCCGGGCCGAGGGTGGCAGCCACGAGCTGGCCGTCCTCCACAGGGGCCCCGGGGAGCCGGATCGTCAGTCCGCCTTCGGTGCGGCTCCAATTCATCGCAAGGTCAGGTTTGGAGCGTTCAGCCATTAAAATGCCTCATCAAAAAGGGATCGTTGGATTGCACGGCCTGGCAGCGGGAGAGAGCATTCGGCCGCTGGCGGAGCTGCTGGTGGCGGGAGGGCTGTGGCTCCCACCACGTTGCCGGTGAGCCGCAGGGCCTCCGCCATGCCTTTCTCGCCCGCCTCCTTGGCGTATTTCTCAGCGCCATCCTGGAAGACCTTCTGGAACCAGTCATAGACAGCCTGGAAGGGCTCTAGCTTGCCCTTGATGACTTCCAGGTCCTGGAGCTTCGCCCGGTCGTGGAGCGACCACAAGCCGGACCAGGTGGCGCGGGCCTTGGGGGGAATCTGGGACGAGGACCCCCAGAAGGATTTCGGATCGGGGTTCCGGCTGTCCAGGTAGTGGAGCAGCTCCACCCGGGCCAGTTCGTTCTGACGGCTTCGGATGTCGTCCGGGTCATTGAGGTCCTCGCGCATGTGCCTGACCCACCACACGTCATACAACGCCACCATCCCGATCCCCATGGGCCCAGAGATGAGCGTCTCGGGGTCACCTTCCTCTACCGGATCCGGCTCGGGGGCGTCGGCCGCCGCCGGGGAGGGGAGGGAATCGAGATGCGTAGGGCCCTCCTTAAGTTCCTCCCCGTGCGTGGTGCCCCAGGCCCATTTATCCACGGCCTCCTGGCCATGCTCTTCCGCCAAGTCATTCATGGTGGCCTGGTAGTCCTTGAAAGATTCCAGGGCCTTCACCCGGGCCGTCGCCGCCCGGGGCTCCTTCTTCCGGATTAGGTCGTTTGCCTCGTTCCGAGCGTCGATGTAGTTGTTGGCGGCACGGTTTGCGGACCTGTAGGCCCACGGCGGGAGCCTCCCCGTGGAGTAGTCGGGAGGTTCCGGGGCGGCGCCCGCCGGCAGGGGCTCCCCATCCGGACCGAACGGGAGTGGTTTGGAGGCCTCCTCCTGGCTCAGGCCGGCCTGGAGACCAGCGATGAAGTCGCCCAGCACCGGGCGTCCGTCGATGCGGTCCAGGCCCGCCAGTAACTGCCCGTAGGTGCGGCCGCCCTGCTCGATGCGGCTGTCACCGCGGACGGCGACCCGGTTCCAGTCGTCCGGGCCCGTGGTGTGCTGGATCGTCCAGCCGCCACGGTACTGGAGTTCGAGGTCTGCTGCGCCGGAGCCCATCATGCCACCTGGCGCGCCGCACGGCGGCGAGAAAAGACCCGGTGCATGTTGGTGCAGCGGGTGACCCCCTGCAGGTGGGCTGGGTTCCAGCAGGCCCTGCAGCAGCACGAGTGGTCAACCTCATGGCCGCGCCGGAGCCGGCCGTGGAAGATTGCGTAGGCCGCTTGGTGGACACGGATGGACTTTCCGTTGAAGCTGATTTTTCCGTAGCCGTCTTTGCCCCAACAGCCGGAGAAGATCCAGCACCCGGTGTTGGGCTCGAAATAGGTATGAGATTCCAGTCTGGCAATGGCGCAGAGGTCGATCATCACTTCCTCCGGCCTGTCATGGCCTCAAGCAGATCGTTGAACGCCTTCAAGTTTTTCTCCGCGTTCCTTGCCGATTGGATGGGCGGCCTGCGTTGCCCCGGCTGCTGGTCTCGCTTCCGAGAGACAGCTTTGGTTTTGGCGGTCCTGCGGTTGAACGCGCTCATAAAGCCGCTTCCTTGGGTTTGAGTTCATCGGACAGGGCTTTCATGGCCTCCCCTTCCGTTGCATACGGTCCATAGGGAATGGCTTCTCCGGAGCGGAAGACATACGCGCGGAAGATCCCGTCGCTTCCCATCCAGAGGTGAGCGAGCTTGCGATTGAATGGGCCCTTGAACCACCATCCGAGCGGGGCAGCGATCCAAGTGTAGGGGGGGGCGATTTACGCTTTGGCATGGGCCACCTGGACTTTCCGAAACGGATTTGGAAGGTTCGCCGGGAACTCCGGCATGTCCATCCCCTGGGAGGCGCAGTAGCGCCGGAATTCGTTTCTCAGGCTGTTGAGCTGATCGGTGAGCCGGACGAAGGCGGGACCGTCCTGGGCCGCCCGGCAATGCTCGAGGAGATCAGCCGCTTTGCGGAGGGCTGAAGCGGTCCGCTGGGCCGGCGTCTTCTGAGGCCCGGGCTGGCCGCCCTTCCGGCGCTGAGTCTGGGCCTGGGGGGCTTCCTGGGACACCGGGCCGGCCGGGGACGGGACGACTTGCCACCGGTTCCGCAACTGCCCCTCAATGAGGCCGATCTGGGTGTGGATCCGATCTTTTTCATTGGCCCAGGCAGCGCGAATGGCGATGTCATGCCAGTGCGGCCGCTTGGCCATGTGGGCGGCAAGCAGGGCCTGGGCACGGCCGAGCTCGGTCCGCAGAGTCTTGGAGGAAACCACTGGCACCTGGGGCCTGGGGTTGGCCGACAAGGAATAAATGACCAAGCTCATGATTTCGCCTCGCAGATTTTCCGGACCTGGAAATAGGCGTTGCTTCCCATGGGGGCCCCGGCCGGCCGGATGAGGCGGTCAATCTCGGCCAACCGCTGCTCGGCATCAGCCAGGCAATGGCCACAGGCTAAGGAATGGGTCAGGTCATGCTTGAGGCAGGCCACGCCGATCTGGGTAGCTCTTTCCTTCAGTTTCGATGTCAGATTCCGGATCACTTGGCCGTCCCGGGCGGCGCGTCGGGTGAACTCCTCCACCAAGTCAACCTCCTGTCCCAGCCCGAAGGCGAGCCGGAGCCTGGCCAGATCATTCAAGGCGCTCAATTGGTCACCCCCAGCGCCGACAGCACTCGGACGAACCCAGCGTGGTTGAGGTGCTCCTGGGCGAAGGCGATGGCCTCGTGACAGATTTCGTCACTGATTTCAGGCAGGAAACGCGAGGAGAATAGGGCCCGCTCCAGCTTGTCCGCCGCCTCCACGATGTTGCGGACATGGGCCGGGGCATGGTCATAGGGGGAATTCAGGGACCAGAACCGATCCCGGCAATGGGCGTCGATGTCCAAGCCGTCCTCGGCCAGGATCCGCTGGGCGGGCGTGGGGATGTCGCCGAACATGGTCTCGTGGGCATCGTGGACCAGGGCCAGCTCGAGCACGGTGAGGCGGTCCATATCGCTCAAACCGTCCGGGGCGATGTAATAGGCCAGCAGGGCCACTTGGTGGGAGTGCTCCGCCACCGACTGCGACCTCGGGGGGCGCCGGGTGTGCCAGCGCAGCACATCTGCCATGTCGGTGATCTGGCGAGGGGTAAGGTTAAAATTTGCCATTGAAGGCTCCATGGATGGCGTACACGATCCCGATAAGAAGGCAGGCGACGACGAGGACCAGGACGATTCCGGCCGCGGCGCACCCGATACCGGCCTCCTCCACTTCCACCTCTCCCTCCAGCAGCTGGGGGGCGCCGTGGCCCGAGGCCAGCGCCGCGGAGGGGACCGTCCAACGCCGGCCATCGGCCTGGATGGTGCCTTCCTGCTCCAGCCCCCGGAGAAGGCCCCGGGCTTCGGTGGTGGTGATTAGGCAGGCCTCGGCCACCTCGATGGAGGTGGGTGCGCCCAATCGATGGACGGCAGACAGGACGCGAGATTCACGCAGGTTCATGGTCCACCTCAGGAAAGAGCGGGTTCTGGCCAGTGGCGGAGGCTTTGGCGGATTCCCAGCGCTGGATCGCGGCCTCATCGGCGCCCTCATAGAGCGCCTGGACCGGTAGTTCAACCCGGGAGTCCCCCTGCTCCTTGGCCTGGATGGCGAGTTTCTTATAAAGGGTCAGGCGGTAGGCAAGGGCATCTCCGGCCTGAAGAAGGGCCCGGGTGGTGGCTGCCGAGGAGGTCATCGGTGATTTCCCCCCTTCACCATGGCGGTGAGGAGAATCTTGCCGATGTCGCTGCCGGCGGGGATGACGATGACCTGGGCGGCGTGGGGGCGGTGCATATCGCTTCCCAGGTAGTCCTTCAAGAACTCGTGGACGTGGGGTGGAACGCCCGGTGCAGGCTCGCCCGCCGGGGGCACGCTGGCCTTCCAGGACGAGAGCTGCTCCGCTCTAAGCTGCCGCTCGGCTTCCCGACAGGCATCAGCCGCCTGGCCAAACCGGCGCGCGGCCAGCTCATAGGTCTGGGGTTCACGCCCGGCGGCAAGGCTGAGGGCTTCCTGGGCCAGCCCCGGGACAGTTTCCGAGACGATCACATCGATATTGCGACGAACGTAAGGTGACTTGCCGGAAGGCATAAGGGTCTCCTTGGGCCGGCATGGCCCGTGGTGGAATGCGTTATGGACGTGCTTTAATGGGCTGGAACTTACCGTTGACGATGATTCCCTTGCGCGGGGCCGCCTCCATCTGGCTATCGATCCAGACTCGGATCTCTTCCCAGCGGTATTTGCGGCGCCGGACGGATGGAACGCAGGTGGCCAGGTTCGTCTCGAAATAGCTAGGGACCGCGCCCTGCTCAACCCAGAGCTTGAAATTACGCTCGTCGTACATCTGGCCGCGATAAGCACGAACAAGGGCCTTCAAGTCCTCGTAGCTGATCCATGCCGGGATGGGGCCATCCAGGGTGAGTTTGGATTTTGAGCCGTGGACGCGGTCCTCGGGGGCCTTCGGGGGACGGCCGGGGCCGCGCTTGACGGGAGAAGTGGGCGCCACGCTAGACCCCCATCCCTGGGAGCTTCGGGTTTTCGCCCTGGGCTCGGAAAGCCTTGCCGATGACGGTCTGCCCCTTTCCGGTGATGAGGACCTTCATGAACAGCCGGTCGCGGCCGTGTTTGTCCTGGAAGGCCTCCTCCACCACCTTGAACAGGCCCTGCTCCAGCCGGGTCTGATAGGGGAGATTGTTCCCCTTGATGAGGTAACCGGCTTTCCGAAGGAAGCGGAACATGCGAGTCAGGCCCGTGCCACAGGCCTTGGCAAACTCGGCCACTGTGATCGTGTCCTCGGACGCATGCACCTGGTCGTGGAATGCGGCCTTGGGCCTCAAGACTTCGTTCTCGCATGCCAGGGTCAGGCGCTCCTTCTCCGCATCCATGGCAATTGTGATGAGGTCGAGACGGGAGAGCTTCCGGGGGTTAGGACTCTGGACCGCCAAGCGGAGAGCCTGGAAGGCCTGGACGAGCCGGACCTTGAAATCCACCACCACCTCATTGTTTCGCATGAAGGTAATGAGAAGGGTGGACTGGGCTTCATTGAGAAGGAAAAATTTAGGCTGTCTCCCTCCCAACTGCTCCCGATTCACCACATGCATTTCAAATGTGAGCTTCCCGAACTTTTCAAACTCCCTCCGATAGCTCTGGATGAGCTGGAGGATGGCCCGGTGTTCGGTCGCGGTTCCTTGGGCGAGTACCAGGGAAGACACTCTGGGTTCCCCGTTGTCGAGGGTGAGTAACCCGGTATCCACCGGATTGCCAGCGACGATGGTTGATGCCACACTTTCCATTGCTTCTCTCCTGAGCATTTGATTGATCGCCCCGCGTCAACGGGGCGTTTTCGTGTCACCAGACAGGCCAACGGCCAGCCAGCTTTGCGAGCGAATTATTGAAAAGTCACAATTTCGATATCGAGTTACAGAGCTTTCGCACAATTTGGGTTTGCGAAATATCGTGTTTGACTTAATATCTGGGAGGATCGATCACAAAATTTGGATTTGACCGCTCACGGAGTGGATGAACTAAGATCTCGAACCAACTTCTCAGCGGGAACAGGGGAAAGATTGATACAAATTTTCGGATGGTTCAATACAAAAAATTTGCCTCACCAAGGGGGAACACCCAATGCCAAATCAATTCGCTGACCGGCTTAATTTGGCCATGGAAAAATTAGATATAAAAACATTGTCCGATCTTTCGGCGCGAACGGGTATTTCAAGAAACTCACTTTCAACATGGACAACCAAAGGGAAAATCCCCGGAGAGGCCTCCCTCAGAACCATCGCATACACCTTGAACGTCAGCGTTAAATGGCTCCGGACCGGCGAAGGTCCCATGGAACCAGCCTATGTCCTGGTTCCTCCCGTTTCTTTCCCCTTTCCAGAACGTCCCACCGTTGGTATTCCCTTCCTCTCGTCTGCTTGGTTGCACCTGGATTCCATTGTTGAAACCAGGGGGCTCAAGCTGTCCAGCGAGGAACACAGCCGGGTGATGATTCGGGCCGCATGGACCGGGATGCAGGCCGAGCGCGAACCCACGATCAAGGACGTCCTAGATGCGATCAGCATCGTGCTGGGGGGGGAATGATCTATGCCCCGCCAAACAAAGCAGCAGCCCGGAGAACTGCGCGGAAACCTGATCATGTACGCGGGTGGGAAGACCTGGCACTATGCCGTCCGCTGGCGCGGGGTCCTGAAGAAGGGCGACACCAAGTGTGAGAGCCGCACCAACGCTGTCACTTGGCTTGGGAAGGAAAAGGAGAAATGGGCGCTTGAGGAGCAGGGCCTCGTGGGCGCCACCGTCCCCACCCTCAAGACGATCTGGCAGGAATGGGACCGGGTTAAGGCCTCCAGCGTCTCACCGACTCACCGCCGATTCATGAAGGGGGTGGTGAACCAGCATGCCGCGGCCTTTCTGGATCGGCCGGCCCCGGCGCTGAATATGGCTGCCTTTGAGGAACTGCGGCACGTGTACCTAACCTCGAAAGGGCATGGTTTCAGCAAGGGGGAAAAGCCCACCGTGCGATCGCATTCCGAGGGCGGCTGGAACAAGGTGGCCGGCCAGCTGCGCGCGCTTTACCGGTGGGCCGTCACCAGGAAGCTGCTGCTGGAGGTTCCCTTCAAGGTGGAACTGCTGGATGTTTCGCTTGGGGCCCGGGGCGTCCTGTGGCCCTGTTCTCGCTGGCTGGGGTCGTGATCCCCTACCTGTTTCTGTCGGGGTTAGCAAACCTCCTGGCGCTGGAGGAGGCCAAGGAGGCCAGGCGGAGGGCAAATATCCGGGAAGCTATGGCGGCGAACCCACCAGCGCGGGAAGCCGTAGGCCTGAACCTGGATCTGCTCAGCAGTGCCCTCGACAGGAAGTGAATCCACATCCGCTGTGGAAACCGGCAGCAAACGGCCCCGGATCGCCATGAGCGCCGGGGCCG
>Ga0302190_10001228_pt1 | contig 17033 bp, 16 predicted proteins | sample II_Bog_E2_3_FD_198784 | JGI IMG/M metagenome (GOLD analysis project Ga0302190, IMG submission 198784) | Peat permafrost microbial communities from Stordalen Mire near Abisko, Sweden - II_Bog_E2_3 | ecosystem: Environmental > Terrestrial > Soil > Wetlands > Peat | place: Sweden: Abisko... | reverse complement strand
GGACATGGCGACCCGCGTAACCAAGCTGTTGGTGGCCAATCCACCTGCGGCCCTGGTGGCCCCCGCAGCCAATGCCGCGCCGCCGCAGGGCCCCGGACCTGCGCCTGGCACTGTTCATGCACTGGTGGCGGGCTACAAGACCAACAGCGTCTTCTACACGCAGACCGATCCGGCCACCCACGTCACCTCGATCTACAAGGCCGATACCAATACCGGCGTCATCCACAAGCTGGTGGATCTGCCGGCCAAGCGCATGATCGTGAGCATCAACGCCGATGAGTCGTTGGCTGCGGGTACTTACATTGTGGGCGATGCCGCGGGCAAGGAGTACGGACAGAATCTGCCCGCTCCCGCGCTGCCCAAGGGCGGAGCCGACAACCGCATTGCCACCGCAGCGCAGGGTCCGCACTTCCAGCCCTTCAACAAGGGCGAGATGATGGAACGCCGTCTGGCGGCTCGGCTGCCGTTGGTGCTGTTCACCATTCGCCTCAAGCCGGGGCCGAACGGCGAAAAGGTGGGCGATCAGAAGATTCTGCTGCACTCCACTGACTGGGTAAACCACCTGCTGTTCTCGCCCAAAGACCCTACGCTGCTGATGTATTGCCACGAGGGGCCCTGGCACAAGGTGGATCGTGTCTGGATGATCCATACCGACGGTACCCACAACACGCTCATCCACAAGCGCACCATGGCCATGGAGATCGCTGGCCACGAGTTCTGGGGTCTCGACGGCGAGACCATCTGGTACGACTGGCAGTTTCCGCGTGGAGAAGACTTCTTCCTTGCCGGCCGCAACCTGAAGACCGGCCAGCGCACGGCCTACCACATGCAGCGCGACGAGTGGTCGATTCACTTCAACCTGACCAAGGATCTTGACCTGTTCTGCGGCGACGGTGGCGATCCGGGCCAGGTGGCCAAGGCCAAGAACGGCGAGTGGATCGAGCTCTTCCACCCCCAGCTTTACAAGGTCACGCCTGACACGCTGAACGCTGCCACTTTCTGGCAGCCGGGCGTCTTCCACTCCGAGCATCTGGTCAACATGGCCCACCACTACTACCGCGAGGAGCCCAACGTCCGCTTCTCGCCGGACAAGAAATTGGTGTTGTTTACCAGCAACATGTTCGGACCCAGCTACGTCTTCGCCGCCGAAGTGGATAAGACCACCGACGCCAAGCCGGAGGAAGTGCAGTCAACTCCCGAACTGGCGCGCCAGTTCAATCCCACCGACCCGCCGGTTACGCCACCGGCGCGATAGATACTGGACGAAACGACGATGGCCTGGGGGCTGGCTCCCAGGCCATTTTCTTGCGCGTCACATACGGATTGGCGCTCTTCCCAGAATCCGAGTTGCGTTTCCATATTGCTCCATTACGATAAGAAGAATTCCTTCCAGGCATTGAGTCTGCCATGAACCTTTCGAAATCGCGCTGTGCCGCAACAATTGACCTGATTGTTGTGTTGGTGGTTTTCCTTGGAGGTTTCCTTGCGATTTCAGGACTCAGTGCAATTGTTAAATATCGGCAGGGACTATCGGTTCTCCTGATAGCCACCTTCCAGTTCTTCCTGGAAGGCGCGGCACCACTCGTTCTCATGGCCTTGCGCCATGAGAGTTTTTCCAGCTACGGGCTAACGACGCGGAGGCTTGGCGCGTCGCTTTGGGTGGGACTGGTGCTGGCCGTGTTGTACGATCTTGCTTTTTCCTGCACACATAGAGCGTTTTTTTGGATTCCGTTTGGCGGTCATGGTGTCATGCGCCGCGCTCTATCTGTGGGATTTCCGTCTTCGGTTCTAGGCGTAGCGCTGGTCCTGCTGAGCTGGGGATTTATGGAGTCCTTTTTTGGCGTGTACTTCGCGCGAAAGGTTCACTTGGTGCTCGGGCACCCTGGATATGGCTGGTTCGCACCCGGCGTGCTTGCCTTTGCCCTCTTTAATGGCGTGATTCACGCCATGATAGGGCAGGGGCTGGAAGGGTTTCTGACAAGTTTTGCTTCGGGCTATGCGATCACAGTCGTTCCGGCGATCACGAAAAACGCATGGGGTGGCATCTTTGTACAAACCCTCACGAACGCAATCGGTAAGCTGCGCTGAGTTATTCGTTCACAATTTCTCGCATAGATGCTGCCGCTCAAGTTACCGGTTCCTATTCCCCGTTTTTTACGTCTCAACCGGCAAATCGGCAGCTAGAATGTTCATCGGCGTGAGGCCGCGCAGGCGCAGGGCGCGCAGGCTCAGGGCGTCGTGGCGCTTGGCCAGGCGGCGGCCGTTGTGGTCCACCACCAGCTTGCAGTGGAACCAGACTGGCTGCGGAAGGCCCAGCGCCTCGTAAAGCAGAATCTGGCGCGCGGTGGACTTGAGCAGATCGGCTCCGCGCACCACTTCCGTAATGCCCATGGCAGCGTCGTCCACCACGCAAGCCAACTGATAGCTGGGCACGCCATCCTTGCGCCAGACCACAAAGTCGCCAAAGTCCTCGCCAGCCACAAAACGCTGTAGCCCCAGGTTGCGGTCCTCGAATTCGACAATGGTTCCATCGGGCACGCGGAAGCGCCAGTTGGCTCCGTCGGGGGTTTCGTCGTTCGAGGCGGTGGGGCCTGGCAGTTGCGGTAATTTCGCGAGTAAGTGCCGGCAGGTGCCGGGGTAAACGGGCTCGTCGTCGAGCGGTTCGAGTTTTCCGTTGCTGGTCTGGCCCGGCGCGGAGCTTTCATGCGGAGCGCCCAGGGCAGCGGCCAGATCCTTGCGCGAGCAGCGGCAGGGAAACAGAAATCCGCGGTCCAGAAGCTTGCGCCATGCTGCCAGATAGAACGCGCGGCGCTTGCTTTGCAGATAGGGGCCGCAAGGGCCGCCGCGATCCGGGCCCTCGATCCAGCGGATGCCGAGCCAGCGCAGGTCGTCCAGCGCGGCTTCGGCGTAGAGGCTCTTGCTGCGCTCAGCGTCCAGGTCTTCCATGCGCATCACCAGCGCGCCGCCGGCCTGCCGGGTACGCTGCCACGCAGTCCAGAAGGTGCGCGCGTGGCCCACGTGCAGTAAGCCGGTGGGTGAAGGCGCAAGTCGGCCGCGGTAGCTGGAGGTCGGAGTTGGAGCGATGCTAGCCATCCACGATTCAGTCTAGGCAGCATCGCCCGCCGGGCATATAAGGAGCTTGATCCGTGCTGAACTTGATTCCTGCCGGCAAACCTGCCGCCGGGCTTATTCGGCAGCCACCGGATAGTGCACGACGACGGAGAGATTCACGGCTCCGCGGAGAAAATCCACGCGAACGTCGCCGCTTGAGGCATCTGGCCAGGCTACCGAGCGGAATGCTGAGAAGAAGGCGCCGCTTCCTGGGAAAGGCAGGCCGTTGACCTTGTAGATGAGGTCGCCGGGCTGGAGGCCGGCCGCAGTAGGCGGTCCCTCCGGGTCAACGCGCGAAATCTCCCAGCCCGTCTGCAGAATCTTGCGGCGGCGGTCGCGGATCTCACCCGGCTCTGCCCACATGCCCAGCGGCGGCGCCAGAACGGATTTTGCAGCCGTGGCAAGCGTGGCCAGAGCATCGGCCAGCGACTGCGCTTCCTCCTGTGACGCCAGGCAGAGTACGGAGTTGCGGGCGGTCAGATTCTCTACCGGCGACACGCACCATGCATAGTGGCCGTGGCGCATGGAGACCCTCCACAGCTCCAGGTAGCTGATCTCGTGATAGACAATGGTGCTGAAAAACGCGTCCTTGCCCAGCCTTGCGGAGGTGTAGGCTTCGGCCTCAGCAGACCAGGGTGACAACGCCTGCCGTCCGGTGCGGCCCTTGCGAAATGCCAGTTGCAAACCGGTGGAAGTGCCCTCGGCCTGGAACAGCGTGTAGTTCTTGAGCACATAGAAGTCGCGCTCTACCACGCCGGCGGGAACAAAGCGCGGGGAGAGCGCCTGCACACGGTCAAGGGCGGCTGCGGCATCGGGCAGAAGACGGGGCTGGTACCAGTGCGCCTCAAAGCGCTGCCCGGCACGCGCCAGCGAAGAACCAAACACCATGCCCAATACAGCCAAAGCCACCATCCACTTGCGCATTGTCGGCAATCCCCTTTTTGCAGTGCGATTCTTTCCTGCTTTTTTGCGTAACTCCGACGCCTTCCGGTGGGCGGCGGCAGAACAGGACCTGCCCGACCGGCAGGAATTCTGGTCCTCAGGCACTTGACGCACAAAGCCAGACTCTTGGAAGCGAATGTTAGAACATGTCGGGGATGGAATGGAAGGCAATACGGGTGGGTGCGGCTTTGAAGGCCTCCAACATGGTGGCGGGAGCCAGCGTATTCATGCCGTATTTGTTATTGAGCACGTCCATGGCCTCAATGAGGCGGGCGCGGCTCTGCGCGTCTTCGGAGCCGTCAAAGAGATTGAGCGAGTGCAGGTGGTCGGGGACCAGCCCGCCCAGATGCACGCCGATGAAGTACGGGCTCTCGTACTCTCCGCCGCGCGGGCGTGACTCCCACAGCCGCGTGAGGGCGGCGATGAGCGTGGGGTTGTCTCGACACTCGGCCAGGCGCAGTTCGCTCTTCCAGCCGCGCGTCGGCACGCCGTACCTGCTGACTGGCCGTTTCTCTGCGCGAGGCACGGCAAAGCCGATGGCCAGGCCAATGGATGCAGCCCACAGGTTGTTAGCGCGCAGCCGCATGGCTGCCTTGTGCAGCAGTTTGTGGGCCACGGCCCAGGCTTTGTCGGGCGTGCGCATCTCCGGGGCCAGCACATGCTGATGGCTGAGCGACTTCATGTGCTCGTTGTCAGCCATGTTGAAGTCTTCGCCCTGTAACCAGTGCCATAGCCGCTGGCCCCACACCGATCCCCACAGCTGGCCGGCGTGTTCGCAGTCGAGCGCCAGCAACTGCTCCATAGTGCGGATGCCCTGCTCGTTGAGCCGCTTTTCAGTGCGGGCGCCAATGCCGGGCAGGTCGCGCAGGGTAAGGGTGCGCAGAGCCTGCGGCAGAATGTCGAGCGGCAGAGCCACCAGGCCGTTGGGCTTTTCCATGTCGCTGGCAATCTTGGCCAGAAAGCGATTGGTGGCCAGACCGACGGAACTGCGCATCATGGGGCCGACCGCTTCCAGGATGCGCGCTTTCACGCGCTGGCCCAGCTCAAGCGCGGCCAGCAGCGGCCGCTCACGGCCCATCAGCCGGCAGGCCATCTCGTCGATGGAGCAGACGGCGGTGATCGGTACGCAGCTCTCCACTGCCTCCACAATGCGGTGGTGATACTGCACGTAGAGTTCGTGCCGTGCCTCGACGAAGACGATCTCCGGGCACATGCGCCGGGCTTCGGCCACGATGGTGCCGGTCTTCACGCCAAAGGCTTTGGCCTCGTAGCTGGCCGCAATGCAGCAGGTGGTGTCGGCCATCATCGGCACAATGCCTACGGGACGCCCGCGCAGATCAGGCCGCACATCTTGCTCGACGGAAGCAAAGTAGGAGTTCAGATCGACAAACAGCCAGTTGACGAATGGCTCAGCCAGCACTGGCTCAGCAGTGATAGAGTGTTGCAGGTCCAAAGCGCGGAATTCCTCAGGCCACGGCTCTTCAGGGGCGGACAGGAGATCCGGAATTGGGTCAGACGGCATGGCTGAGAGTATTTTCGCCTTATATTCTCTTACATGCAAGAAGTTTTCTATACATCTGCCGATAATCAACCTAACCGGTATTCGCTGCATCGGAGTCTAATTAAGACGAGTGGGTACATCGTGCACGGCTCTGCAGACAACCGCCTGCATTGCGGGAAGCTGAAAAAATGAATCGGATCTTTCACTTGTTTCTGGTCAATGCGAGCGTTCTCTCCGTTCTGGTAACGGTGGCGGTGACGATTTTCATCGTCTGCTGCTTGAAATGCTCTGACTGCGCCTGCAAGGACAAGGACGATCTGTTTAAGCGGCGCGAAATCTAAAGGCCGTCCGGCCCCAGCATTTCCGCGGCCCTCTTCCTCTGTTCCGGCCGCATTCTGGCGGTCTCTGTGTGTCTGGACTGCACGGGCCATCCTTCCGTACCTATTTCAATTGAGTCCCCTTTCGCCGATTGCCGGGGCGCTCGAAATCCATGGCAGAGCTCTCCTCGCCAAGCCATTGAACCGGTCCTGTGCTGAAAGCTTCCTTTACTTTAACTTCAGTGTGTTACATTGCCTGTTGGCGCACATCAAAGGGTGCAACAGGCTGCTGAATTCAATGCTTTACCAGTAGCTATTGTTTTGCGAGCCGATCCATTGCAGCCAGCCGGAAAAAGATACCAGGCAGGCACAGGGACCGCCGCCGCCCTTTATTCCTTACATGTAGAGGCGTATACCTATGCCGTCCGTTTCTCGCCAAAGCAAGATCGCATCCAGTGAGACCGCGCGCGAAATCAACCGCGACCTGCTGCTTCATGCGGTGCATCGCAATCAGCCTGTGAGCCGTGCTGACCTCGCGCGGCTTAGTGGTTTGCAACCGAGCACGGTGTCGGTGATTATTGGCCAGCTGATCGACGAGGGCTGTCTGGTGGCCGGTGCGCAGGGTCGCCTGCCGCGCGGACGCCGCCCCACCTTTGTGATGATGAACGACCGCCATGTGTCGCTGGCCATCGACCTGCGGCCCAGCACTGCCAGCGTGGCTGTGGTGGACATCAACGGGAAGCTGATCAGCCGCGAAAATGTGGAACTGCCCCGGCAGACACGCTCTCGCGAAGAGGTGAAGCAGGCCTTTGCCAAGCTGGCGACGCAGGCTCGCGCTCTGCAGGCAGACGCAGCGGACCGCATCTTTGGCGGGGTGGGCGTGAGCGTCTCAGGCCGTGTGGATCCGCGTACCCGCCAGTTGGTATTTGCGCCCAATGTGCCCTGGATGGTGGAAGACTTCCGCAAGGAGCTGGAAGAGGCGCTGGGTTCACCGGTGATGGTGGAGAATGCCGCCAATGCCTGCCTGTATGCGGCGCGCTGGTTTGGGGCGCTGGGCGAGGTTTCAAACCTGATCGCCGTCTCGGTCTCAGACGGCGTGGGTGCGGGCTTGCTGGTGGATGGACGCCTGCTGCACGGGCACAACGGCATGGCCGGTGAGTTCGGACACATGCCCATTGCCGAAGACGGCCCGCTGTGCGGCTGCGGCAATCGCGGCTGCTGGGAGATGCTGGCCTCGAACCAGGCCGGGCTGCGCTATTACAAGGAACTGGTGCCGGAGAGTGGGCTGGTCAGCTTTCAGCAGCTACTGGACCTGGCCACCGCCGGTGACATTCACGCGCTGCGTTCCATTGACCGCATGACGGCTGCGCTGGCGCGCGGGCTCTCCATTCTCTCCGCTGGACTGGCGCCCGAAGTGATCCAGATTGTGGGTGACTGCACGGCACTGTGGCCGCGCATTGCTCCGTTGATCGAGAGCCGGCTGATTGCCGCCTCCTTTACCTCGTACACGCCGCGCGTAGTGCCCGCCACGGAAGGCAGCGTAGCCCGGTTACGCGGAGCTGCCGCGCTGGTCTTCCATCGCCTGCTGTTTCGCCACGCCGAGTTCAACTCTGCATCGCCTGCCGCCGAGTTGCCAGCCAGCGAGATGCGGCCTATTGATCCGGCCTTTCAATAGTGTGTGTAGGATTCCCACCTATTTCGCGATAAAACCTGCGCAATGGATGGCCCACGGTGCTTCTATTGGAGGTCCGGATCAATAACGTGCTGGCTCCGGCCGCTCAAGGACGGAATGAATGGAAGACGCGGAATCCTGCCGGCTGCGGCAGACGTGGCTCTGCGCCGTGCTGGCAGAACTTCGAGCGCGCCTCAACTCCCAACAAAAACATCCCGCAACGCGCCTCCAAGGTCTCGCTGCGCTCGGTATGATGAGGAGTGGTTAGACCACTTCCAGCGGAGACAGCAATGAGAGTTGGCATCATCGGAACCGGCGCAATCGCAGACAAGCACGCGCAGGCCTACAAGAACATCGGCTATCGGGTTACGGCCTGCACCAACCGCACTGAAGACAAGGGACGCGCCTTTGCTGCTTCAATCGGCGCGGAGTTTGTGGCCACCCCCGAACAGCTTGCCGCACGCGCCGACGTGGACTTTCTGGATGTGTGCACCTTTCCGGCCTACCGGCTGGAGGCTGTGGAACTGGGCGCGCGCTACGGCAAGCATGTGCTGGTGCAAAAACCCATGGCCATCGATCTGGAGACCGCAGCCAAAATGATCGATGCGGCAAGCCGCGGAGGCATTCAACTGGGCGTGGTCAGCCAGCATCGCTGGGACGATTCGGTGCTGTTTATGAAGCGCGCACTGACGGCAGGACGCCTGGGCAGGATCATCCAGGCCGATGCCTACGTGAAGTGGTATCGCTCGGCGGAGTACTATGCGCGGCCCATCAAGGCCAGCTGGGCTGTGGAGGGCGGCGGTGCGTTGATGAACCAGGCGATTCACCAGGTGGACATCTTGTTGCACCTGATCGGCGCGGTCGATGAGGTCTTCGGCTTCTGGCAGAAGGGCGCGCTGCACAAGATCGAGTCGGAAGACAACGTCTGCGCGGTGCTCAAGTATGCGTCGGGTGCTACCGGCGTGATTCAGGCGGCGACGGCTCTGTGGCCCGGCTATCCGGAGCGTATGGAATTTCATGGCGCCAAGGGTTCGGCAATTATTACCGGCGATCAGCTGACCACCTGGGACGTGCAGAACGACGAGGGCGAGCCGGCTCCCGTGGCCAGTGCGGCCAAGTCTGGCGCGTCTGATCCGCTGGCGATTTCGAATGTGCCCTTCGAGCGCCAGTTGGCTGAGTTCGGCGAGGCTTGCAAGGCCGGCCGCGCGCCTGCCTGCTCGGGCATCGACGGCTATCGCGCGTTGCAACTGGTGCGCGGCGTCTATGAGTCCTGCGAAACGGGCAACAAGGTCAAGCTGCAACCGCTGACTCGCTGACTCGCTCAACGTGCTACCAGCAGCCATCGTCCACAACCGTTCCAAGGGGAGAGGGAACAGATGATCACACGACGCGAAGCAATCACCGGGCTGCTGGCACTATCGGCAGCGATGGAAGTTACCGCACAGACACCTGGGCAGGCAGCAGCGCCCGCATTCAGCGGTGAGACGGTACTGGGACCGACCGTCTTCCACTGGAACGAGATGAAGGCGGTCAAGAACGCCAACGGCGAGGTGCGCTCGCTGTGCAAGACGCCCACGGCCACCCTCGATCAGCTGGAGATGCACATCACCACGCTGAATCCCGGCATGTCTCCCCATCCGCCGCACCGGCACGTGAACGAGGAGTTGATCATTCTCCGCAAGGGCGAACTTGAGACGCTCTCGAATGGCAACTGGGTGCGCGTTGAGCCGGGCTCGGTGATCTTCAACGCATCGAACAGCCTGCATGGCCTTCGCAACATCGGTACCACGCAGGCCACTTATCACGTGATCAACTGGAGCCCGGACAAGACGAAGGTCAAGAGTTAGCTGGCTGCTACTCGCCGGACAATGTCTATTTGCGATCCATGCACATTACCGCTCTCGGTGCTGTTCATTTGACTAAGTGCTTTTCTGATTGCCGTTGCCGTGGCGTCGACAAGTGTTATATGAGGAGATACGCTGTCTGCGCTGAACAGTCCCCAATGATTTTCTGTAACGACAAGTATCAGTTTCGCCCCTCCTTTTCGCAGGGCAGCTGTATGAAGAGCAGTTGCGGCTTGTTGAACCGTTTCTCCTGTGCGTTGAATTCTGACACACACAGGCTTCCCGCAGCATTCTTCGGCGAGAATTGCGTCTATACCTTTGTTTCGCTGAACAAGATGATAATCAAGGCCTTGCAGGCATCCGAACTGGTCAAGATCGGTTCGAACGTAACTTTCGCGCCCGCGCTCAAGCAAACGAGACGATGTAACAATCGGATTTGCCAGCCTCTGCTTGGTCAGTTCGATCGCCTCCGGTGAGATGTCGATACCGATTGCCCTTCTCCCAAGCAATTGCGCCGCCATAACGGTTGTCCCACTTCCACAGAACGGATCGACAACAAGGTCGTTCGGCGCAGTGCTCAATTCTATGATCTTCTCCAGCAAAAGCACCGGTTTTTGCGTCGGGTACCCAACCCGTTCTTTGGCTTTGGGGTTCAGATACGGTATCTCCCAAACGTCCCCGAGAGGAACTCCCCGCTTGGCTCCGTTTGAAACTGGCTCACCGGCATCGTCTCTTGCATAAATCGTCTTGCCCCGTTCATCCCGAACCCTCTTCTGCAGTATTTGATCTACATTCGTTGACTCGGAATAAGGCGTAGTCATCGTATTGAATTTGAAGGCCGTGGAGCGAGAGTAAAACAAAATCGTTTGATGAGACGGCATGAGGCCTTTTTTCGAGTTAGACCACCGCTTATAGCTCCAAATTACCTCGGATTGAAAATTCCCAGTCCCAAAAATATCGTCGAGCACAAATCTTGCGATGTGCCCAGCGTTCTCATCGCAATGAAAAAATAAGGAGCCGGTTGGTTTCAAGCATCGATAACATTCACGAAGCCGCTCCAGCAAAAATGAACCATACTCTTCCCTCGATGCCCACAAATCCTTGAATGAATAACGCGTGTTGCCGTCTCTGGTGGATAGCGCATGGATTTTTTGAGTAAAGAATGGCGGATCAATATAAAACAGGTCAACGGACTCCGCCGCAATTGTTTGAAGGACGGCGAGGCAATCCCCGTGATAGATGTCAGGTGTGTAATTCATTTTGCGGTCCCTTGTGGCTCATCGGCTATTCGTTCCAGGATTCCCTTGAGGTCAACCCCCGTCTCATTCCGAACATAGTCCCACGCCGCATCACCATAAAAATAGCTGCCACCGGTTCCCAGATAAAGTGTCTCCAAGGTCTGTTGAATCCGGATCGCCTGATCGCGATTGGGGTAGTAGAACATAATTCTGACTGGCATGTATCCGGCTGCGGCAGCTGCCTTAAGCCGAGTGTGCTCTTTGGTGATGTGATCTCCATCGGTTGTCGCATCCCGCCACTTGATCTCAATTGCCCGCTTATTTTCAACGAGACAATCGATCTCAATGGTCTTCGGGCGGATACCTAGCGAGTTTTTGATCCGAATGGAGCCAGATTCTGGAAATTTTTCAAGAAAACACACTTTGGCCGCGTCCTCCAAAAATGCCCCAGCATACTTGTACAGGAAGCGGCCCTTGTTCTGATAAACGTCTATGAGTTTTCCCTCGTCAGTTGAGATGCCAGAACGCGATATATAAGGTAATGCGAATTGTCGTCAGCCTCCATTGCATCTACGCGGTCCTGCATCTTGACTTTGAGATCCGTGGCATATTTCGAAGCCAGCTTGCGTATTTCGATCTCTGCTAAAGTAGGCAAATTTTGAGATCTTTTCATCTTTGTCTGCCTCGTTTCGATCACTGAGGTCATGATACAGGGAACCGGACTTGATCCGTTGCTGTTGGTGTACACCAGGTAGAGGCAGTCCTCCTGGGTTCAATATGAATCCAGGAGGGGCCGCGCTCACTGCACGGGCGGCTTGAGATAAGTATCAAACTGCGCCAGGATGCGGTTGTACAGGTGGGTGCGTACATCCGGTCCGGTGATTGAATGCGTCTTGCGCGGATAGATCTGCAAATCGTAGGGTAGCTGGGCCTCGATGAGTTGCTGGATGTACTGGACGCTGTTTTCAATGTGTACATTGTCGTCCCCGGTGCCGTGCACCAGCAGCAGACGGCCTTTCAGATGGCTGGCTGCGTTCGCCACTGAGAAGTCCTTGTAGCCCTCAGCAAACTCGCTCGGCAGGCTCATGTAGCGCTCAGTATAGATGGAGTCGTAGTTGCGCCAATCAGTAACCGGAGCTACGGCCACGCCGGCGCGGAAACGGTCAGAGTGCTCGAGGGCGTAGAGGGTGAAGGTACCGCCCCAACTCCATCCCCACCAGCCCAGACGCTTGGCGTCGAGCTGCGGATGGCTGGCCAGCGCCGCATCCACTACGGTCAACTGGTCGGCCAACTGCACGGGGCCGAAGTTGTGATAGCTGGCCTGGGCAAAGTCCCGCCCGCGTCCACCGGTGCCACGGTTGTCAGCGTGCAGAACGGCAAAGCCGTGGCGGGTGAGGAGTTCGTCGAACAGAATGCCGTCGCCCCAGCGGTTGGTGACGGTCTGCGGGCCGGGTCCGCCGTAGGGGTTGACGATGAGCGGCACAGAGGCCGGCGAGGTTGCACCTTCGGGCAGCAGCAGCGTGGCGTAGAGGGCGCTGCCGTCGGCGGCCTTGGATTGAAGCAGTTCGGGTGCGCGCAGGTGGTAGGTGTCGAGCGAGTTGCTCTGCCAGAAGACGTTGCATGTGCTCTGCTGGCAAAGGCGCAACGTGGGCGGCGCGATGCGCGAGGAGAAGCGATCCACATAGGCGTTGCCCGCAGGCGCAAAGTTGCCGATGTGGAAGCCGGCGGCCGTGGTCAGCGCGGTGCGATGGCCGTCAAAGCCTACCTGCCAGATCTGCTGCTCCTGTACGCTGCCTTCGTTGGAAACGTAGTCGACAAGCCCGGCGTTGAAGTCGACGCGGTAGACGTCGCCCACGTCGAAGGCTCCGCCGGTGAGCTGACGGACGAGCGCGGCCGGAGCCTGGGTGATGGCGTCAAATTTGTAGAGATAGAGGTGGTCGTAGCCATCGCCCCAGTGCACAATCACGATCTGCCCATTGCCCACATTCACGTCATAGCTCTCGTCGAAGAACTTTTCGTCAGAGAGCTTCAGGAGAGGGTGCGCGTCGCCGGTTTGGGCGTCGGCCAGGTAGATGTCGCGATGCTTGTGGTCGCGAGTGATGGTCTCAATCCACACGGTCTTCGCGTCCGCCCAGCCAAAGCGCGGAATGTAGTCGTCGCCGGCTTTGATGGGCAGCTTGACCCACACGGCGCCGCCACCCTGCGCGCTCACAATGCCCACGTGCACGGCGGGGTTGGGGTCGCCGGGCTGCGGGTAGCGCTGGTTGTCGATGGTGGCGTGGGTTGGAATCCAGTCTTCGATGGGATAAACCGGCACGGCCGCCTCGTTCATCTCAAGAAAGGCCAGTGCGTGCGAGTCAGGCGCCCAGAAGTAGTTGCTACGTGCGTCGAGCTCTTCGGAGTAGACCCAGTCCACCTCGCCGTTCAGGGTGGTGGCGTTGGGTACGGGAGCCACGTCCACGGCTGCCGTGCCGGGCTGGTCCAGATGCAGAACCGAGAGCCCGTGGTTGCGGATGAAGGAGACGGTTTTGCCGTCGGGCGAAAACTTGGGATCGTCGCCGGAAGCCGCTCCGGTTGAACCCACCTGCACGCCGGTTTGCTGGCTGAGGTCGTAGAGCCAGAGCTTGCCATCGGCGTCAAACAGCAGGCGGTTCGAGCCGGGCTCCCACTGGTAGCTGGCCATCTTGTAGCGCTCGCGATGGTCGCGGTCCTTTTCAGTGTCGCTGCCGCCGGCCAGCGAGGCGAGGTTGTCGCGGCTCACCGGCACCTGCGGCTTGCCGGTGGATAGCGCAATCTCCATCAGTGCGTCGTCTTCGAGGTAGGTGAGGTGCTTACCGTCCGGCGACCAGGTGAGCTCTGAAGGCGGGTGGCCAATGAGCGGACCGTGGCCGTAGATGGCCTCGACCGTGAGCGGCTGGGATGCGGACTGCGCGGCCAGTGGAAGCACAGAGGCTGCCAGGGCAAGCGACAAAGCAACGGGGGCAAATCGCAAGAGAATTCCTCCGGGAGGGTGACGGGGGGCTGGTTCTGGTTGCATCGCAAGGCGAAGGCCGAAACCTTTGACCGAAGCGGTCAGCAAATGGGTCAACAAAATACAGCAACAGGACGACCGATGGCTTGATCGCTGTATATAGCGAAAAGTGTAACGCAGCAGGTCTGCCTGATTGCAGCTATTGCCGGATTGCACTGCGGGCCGAGCGGGTGTATCTTCCGGCCATGCACTATGCAACGGTGAAGGAACGGCGTGCGCTGGGCCAGGCGCGGCGCAAGCAGGTGGGCCGGCAGCACCACGGCGAACTGAAACCCAAGGTACGTCCGGCTACGGCGCTGGAGTTACTGGAGCGCGCGTCGAAGGGCCGCGTGCCAGCACTGGTGCGGCTTAAATACCGTCTGATGGCCGAGTCGCCCTTCGCCTATTTTCGCGGAGCCGCAGCGGTGATGGCCGCCGATCTGGCGGTGCTGCCTGCCACCGGACTCGTGGCGCAGCTCTGCGGCGACGCCCATGTGCGCAATCTGGGCGCCTATGCCGCACCTGACGGACGGCTCGTCTTCGACATCAACGACTTCGACGAGAGCATCCGCGGGCCGTTTGAGTGGGACCTGAAGCGTCTGGTCGCCTCGCTGGTGGTGTCTGGGCGAGAGTCTGGGCACAAGGAGGCTTCTGCGCGTCACGCGGCAGAGGTTTGCGTCACCCGCTACGCGGCGCAGATGCGTGCGCTGGCCAAGATGCCCGCGCTTGAGGTGTCACGCTTCCAGGTGCACCGGCTGGAGAGCGCCGAGCCGGTGCAAGTGGCGCTCAAGAAGGCTGAGCGGGGAACGCCGCAACACACGCTGGAGCAGTTGACCGAGCCAGTCACCGCAGCCGCTGCGGCCGTCAAAGGAAAAGCGCAGTTCGCCGACCCGCGCAGGTTCCGCGAGATTCCGCCCACCCTGAAGCGCGTCACCGGCGCGCAGGCGTCCGCGGTGCTGGCGGCGCTGGAGCCGTGGAAGGCGCGGCTGGAACCGCAGCGGCAGCATCTGCTCAGTTTCTATCGCCCAGTGGATGTGGCCTTCAAAGTGGTGGGCACCGGCTCTGTAGGTTTGCGCGACTACTGCGTCTACTTCGAGGGCAACGGCGTTGCTGACCCACTGTTTCTGCAGGTAAAGGAGGAGAGTGCTTCGGTCTGGGCGCCATGGCTGGCCGACGCGCACCCGCCTGCACACAACGGCCAGCGTGCTGTGGAAGGCCAGCGTGCCATGCAGATGCAGTCAGACCCATTCCTCGGCTGGACGGAGACGGGCGGTCGACACTATCTGGTGCGCCAGCTCAATGACCACAAGGGTTCCATCGAGATAGCAGACCTGGCAGGCGCCGGGCTGCAGGCCTACGCCGAGGTCTGCGGCGAACTGCTGGCGCGCGGCCATGCCCGCTCCGGCGACCCTGTGGTGCTGGCCGGTTATCTGGGCACTGGCGACGGTTTTGCTGAGGCGATCGCCAAGTTCGGCAGCCTCTACGCCGACCAGACGGAAAAGGACTGGGAAGATTTGAAGCGGTCGGGAAAGGCGAAGGGCTAGCTGTACCGCTGCCAAAACTCCGCCGGGGTAAGGATGGGATAGCGTCCGGCGAGGGCGAGCAGATCCTTGTCCCCGGTAACCAGGCAGACCGCGCCTGCGGCCAGCAATGTGCCCAGAATGGCGCGGTCGGCCGGGTCACGCAGCTCGGGGTCGCTGGCGTCGGCCGGTTGCACCATCTCAGCCAGAAACATGAAGTTGTCAGCCAGATCGCGAATCTCGGCTGCGCTTAATTGAATGCGCGCCAGGCGCGGTAGCACGCGCACCATCTCATCAAGAATGTAACGGGAGAGAACCACTTCCAGCGCGCCCTGCTTCCACGCGGCCAGAATGCGGCCCGGAATGCTGGCGGGGTAGGCGAGACCGGAGACAAGAACGTTGGTGTCGAGGACGACGCGCAGGCCGGGCATCAGTCGTGGCGTTCCTGTGCGAAAGCGGCATCGATCTCGGCCAGCCCCTGCTCGGTGGGCACATCGGTGTAGGCGGCGGCTACGCGGGCGCTCAACTCGTCAAAGCGTTCGCGCATGTGGCGGATGCGGGCAAACAGAGCCGCGTCCACCAGCGCGGCCACAGGCTTGCCGTCTTTGCTGATGACGATGCTGTCGTTGCGGTACTGCACCTGGTTGAGCATCTCGCCTAGATTCTGGCGGAAGTGGACGGCGTTGACCTCGTTAACCATGCGAACCCTGCTTTGCAATTGATCATTCTATTCGTTATGACCATTATGGTCGATATGCTCTAAAGAGTCCAGCGAAAAGCCTAACGGGCAGCCCGCGCAGCCAGAGGTCCGGAGATCAGCTGGGCGTACGCCGCTAGGACGGCCTCGGGTACGTCCACGTGGGGGATGAAGTTTTTGCCGCGCGGACCGTAGCCGCGTTCGTCGTCGCGGAGCCGCTCCACCTCGCCCAGCAGCAATCCAACCAACCGTTCGAGGGTCCACGCACCCCGGCTTTGGCTTGCAGCGATTTGCAGGCCTGCTTCGGCTGACTCCACATGCGGTACAAAGACGGCGTGGCTGAGGATGCGCGTTTCGATAGTGGCAAGCTCGGCTTCGCGCTGCCAGGTGAGTACGCTGCGCCGCTGCATGGTGGGGTCCTGTATCAGCAGTACGGTTGCTTGTGGCGCTCCGGCTTCGGCCAGCGCGCGGATGGAAAAGCGCGCGTTCTCGCCGCCGTTGGTGGAGCGGTCTTCGACGATGAGCCGCCCGGCTGTCAGGCCGTAGGCCTTTTGTGCGACGGCGGCGTAGAGCGTGGCTTCGGCGTTGGTGGCGCTGAGTCCGGAAGCGGCAATGGCGGGCGCATGGGATGAGGCGGCAAGGTTCTCGTAGAGCAGCTGCGTGGCATGGCCCACACCGCCAGAGAGCACCAGCCGGGCCTGTGGTGCACGTTGGGCCAGTTGGCTGGCGGCATCGAGCGTGGCGATCACCTGGTTGCCGAGCAGGACGATGGCGTCGAGGCTTTCAAGCGCTGCGTTACTGAACCGTCCCCAAAGCATTGATACTCCGTGCCCCGTCTTTGCGCCTTCTTTCTGGCGCGAAGGCGGGAGACCAATGCACTTCTCTTGGGTCGGATCAATAGGCACCGCGGGCTCGTTGGCAAAGTCGTCAAGCGCCAGCCAGCGGGCGATGGTGTTCAGGCCGGAGGCTTGCTGGGCAAGCTGCTGCGGGGTGGAAGGTGCAATGCTCATGGGTGCATTCCCATCGGTATTGCTCCGCCTCCGTGCATATCCGCGCCGTGTATCCCAGCGCCAGGGTGCATTCCGGCGTAGTGGTACACGTCATAGCCGTGGAGCCGCGCTACCGGAAAATATTCGCGCTGGAACAGCCTGAGCGTGGCCGCGTCATCGGGCGTGGGGTCT
>Ga0302190_10001226_pt1 | contig 17043 bp, 17 predicted proteins | sample II_Bog_E2_3_FD_198784 | JGI IMG/M metagenome (GOLD analysis project Ga0302190, IMG submission 198784) | Peat permafrost microbial communities from Stordalen Mire near Abisko, Sweden - II_Bog_E2_3 | ecosystem: Environmental > Terrestrial > Soil > Wetlands > Peat | place: Sweden: Abisko... | reverse complement strand
GGAATGCCATGGTGCACCATGAACCCTTTGGCAAATGATTTGGAGGACTCCAGACGGGCTGCTGCCGCGCGCGGGCCGAAGACGCGGAGCCCTTCCTGATCGAAGAGGTCGACGATGCCTGCTGCCAGCGGATCATCTGGCCCGACGATGGTCAGATCAACGGCCTGGGATTTTGCGAGTGCCACGAGTCCGGGAAGATCGGCGGCGGCAACGGGGTGATTGGACGCGAGCGATGCGGTACCGGCATTGCCGGGAGCACAGAGCAGCTTGGAGACACGGGAACTTTTTGAAAGTTTCCAGAGAAGGGCATGTTCACGACCGCCAGAACCAATCACAAGAATTTTCATGGGGAGAGGATGAGGGATGAAAGTTGAAAGCTGAGGAGGGGAGTCGAAGTGCGATGGTCGAAAGTCGAGGGCTGGAGAAGAAGAAGTGGGAATGTAAAAAGTTAAAGGTGGGAAGGTGGGAAATGGAGCGAGGATGAAGGCTGAAATACAAAATGACAATAGGCGCTTTCCTATCCCGCCAGCGGATGACGGACATCCGGCAACAGGGCTCCGGCGGAGACCTCCACCTCGCGTTCCTGACCCAGCAGACTCAGGAGGATCGCGACACGGTCGCGGGCAGGAAGGAGGCGAGTGACCAGTGCGCGCACGCCGAGGAAGGGTCCTTCGATCACCTTCACCTCCTCACCCTCCTTGATGTCTGAGGAGACCTCTATGACTTCCCCGTCATCCACATACCTCCGAAGATCCGCGATGATGGACTCTTCCAGAATGCACGGGCGTCCACCAAAAGCCAGCGTCTTGGCCACACCGCTGATCGAGGCGATCCGGCGATAGAACTGCGGGTAGACGAATCGGACAAAAAGATAGCCGGGAAACATCGCCTCCTGGACCCAGGCAACGCCGGTGGAGCGAGCGCGTTTGAATCGAATCTTGGGGCAGAAGACTTCGAGCCCCAGCTCTTGGCGCAACAGGCGCGTGGCAAGGCCTTCCTGTTTGGGTTTGGCCCGGACGCAATACCAGAGCAGCTCTTCGGAGAAGAGCGGTTTCTCAGTAGAACGGGGGGTGCCCTTGGACATCATGACATCTTGCCACGGATAGGACCCACGGAGCAACCCCCCCTGAATAGTTCAATGTGACGAAATTGTCACAATACGACCCTTGGATTCCGGAATGGAAACAAACTACACATGATCTTGTGCATGAGTCGGACGTCAATCACTACAGGAGCGTTTGGATCTCCGACATCCATCTCGGGACGCGAGGCAGTCAGGCGGGGGCTCTCCTCGGTTTCCTGCGCACTTTTGAATGCGACACCCTCTATGTCGTCGGTGATCTGATTGATCTCTGGGCCATGAAGCGCGGGGTCTTCTGGAATCAGGAGCATAGCGATGTCATCCAAAAAATCCTTCGCAAAGGCCGCAAGGGATCCACGGTTATCTACATTCCCGGCAATCACGACGAGAACATCACCGATTTCACGGGTGACTACGCCAATGTCCACATCCAGCCACGCGCGATGCACACAACGCAGGATGGCCGGCAGCTTCTCGTGGTGCATGGACACGAGCTCGATACCGTTGTGCAGAACATGGGATGGCTCGCCCATGTCGGTGACATTGGTTACCAGTTCCTGCTGCGCCTCAATGCGCCTGTGAATTTCTGCCGCCGTCTCTTTGGTTTCGGTCAATGGTCATTGAGCGCTTATGTGAAAAGCAGCGTGAAGAATGTGGTGAACTTCATCGGAAGCTTCGAGGAATCCATGATCCGTTTCGCGGCCGATGCGGGAGCGCAGGGCATCATCTGTGGACACATTCACACCGCAGCCATCCGCAAAATAAAGGGCCTTGACTACTACAACACGGGAGACTGGGTGGAGAGCCGCACGGCTCTTGTTGAGGAAAGAAATGGAGGCCTGAAACTGCTCCAATTTTCTGAAACGGGAGAAGTGTTGAGGACACTGGCCGTCTGTGGAGCACTTGATAAAATCGCTTCTGGAACCGTGCGGTCTCCGGAGATCGCAAAACAGCCCGCAGAAGTCGTTCCGGTATAGTTTCTTCGGATGCGGTTAAAAAACTGGCGGGGGTGGCCGTTACGAACTATAGAGAATGGCTGCCCGATGACCATCTGCCTGCTCAAGTCCAAGATCCATCGCGCCGTGGTGACCGGCGCCTCCGTGGATTACGAAGGAAGTCTCACCATTGCTTCCGATCTTGCCGAACGCGTGGGACTTCTCCCGTATGAGAAAATCCTCGTCGGCAACATGGGAAACGGAGAACGGTTTGAGACCTACGTCATTTACGGTCCGCATGGTTCCGGGGTGATTGAACTCAACGGTGCCACCGCCTTTTTGGGTAAGATTGGCGATCGGCTGACCATCATGTCGTATGCTTGGCTCGATGAAGCAGAGAGCAAGAGGCACAAGCCCTCCGTTATCGTTCTCGACGAGAACAATCTGATTAAGAAGGCGTAAAGCCTTCTACTCGCACGGTTTCGCCAGGGGAAATCGGTGGATAGGAAGAACCCCGCAGCCGCAGAGAATACCGGAGAGGGGTTGCGGCCGTTCGGATGCTGAGCTGATCGGCTATCTACCCCGCCAGCGGCGGATTGCGAAGCACTGCTTCTCCTGTTAACCGAGAGAGATGCAACCCGTACTGAAGGATTCTTCCCTGCTGAAATTTCAGGCCTATGCCTCGGCGTGCTGGGTTGATGCCGCGGATCGGGCTGTTCTTGAAGTGCGCGATCCTGCCGATGGATGGCTGCTGGGAACTGTTCCCTCCCTTTCCGTGGATGAAGTCACGCAAACAATTACTGCCGCCGGTCGGGCGATGGAGTGCTGGAAAAAAGAACCCGCTGCGGTGAGAGCCGACGTCTTACGCCGTTGGTATGATCTTGTGATCACGCACACCGACGACCTCGCGGCCATCCTCACCGCCGAGCAGGGAAAGCCCCTGGCGGAAGCGCGTAGTGAAATCGCCTATGCTGCCTCCTTCATTGACTGGTTCGCCTCGGAGGCCGTGCGGATTGAGGGAGAGATTATCCCGGCCCCGTCACGCGATCAAAAAATCTTGATACTCAAGGAACCGGTTGGTCTTTGTGCCGCCATCACCCCGTGGAATTTTCCCTCGGCGATGGTCACCCGCAAAGTGGCTCCCGCACTCGCTGCGGGATGTGCCATCATTTTGAAGCCCGCTTCGCAAACGCCGTTTTCCGCACTTGCTCTGGCCGAGTTAGCCCTACGCGCAGGACTTCCTCCGGCTCTCTTTTCTGTCGTGACTGGCAGAGCACCGCTCATCGGGTCGGTCCTGACCGCCAGTCCGGCGATCCGAAAGCTCAGTTTCACCGGTTCGACGGAGGTCGGGAAAGGATTGATCCGCGACAGTGCGGCCACGGTGAAGCGTGTCTCCATGGAGCTGGGAGGCAACGCCCCCTTCGTTGTCTTTGATGATGCTGATCTCGAAGCAGCTGTCGAGGGACTCATGGTCTCCAAGTTCCGAGGCAGCGGACAGACCTGTGTTTGTGCCAACCGGATTTTTGTCCAATCGGGGATTATGGAAGCGTTCACGCGACTCCTGAGCGAGGAGATCACCAAGTTGAACGTCGGTCCCGGCACGGAGGCAGGTGTCACACAGGGACCGGTGATCGATCAGGCTGCCGTTGAAAAAGTCGAACTGCTCATCGCTGATGCCAAGGCTTTAGGAGCGCGCGTTGTTCTGGGTGGGAAACGGGCTGCGCTCGGAGGGAACTTCTTCGAGCCAACGGTGCTGGCGGCATGCACATCCTCCATGAAGATCGCAAGCGCCGAAATCTTCGGTCCCGTGGCTGCGCTCTTCAGCTTTGAGGAGGAGAAAGAGGTCATCGCACTGGCCAACGCCACGGAATTCGGGCTCGCTTCCTACTTCTACAGCCGTGACATGGCCCGCATTTGGCGCGTGGCCGAGGCTCTGGAATACGGGATGATCGGGATCAACACCGGCATTCTTTCCAACGCCGCAGCCCCATTCGGAGGGATTAAGGAATCCGGCTACGGACGGGAAGGCTCCCGGCATGGGATCGACGATTATCTGGCGCTGAAATACCTCTGCCTGTCCGGATTGGAATAACAGAGGGCTTACTTATCGTGCAGTCCGTGCAATCCCAGCGCTGTGAGAGTGCCAAAGAGGAGCACCCACGGCAGAATGCCCGCGCAGATGGCTAGCTGAATGCGGCCGGGTGATTCATCCAGGGCGAGCGCCAAAGCCGCAGTTGCCTGCGGGCCGATCGTGATCGGGGCGACCAGAGCCAGCCCCCAGAGGCCGAAGCGATGCCAGATGCGCCAGAAAAATTTGGCAGGATCAGGCCGGGGATTAATTTTCAGCTTTCGGAGAAGCCACTCACGCAAGGGCACCCCCGCCAGTAGGATAACCGTTCCTCCGGCTGAGTAGCCGCACCACGCCGCTGCCGCTGCTGCCCACACGGGGGCATGTGCCGCCACTCCTGCGGGAATGGCGCTGATGAAATAGAGAAATCCGAGCGTGAATGCTGTGACGATTCCTGAGGTCACAGCGGATTAGAGCAAGCAGTTAGAGCCAGTTGACCGAGCCGTTCCCGATATCGTAAATGGCTCCGACGATCTTGAGTTTCCCCTCATGAATCAGCTCGGCCAGCACGGGGCTGGCGTTGAGGCGGCGAACTTCCAGAAGCACCTGTTCGCGTGTGGCGGCGGCTATCAGCGTGGCGGTGTCGGCATTCGGATACTTGGCGCGGGCCAGATCGACGGCGGGACGAAGCGTGCCGACGAGATGGGGTAGTGAGCCGGGAAGCGGTTTGTCGGCCACGGCGGCAGCTATCGCACCGCAATTGGTATGACCCAGAACGACGATCAGTGGGGCACCGAGATGCGCGGAACCATATTCAAGGCTTGCGACATCATTGACTTCGGAGGCGACACCCGCCACACGGCAGACAAAGAGTTCCCCGATCCCGAGATCGAAAATCGATTCAGGTGCCGTGCGACTGTCAGCGCATCCGATGACGGAGGCGATGGGATATTGCCCAGTGGCGGTGGCGGCGACTTTTGCCATCGCATCGTGATGGGCTGTTTGAGCACTGGCACGGAAGCGTTCATTGCCCGCTTTCAGAGCGGCCAATGCCGCATCGGGTGTTGCTCGGCGCGGATCATGCTCTCCCGCCTTCTGCGGAGTGACCACGGTAAAAGAAAAATGCACACAGGCCGGCGTGAGCAAACCCGTCAGCAGCGTAATGGTGAGGAGGAGGGGGCGTAGGTTCATCAGGGAAAGAAGGATTGGGGTTTACCCCCAATCCTTAGTGTCAGGAGTCGCGACTCGCCAGCTTTTTTGCAAAACGATTGGCATTGAACAGGGCGATCAGGCCGAGGATTGTTTGGACACTGTTTTTGACGATTAACACACCAGATTCAGTGGAGAGCGTTTTATGAAAATCCGTGGGCAAACCGACAATATTGGCAAATATGGCGATCAGGTTTACGAAAGTACCAATACCGCTAATAAAAAAACTCAGGCCAAGGTAAACAAAGGTGAACGCATAAAGATCCTGACGCGTGAGTCCGCCAAAGGGAACAGTCACTTCATGATTTCGTGTCACCCAGCGGGAAATCTGCTCGGAAAAATTCCAGAACAAAAATGCAAGCAAAAGGGTGCCAGCAAACCAAATGATATAAATCCAATCGAAGTGCCTCAATAAGGTCGAAAGTTGCAAGACCATGGATTGCAGCACCCACTGAAGGGCTAAGAGCCGCAGGAAAACGACGATAATGCTTTGAAGGGGCAATAGGATGTTGCCCGAGGGGGGAAGCTCTCTAGGCAGCAGCAGGTTGTGACGCTTTCCTGGGCTTGGCAACTTTTTTCTGGCTCTTTGCCGGAGCTTTTTTGCTCTTCTCGACCGTCGCGGCGACGGCCTCCGTTGTCAGATTCGGCTTCACCGGTTTTCCGAATTTACCCCGTGGCGTCTTGGCCTCTCCTTCCTTGCGCGGTTCAAATTCAAAGCCAACCTTTTTCCCTTCCAACTTGAGGTAGGCCGCGAATTTACGCCCCTTCTTGGAGACGAATCCTGCGATGAGATCGGTCTTGCCGGTTTCGGCGATCTTCACCACCTGCTCGCGCGGAATGGCGCGCTGAAGGATGGTCTTGCCCATGCGGAAGTCGCAGGTTTTCTCCGATCCGATTGAATGGTCGCAGACAAAGCTGGTCGCCCCGTCACGGATTTTGCCTTTCTTGCAGACGGGGCAGTCGGCGACGACCTCCGCATTGCGGAGCGCCTCCTCGGCGGCGGGATCTCCCTCGCGCTCGCCAAAGACGAAACGGAGTTTGAACTCGGGGTCGAATTCCAATTCGGCGGCAAAGGGTTTACCGAAGCGGCTGCGGAATCCTTCCAGCGGGCCGATGGTTTTCTTCGTCAGCAGTTCGGTGATCTCGGAGCGGTCCAGCGGGCGGCTGGCCAGCGACTTCCAGAGGCTCAGATCGCAACTGCGGCACTTAAACTGGCGCACGGTCTCCTTGAACGGCCCTTTGCCGCATTTCGGACAGGTGATCTCGAGATCGGGAAAGGCCCCCTCGGAATCATCGGTGAAGCCCTGTGCTTTGGAGACAATGTCGCGGGTGAAGAGGCGGATTTCCTCCATGAACTCGGGACGGTTGAATTCACCCGCCTCCATCCGCTTGAGTTTGAACTCCCAGTCGCCGGTAAGTTCGGGAGACGTGAGCGCTGCCACGCCCATGTGACGCAGCAAATTGACCAGGGCAATCCCCTTGCTGGTGGCGGAGAGATCGCGGCCGTCGCGCAGCACATAACCATCCCCAAGGAGTCCCTCGATGATCGCGGCGCGGGTTGCGGGAGTGCCGAGGCCTCGCTGGCTCATCGCCTCGCGGAGCTCCTCATCCTCGACAAGCTTCCCTGCCCCTTCCATGGCGCTCAGGAGGGTGGCTTCGTTGAAGCGGGCCGGGGGCCGGGTTTGTGCTTCTCGGACTTCGACGGAATCGGTGCGGGCTGGTTCCAACTGGTTGGCTGCTCCTGCTGCTGCTCCCGATACAGGGACGAGGGTTTTGGCATCGTCTTCACCGGCGAGCTGCTTGCCATAAACGGCGAGCCATCCGGGGTCGGTCAGGACTTTCCCCTCGCTCTTGAAGGGCTCTCCCTCGACACGGGTAATCCGGGTGGTGACATCAAAACGGGCCGGAGGATAAAAGACGGCGATGAAGCGCTGGGCGACCATCTGGAAGAGCTTGGCTTCCGTCTCGTCGAGTCCTGCGACCGAGGCACCGGTCGGGATGATGGCATGGTGATCAGAGACCTTGGCGTTGTTGAAGACCTTGCCGGTCTTGATCACCCAGTCGTTCTTGAGGGCGGTCTCGGCATGACCGCGCAGGGAAGTGTCCTCGAAGCTCTTAAAAGCAGCTTTCACCGCCGGGAGATTGTCCTCGGGGAGATACCGGGAATCGGTTCGCGGATAGGTGAGCACTTTGTGGTGCTCGTAGAGGCGCTGGGCCAGCTGGAGCGTACGCTTGGCACTGAAGCCGAAGCGGCCGTTGGCCTCCCGTTGCAGGGTGGTCAGATCGTACAGGAGCGGCGATGCCTGGCTGGTCGACTTTTTTGTTTCCTCGATGATGCCCGGCTTTCCAAGGCACTTGGTGCGGATGGTCTCGGCGCGTTCGAGATCCCAGAGGCGTTCTGGTTTGGCGATCTCCTCCCCCTCGTTCTTTTTGAAACCCTCATCAAACCAGCGGCCAGCGTAGGTGCCAGCGGCGACGGAAAACTCGGCATGCACCTCGAAGTAGGTCTTGGGGACGAAGGCTTTAATCTTCTCCTCACGCTCCACCAGGATCGCGAGCGTCGGTGTCTGAACGCGGCCCACGGGAGTGAGCTGGAATCCTCCCTGTCCGGAGTTCACTGCAGTCAGGGCGCGGGTGCTGTTGATCCCGACAAGCCAGTCGCTCTCGGAGCGGCAGACGGCCGCCTCGGCCAGCGGCTTCATTTCCTGTTCATCACGCAGGTGGGCAAAACCCTCTCGGATCGCCCCCTGGGTCATCGACTGAAGCCAGAGCCTCTTCACCGGCTTCTTGGACCCGAGCAACTGAATGATGTTGTGAAAAATGAGCTCGCCTTCACGACCCGCATCGCAGGCGTTGATGACGGCGGTGACATCGGGACGCTTCAGCAGTTTCTTGACCACGCCGAGACGGTCGGCGGAACGGGCGATCGGCTGCAGCTCAAATTCCTCCGGAATAATGGGCAGGGCATTGAGTTTCCAGGAGAGGCCGCGGCCTCCGGTCATTTTATTGGGCAGGCAGAGTTCGACCAGATGACCCACGGCTGAGGTGATGATGTAGTCATCGACCTCAAAGAACTCGGCCCTTGCGGCCTTCCCCCCAAGCGCGCGGGCGAGGTCGGCGGCAACGCTCGGCTTTTCAGCGATAACGAGGGTTTTGGACATGGAAAAATTGTAAGATCAGATCAGTTTGACGAACCTGCTGCCCGGAAGAGTACGGATATGGCGGCCAAGTTCTAGGGCGAGCAACCTAGAAGAGACTGTCGCAACAGGCAAACCGGATTTCGCAACAATCGCATCCATCGGTGTCGCCTCATCGCCAATTGCCTCATAGACAAGGAGATCCTCCGATGACAAATCAATCCTTGGACGGCTGCTTTGAAGCTCCGGCGGGTTGGCAAAAAGAAGAGGCAGGTCAGAAAGGATGTCTCCAGCATCAATGACCAGCTTGGCTCCCTGCTGAATCAGGCGGTTGGATCCAAGGGTGCCAGGCTGGTCGATTCGACCCGGCACAGCATAGAGGGAGCGCCCCTGCTCCCCTGCCTCCCTGGCGCTGATCAGGGCACCACTGTTGAGGCCCGCTTCCACGACGAGCAGTCCAAAAGAACAGCCGCTGATGATCCGGTTCCGTTTGGGAAAGGTCTGCTTGGTCGGAGTCATCGCCATGGGAAACTCGCTCAGGATGGCACCTGAGCCAGAGGCTATTTTTTCAGCTAGCGGGATGTTTTCCTCAGGATAGATCTCGGCCAGACCACTGCCGAGGATGGCGACGGTGCGTCCGTTGGCGGCCAAGGCAGCCTGATGGGCCGCCGTATCAATGCCCCGCGCCAGCCCGCTGTAGATCGTCAGGCCTGAATAGGCGAGTTGATAGCCGAGTTTCTTGGCCGATTCCGTGGCATAGTGACTGGCCCTGCGTGTGCCGACGATCCCGATGCCGTTCTGGTGATCCCGTTCCTCAAGTTTCCCAAGAATATAGAGAACGATGGGGGGATCGTGGATTTCCTTCAAAAGAGCCGGGTATTCGCTGTCGGCTTGGGTCAGCACGCGAGCCCCGGCTTGTTCTACCATGGCGAGTTCCTTGTCGAGATCGGTATGATCGCTCCAACTTGTGATGATGGAGGAGACCTCGGGGCCGACCCCCTCGACGTTGCGAAGATCGGAACCTTTGGCCGCCAAAATAGCGGAGAGGGAGCCGAAACGTTCCGTGAGTCGGCGAACACGAACCGGGCCGACCTGTGGAAGCAGGTTAAGCACGATGGCAGCTTCCGTGTCGTTCATGGAGAGGGAAAAGTATGAATTATGAGTTATGAAATAATGAGAAAAGCCGATCTCTGAAAGATGCTAACAATCTTCAGCCGTTTCATCATTCATACCTCGTACTTCATCCTTTCGGCCCTACAGGCCGAGGATCGAGCTCCTTGAGCACGGTAGTCAGATACACGGGTTCGGGATGGGATTTGCGATACTTCGTGATTTCACGCCGATCCAGCACCTGAAAACCGTAGCGCTCAAAGAGCTTGGCTCCGCGCCGGGATTCAAAGGTGACCACCTGGCCGTAGACCTGCCTGACTCCCTTGCTGCGGAGATGGTCGAGATAGCTATTCATGAGCTTCCCGGTATTGGCCATCCCTTGGGCCTCAGGGAGCATATTAAAGTGAAAATGAGCACAGCGGCGTGGGGTCGTCGGGACTTCCTTCCAGGAGTTGCGCAGAATCCAGCCGATGAAATCGCGCGTCGGTTTGTTGTAAAAGGGATACTTCGCCATGCCGCGAGCAAACAGCGCAAGGTTGTTGAAGAAATTGAAGAGCTGCTGGCGGAACGGGCGATAGGAGCCTAGCAGATAGCCCTTCACGATGCCATCCTGTTCCAGGACAAAGGATGATTCCGGTTCGATATCCGTGTAGTAGCGGGTCAGGTAATCGGCAAAGAGCTCGCGATCTTGAAAAACAGGATCAATCGTCTTTCCCAAAAAGCCGGTTTCACAACAAAGGTAACGCACTGCTTCCCTGTCATGCGGTTCATAGCGGCGGATGATCGTGCCGGGGACAGACTCGGGCAGAGAAGGAGAAGAGGCTGAGGGCACGGAAGACACCCTATGGGTTGTACGAGGCGATGACCTCGCGGTAAATCGCAAAGAGACGTCCGAATACAGCTTTCCAGTCGTAACGGCTGCCGACAGAGGCGGCGGCGAGGAGTCCCGAGACCGCCAGATCGCCGCTTGCCACCGTTCGGATCGCCCCGGCCAAGGCGTCCCCATCATCCTCCACCGACCAGTTGTGCAGGCCGCTGAAGATAATATTGTCCATGTAGCTGCCCCGAATCCCCACCACCGGCGTGCCGCAAGCCTGACTCTCCAGTGTGACGAGCCCAAAAGTCTCCTTCACACCGGGATGGACGAAGAGATCGGCGGCGCGGTAGATGTCCGCCAACTCTACAGCGCTGCTGCAATAGCGGGTCCAGCTGACGGCACCCGTTTCCTCCTGAAGCCGTTGCAGGGCACCGCGCAACATTCCATCCCCCACCACGGCAAGGTGAAAACGCCCCGGCTGAAGCTCGTGCAGTTTGACAAAGGCTTCCAATAGCCGGCGGACATTTTTATCGGGATTGAGTCTCCCGACATAGAGCAGTACCTGGCGATCTAAAGGCCACCCAAGGCGTTTGCGAGCCTCCTTGCCACGAGCTGCATTAGGATAAAAAACGGCAGTGTCGACACCGAGCTCCAGAGTCTCGACGTTATCCAATCCCCAGATGCGAAGCAACTCGGCGAGACCGGCGCTTGGTACCAGTGTTCGTTCAAAGCGGTTGTAGAGGGAGTCGACATAGCGCTGCCCGATTTCCTCAGCGATCATCACCGAGATCGAGCCGAAATACTTCGCCACGGATCGCAGTACGGCATCGGGGAAGTGCGAGTGATAGAAACCGACGACAGGAATGCCAAGAGCGCGCCCCGAGGCAATCGCCTTCCAAGCCACCTGATACGGGTCGCCAGACTCAATCAGGTCGGGCTTTTCACGCTCCAGAGCCTCCTCAACAAGATTCAGATTGAGCAGGACGCGGTAGCGTGCGGTACGCGAGACCAGCGGTGACTCAATGGTGTAGATCGTGCGCAGCCCTTCGACGCGACGCGCGGTTTTCTCACCCGGAACGATCAGTACATGTCGGTCGCCCGCCGTCTCGAGATGGGACGCTTTTTCCGCGACATACCTCCTCACTCCCCCGCTATAGGGAGAGTAAAACTGGGTAAGATCGCAGATGGTCACGGAAGAGGAAGAGAAGGCTGAACCCTGAAAGCTGAAACTTGAATAAAGAAATTATGCGTTCATCTACCTCGGCCAATTCAACTTCCAGCCTTCAGCTTTCAAGTTTCGCATCCTTTACTCCAGTCCTGATAGCCAGCGTTCCGCAGAGATTGCTGCTGCACAGCCCATGCCGGCAGCGGTGATGGCCTGACGGTATTCGCGGTCGGCAACATCTCCCGCGGCAAAAACGCCCGGAAGGTTCATCTCGGTACCGTGACGCGGGGTAAGGTATCCCTCCTCATCAGTGTCAAGCTTGCCGAGGAACGGCGTGGTGTTGGGTGTGTGTCCGATGGCGACAAAGACGCATTTTACCTCGAGCTCGCTTGTGGCACCGCTTTGAAGATCTTTGAGTTTCACCCCCCTCATCTCTCCGTTGTCATCGGTCAGGTATTCCTCGATGCCCGTATTCCAGATCGGCTCGATCTTTGGATTGGCCAAGGCGCGGTCGGCCATGATCTTGGAGGCACGGAGAGAATCGCGGCGGTGGATGAGATAGACCTTGGAGGCAAATCGGGTGAGGAACCCGGCCTCTTCGCAGGCAGAGTCTCCACCACCGACCACGCAGACCGGAACATTGCGGTAGAAGGCCCCGTCACAGGTAGCACAGGAGGTAAGGCCGTGACCGACAAGTTCCTTCTCCCTGTCAATGCCAAGCCAGCGCGCGGAGGCACCGCTGGCGATGATGAGCGCTTTCGTGTCAATCCAGCTCCCGTCCACCTTGATCCGGTTGATGCCGTTCTCATGCTCAAACTCCTCGACAGTACCGTATTGAAACCGTGCCCCGAAGCGTTCCGCCTGGGCATGCATTTTCATAATCAGCTCGGAGCCATCGACCCCCTCGGGGAATCCGGGGAAATTCTCAACTTCCGTCGTCGTCGTGAGCTGGCCGCCAGGCTGGCGTCCCTCGAGGACAAGCGGGGTAAGGTTGGCGCGACCTGTGTAGATCGCGGCGGTGAGACCGGCACATCCTGTACCGACGATGACGACTTGTTCCATAAATAAGCGGGAAGGTGAAAAATTAAAAAAGATGAAAAGGGGATTTTACGACTCTGTCACGACGGGGGCAAAAGGATTCGGCCAACCCTTTGGCAGGCGCTGAGGTCGGCCTTCAGGCATTTTTACAAAGGCAAGCGACTGCTGGCAGGTGATGAGCAGCGCGTCGTCGCTGGGTCGTCTGATTTCAAAGTGACACCAGAAGCGTGCGGGGGTCGCCTCGCCGAGACGGCCATGGACTTCCAATTCGTCGCCGAGAAGCGCAGGGCGCTTGTAGTCAATCTCAGTGCGTACGACCACGGGATAGATGGAGGTGTGGGCCATGTGCTGCCAGTCCATGCCGAGCTGAACGGCCAGAAGAGTGCGGGCTGTTTCAATGAAACGGAGGTAGGCGATATTGTGCACAACTCCTCCAGCATCCGTGTCGAAAAACATGACCTGAACCGGTGTGATGATGGTGGTGTGAGACATGAAGGATGAAACTTGAAAGCTGAAAGAGGGATTACCCCTGCAGGTGGCCGCCGTCGAGGTAGAGTTGGCGGTCTCCCAGAGCGGCGAGGGCGGGATCATGGGTCACCGCGACAAAGGTTCGACCGTCTTGCCGCGCGAGGCCGAGAAGGAGATCAATGATGCCGGCACCGGTGGCGGCGTCCAGATTGCCTGTGGGCTCGTCTGCAAAAAGAATGCCGGGATCGTTGACCAGCGCGCGGGCGATGGCGACACGCTGTTGCTCCCCTCCGCTCAGTTGAGAGGGAAGATGATCGAGTCGGCCGGAGAGACCGACTCGGTCGAGCAGGTCGCGTGCTTTTTTCTCGCTCCGTGATCCACCAAGCATGGCGGGGAGGAGGACATTCTCCAGGGCGGTCAACTCGGGCAGGAGAAAGTAAGATTGAAAGACGAAGCCCATCCGTTTGTTCCTGAGACGGGCCTGCTTGTCACCACTCAGTGCAAAAAGCTGCTCGCCCTCGAACTCGACGGTTCCCTTCTTAGGATGTTCCAGGCCGGCGAGGATGTAGAGGAGGGTTGATTTGCCAGCACCGGAGGCCCCGCGCAGAAAGACAACTTCGCCGCGCACCACATCAAGATCGACTCCTTGCAATACCTTGAGGCGCTCCACACCGAGTACATAAGTCTGATGGAGTCCCCTTGCGCGCAGGTGTATGGATGAGTCGGAGGAAGGCATCGGGAAAACAGAACAAACTGAAAGCTGAAAAACTGAAAGCTGAAACCGTTTCCAGGCCGAGGGCCATTCAATCTCCGAAAACAATGGCCCGTGAGCTGTGCACCACGATGCGATCCTCGACATGGAAGCGCACGCCGCGCGCAAGGGCAAGCTTCTCGCAGTCGCGTCCGAGTCTGCGGAGGTCGTCAGGCGTGTGGAAATGTTCTGCCTTGATCACTTCCTGATGAATGATTGGCCCGGCATCAAGCGCCTCGGTGGCATAGTGGCAGGTCGCCCCGATCAGCTTCACACCCCGGTCATAGGCGCGCCGGTAAGGATCGGCTCCGGCAAAGGAAGGGAGGAGAGAGTGATGGATGTTGATGACGGCATTCGGATATTGCGCGCAGAGCCAGCCAGGAAAGACCTGCATGTAACGGCAGAGAACGATCAGCTCCGCACCCGCTTCACTCAGGACATCGGCTAGGCGTCGGAAGCACCCTTCTTTTTCGGCGGCACTCCCTTCGATCGGAAGATGGACGAAGGGAAGCCCCTCCTTTTCGACGCTCGAGCGCAGATCGTCGTGATTGGAAATCACCAGTGGAATTTCGATGGTCAACTCATGGGAGCGCCACCGCCAGAGAAGATCGGCCAGGCAATGATCCTGCTTGCTGACAAGCAGTACCGTCCTCAGTGGTTTCGCCCGATCCCGCAATTCCCAGCGCGCTCCCAACTCCTCGGCAATCACGGCAAAATCCCGGCGAACTGACTCGAGTGTGGACGTGGTAGGAATTTCAAAGGCAAATCGTGCGAGAAACCAATTGCTGATACCATCTGTGTACTGGTTCACTTCGGTGAAATTTCCCCGCTGCTCGGCAATGAAGCCGGTGATCCGCGCCAACAACCCGACCCTGTCGGGGCAGTCGAGCGTCAGAAGCAGGGTGGTTGGCGGAGACATTCCAAAAGGATGAAGGAGGAGAGATGAATGATGAAAGCAGAATCAAGCGTTGGGAAAACGCCGATGACATCTTCTTTGTCTTAGGTAGACATTCTTCCTTAGCTGATATTCCTTCATAATTCCTCCTTCATAATTCATCCTTGTTCCATGGCTACTATCCATATCGCGCGCAATCAGCAGACACTTGGCTCCTTTGGCGAGGAGGAAATCCGCGAGGGGATTCGCACGGGACGTTTCGCGGCGAAGGATCTCGTCTGGCGCGTCGGAATGGACACCTGGAAGCCATTGAGTGAAATGGCTCCGCTCTGGGGCCTTGATACGCCGCCTCCGCCGCTAACCGAAGCGGAAGCTGCAACTCCTGCACTTGAAGAAGTCATCGGAGAAGGAACCGAACCAGCATGGGAAGAAAGGGAGACGCTGGGCTTCTTCCCCGCTCTTTCGCGAACGGTAAGTGCCGTGCTGATGCGTCCCGGCGAAACCTTTGCCCGGATGAAGCGCGAGGGAGGGCTGACGAATCCGTTGCTCTACTTTGTCATCCTCAGTTGCGCGAGCTATGCGGTTTCCGTGTTCTATCAGATCTTATCGTTCTCCCTGCAATCGGGAACGCTGCCCGCTCAGGTTCAGCACATGCCCAAAAACATGCTGAGCTACACCCTGCTCGGAACGATCCTTCTCTCGCCTGCACTTTATACCGTAACCGCCTTCCTCGGCTCTGGACTCACGCATCTATCGCTGAAACTTTTGGGTGGGGCGAATCGCCCCTTTGAAACCACCTTCCGCGTCATTTGCTATGCACAGGCCAGTGCCGCGGTTTTCAATTTTCTGCCTCTCTGCGGTGGGTTAATGGCGATTGTCTGGGGCGTTTACACCATCATCATCGGGCTCATGAAGACCCAGGAGATCAGTGGGTGGAAGGCTGCGCTCGCCTTCCTACTGCCGGGAATTCTCTGTTGCGGTCTGTTTCTGATGGTTGGTGTGGCAGCCGGGATAAGCTTTGCCGATCTCAGCAAGCTGGGGCATTAAAAGTAAGCAGGAACCGGCTTTGATCAAATTTCACTGGCGTCCCCTGATTCCCGGTGAACTGGATCCCGAACTTCTCTGGGGATTTATACTGGCTTTAAGTTTCTTGTTAGCAGCGTGTTGGCTCTGTGCTGGACTGCCTACGCCGCTTTGTCCGTTTCATGCCTTGACTGGGATTCCCTGCCCTACCTGTGGGATGACCCGGGGGCTTCGGTGTCTGCTTCATGGCGATCCCATCACCGCCTTTCTCTTCAATCCGCTCGGGATGCTTGTTATACTAGGATTAGTAGTCTATCTCTTTTATGCCGTGATCGTTATCACTGCAAGATTGCCTCGCCTCCGGTGGGAAAAGCTCCCGCCGAATAAAGCGAGAATAGTCTCTCTCGGTTGCGGGTTACTGATAGCAGTAAACTGGGCTTATCTTATTTGGCACGAGCAATTTATCCTTGCACTACGCTAATCTGATCTTTGGGGAGATGGTTTCCTGGGTAGCGCAGAAGATTTCCGTGGAGCTACCGTAGAGCGACTTGTTCATTGCTGCCAAAGCGAGATCTTCCCGATTGCAGTCACGGCTCAAATGGCCGAGGAGCAGGTGGGCAAGTCCGTCGTGGTGAATCTGGGCGACAGTTTCCGCCGCCGCCGCATTCGAGAGATGACCGTGGCGTGACTGGATGCGCTGTTTGATCGCCCATGGTCGCTTGGTGTCCTGCTGGAGAAGTTCCTCGTCGTAGTTCGTTTCGATCAGGAGTCCCTCGACACCACGAAGTGATTCAGTCACCAGCGTGGTGGCATGGCCGAGATCCGTCAGGAATCCAAAAGAGCGCCCGCGTGAGCGGATGACAAATCCGACCGGCTCCACGGCGTCGTGCGGGACAAGGAAGGATCGGATCGTTGTTCCCTCCAAGACAAATTCAGCGCCGGTTTCGAAAATCTTCCAGCCACTGAAATCAACGACTTTATCCCGCAGAATGGCCGCCGTCTGCCTGTTGCAATAGATCGGTGTGGCGTGACGTTTTGCCCATTGGGCCAATCCGCGCGAATGATCCCCGTGTTCGTGGGTGATCAGCACCGCCTTGAGATCACGCGGTTCCACACCACAGCTTGCGAGGCGCAGGGTCAGCTCCTTGGTGCTCAGCCCCGCATCGACAAGGAAGGAAACGGTTTCGGTTCTTACCAAGGCGGCGTTTCCGTTGCTGCCGCTGGCCAGAATCGTGATCTCAAGCATCGGCAGATTCTGCGGCTCGGAGGGATTCACCGCCAGACTTTTTGATCCGCATCACTCGAATGAAGAATGGTACGCCCGGCAGGATTCGAACCTGCGACCA
>Ga0302190_10001219_pt1 | contig 17081 bp, 16 predicted proteins | sample II_Bog_E2_3_FD_198784 | JGI IMG/M metagenome (GOLD analysis project Ga0302190, IMG submission 198784) | Peat permafrost microbial communities from Stordalen Mire near Abisko, Sweden - II_Bog_E2_3 | ecosystem: Environmental > Terrestrial > Soil > Wetlands > Peat | place: Sweden: Abisko... | reverse complement strand
CAGCGCCGACGGCAGCGTGGACGTGCAGGGCAGTTCCTGGGCCTACGGCTTCAAGCTGGGCGTACTGTACGAGCCCTCGCCCAAGCTGCATATCGGTCTGGGCTACCAGTCCGCCATCCGCGAAACCCTCAAGGGCAACGCTACGTTCAATACCAGCGCCATCCAGGCCCAGATGGGCGGCCTGGCGGCGTCCAACGCCAGCAATCCGGGCGGGCTGGCCGTCCTCGCCGGGGCGTCCAACGTGCTGACGCCCCAGACCGCCAACGGCTCCGTATCCGCGGTGGTGCACCTGCCCGCGACCATCTCCCTGGGCGCCATCTACGACCTGTCCCCCGCGCTGTCCCTGTCGGCCGAGCTTTCCGATACCAAGTGGTCCAGCTTCAAGGAACTGCGGGTGCAGTTCAGCAATGCCGCGGCGCAGCCCGACTCGGTCACCAACGAGCAGTGGAAGGACGCGTTGTTCATGGCCCTGGGCGCCACCTACCACCCGGGCAGCGCCTGGACCTACCGTGCGGGCGTGGCCAAGGACAACAGTCCCGTGAAGGACGGCTACCGCACTCCGCGCATCCCCGACGCGGACCGCACCTGGCTGTCCGCCGGCATCAGCTATCAGTTCACCCAGGCCTTCGGCATCGACGCGGGCTACAGCCACCTGTTCTGCAAGGATTCCACGGTCGATCTGCAGGGCAGCGGCAGCATGACCAACTCGGAGTACGGCAAGGGCAACCTTACCGCCACCTACAAGAACAGCATCGATGTCCTGGCGGTGCAGGCGCGCTACAAGTTCTAGGAGCCAGAATCAGGGGCTAACGCCGGCCAATCCCTAGTCGATTCCCGCCGCCCGACGCAACCGCGCCAGGGCGGCGGGCCGACCGGCCATGGAGCCGGTCTTGCCCTGGAACAGCTTGCCGGAGCCGCCGCCCTTGGCCTCCAGCAGCCCGGCCAGGTCCCGGCCCAGCACGGCGGCGTCCAGCGCCGAGTCCGGCCCTGAGGCCAGCAGGAACCAGCTCTGCCCGTCGCGGGTGGCGGTGAAGAAGGCGGCCTTGGCCGGGGCCTGGGCCAGGAACATACGGGCGGCACGCTGCAGGAAGGCCGCGTCCTGGCCGTCGAAATGCTGTTCGGCCAGGGGGCCGGGCTCGGCCGCCAGGGCCGCCATGCGCACCTGGGCCAGTTCGTCCTCCAGGGTCCGGATCCGCTTGTCCTGGTCCCGCAGCTGCTCCAGCCGGGCCCCCAGCGCCGCTTCCAGGCCGTCCTCCGGTACGCCCAGCAGGGACCGGAGCGCGGCGTTGCGCCGCTCGTGGCCGGCCAGCCGGCGCCGGAGCCGGCCGCCGGCCGCGAAGTACAGCCGGGTGCCGCCCCGCACCGGCTCGGTGCCCAGCAGACCCAGGGCCTCCAGCTCGCCGATGCCGCGCAGATGGGTGCCGCCGCAGGTGTTCAGGTCCAGCCCCTGGATCTCCACCAGGCGGACATCGCCGGTGAAGCCTTCGGGCAGGCCACGCGAGCGCACCGGCAGGTCGGCCAGGGCCTCGGGCGGCACCCGCCGGCAGGTGACCGGACGAGCGAGACGGATCTCGGCGGCCACCGCCTCTTCCAGCTGCGCCCGTTCCGCCCCGGAGATGCGGGGCACGGCCAGATCGATGTCCGTGACCGCGTCGCCCAGGTGGAAGGCCGTGGTCTCCCAGCCGAACAGCTCCCGGGCCACGGCCGTGAGCAGGTGCTGGCCGGTGTGCTGCTGCATGTGCTCGAAGCGCCGGGGCCATTCCAGCCGGAGCCGCGCCGGCCCCGGCCCGACCGGGCCGGCCAGGTAGTGGCGGACCTCCCCGGCGCGCTTCTGCACGTCCAGAACCGCCACCGCGTCCAGGAAGCCGTGGTCGGGCGGTTGGCCTCCCCCTTCCGGGTACAGAATGGTGTCCGCCAGGACGGCGTAGCAATGGCCGGCCTCTTCCCCCACCCCCAGCACCTGGGTGGCCAGTTCCGTCTGGTAGGGATCCCGCTCGAAGGCAGCCAGCTCGCTCATGCCCGCAGGTTAGCACAGACGGGAGGGGCGGGCTCGGCCCAGGCGGCCATGGTAGGATCACCGGTCGGTGCGCGACGGCTGGGCCAAGGCACCTCTGGAGCGGTGACCCAATGGCTAAACGGCTGGAACCAGTGAAGAAGAGCACCAGGGAAATCCTGGAGGACCTCCAGGGCGGCTACCGGGAGGCCGCCATCGCCGGGCCGGCTCCGGCCCTGAAATACCTCACCCGGACCCTGGAAGGTCAGCACAGCCTGCCCAACGCGGTCAAGGCCATCGCCTACGATCTGCTGGCGGAGACCCGGGCGCAGCTCCAGGACTGGCCGGGGGTGGAATCGGCGCTGGAGGGGTTCCTGAAGCATCTGCCGGACCTGGAGGCCGGCCTCGGGCACGGCTACCGCAAGGCCCTGGAGGGCTGCACCGCCCTGGAGCGGGGGGTCCAGGCCCGCAGCGAGCAGGCCGACTTCGCCGGGGCCCTGGCGCTTTGCGAGCAGGCCATCCAGCTGGATCTGGGCGCCCACTGGACCGCCAAACGCGATAGTCTCGCCTGGGCGGGTTGAAATGCCTCCGCCGTTGCGGCCGGACCGAAGATTCTCTGCCGGCGTTTAAAAAACCATAATATAGTCGCGCTGGACTCAGCTTTTTCACCATCCTGCCGTTAAGGCTTGTGCGGGCCCATGGGCCCGGACCGGTTTCCCAGGTTCGACGTTGGGGATCCGGTGGCTGCGCGGCTGCTGTCATGCGAGAGGACAATGCATAGATCCGCTTCATTCAGGTTCCACCCCTCCAAGCAGTCCCTGGCCCTGGCCGCCCTGGCCTGGGCCGGGCCCTGGATCGCCACGGGCGGTTCCCTGGCCGGCTTCCTGTGGGGCCTGCTGTTCGCCTGCGCCACCCTGGCGCTGGCGCTCCGTCCCTGGGCCCGCCCCGCCCCGGCGGCCGGTGGCTCGCCAGCCGGCACCCCGGAAGCGGTCGCCGGGGTGGCCGCAAGCGACGGCCCCGATGAGGTCCAGGAGGGAATGCACCGCCTGACCGCGACCATCGTCCCCCTGTGGGCCGGACAGACCGATCACGCCCGGATGGAGACCGAGACCGCCATCACCGCGCTCACCGGCCGGTTCTCGGCCATCCAGCAGGAACTGCGGGAGGCCGCCGGCGCAACCAGCCGGGAAAGCACCCGCAAGATCCAGGAGGCCATCAGCGAAGGGGAGCAGTCCCTGGCCGCCATCGTCACCGCCCTCACCTCCGGCCAGGCCGCCCGGGGCGAGCATCTCCAGAAGATCGAGCAGCTGGCCGGATTCACCGAGGAGCTGTCGGAGATGTCCGCCGAGGTGGCCTCCATCGCCTCCCAGACCAACCTGCTGGCCCTGAACGCCGCCATCGAGGCCGCCCACGCCCGGGAGCTGGGCAAGGGCTTCGCCGTGGTGGCCGAGGAGGTGCGCAAGCTGTCCGAGCGTTCCGGCACCACCGGCAACCTCATCACCCAGCGGGTGGAATCGGTGAACCGGGTGCTGCAGGAGACCCTCGAGGGTTCCACCGCGTTCCACGCCCAGGAATCGGCCATGATCCAGGCGTCCGAACGGACCATCCACGAGGTCATCGAGCGCTTCGGCTCGGCGGCCGAGACCCTGGCCGAATCCTCCCGCCAGGTGGAGACGGTGAACACCCGGGTGCAGGGCGAGGTGTCCGAGACCCTGGTGCACCTCCAGTTCCAGGACCGGGTGGGCCAGATCCTGCAGAACGTGGTGGCCGACATGCACAAGTTCTCGACCCGCCTGGACGGCCATCCCTCCGGCCTCGACGTGGACCGCTGGCTGGCGGAACTGGCCAGCACCTACACGACCGCCGAGCAGGACGCCATCCACAAGGGCCACAGCGCCGCGCTTTCCACCGATTCCGAAATCACCTTCTTCTGAGACAGCCATGGCCAAGACCATCATGATCATCGACGATTCGGCGAGCCTCAGGCAGGTGGTTGGCATCGCGCTGACCTCGGCCGGCTACGATGTCCTGGAAGCCTGCGACGGCCAGGACGCCCTGGACAAGCTCACCGGGATCAAGATCCACCTGATGCTGTGCGATGTGAACATGCCCAACCTGGACGGGATCTCCTTCCTCAAGGCCCTGCGCCAGAACCCCAGCTACAAGTTCACCCCGGTGATCATGCTCACCACCGAGGCCGGGGAGGACAAGAAGAAGGAAGGCCAGGCGGCCGGCGCCCGCGCCTGGGTGGTGAAGCCGTTCAAACCGGAGCAGCTCCTGATGGCCGTCAGCAAGCTGATCCTTCCCTGAAATCCCGATTCCTTTCAGCCAGGCCGCTGGGCCGGGGGGTGCCATGTTCCGAATTGTCCGCTCCACCCATGAGGGGGAGATCGCTTGGGCGCTCGAAGGTGAGCTGACCATCTACGAGGTGCAGGAGGCCAAGGGCCTGCTCTGCGCCGCCCTGGACGAAGGCCCGCGCCTGCAGCTCAACCTGGCGGGCCTGGAAGAGCTGGATACGGCCGGCCTGCAGCTGCTGGTCTGGCTCAAGCAGGAGGCCCGCCGCTGCGGCAAGTCTCTGTCCCTGTTCGCCCACAGCCCGTCCGTGGTCGCGGTCTTCGATCTGCTGCAAGTGACCCGCCTGTTCGGCGACCCCATCCTTCTCGCGCCACCCGTTGCATAAAGGCCGAACCATGGATCTAGATCGGGCAAAACAGACCTACATCATCGAAGCCCGGGAGCTGCTCGACTCCATGGAGGAGGCCCTGCTCACCCTGGAGGAAGCGAGCGATCGCTCGGAAGCCATCAATGCCATGTTCCGGGCCGTCCACACCATCAAGGGCTCCGCGGGCCTGTTCGGGCTGGACGGGATCGTCCGCTTCGCCCACACCGTGGAAAGCGTGCTGGACCGGGCCCGCAGCCAGGCCCTCGAGCTGACCCCCGACCTGATCGGGCTCATGCTGCAATGCCACGACCACCTGGCCCTGCTCATCGCCGATATCCAGTCGGAGGCGGACCCGGCCCCCGAGGTGGTGGCCGCCGGCGAACAGATCCTGGCCCAGCTGGTGCCATTCCTGGGTGGCGGCCTGGCCAAGGCCGCGCCGGCCGAGGCCGCCAAGGCGGCCAAGACCTCGGCCTCCGCGCCCGGGGAGGTCTCCGGACGGGACTGCTGGCACCTGTCCCTGCGCTTCGGCCGGGACGTGCTGCGCAACGGCATGGATCCACTGTCCTTCGTCCGCTACCTCGCCACGCTCGGCGAGATCGTGCACCTGACCACCGTGTTCGGCCAGCTCCCGGAGCGGGACGGCTTCGATCCGGAGGAGTGCCGGCTGGGGCTGGAGATCGAGCTGGACAGCCCGGCCGAGCGCGGCACCCTCGAGGACGTGTTCGAGTTCGTGCGCGACGACAGCCAGATCCGGATCATCCCGCCGCACGCCAAGATCGAGGACTACATCCACCTGATCCAGGAGCTGAAAGAGGAGGAGCACCTGCTGGGGGAGATCCTGGTGGCCGGAGGCTGCCTGACCCAGCACGAGCTGGAAGACGCCCTGAAGCTGCAGCAGAGCGAATCCTACGAGGAAGGCGCGGTGCAGGTGCGCCGGCTGGGCGCCATCGTCATCCAGGAGAACGCGGTGCCGCCGCCGGTGGTGGCCGCCGCCCTGGAAAAGCAGAAGAAGTTCCAGGACCGCCAGGCCCAGGAGCTGCGGGTGGTGAAGGTCTCGGCCGAAAAACTGGACCGGCTGGTGGACCTGGTGGGCGAGCTGGTGATCGCCGGCGCCTCGGCCCACGCCAAGGCCTCCATGGGCCTGGCCCAGTCGGCCGCGGGCGGCCAGCAGCTCGGCGCCAGTCTGCTGGAAGCCACTGTCACGGTGAACAAGCTGGTGGAGGAGATCCGGGACAACGCCCTGAGCCTGCGCATGGTGCAGATCGGCGAGACCTTCAGCCGGTTCCGGCGGATCGTCCGGGACGTCTCCCTGGAGCTGGGCAAGGCCATCGAGCTGGAGATCCACGGCGCCGACACGGAGCTGGACAAGACCATCGTCGAGAAGCTGGCCGATCCGCTCATGCACATCGTGCGCAACTCCATCGACCACGGTATCGAGCCGGTGGAGGTGCGCCGGGCCCGGAGCAAGCCGGAATCCGGGACCCTGTCCCTGGCCGCCCGGCACGAATCCGGCAGCATCATCATCGAAGTGAGCGACGACGGCGGCGGCCTGAACAAGGACCGGATCCTGGCCAAGGCCATCGAGCGCGGCCTGGTCAAGGCCGGCGCCAGCCTCAGCGACCAGGAGATCATCAACCTGATCTTCGAGCCGGGCTTTTCCACCGCCGACGCGGTGAGCAACCTGTCCGGCCGCGGGGTGGGCATGGACGTGGTGCGCCGCAACATCGACGAGCTGCGCGGCACCATCGAGGTCGAGACCGAGCAGGGCCTGGGCACCACCCTGCGCATGCGGCTGCCGCTGACCCTGGCCATCATCGACGGGTTCCGGGTGGAAGTGGCCGGCGCCTCGTACGTGGTGCCCCTGGACGTGGTCATCGAATGCCTGGACCTGGGCCCGTTCCTGGAATCCGAGCAGAACCACCTGATCAACCTGCGCGGCGAGGTGCTGCCCTTCCTCCGGCTCCGGGAGGTGTTCCAGATCCCCGGCGAGGTCCCGGCCCGGGAACGGGTGGTGGTGATCCAGCACGGCGAACTGCGGGCCGGCATCGTGGTGGACCGGCTGCTGGGCGAGTTCCAGACGGTCATCAAGCCCCTGGGCAAGCTGTTCCACGGGGCCCGCGGCATCGGTGGCTCCACCATCCTGGGCACCGGCGAGGTGGCGCTGATCCTGGACGTGGCCCAGATGGTGGCCCTGGCCACCGAGCGCCACGGCGCCGGCCGCCGGGCCTCCCTGGCCCTGGCCGCGTCCCCCTCCCGTTCGCTTTCCTAGGAGGCTGCAGCTCATGCGCTGGTTCACCCGACTCCGGCTGGTCCCCCAGCTGGTCATTCCGTTCCTGGCGGTGGCGCTCATCGCCGCCGCCATCGGCGCCATCGGGATCCATAATGTCGGACGGCTGGCCGACCAGGACAGCCGGATGTACGCCAGCGCCACCGCCCCCATGCAAAGCCTGGACGCCCTCAACGGCAACTTCCAGCTGGTGCGCAACAGCCTGAGCAAGAGCCCCTACGCCGAAGGACCCCGCCTGGAAAAGGTGCTCGCCCAGAAGGCGGAGAACTGGCAGGCCATGCAGTCGGCCATCAGCGCCTACGGCGCCCAGGTGGCAGGCGCCGAGGACCGGGCGGATCTGGCCCGGCTGAAGGAGCTGGTGGGCCGCTACGACGCCCAGGTGGCCCAGCCCCTGGTCCGGGCCGCCCAGGCCGGGAAGTCCGCCGAGGCCGCGGCCGTTTCCTTCAGCCCCCAGGTGGGCGCCATCACCGGCGAACTCAACCAGGTGATCGCCCGGATGATCGATCGCAACGTGGCCATGGCCCGGAGCATCGCCGCCGACAACGCCGCCACCGCCATCGCCGCCAGCCGGACCATGGCCGTCGCCATGGTCCTGGGCGCGGGGCTGGCCGTGGCCCTGGGCCTGCTCCTGGCCCGGAGCATCAAGCGCCAGGTGGGCGGCGAGCTGCAGGCCGCCGCGGCCATCGCCCGGCGGGTGGCCGACGGCGATCTGTCCATGGCGGTGCCACTGGCCCCGGGCGACCGCACCAGCATGATGGCCGCCATGGCCACCCTGGTGGACAAACTGTCCACGACCATCGGCGAGGTGCTGGAGGCCGCCGAGCATCTGGTGGGCGCCTCCACCCAGATCAGCGCCACCGCCCAGTCCCTGAGCCAGGGCGCCTCGGAGCAGGCCGCCAGCGTCGAGCACACCAGCGCGGCCATGGCGCAGATGCGCGCCTCCATCGCCCAGAACAACGAGAATGCCAAGGTCACCGGCGATATCGCCACCCGCACGGCCGGCGAAACGGTCGCCGGCGGCCGGGCCGTGAGCGAGACCGTGGGCGCCATGCAGCAGATCGCCCGCAAGATCGCCATCATCGACGATATCGCCTACCAGACCAACCTGCTGGCGCTGAATGCCGCCATCGAGGCCGGCCGGGCCGGGGAGCATGGCAAGGGCTTCGCCGTGGTGGCTGCGGAAGTGCGCAAGCTGGCCGAGCGGAGCCAGGTGGCCGCCGAGGAGATCGGCCGGCTGGCCTCCGGCAGCGTGGAACTGGCGGAACGGGCCGGCAACCTCCTGGGCGGCCTGGTCCCCACCATCCAGAAGACCGCCGATCTGGTCCAGGAGATCGCCGCCGCCTCCGGCGAGCAGAACAGCGGCGTGGGCCAGATCAACCACGCCATCGGCCAGGTCAGCGAGGCCGTGCAGCAGAACGCCGCGGCCTCGGAACAGCTCGCCTCCACCGCCGAAGAAATGAACGGCCAGGCGCTGGAGCTGCAGACCCTGATGACCTTCTTCACGCTCTCCGAACGTCTGGGCGGTCGCAGAGCCAGCCGCCCAGGCCCATCGCCGGGCCGAACGGCCCTCCGGCCGCCTCCGGTCGCGGCGCGACCCCGGGAAGGGGCGTTCACCCGCTTTTGATGCCCAACACCCTTGACCCCATCCAGGAGTTTCCCATGGCGGAATTGATCAAGTTCAGCAAGCGTCAGACCCAGGCCCTGGCCCAGGCGCCGGCCGAGCGGAGGGAGCAGTACCTCGCCTTCACCCTGGGCGGGGAGACCTTCGCCATGGACATCCGCTCCATCCGCGAGGTGATCCAGTTCGGCGGCATCACCGAGGTGCCGCTGATGCCGCCCTTCATCCGCGGCGTCATCAACCTGCGCGGCTCGGTGGTGCCGGTGATCGATCTGTCGGTGCGCTTCAACCGGCCCGGCACCGCCGTGGCCCACCGCACCTGCATCGTGATCCTGGAGCTGAGCCAGGGCGAAGGCACCGCCGAGCTGGGCGTCATGGTCGACAACGTCAGCGAAGTGCTGTCCATCGGCGAAAGCGAGATCGAGCCGGCGCCGGCCTTCGGCAGCGACATCCGCGCCGAGTTCATCGCCGGGGTGGCCAAGGTGGCCGACCGCTTCGTCATCATCCTGGACGTGAACCACGTCCTGTCGGTGGACGAGATGGCCACCCTCATCGGCTAGCCGCCGCCCCCTGCCACCCCCCTTCCCCGCCCTGCCACCCCCCTTCCCCGCCCTGCCACCCTGTTCCCGGGAGCCTTCATGAACTGGTTCAAGTCCCTCAAGCTTGCCATGCAGCTGAATACGGCTTTCCTGCTGGTCGCCCTCATCTCGGTCGTGGTCGGGGTCTTCGGCATCAAGGGCGTCCTGGATGTGCACAACCTGATGGACAGCGCCTACCGCAACAACACGGTGAGCATCGTCTACCTGGCCAACGGCAACCTGGCCCTGGCCAAGCTCCAGCGCTACCTCAACGCCTACGTGCTCGCCCCGGACCCGGCGTTTCGGCAATCCACCGCCACCGCCATCGACCAGATGCGCAGCGACGTGGTCGGCTGGGAGGCCAAGGAAAAGGCCACTGCCATGAGCAATTTCGAGCAGGCCCAGTGGAAAGCCTTCGACCAGGAATGGCCGCCCTACCTGGCCTTGTCCAAGCGGATCGTGGAACTGGGCCAGGCCGGCAAGGACAAGGAGGCCATCGATCTCCTGTTCAAGGAGGCCCGGCCCCAGTATGCCGAGGCGGAAAAGGCCCTGGAGAGCATCCTGGAGGACAACCGCAAGGGCGCCGAGGACGGCAACAACCAGGGCACGGCCGCCTACGAGAAGGTGTGCCAGACCATCATCACCGCGATCGTCATCGGCTTCGCCCTGGCCATCGGCCTGGGTCTGCTGGTCACCAGGCTGATCAAGACCGTGGTGGGCGGCGAGCCCCAGGAGGCGGCCCGGATCACCGGCCTGGTGGCCGAGGGCGATCTGACCGTGGACGTGGCCCTGGCCCCGGGCGACACCACCAGCGTCATGGCCTCCATCAAGAGCATGCTGGACAAGCTGGGCGAGGTCATCGGCCAGACCCGCACCGCCGCCAACAACCTGGTGGGCGCCTCCGAGCAGGTGAGCGCCACCGCCCAGGCCTTGAGCCAGGGGGCGTCTGAGCAGTCGGCCAGCGTCGAGGAGACCAGCGCCTCCATGGAGCAGATGAGCGCCTCCATCTCCCAGAACAACGAGAACGCCAAGGTGACCGGCGATATCGCCACCCGCACCGCCAGCGATACCCTGCAGGGCGGCAAGGCGGTGCAGGAGACCGTGGCCGCCATGAAGCAGATCGCCCACAAGATCGGCATCATCGACGACATCGCCTACCAGACCAACCTGCTGGCGCTGAACGCCGCCATCGAGGCCGGCCGGGCCGGGGAGCACGGCAAGGGCTTCGCGGTGGTGGCGGCCGAAGTGCGCAAGCTGGCCGAACGCAGCCAGGTGGCCGCCGAGGAGATCAGCCAGCTGGCCACCGGCAGCGTCGATCTGGCGGAAAAGGCCGGCGGGCTGCTGAGCGATATCGTGCCCTCCATCCAGAAGACCGCCGATCTGGTGCAGGAGATCTCCGCCGCCTCCAGCGAGCAGAACGCCGGGGTGGGCCAGATCAGCAGCGCCATCAACCAGATCAGCCAGGCGGTGCAGCAGAACGCGGCCGCCTCCGAGGAACTGGCCTCCACCTCCGAAGAGATGAACGCCCAGGCCCAGGATCTGCAGGGCATGATGGCCTTCTTCCGGCTGCCCCACGGGCTGGACGGGGGAGGCGAGGTGCGCATGGGCGGGGGCCCCCGCACCAGCCGCAAGCGTCCCCCTGTGCCCCGCAAGGCAGCGTCCCTGCCCATCCAGGAGGGTGAATTCACCCGGTTCTGATATGACCCGCCCCCCCCGTACGGGGGGGGCTCGACGCACTTGCAAAGGCTGCCCCACGTGGAACCCACCCCCGACATCCCCGTCAACACCATCACCGATGCTGAATTCGCCCAGTTCCAGGCGCTGCTGCGCGGGATCACCGGCATCCATCTGTCGGAGTTCAAGAAGACCCTGCTCATCGCCCGGCTGTCCTCACGCCTGCGCGCCCGCCGGGCCCGCACCTTCACCGAATACTACAAGATCATCCGGCACCCCCTGGAGACCGAGGAACTGCAGCTGGCCATCAATATGCTGACCACCAACGAGACCTTCTTCTTCCGGGAGCCGGAGCACTTCCAGATCATGAAGGACCTGATCGCCAGCCTGCGGCCGGTGCCGCTGCCGTTCCGGGTCTGGAGCGCAGCGTCCTCATCGGGGGAAGAGGCCTACAGCATCGCCATGGTCCTGGCGGACGTGCTGGGCGGCGCCCCGTGGGAGGTGGTGGGCAGCGACATCAGCACCCGGGTGCTGGACCGGGCCCGGGCCGGGCTCTACCCGCTGGAACGCAACGGCGGCATCCCCAAGGACTACCTGCACCGCTACTGCCTCAAGGGACAGGGCGCCCAGGACGGGATGATGCTCATCGGCAAGCAGCTGCGGGAACGGGTCCACTTCGCCCAGGTGAACCTGAACGAGCCCATTCCGGATCTGGGCCGCTTCGATGTGATCTTCCTGCGGAACATCCTCATCTATTTCCAGAACGACCAGAAGCGCAAGGTGGTGGAGGCGGTGCTGCCCCGGCTGCACCCGCACGGGCTGCTGATCGTGGGCCATTCCGAGAACCTGATGGGGGTCAGCGAGCGGGTCAAGCAGGTGCGGCCGACGGTGTACCGTGTCGCCTGAATCGGAGCTCGACGAGGTCTTCCTCAACCCCGGGGACTTCGCCTTCGGAGGCGCCAACTGCCGGATCCGCACTATCCTGGGCTCCTGCGTCGCCGTGACCTTCTGGCACCCGGGCCTGCGCCTGGGCGCCATGTGCCACTACCTGCTGCCGTCCCGGGCCCCGAACCAGGAGGAGCACGACGGCGGCAAGTACGCGGAGGAGGTGATCCCGCTGATCGCCGCCCACTTCCGGGAGCAGAACCTGGCCCCGGCCGCTTTCCAGGTGAAGATGTTCGGCGGCAGCAACATGTTTCCCCATCTCACCCTGGGTGAAAGCCTGAGCATCGGCACCAAGAACATCCACACCGGCCTGGTGATCCTGACCCAGCACGGCTTCAATATCACCAACTACGATCTGGCCGGCGGCACCAACCGCACCGTGGTGTTCGATGTGAGCAGCGGCGAGGTGTGGGTGCGCCAGGGCCAGGGTCCCAGCGGGCAGCAGGGCCACGACCGCCGGGCCCAGAACCGCCGATGACGCCAGCCATGAGGAACCCCGCATGAACAGCCCACGCGAGATCAAGGTCATCATCGTCGACGACTCGGCCGTGGTGCGGCAGGTGATGACCCAGGTGCTGAGCCGGGACCCGGAGATCCGGATCATCGCCCACGCCATGGACCCGATCTTCGCCATGGACAAGATGCGCAAGGAATGGCCGGATGTGATCCTGCTGGACGTGGAGATGCCGCGCATGGACGGCATCACCTTCCTGCGCAAGATCATGGCCGAGCACCCCACGCCGGTGATCATCTGCTCCTCGCTCACCGAGAAGGGCGCCGAGACCACCATGCAGGCCCTGGCCGCCGGGGCCTTCGCCATCTTCACCAAGCCGGGCATGGGCGTGAAGAACTACCTGGTGGACGCCTCCATGGACCTGGTGGCGGCGGTGCGGGCCGCGGCCGGAGCGCGGGTGGCCAAGGTGCCGCCCCAGGCCGTGCGGCGCCCCACGCTGGCGCGTCCGCCGGCCAAGCTCACCGCCGACGCGGTGCTGTCCGCGGGCCAGGAGGCCATGGCCGTGACCACCGACCGGTTCACCGCCATCGGCACCTCCACCGGCGGCACCCAGGCGCTGGAGTTCGTGCTGTCCTCCCTGCCCCGCACCTGCCCGGGCCTGGTGGTGGTGCAGCACATGCCCGAAAAGTTCACCGCCGCCTTCGCCCAGCGGCTGAACCAGATCTGCGAGATCGAGGTGCGCGAAGCGGTCACCGGCGACCGGGTGATCCCGGGCCGGGCCATCATCGCCCCCGGCGGCCGGCATCTGGTGGTCAAGCGCAGCGGCGCCCAGTATGTGGTGGAGGTGGTGGCCGCGCCGCCGGTGAACCGGCACTGCCCATCGGTGGACGTGCTGTTCCGCTCCTGCGCCAAGTTCGCCGGCCGCAACGCGGTGGGCGTGATCATGACCGGCATGGGCGACGACGGCGCCCGGGGCCTGCTGGAGATGCACCAGGCCGGAGCCCACACCTTCGCCCAGGACGAGGAGTCCTGCGTGGTGTTCGGCATGCCCAAGGAGGCCATCAAGCTGGGCGCCGCCGAGCGGGTCGTTCCACTGAGCGGCATCCCGGACCTGATCTCCCGGTAGGCCGGCTGTCTACAGCACCCCCCGGCGCTGCTGGTCCAGCTCGATGGCGTCGTACAGGGCCTGGAAGTTGCCCTCGCCGAAGCCCAGGTTGCCCCGGCGCTGGATGACCTCGAAGAACAGCGGGCCGATCTGGTCCTCGCTGAAGATCTGCAGCAGGTAGCCGGTCTCGTCGCCGTCCACCTGGATGCCCAGGGCCTGCAGTTCCCCCAGGTCCTCGGTGACCCGGTAGCCGCCCTGGGCGATGCGCTTGGGCAGCAGTTCGTAGTAGGTGTCGGGCACCTTCAGGAAGCGGAAGCCCTGGGCGGCCAGCACCCGCACGGTCTCCTGGATGCGGTGGGTGGACATGGCGACGTGCTGCACCCCCGGCCCCTTGTGGCGGGACACGAATTCCTGGATCTGGCTCCTGGCATCGGTGGGCTCGTTGATGGGGATGATCACCCGGTTGTTGGCGCTCTGCACCACCTTGGAGCGCAGGCCGGTGCCCAGCCGGCCCTGGATGTTGAAGGTGCGGGTCACCTGGAACCCGAACACCCGCTCGTAGTAGCCCACCAGGTCGGCCATGCCGTCGGCGCCCACGTTGTTGGTGAGGTGGTCGACCCGCACCAGGCCCGGTTCGCAGAGGGGCCGGCCCGGATCGGGCCGCAGGTCCGGCCAGAACACGTCCGGCTCGCCCCGGCGCTCCACCAGGCCGTTCAGCACATCGCCGACGCCCCGGATGGCCGCGAAGCCCACGGTGCCGCCCCCCAGCCGGTGCCGCTCCGGCTCCATCATCACCCGGGCCCCGGAGGCCCGGGCCTGGGCCAGCGCCAGGTCCAGGTCGGCCACCTGGAAGTGGAGGGCGCAGACCCCTTCGCCGTGGGCCTGGTAGTAGCGGCCCGCCGGATGGGTGTCGTCCGCCTCCAGGATCAGCACGTCCATGTGGTGCTGGCGCAGGTGCAGCAGCCGGCCCCAGGGCGCCCGGCCCGAACCCACCCGGGCGAAGCCCAGGCGACGGTACAGCGGTTCCAGCCGGTCGATGGTGCCGGTCATCTGGAAGTGGTCGATGCGTTCCAGCCCGAGCGGGTTCAAGGGGTTGTGGAAATCCCCCCGGGACCGTTCCGGCGATGTGGTGCTTGTGGGCATCCCTTCCCCCCCGCGCATGAGCCAGCGTGCCGCAGGAAGGATAGCAGACCCGTCCCCTTCTGCGACCCGGTCGCATTTTCTTTTTCCAGGACGCCCCCAGCCGTGGCATGCTACCCGGACCCATCCCGGGGCCCCCATGCGCCTGTCCCGCGACACCAGCCTTTTCCCGCTCCGCCAGGGCACCTTCGCCCGGCAGGCCCACGTGGACCTGCCGGCCGGGACCTTCGAGGAGGAGTTCGGCCGCCAGGGTTTCTACGGCCGCGCCAGCCACCTGTACCACCGGCACCCGGTCACCGCCTGGACCCGCATCGAAGGGCCCCTGCGGCCCCGCAGCTACGATCTGAACCGGCTGGACCCGGGGGCGGACGAGCCGGCCTTCAGGCCGATCCGGCTGCTGCACAATCCGGACGTGGCCCTGTCCTGGGTCCGGCCCCGGACCATGGACTTCTTCTGCCGCGATGCGGACGGCGACGAGGTGTACTTCATCCACGCCGGCGGCGGCCGGCTGGAATGCAGCTTCGGAGTGCTGGACTACGCCGCCGGCGACTACCTGGTGATCCCCAGGGGCACCACCTACCGGTTCCTGCCCGGGGCCGGGCCGCAGGGCTACCTGCGCATCGAAAGCGCCGGGGAGATCCTCCTGCCGGACCGGAACCAGCTGGGGCCCCATGCCCTGTTCGACCCGGCGGTGATCGACACCCCGGTGCTGGCGCCGGCGCCGGAGGACGCCGCCGCCGGGCGGGAATGGGCCGTGCACGTGCAGCGGCGCGGGGCCATCACCCGGGTGTTCTACCCGTTCAACCCCATGGATGTGGTGGGCTGGAAGGGCGACCTGACGGTCTGGCGGATCAACGTCCGGGACATCCGGCCGGTGACCAGCCCGCGCTACCATCTGCCGCCCAGCGCCCACACCACCTTCCTGGGGCGCGACCTGGTGATCTGCTCCTTCCTGCCCCGGCCGTTCGAGCAGGATCCGGGGGCCCTGCGGGTGCCCTTCTACCACGCCAACATCGACTTCGACGAGGTGCTGTTCTACTCCGCCGGCCACTTCTTCAGCCGCGAGGGGATCGGTCCCGGCATGCTCACCTGGCACCCCCAGGGCATCCACCACGGCCCCCACCCCCGGGCCGCCGAGGCCGCCCGGGGCCAGGCGGGCACCGACGAGGTGGCGGTGATGGTGGACACCGCCCGCCCCCTGCGCGCCACCGCCGCCGCGGCCGGGGTGGAGCAGGAGGGCTACTGGGGCACGTGGCGGTAGCCGCGGCAGGTGCGACCGGCCTGCGTTCGTGCGAAAATGAGGCCCCCCGGGCCCCCTCCGACCCGGGTCCGGAGATGCACCCTTGAACCGCAACCTCGTGTCAGGCCTTGCCATCGGTGTTTTCGCCGGCTTTCTGATCGGCTACTTCGTGGGCGCCAGCCGCGGCGACGACGCGCCGCCCCCGATGCCCGCCCCCCAGGCCGCCGTGCCCGCCATGCCGGCCGCCAAGGATCCGGCGACGATCCTCAGCCACATCGCCGCCACCCGCCAGGCCCTGGCCGCCGACCCCAAGGACGTGAAGGCCTGGATCGCCCTGGGCAATGACTACTTCGACACCCAGCAGGCCCGGCAGGCGGTGGACGCCTACGCCAGGGCCCTGGCTTTGGCGCCCGGCAACCCGGACGTGCTCACCGACCAGGGGGTGATGTACCGCCAGCTCAAGGACTATCCCAAGGCCATCGCCGACTTCACCCGGGCGCACCGGCTCGCCCCCCAGCACCTGCAGTGCCTGTTCAACCTGGGCATCGTGTACAGCGAGGACCTGAAGCAGCCTGGAGAGGCCCGCAAGGCCTGGGAAGCGCTGCTGGCCATCGCCCCGGCGGGCAGCCCCCAGGCCGACCAGGCCCGGGCCGCCCTGGCCCAGATGGCGCCGGCCAAGCCATGACGGTCCGGAGCTCCGAACCCGAGCCCATCGGGCCGATGGGCATCACCGAGCGCCTGATCATACGGCAGCTAACCCCAGAAGATGCCGGATTCGTGCTCCGGCTGCTGAACACCCCCTCCTACCTGGCATTCATTGGCGACAAGGGCGTCCGCGACCTGGCGCAGGCGGCCGCCTACCTGCAGGACGGCCCCCTGCGCAGCTACCGGGAGCATGGCCATGGCCTCTGCCGGGTGGCGCTGCGGGATTCCGGGCTGCCCATCGGCATGTGCGGTCTGCTCAAGCGGGACTGCTTCCAGGAGGCGGATCTGGGCTACGCCTTCCTGCCCGAACATACCGGCCAGGGCTATGCCCGGGAGGCCTGCCGGGCGGTGCTGGACCACGGCGAGCGGGTCCTGGGATTGCAGACCGTCATCGCCATCGTCAACCCCGCCAACGGGCGCTCCACCACCCTGCTGGAGCGGCTCGGCTTCGCCCGGGCGGGCATGGTGACCCTGCCGCCGCCTCACGCCCCGGAGCCGGTGGCCCTGTACCGGCGCACCCGGCCCGAAGCCCAGGGGCTGTCGGCAAACCCATCGAGTCGCTTTGGCGTCCGTGGGTCAAGTCAAGGCTCCTAGTGCAGGCCGCCAGAAATACTTGTAACAAATCCTCGCCTCGTGGCACCTGATACTGAGGGGCGACATGGCACATGCTGGGCGGGTTG
>Ga0302190_10001214_pt1 | contig 17126 bp, 18 predicted proteins | sample II_Bog_E2_3_FD_198784 | JGI IMG/M metagenome (GOLD analysis project Ga0302190, IMG submission 198784) | Peat permafrost microbial communities from Stordalen Mire near Abisko, Sweden - II_Bog_E2_3 | ecosystem: Environmental > Terrestrial > Soil > Wetlands > Peat | place: Sweden: Abisko... | reverse complement strand
CACGTCGCTTGGGGTCTGTTCGACCAGCAGCTCGACGTCGGGCCCAGGGTCTGCTGAAGGTTTGGTTGCCACCTCTAGTGACACGGGAGACCGTGCTGAGAGGATGGAACCATGCCCCGAAAGTTCCCCGAAGAGTTCAAGCGTGACGTCGTTGCGGTGGCACGACGAGGTGATCTGAGTCCAGCCGAAGTAGCCGCGGACTTCGACATCTCGATCAAGTCCGTCTATCGCTGGATGCGCCAGGCCGACGTCGACGACGGCGTCAAAGACGGCCTCACCACCACCGAGCAGACCGAGATGGTGCGGCTGCGCCGCGAGAACCGGCGCCTCGAGATGGAGAACGAGATCCTCCGGCGAGCTGCCGCCTACTTCGCCAGGGACGCCCTCCCAAAATGAAGTTCCCGCTGGTCCAAGAACTGGCCGCCGAGGGTTTCCCCGTGCGGCTGACCTGCGGGGTGCTCGGCTTCAGTCACCAGGCCTTCTACAAGTGGCAGCTCGAGCCGTTCTCACAGCGCGACTTCGAGGATGCCCACCTGGTGAACGCCATCTGCGACGTGCACGACGACGATCCAGAGTTCGGTTACCGCTTCATCGCCGACGAGCTCGAGCGAGCCGGCCATGTCACCTCCGAGCGGCGGGTTTGGCGGTTGTGCTCCGAGCACCGCATCTGGTCGACCACGACCAAGAAGGGACGAAAGCACTCGGGCAAGCGCCCCGGTCCTGCGGTCCACGACGACCTGGTGCAGCGGAACTTCACCGCTCCGGCCCCCGACACGGTCTGGCTGACCGACATCACCGAGCACCCGACGGCCGAGGGCAAGCTCTACGCCTGTTGCATCAAGGACGTCTGCTCGAACCGCATCGTCGGCTGGGCGACCTCGAGCCGGATGACGCGCCATCTCGCCGTCTCGGCCCTCCGCCAGGCCATCGCACGGCGTCAACCGTCGGGAACCGTGGTGGTTCACAGCGACCGCGGCGGGCAATTTCGCGCCCGCGATTTCCTCGCCGTGCTGAAGGCGAACAAGCTCACCGGATCAATGGGCCGAGTCTCGTCCGCTGGGGACAACGCGGCCATGGAATCCTTCTACTCACTCCTGCAGAAGAACGTCCTCGACCGAAAGCGCTGGGCCACCCGTGACGAGCTGGCCACCGCGATCGTCATCTGGATCGAGCACACCTACAACAACCGTCGCCGTCAGCGCGGACTCGGCAAGCTCACCCCTGCCGAGTTCGAGCTGGCGTTCGCCGACCGGAACGATCAGGCTGCCTGAAGGACAGAGCCGGTGGCAGCCAAACCTTCAGCAGACCCGTGCAACCTCAACCCTTGGACAGGAAGGCCTAGACCCGACCCCGTCACCGACGACCACGTCGTCCGCCGCCTGCGATCGCACAGAAGGAGAGGGTAGTCATGACAGACTCCAACCGAATCGGTGGGTTCACGCAGATGAGCGAAGTGATCCGTCGCCGCCATTCGGAACGCACCCCCTTCGATCCTGACCACAACCTTGCCGAAAGCGACCTTGAGGCCATCCTCGAGGCGGCCCGTTGGGCACCCACGGCGCACAACATGCAGAACTTCGAGATCATCGTCGTCGATGATGAGGCGAGACTCGCTGCGATCGGTCGAGTGCGCTGCGGCACATCCCAGGACTTCATTCGGGAGAACTACGCACAGCTCTCCTTCAGCGAAGAAGAACTGATCCGAAAGGGTACGGGGCTGCTCGCCACGATGTTTCCACCCTCCTGGCGATCCCTGGATGGCGAAGCCGAGGAAACACCGGACGTCGAGCACGGGTTTCTGGACGCGTCCATGCGCTCCTGCCCTGTAGTGATGATCGTCGTGTACGACACCCGCAAGCGGGCCCCGGCATCAGTAGGTGACTTCCTGGGCATCATGAGCCTGGGATGCGTGATGCAGAACATGTGGCTTACGGCCGAGACGTTGGGGGTCGGGATGCAGATCATGAGCGTCTTCAGTAGCCAACAGGTCGAAACGGAGCTGCGAAAGATCCTGTCGATTCCTGATTACATCGACATCGCGTTTGCATGCCGGCTGGGGTACCCACCGGTTACACCGGATCGGTACCTGCGTGTTCGCCGTGAGATTCAACGCTTCACGCATCACAACACGTATACAGCGCACGTCGAAGTGTGAAACGACCCAACGATCGATGCCTGGCTTCAGGCCTCCCACCGAGCTCGATCACCCAGAGGTGCGCGGTCATCGCCTCGATGGGATCCCCGTGCACGGGGCAAGTTACCAACTCGGCACGGCCGCATCGCCAGTCCGCCCGCGGCGAGTTCGTCAGTCGAAGCTACGGGATGAGGACGATCTTGCCTCGGGTGTGCCGCTTCTCGAGCTCCGTGTAGGCCGCTCGAACCTGGTCGAGCGGGTAGGTCGCAGCGATGGGAACGGCAATCGTGCCTTTGGCCGCGAGGTCAGCCATTTCAGCCAGCACCTCGGGGTTGGCTGCCGCTCCGCTACCTCTGTCCTGACCGCAGCTTGCTGTGCGAACTGGAACGCGATGATGGTGTTGATCCGGCTCCGTTCGGCGCCGAGTTCAATCTCGTTCTCACACCATGTTGATGCAGGGCGCCGCCAGAATGTGACTGCCACGCTCACGACGGGAGAAATCCCTGGTGGCACCCGACACGTGGAGAGGCGATCCGGACGGGTTCTGGGCATCCCTTGCGGCCCGGTTGGGTCGATTCCCGTGGACGTCGGACAGTCCAAATCGGCCGTGCCAAAGGCACTCGGTGCCCTGTCCTACTTGCAACCGTTGCCCTGCCTCGGAGGGGTCCGATACGGGCACCCCACCCCCACCTCGAGTCACGGCCGGGAGCAGCACGGCGACGATCGTCAACAACGGCAGCAGGTTCGCTCACTTGGCCACCACATGACCTTTGGCCCTGGCCGCTCGGCACGTCCGACGCTGAACTGGGTCGGTGAGCGTGCTGACCCGACCCGACGCGGTGACGCCCGGTCAGCGGGACCCACACCGGCGGCTGGCCCTGGCGATCGTCTGTCTCGCGGCGCTCATCATCAACGTCGACAACACCATCCTCAACGTCGCGCTCCCGACGCTTGTCCGGGACCTGCATGCCACGTCGAGCCAGCTCCAGTGGATCGTGGACTCCTACGCCATGGTGTTCGCCGGCCTGCTGCTCGTCGGAGGGACGCTGGCCGACCGGTTCGGCCGCAAGCGGTTCTTCCTGATCGGGCTCACCGTGTTCGCACTGGGGTCGATCGGCGCAGCCCTATCCGGATCGGTGACGACGCTCATCGCATTCCGGGCCCTCATGGGAGTCGGTGCCGCGCTCACGATCCCGACGTCGCTGGCGATCATCAACGACATCTTCCGTGATCCGCGCCAGCGTGCTCGTGCCATCGGCGTCTGGGGCGGCACGATCGGGCTTGGAATCGCCATCGGCCCCATCGCCGGTGGGCTCCTGCTCTCGAGGTTCTGGTGGGGGTCGATCTTCTTGGTCAACGTCCCGATCGCGTGTATCGGCTTCCTCGGGGCCGCGCTGGTGATCCCCGACTCGAAGAACCCGCACGTGCAGCGCCCCGATCCCGTCGGGGCCGCGTTGTCGATCGCCGGCCTTGTGCTGTTGCTCTGGGCAATCATCGAGGGCCCGACCCGGGGTTGGACCTCAGGGACCGTGGTGGGGGCGGGGCTGGTCAGTGTCGTTGTACTCGGTGGCTTCGTCAGCTGGGAGTCCCGCAGCACGCATCCCATGCTCAAGCTCGAGTTCTTCCGCGATCGCCGGTTCTCGGTCGCTCTTGCCGCAGAGTGCCTGGCGGTGTTCGGGCTCATGGGGGCACTGTTCCTGTCGACGCAGTTCCTCCAATTCGACCTTGGGTTCTCGCCTCTCCAGGCCGGCCTCCGGATCCTCCCGATCGCCGTCATGATTGTCGTCGGCGCAGCGGTGTCCCCCATGGCCGCTCGCCTGGTGGGCGTCAAGCTCACCGTTGCATCCGGTCTCGTGTCGATCGCGGCCGGCCTGTGGCAGGTCTCGGCCTCATCGCGGTTCGACACGACGTACGGCGATGTCGTCCTGGGCCTGCTCCTGATCGGCTTGGGTGCCGGACTCATGCTGCCGACTGCCACCAACTCGGTCATCGGGTCGGTCCCCCAGGGCGACTCAGGGATGGGCTCCGCCAGCAACACCGTGGCGCTCCAAGTCGGCGGCGCGTTGGGTGTCGCGGTCATCGGCAGTGTGATGCTGACCCGCTACCAGGGCCACATGGTGTCGGCGTTGGTCGGCCGACACGTGCCTCAATCGGTCGCACAAATCATCTTCGGGTCCCTGGGCGCAGCCCTGGCGGTGGCGGCACACGTCGGAGGCTCGACCGGGGTCGAACTGGCCGGCGCCGCGCGCACCGCCTTCATGAGCGGCAACGAGGTGGCGCTCGCCGTGGGTGCCATCGTCGCCCTCGCCGCCGCGGTCCTCGTGCTCGTGGCGTTGCCCTCGCAGGCTTCTCCTGCGCCGCCGTCCTCCGCCGAGCCGGATCAGTAATCCCGAACTTGCAGCGCGGTGCCGCGCACACGGGCCGTACGCTGCACCTTCGCGGTCTAAGGGCTGGACGTTGAGCCGTTGCATAGTGCTGCCCAGGCATGACCTATGCGCATGCCCTGATCAATGAGTTGTGAGTTCTCACGGCTTAATCGGAAGCCAGCCGGCCACCCCGGGGGTGACGCCTTCACTCCAACTCAGCCGGCCACCATGGGATTCCACATGGCCGAAGAGCCGATCGAAGGCGGCGGCCACAGGGGCACCGCTTCGATGGCCCGCCTCTTCCTGAAACGATTCCCGGCTCCACACTGTCCCCAGTTGCTTCAGGTCGACCGCTTGGCGCGTCGCTCCCACGATGTTCGGCACGAGGATCTGCACTCCGCCCTCCCCCCAGAGGTATTGCGGGACCTCGACGCCGAGGATCTCCGCCGGATTCATCTGGCCGTTCAGGAACTCGATCACCCGCACCAACTCCTCCGGCAGGTCATCGGAGACGATCAACATGCGGATCTTCCCCGTCTTCAGGTTCGTCTCGACGTTCGTGGAACTGTCCGCACGGGCTCGCTCGTCCGAGTGTCGCCCTCGGGGCTTGCGAGCTGACGCTCCAAGGCGGTGAAGGCAGCGATCACCTCGGGTGCCTCAAAAGCGCGGTTGCGCCGTCCGACGGTGACTTGGCGGAGGATGCCCGCATCCACTAGCCGCTCAATTGCATCAGCTGCAGGCTTGAACGTCCGACCGATCAGTGACGCTGCGCTGTCAACGGTCAAGATCGGGGCACCGGGAAGACTCCGCAGGAGGAGATCCGTCCCGGACTTCGCCCGGATCGTCCCAAGCCGCTCCCGCCATTGCTCTTCAAGAGCAGCGGCACGGTCCTCGAACGTGGTGGCGTCAGCTACAGAGCGAGTGCATGCTCCAGCGAAGAGTCCAACCCAGACGTTCAGTCCTTCGATGGCCTTTGGCGCAGTCGATGATCCAACGAACCGATACTGAGTGAGTCCATCGATGTAGCTCTGCGCCCACGTCGCTAGGACGAGCGAGACGGGCGGGAGGACACGGACCGCCAGTCCTCTCCGACGAAGAATGAGATGGATGAGCGCTCGTCCCGTTCTGCCGTTGCCATCGATGAAGGGGTGGATCGTTTCGAATTGCGCATGGGCAATGGCCGCTTGCGCAACCGCTGGGAGATCATCGGTGCTCGAGAAGGCGCAGAGGTCTGCCATGAGGTCTTCGACGAACTCAGGGGGAGGAGGGACGAAGGCAGCAGAGCACGGGTTGTAGTCGCTCCCCCCGATCCAGTTCTGCTCGTCTCGGAACCGCCCGCCGTACTCTTCAAGTCTCGTGCCAGACAGGAGACGCCGATGGACTTCGAGGAGCACGTCCACCGTGATGGGATCACCGGGCCCGACAGCATCGATGCCATAGACCATGGCGTCGATGTTCCCGAGCACCTCGGTTGCGGTCACGTCAGAAGAGACTTCCTTGAGACCCTTGACGAATTCGGCATGGAGCAACCGACGTGCCCCGACCTCCAAACCCTCGATGCGCGATGAGGCAACGGCCTCGGCTCGCAGCAGGATGCGGGCAAGTGCCTCCGTGTCGACAAGCGCTCTGGCTTCTGCGTTGAGCTTGGCGATCGCAGCCTCGGCGTCAGCGACATCAGCAGCGACATCACCATCGAGGACAATCTTGCGACCCACGAGCGGATCGGGGACGTAGGCTTCGTAGTCACAGGGGACGCGGTCTCGCCGTGGAAGCCCGTAGCCACCAAGGTCGCCCTGCCAGCGGCGCTTCAAAACCTTCGACATGGAATCTCCTTATTGGAGTTTAGTATACAACCTCCAATAAGCGGGGGGCACCAGAGGTTACGAATCTTCGGTTTTGACCGTCCCGGAGCTCGCCAGCAGACCCCAGGGGCTGGATGTGGAGACGGATCTCAGCGCACCCCGAGCCGGCGTTCGGCACGAACGCCGGGCGTCGATTCGGCGTCTTTTGCCATCGTGCTCCCCGTCCACCCGGGGACCAAAATAGGCCCGTAAAGACACATAAAGACACGCCCAGTCCCTTTTTTGGGAGCGTGTCTTACGGGGGATTCCACCGCTAGCCCAGTGAACTGGGCTTCTGGTGGAGGTGATGGGATTCGAACCCACGGCCTCTACATTGCGAACGTAGCGCTCTGCCAGCTGAGCTACACCCCCTGGCAGCCACCCACGATAGTCGGCGCCGGTTGGGCCGGGATCCCGCAGCCGGCCGTCTGCAATGCCGACGGGTGTCAGCGCCCCGCGGCAGCCCGTGCCGGTTCGGGCTCGTCGTCCTCCCAGTAGTCCTGGTCGAGGAACGGGGTCGTCACCGGCGGGGCTGTCTCGCGACGCATCCGAGCCAGTCGCTGCTGCTCGGTCCGGAGCTGCTCGGCGTAGACGACAAGGGCCATGTAGCCGACGAGTGCGATCACGCTGAGCGCGGTGACGACCCAGACGAATTGCAGTGACGGGATCATGCCGAGAAGACCGCTCACCGTGGCGACGCCGAGCAGGGCGAACAGGAGGTCACGGCGACGGCGGCGGAGGGTCTGGCGGCGGTCCCGCTCCTGGGGAACCGGGGGTGCTGGCGGGTGCAGCGACAACCGAGGAGCACTCACCGTGGTGATCGGCCGTGGAACACCGTCGCCGCTGGATTCGGTGGCGCCCAGCAAGGCCAGCTGGGGGCGACCGGGCATGCTCGACACCGTTGGATAACCCGATGAGCCCGCAGAGGAGACCCCCACTGCGTCGGCTGTCGCGAGCCGGAAGGCTGGGGCCACCGACTTGTGGCCCGTGCGCTCCAAGAGGTGCAGCTGCCGATGGAACGAGTCGATGGACTCCCCCGTCCGTCGGTCGCGGATCTTCACAACGAGTGGTGGTGCCAGCACGGCGACCCAGAGCACCAAGAGGAACAGTACGACCACAGGCATCCCTCCCAGCCGACCGACCTTCCCTTGTCCTGCGACGCTAACGAGCGCCAATTCGCAAGTGGTGGATGGTCAGGGTGCAGCACAACGCCGACATCGCCAGCGCTGTCCCCGCCGGTCACGTTTTTACCGTGCCAGCACGGTCCGCACAAGGCACACGCGGGCGACCTGGTCGGCGGCCTGTCGGCGCATCGCGGGCGAGCCGGGCGGCGTTAGCGTGGCGCAGATGGGTGCCGGTCAGTGGGGGTTGTCCGGCATGACCACGGCTGCGTGGACGTGCATGGCGCTGGCATGCGCAGCTGCAGCGCTCGACTGGGTCGCCGTCTCAGCCGGGGACTCTCCCCTGCACATCGGCGAGTACGTCGCCAAACCGCTGACGGCGCTGGCCCTCATCGGTGCCGCCGCCACGCTGCACACCCCCGACCCGTCCCGGCGAAGCTGGTTCCTGGTTGCGCTGGCGTTCTGCCTGTTGGGCGACATCGCCCTCATGGTGCCCTCGCAGCACCCCGGCTTCTTCGGCGCCGGGTTGGCTTCGTTCTTCGTCGCCCAGGTGTGTTTCATCGGCGGGCTCCTCGGTGCGCACGCGGACCCGATCGCCTTCGTCGTCGTCGTGGCGGTGCTTGCGGTCGCGAGTGCCTACCCGAGCGCCCTCGTGCTCAACTCGGTTCGTCGTCGTGGCCCGCGGGCGCTTGTGCCCGCCGTCGCCGCCTACAGCGGGGCGCTTGTGGTGATGGCGTCGTTGGCAGTGGCCGTCGCCGCAACCGGCGCCGATGGCCGCGACCAGCTGTTGGCGATCGGTGGGCTCGCGTTCTTGGTATCCGACACCCTGCTCGCCCTCGACAAGTTCGTGCGTCGGATCGACGGGGCGACGCTGCTCGTCCACGCCACGTACCACGTGGCGATCGCGCTGCTGGTGCTCTCCTTGGCCGGCACGACCTAGCGGCCCGCCGCTAAATGGGCGAGCGGGTCCACCAGCGGCCCGACGTCGAACCGACCTCGACCTCGGCCGAGAAGCAGGACGACACCGTCTGCGAGGTGAGGGTCGTCGCGATCGGCCCCGCCGCAACCATCGAGCCGGACCGCATGAGGGCCACGTGGGTGAAGCCGACTGGTATCTCCTCTGCGTGATGGGTCACGAGCACCACCGGTGGCGAGCTGGCCGAACGTGCCAGCTCGCCCAGTCGGCGGACCAGGCGCTCACGAGCACCGAGGTCCAGGCCGGCCGCCGGCTCGTCCAGCAAGAGCAGCTCGGGCGAGCCCATGAGCGACCGGGCGAGCAGCACCTGCTGCCGTTCGCCTTCGGAGAGCACGCCGAACGGGTGTGCCGCGATTCCCCCAACACCGGCCTGCTCGAGCAACGCGTCCGCCGCATGCCAGTCCGACGGCTCGTAGGTGTTCCACCAAGGCTCGAGCGCACCGAACCGGCCCGTCACCACCACCTCGCGCGCGCTCAGATCGGCGCGGAGCTGGCGCACCACCGAGCCGCTCACGAGCGCGATCCGGGGACGGAGGCTGCGCAGGTCGACGTGGCCGAGCTGCTCGCCGAGTAGCTGCACGTCGCCACGGGTCGGCCACAACCGAGCCCCGATGATCTGGAGCAGGGTGGTCTTGCCCGACCCGTTCGGGCCGAGCACGACCCAGCGCTCACCGGCGAACGCCTCCCAGTCGACCGAGTCGAGAAGTGCTCGGCCGTCGCGGACGACCGAGACGGCCCGGAGCCGTGCGACCGGTGACGGCGGGGCATCCGGACGTGGTGTCTCGACAGCCGGACCGAGGCTCACCCGGGAAATCGACGGGCGATCCGACCGGCGAGCCCGGAGGAGCACTGCGCCCACGTGCGCTCGCCGCCCAGCCACAGCCAGAGCTCGCGCTGGTACTCCATCACGAGCCCTTCGAAGGATTTTGCATCCAGGCCGTCGGCTTCGACGGCACGCCATCGGAGCCAGAGCCACGGCACGAACCCGCCCTCTCCGCCCAGAATCTCGGTGAGCGGCTCTCCCCCGAGCACTCGCCCGTACCAGATCGGCTTCAGCGCAACCGGTTCGTCCGGAAGGTGGAGTCGGACGGTCATCGCTTGGCCAGCACCGGGCGCCGGTCCGTTCCCTCGTAGTTGCGCAGGTGCTCCTCGTAGTCGATGAAGAGCGGCGCGTCGGGATCGAACTCGCGTTGGAGCGATCCGAAGGCGATCCGCTTGTCGAGCTTGTCGAGCCGCACGAGGGCCGCCGGGTCGTCGAGGTCGCGGACGTCCAGCTTCGGGCGCGACCTCTGGAAGGCCAGCCGCCCACGCTCGGTGCGCACCAGCACACTTGTCCAGCCGTCCATCGAGCCAACGCTGCCGACCGAGATGTCCGCGCTGCGGCCGAGAAAGTCGGCGCACTCGTCGCAGCCCTTCAGGGCTGCGCCGTGGAAGTCCCGGACGGGCTCGTCGACGGCCACCTCGCCATCGCGGTACTCGACGATCATCCGTCCCCGGATCACATCCACCTTCGAGACCCGATCGAGGTCGATGCTGCGCTTGTCGCGCAGCTCCTGGAGCATCAGCCCCTCGTAATCGAAGCTCTTGGTGCACAGCAGCGCGATGGTAAGCACCACGGCGTCGATGCGGTGCGCACCGGTCGCCCAGCGGCGCGCCTGCATGGCCCGGATGCCCTGGATCTCACACGGCGTGCCCACGACGGCGATCCTCGGGGTGGGGCCGAGCTGATAGCGCGAGAGGTCCAGCTCGGCCAGCGCCATCGTCTGGTTGTAGAAGCTGCCCGACGCCTGCGCGAGCTCGACCGGCGTTGTGGCGATGGTCGCCACACCCTTCCACGGTTCGTCGGGGTCGTCGCTCGGCTTGGACACGAGCGCGCCGTCGATCTCCCCGGCGGCGAGGAGCGCGCTGAGCAGCGAGGTCACCGCACCACCGTCTTGGACCTCGTCGCTCTTCACGGCCGCACGCACCGCGTACTGCTCGAGGACCGCTCCGAGGCCCTCGGCGGGAGGTGCTCCTGCGATCTTCCAGTAGGTGTCAGAGGAGTCCGATCGCACACTCAGCGACACCGGGGTGGCGATAGGTTCACCCGCGTGCTCGGTCACCTCGGCGACCGGCGTGGACGGTGGCCAGAGCGCTTCGTAGCGCAAGCCACCGCGAGGGCAGAAGTCCCAGCAGAGGGAGCAGCCCGTGCACATCTTCACGAGCTCGGGCAGGTCCGTGTCCTCGCTGATGCCGATGGAGTTCGACGGGCACACGGCGACGCAGGTGCCGCACTGGATGCAGCGGTCGGCGTCGATGACCCCCGCCTCGAGCTCCCAGAACCAGACCTTGTCGGGCGGCTCGGTGATGCCGTTCATCTCTTCGCGCAGTCGGTAGCGCTTCATCCGGGCAGCCCGGCTCTCTCGTCGTCCGCCAGGATGGCCAAAAGGCGATCATTGTCGTTCCGGCGTGCCCAGTTGTAGAAGGTCTCGTGCTCGCGTCGCTCGGAGCGATAGGCGCGCACCGTGCGCAACAGGGCGTCGGGTACCGCGTCGACCGGGACGGCGCCGGCGACCCAGTCGATGAACCCGGCGTCGGGTCCGAGGGAGCCCCCGAGACCGATGTCGACTGCCTCTTCGATGTGCTCTCCGACGTGGGCGATGTCGCCCCGGAATCCGATGTCAGCGATCTGGGGTTGTGCGCACGAAGCGGAACAACCCGAGAAGTGCATGCGAATCACCCCTTCGTCGGAGCGAGCACGCCCCAACGCGACCGGTACCGCTTGCGGGCCGCTGACGGCGCCACCCTCGGGGTCATCAGCGGAGAGCTGCTCGTCCATCCACCGTGCCCACTTGACCGCCCGCTCCTTCGTCTCGACGATGGCGAAGCGGCAGAACTCGCTGCCCGTGCACGCCACCACCCCGCGCTCGAACGGTCCGGGGAACGGTGAGTACTTCTCGAGCAGCGGCTCGGCGAGGAGGCGGTCGAGATGTGCCTCGGCCACGCCGGTGAGGACGAAGTTCTGGTCGACGCCGATGCGGACGGTTCCGTCCCCGTAGGTTTCGGCCAAGCGGGCCACCTCGATCAGCTCGATGCCGTGCATCCTGCCCACGGGCACCGAGCAGCCGACGTAGAACAGGCCCTCTTGGCGCTGGTGGTGCACGCCGACGTGGTCGCCCCGGTAGCGCTGCGTCAGCTCCTCGCCGGCTGGGACCAGCTCGAAGCGGGCTCGCGTCGAGAGCGCTTCGCGGAATCCCTCGGGCCCGAGCTCTTGGACCAGATAGCGCATGCGCGCCTGTCCGCGGTTCTCACGGTTGCCGAGCTCACCGAAGACCTGTGCGATGGCACGGGAGAGCTCGACCGCCTGGTCGGCGGTGACAAAGACGTCGATGTCCTGGGCCATGCGCTCTCCATCGGAGAGGCCGCCACCGGCCAGGACGTTGAAGCCCACCTCGCCGGCCGCGTTCCTCGCCGGCCACAGGCCGATGTCGTCGATCTCCACCCGGGCACAGTCCTCGAGGCAGCCGGTCACGCCGACCTTGAACTTGCGCGGCAGGTTCGCGTACTCGCGGTTGCCGGTGAAGAAGTCCGAGATCGCCTGCGCGACGGGCATCGCCTCGACGATCTCGTCGGCGTCCACCCCGCTGACCGGGCAGCAGCAGACGTTGCGCGCCGAGTCGCCGCACGCCTGGACGGTCGTCAGGCCGACGTCATGGAAGCGCTGCCAGATGCGCGGGATGTCCTCGATCCGCAGCCAATGCAGCTGGATGTCCTGGCGGGTGGTCAGATCGGCGTAGCGATTGCCGAAGACGGGGCTGTCGACGGGACCCTCCGCGAACGCGTCGGCGGCCACTCCGATCTCGCGGAACTGCGCAGCGGTGAGCTTGCCGCCGGGGGCCTTGATGCGCAGCATGAACGCATCGCCGCCCTGGCGCTGCGGGTAGAGGCCCACCCACTTGAGCCGCTCCATCTCGCCGGGCACCGTGGCGATCGATGCCGGCCCCTCCTTCGAGTACCGGTCGATGACCGCCTGGGCGACCTCGAAGGGGTGGCGTTCGAGCTTCCACTTCTCCTGCTCGTTCAGCTCACCGAGATGGCGGTACGGGTGGACGAACCGCAAGGAGCGCTCTCGGCCGCGGAACTCCATCCCGTAGGGATTGTCGAGGTCACGGGGCATCAGCCGTGGAGCCCACATTCGACCTTGCCGGTGCCCGACCAACGCCCCGCTCGCGGGTCCTCGCCGGGCGCCACCGGCCTGGTCGTCGGGGCGCAGCCGATCGAGAGGTAGCCCTTTTCGATCAGGGGGTGCACCGGGAGATCGTGGTCAGTGACATAGCTGTCGATGTCGTCGTCGGTCCACGTGGCCATCGGATTGATCTTGACCAGTCCGAAGGCCTCGTCGTAGGAGACGATCGGTGCCGCCGCGCGGGTGGGAGCGTCGACCCGCTTCAAGGCGGTGAGCCAGGCAGCGCGCCCTGCCACGGCGCGGCGCAACGGCGCCACCTTTCGCACCTGGCAGCAGCCGTCGGTGCCGCAGGGGACGGCGGCGGCTTCAGGACCGGGGTGGGTCACGGTCAGGTTGAGCCCGTAGCGTGCGCTGACCCGATCGACGAATTCCAGTGTCTCGGGGAAGTGCGCCCCGGTGTCGAGGAAGATCACCTCGATGCCGGGGTCGACGGCCACCGCCAGATCGACGAGGACGATGTCTTGGAACGAGCAGGCGAGCACCAGGTCGGGCGCGAATCGCTCGTGCGCCCAGGCGATGATCGTGCCCGGGGGCGCGGTCTCGAGCGAGCGGTTGGCCTCGTCGAGCTCCGAGAGAAGGCTTTCCGAGGGGACGACGGTGCTGGTATCTGCCATGACCGGCCCTTTTCTGATCGAGCGGGACCCCGAGGGGCGTGACGAACGGGCATGGCGATGAGCCTGCAGCCGTTCGATGTGTACGCAACGATCATACATGACTAAACTGGTCAAGTTTCCGGGGCGCGAGCACCTCACGCGCTGTCCAAGGACCGTATTTCCCGCTTGATCGGACCCCCATGACCACAACCGAGATGACGGTAACGCCCGACACCGACGCTACGTCGAACTTGATGTCGCACCTCGACCTTCTCGAGTCCCACGCCATCTTCATCCTGCGAGAGGTGGCGGCGGAGTGCGAGCGACCGGTGCTGCTGTTCAGCGGCGGCAAGGACTCGGCGGTGCTCTTGCACCTTGCGGTCAAGGCCTTCCAGCCGGCCAAGCTGCCCTTCCCCGTCATGCACGTGGACACGGGGCACAACTTCGCCGAGGTCCTCGAGTACCGCGACCGTCTGGTCGAGTCGCTCGGCGTGCGCCTGGTGGTGGCGAGCGTGCAGGAGTCCATCGACCAGGGACGGGTGGCGGACCCGGGTCCGATCGCGTCGCGCAACCGGCTCCAGACGACCACGCTGCTCGACGCCATCAACGCACTCGGCTTCGATGCAGCCTTCGGCGGGGCGCGCCGGGACGAGGACAAAGCGCGGGCCAAAGAACGGGTGCTGTCGTTTCGCGACACCTTCGGACAGTGGGACCCCAAGCGCCAACGCCCAGAGCTGTGGCAGCTCTACCAAGGCCGTGTGTCGCCCGGCGAGCACCTTCGGGCCTTTCCCTTGTCGGACTGGACCGAACTCGACATCTGGCAGTACATCGGGCGCGAGGGCATCGAGCTCCCGTCGATCTACTTCGCGCACGAGCGCGACGTGGTCGAGCGCGACGGGATGCTCTTGGCAGTCAGCGAGTGGGTGACGCCGGGACCCGGCGAAGAAGCCGAGACGCTCACCGTTCGGTTCCGCACCGTCGGTGACGCCACCTGCACCGGTGCCGTCCAGTCCGACGCCACGTCGGTCGCAGAGATCATCGGGGAGGTGGCGGCATCGCGGGTGTCCGAGCGCGGTGCGACACGCGCCGACGACCGCTTCTCCGAGACCTCGATGGAAGATCGCAAACGCGAGGGCTACTTCTAGGAGATGACGGCTTCTGCAAGCTCGCTCGCCGCAGACGGCGGGCAGCCCCAAGAGTCTCCCGGCGCGACACCCGGGCAGACCCCCGAGATGGACCTGCTGCGCTTCGCCGCGGTGGGCTCGGTCGACGACGGCAAGTCGACCCTGATCGGCCGGCTCCTGTTCGACACCCGCCAGCTCTTCGACGACCAGCTGGCCGCCATCACGGCCGCGTCGGAGCGCAGGGGCATCGAGGACGTGGACCTCTCCTTCATCACCGACGGCCTGCGGGCTGAGCGCGACCAGGGCATCACGATCGACGTGGCCTACCGCTACGCCGCCACACCACACCGCAAGTTCGTGATCGCCGACTGCCCGGGCCATGTGCAATACACGCGCAACATGGCGACCGGAGCGTCCACCGCCGACCTGGCCCTGGTGGTGGTCGACGCGACCGCTGGCCTGCGGGAGCAGACCCGCCGGCACACCTGCATCGCCGCCCTCCTCGGCGTCGACCAGCTGATCGTGTGCGCCAACAAGATGGACCTCGTCGACTGGGACGAGGGTGCCTACCTGCGCGTCGTCGCGCAGATGGACGAGCTGGCCACCCGGCTCGGGCTGCGCACCTGGACGGTGATCCCGGTCTCGGCGTTGAAGGGCGACAACGTCGTGACTCGCTCGGATGCCGCTCCCTATTACGACGGCCCGACGGTGCTCGAGGCGCTCGAGAAGGCGCCCGCCGGTGGCTGGGCGGCCGTGCACGGCGCTCAGCGCGTGGCCGGCGGCCGCCTCCCGGTCCAGTGGGTGCTGCGCCAGCCCTCCGGCGGCAGGACCTACGCCGGCATGGTCAACGGCGCCGCCCTGCGGCCCGGCGACGCCGTCACGGTGCTCCCGGCGGGCCTGACCAGCACCATCTCCCGGATCAGCACGGCGGACGGGGACCTCGAGGTAGCGCCCGTCGGGCTGTCGGTCGCCGTCGAGCTGACCGACGACCTCGATGTCTCAAGAGGCGACCTGTTGGCATCGGTCGACGACCAACCGGTGGTCACGACGGAGATCGAAGCGACGCTCTGCTGGTTCGGTGAGCGGCCCCTCAAGGTCGGCGAGCGCTTCAGGATCAAGCACACGACACGCTCCACCCCCGCACGGCTCACCGCCATCTCGTCGCGCCTCGACGTGAACGCCCTGGCCCTCGAGCCCACGGAACACTTGGACGACAACGACATCGGCGTCGTCCACCTCACCACGGCGACCCCGCTCGCCCTCGACCCTTACCACCACAACCGGATCACGGGGAGCTTCGTCCTCATCGACGAGGCGACCAATGTCACCGTGGCGGCCGGGATGGTCGGCCCACCCAAGCTGGTTGAGCCCCCGAGCGCAGCACAGGGCTGAGCGGTGCCGCTGCGCCAGCCCCTGTTCCCGGTCGCCCTCGAGATCGGCGGCCGGGAGTGCCTCGTGGTGGGAGCCGGCCCCGTCGCCGCACGCAAGGCGGCCGGCCTCCTCGACTGTGGAGCGAACGTGACGGTGGTCGCACCTGGCATCGGCTCCTCGATGACCGAACTCGCCGATCGCTCGGGCGACGCCGGCGGCTCCCTGCGCATCGAGCGGCGCGACTATCGCCCCGGCGAAGCCGCCGACTACCGGCTGGTCATCACCGCGACGGGCATTCGCGACGTGGACGGCGCGGTGTACGCCGACGCTGACGCGGCCGGTGTCTGGGTCAACAGCGCGGACGACGTCGACCGCTGCACCTTCATCCTGCCGGCCATCCATCGCGACGGGATGGTGACGGTCTCCATCTCCACCGGAGGCGCGAGCCCGGCCCTCGCCTCGTGGCTCCGCCGGCAGATGGGCGACGCACTGGGAGGCGGTCTCGGCGCCATGGCGGCCCTGCTGGAGCAGGCACGCCGGAGGGTGAAGGCCGAGGGACGCTCCACCGAGGGTCTTGCATGGCCCGCGCTCTTGGACGGGCCGTTTCCCGAGCTGGTGCGCGAGGGCCGTTTGGACGAGGCCAGCGCCTTGGTCGACCAGCTGGTCGCCCCGCCGGACCTGCCTACCTCGGCTGGGCGACCATAAGCACCGAGACGCCGAGCAGCACGACCACCAACGCACCGGCCGTGGCCGCCACCGCATCGCACCGGCGCTTCGCCTCGGCGGCGTCATCAGGCCCGAGCGAGTCCACCCCCCTGGCCACTGCTGCCTGCAGGGCACGCTCCGCCGGCCAGAGCAGCCCCTCGGCGGCGAGCGCCGCAGCGAACCACAGCCCGAGGCCGATGCCGACCCACAGGTCCGAAAGGGAGTAGTACCCGCCCGAGACGGCGATGAGCGTCACCCCGAAGAGCGGCACCGCATAGAGCGAGCGCCCGGCCCAGTTGACTCCCTCGGCGTAGTAGCGCTGCAGGTTCTCAGGCACCGGCACGCCCGGGGCGAGGGCTCGGAGCCGCCAGGCCTGCACCCCGCTCGCCACCACTGCGCCGGCGGCGATGATGACGCTGGCCACGTGGGCCAGCAGCAGGAGATCGAAACCGGGCCCCACCGGCTGGCTGGCTGCGGAGACGAGGTCGGCCGGCGTCGGGGACATCGTCGGTAGTCTCGCCCGGGGACCGCCGGAGGCACCAACCGGTGCCGAGAGTTCCCGGCGGGTCCGACGCGCCAGCCCGTGATCACAACCCAGCGGAGGGCCTGTACGGTGGTGCGGGTATGACCGCCGAGGCTGTTGTTGGTTGCCGACTCCCCCCCCGGGTCG